>OGKW01000013.1_pt1 | contig 167913 bp, 152 predicted proteins | sample 1572601 | NCBI WGS metagenome assembly OGKW01 (sample SAMEA2581875, study PRJEB24529) | metagenome | biome: Human gut stool | place: China | collected 2011
GGTATGGACACAAGCTATCTGAGGGCGGCACTTGAAAGGTCGGTTTACGGGCAGCTTTTCGATGAAGTTCAAGATGAAGAGCTTGACGAAGATGATGATCTTCAGATGAAGTTTTAAGGAGCGTGATCAAATGAGATACAAAGGATTTTACATCAAGATCTCACCTGACAGCAACATTCACAGGGTCGACAAGAAAGGCAGAGATATTATCTGCGAGGGATTTTTGATACAGGTTTTCGCTGACGAGACCGAACGTATTGAGATCAACAACTTTTCTGCGGCTGTGGGGTTTGAGATACTGGAGAACAGCTTTGCGGAGGCGGTGCAGTTTGCGAAGGATTTTGTGGAGTGTGAGGGGAAGGAATGTATGTGAAATATGTGGGACAAATAAAAATGCTATGAAAATCGGCTTTATAATAAGTCGATTTTCTTGCTTGATTTGTCGAAATATGTCATAATAATGTATGTGTTTGAAATTATGTACAAAGCTAAGGTTGGCCGATTGTGCAATATATAGAAATCATGCTTGAATTATTAAAATGTCACTAGCTCTATTGAAAAATGCTGTAAAATGGTGTATAATTATGTTAGACGGCTTGGCAATCGTGTATAATTGTATATTATCTTATGTTAATTGCATCTTCAAGTTTATCCCCTCATACTTGCAAAGGATGTTTATATGCAGAAGATTTGAAAGTATTTATTGAAGAATATAAAAGATGATATGCTATAGTGAATGAAGAAGAATGGAAAAAAGAGTGGCAATCCAGAAAGCAGTAATGGAATTAAGACCTTTTAATAGTTTTTAACCGATGCTATATCTGGTTTTATTGTTTACCTTTGAGCGAAAAGCTATAAAATCACACGGTTTTGATTACTAATTTTAAATTGCAGGAGGTCAATATGGGAACAAAAAATACAACAGAGGTTAAAGCTATTTGTCGAGATTGCAAAAAAGAATTTTCCTCAAAAGTCCAGTTTTATTATGATTCAATTCCTATCGGGGAAAAAAATTCAAGTTTTGCCATTGTTACATGTCCATATTGTGGTGCAGAAGATGATTCAAGTTTGTCATTCTTGTTTTACAGTCGAGAAAATCATATATTATATACAGTATTTGCGTCTAGAAATTTTAATGGTTTTGAAAGAATAAAATTACTCACCGATAAACTTCTTGAGCAATATTTGAGTAATTCTTCTTTTAAAGAGCAAGCAGAAATACGAGGTGCTGAAAGAAGGTATGTAGAAAGGGAATTATTTCTAAAAGCAATAGGAATTGATGATAGAGAGAATTTTATATTAGGGCAAAGAAATATTCGTTTCACGCCTCCACCAAATATTTCAATTAAGACTGAATACTGTTTTTTGGGTGACCATAAAGAATATAATTTATCTAAAAATGATATTGCTTTTTCCTCAAATGGACTATCGATATTTCAAAAAAATATTATTTTGGAAACATGTAATCGGTTAAATAATAATGGTTTTACAGTCAATCTGATTGATGTTGAAGAGGAGCAACAGCCTTCTGTTACTTGCGGTTTCTTGAGTATTGCAATGACTGTTGGAAGTGTGGTTATCATTCCTGTATTAGTGAATGTAATTAGTGATATCATCAATGACCTTAGGCATAAAAAGGAAAAATCTGAGCCAGAATTAAAGAAAAATGATGATATTAGAGTTACCATTAGTGAGGATGGGACAAAAAAAGTTTATTGCTTTGAGGGCAATCCAGACAGAGTAGTTCAGGCAATGAGGGAATGTGGACAGTCTTCCTTGAAAACACTTTCGTTAAAGGATTGTCACACTGCAGTTGCAATTGATAATTTAGTAGCAGACCTAATGTTTCCGTCTACATTTAGTCACCAAACTTTTAATGAAATCGCCAAAGAATATCAAAAAGTTTTCCATCCAAATTCGGCAATTGAAATTAATCTATCTTCTAAAGGACATGAGGAATCTGAGGAAATTATTTGCTATAAAGCGTCTTTATTGATGAAAGCAGGCGATTATAAGGCGGCATATTGGATGATGTATCCATTGATTGATACTGCACAAAATATTGAATTTTTCTACAATTTTTCGCTTTGTTTATCTCACTTAAATGTAGATGACCAAACAATTCTGTATGCATATGAACATGTAGTTAAAAAATATTTAGCATGTGCAGATTTAAAGGATTTAGAAAAATTTGACGGAAACATTAAACAAGATGAACTAAATAAATCTACGCATAAAATGATTGATGATGGAGTCTTTGTAGAAGATGAAGAAAGGATGGTATCAACCCCTGATCCACAAACAGATGAGGAAATTCAACGCACCATAGATGGGCATAATGCGATTTGGCATTATATAAGAGAATCACAAAAATATAATATGGAAGATTTAAAGCAGGAAGCATACCTTAATTCTATCGAAGCACAATTGTCTGAAGAATTAAAATCTGTTGAGACCTCTCTACATACTTTGATGAACGCTGTATCAGAAAAAACAATAGATCAAATAAATAAATGGCGGGATAAAAAGGATAGTGGTGAGATTACAGAAGAAGAGTGGGAGAGATATCTTCTTAGTGACGAATTACCTATTGATACTGATTATAGTTCGGATGATGAATCCGTTTCTGAACAATTCGACTCCTTGTTTAAGAAGAAAATGACTTTAGAAAAGGTAATAGAAGGAGTAAGAAGTGACCGACACGAGTTACATGCTAAACATTTGAAAAATTTCTTCTAATTGAGATGTTTCTTGACAAATAGGTTGATTGGAACAGTTGGACGGAAGAACAAAAGGTACTTCTATATCATGTATACGAAAGCTCTTTGCTTTTATTGTTTTTGCGACTTATCTGCAGCAAAACGCAAAAATAATATGCAGATTGCCTGAAGGATTACTCAGGAGAGATTTTGCTGGTCGGTATTAATTATAATAAAGATACAAAAAAGCATGATTGCGTGATTGAGAAAATTGTAAAATAGTTTTTAATGCAGTGATGGTTGCCCAGCGTTGTATTTTTATCCGAAAACACAAGCAAAATTCATTCATCTATTTTATAGTAGCAAGACAGAGTGTTTTCTAAGTCGTAGACGTTTTGTCTGCGGCTTTTTTGTTTATCTGCTACAAATTTTGCAGTATCAATTTGTATAAAGATACAATTTATTGGCAATTTATAAATAAAACTATTGACAAAATTATGATGTTGATTTAAGATATGAGTGTACACGAAAAACATCATATTTTGACATTAAGCAATAACGGTATTCATATCTGTTTTGTTTTAATTGGTATATTAGGTCGCTTTTTGATGTTTTTCAAAAGGTGGCTTTTTTATTTATATGGTAAAAGGAGTGGCAGATTTGAATGAGTTGGATTTTGACTTGATGGTACGATTGATAGCATGTGGGCTGTATGAGAAACGGCAGTGCAACGATAAGTATAGTTACAGTAGTAAGCTTTTTGCTGGGATAAATAGGCTTGCAGCTTTGTCGGCTGTGAATGAGCAATATGATATGCTTTCAGATCTCCATGAATGTGCTTTTATTGAGAATTATGCTGTGAAGCCCGTGAAAACGTGGTTTGAGGGGTGGAATAGTGATTTTGTCAAAAGTGTGAAAAAGTTTGATCTTTATCATACAAATGCGCTGATAGAGTTAAGTGAAAACCGCAGATATACTCTCACCGACGATTGCGTTGATCTTATTTCTGATTCAGAGAAAGATTACGTAAATGACTTGGAGCAGCGTTACATTTATACTCTTTTGACTAATCTTCCCAACGAGTTGTATGTGGCTGTGCGTCGGTTTATTGTGGAAAATCCAATTTGCGCTTATGAAAAAATGAGTGAATTTAAAATGGAGCATTGTCAAGACTTTAAGATGATAAATAAGATATTCTCGGAAACCTACGAAAATGTTCCAAATTGTATCAGGCAATTTGCAGAGAAAACCAGAAAAATAAATACATATCTGACAAATCACTTGAGCATATGCGGCGTGTGACTATTGGATTGGATCATGACAAAGACATTGAGCATATATTAAAATTTGCCTTGTCGGAAGATGATTTAAAGATTTTTTCTTCCGATATAAGCGATTGGCTCACGGACAATAGCTGTAAGCCTGACAAAACTTTTTCTGACCATATCAAGCTTTATCTTGTGGTGGCGGCGTTCGATAATTACATCAGGGATATAAGCGATTCCTATTTGTTTTTGCCGTATGAGCGGAAAACACAGCAGGAGCTTACTGACTTTTTGTCTACACGTTTTACCGCACAGCAGAAAATTCTCCCTTCATCTGCAATGGGTAATCTTTTCGGCATGAAGAACGACCCGCAAAAGGGGCTTATTCTTTACCGTCAATACGCATTCGGACGTGCGCTTATGGACCGTATGCCTTGGCTTCGGCTCACGGATAAGGGTCAGCCCGCAGGCCCTAATGTGCTGCTGCTTTCAGGTTCAAGCTGGGCAGACGGCTGTTTGCAATATCATGTCAATGTGCCTGTGAAGTATCTTCTTGAAGCAGAGGAGTGGAAGCGCAGGAAGATAGCGGAGTCGAAAATGATAGACCTTGGAACTGCTATAAGAGTTTCAGGCAGTGGCAGTGAAGAACGTGAAGAAAATCTTACAGAGGTCATAAAAAAGATAATGGGGACAATAGAAGCAGAGCTTCGCTCTGAGGGAAAACTGCTTATGATAGTGAACAGTTACAGTGAAGCACAAACTGCGGCAAATTATCTCAACAGACTTTTATTGAATGGAAAGAAAGCAGCGTGTATGAGCAGGGAAGCAGATGAATTTGACGAGAACATGATACTCAGGAGCGAGATAGCAGACTTTTCAGATCATTCGGCTGATATAATGGTAGCCCCTGCGCAGGCGATAGAGCGAGGTTATAACATTGTTGACAAGGACGGCCATTCGGCGTTTGGAAGCGTATTCTTTTTGGTGCGCCCAATGGAAGTTCCTGACGAGATATCTTCAAAATGCACAAAGCTAAACGGCTATCTTGAAAGACACTGTGTTCTGTCGGGGAAGAAAAACGCTTTTGAAAGGGCGGCAAAGCTTCGCAGTGAAGCCACAAGGCAATGGTCGCTCATGGAGCGTCAGGGGAAAATGCAGTTAAGCTCCCTTGACCCTGTGATGAAGCTTGACGTAACGGCAAGCTTGTTTGTGCTTATTTTGCAGATATTCGGACGGCTTTGCAGGATAACGGACGAGAGCAAGCCTGCACCGAGAGTTTATTTTGCGGACGGAGCTTTTCGCCGTTCTGAGAAAAATACTGCAGGCTATGACCTGCTAAACGAGCTTATAGATTATATTGACAGCATGATTGACAACAAAGAAACGGGAAAGATAGCTGAAACGCTTTATCAGCCGTTTTATGAAGCATTCAAAAAAGGAGTTGAAAAAAATGAATTCGCCGATATATTCGATGACATTTATTCCGAAGAAGAGGAATTTTAAGCTGTATTATCTTGCTTTTCCAAAGACTTGGAAAGAACTGCTCATACAGTTGCAAGTTTCTGCCTACAAAAAATACGATCCGGAGTATTATATGAAGCTGTTCGGCTTGAAAGCATGCCTGAACGGGTGGCTTGACGAAGTTGTAAACGTGGGCAACATGAAAGCAAATTCTGATGACAGCAGGTGGTTCGTGTCTTTGAATGAGCCTGATGTTCATAAGATATGCAAGATAATGAAAATATGGGTCACGGCAGAATATGAGCTGAATGATAAGGCGACCTCGGAAACAAAGGCGATAGCAGAAAAGTTTAAAAGCGAGATAGACCCTGATGTGCTGAGATATGGTATCTTCTCGGAAGAAGTATGCCTTTTCAACGAGGACGGCACTGCGGCGGTGGACTATGCCTTTGACGCCTTTGCGCTATATGTGGCGAACTCTCTTAATGGAAAGACCATACCCTTTTTCGGTCAGAAGCTTACGTTCAGCAATTGTGGCTTAAAAAAGCTTGTTAGCCAGCCTATAGAATATAAGGGTCAATATTATTCCTACGGGCTTGAATTTTCAGTTCAGACAACTCCACCTCAGCGTGAGTGTATGCTCCTTGTTTTTCCAAGCGTGAAACGCTTTGTTTCAAATGCTTGGAAAAAGAAGATATATCTTGAAGAGAACATAAACGCTCTTGTGAAAATGTCTGAAAATAAATACAGAGTTATGAAAATGAAGCAGCAGCAAAAAAATATTGATAAAGAAAAGACAGAATATTTTCGTGATTGGAACTATGCTGACATAAACTGCTATGGATTGTATCATAATAACTCAAAATTTCCTGCGGCGGACGAGGTGCTTAAACACCCTGAAATTTATGTGGGCAAAAATGCGAGACCGCAGATACTTTTGCCTTATAAATTCGGCATGGATTTCACTAATATGAATATCGGCACGGGCGTGTCAGTAAAGGAAAAATGTGAGTTTTATCATCAATTGACGCCGCTTCTGAAAGATATCGCAGAGCCTATGGGCGAGGTGCAGTCTGTGGGTGCGGTGCATTATAATAAACCTGATAAAAAGAAATTTGAGGCGGCTGATATTCAGAAAATGCGCAGAGAAAGGCTGAAAGTCTGCACGGGCAGGGATAAGATCACTCTCGAGATATACGGTCATGACAGCGACGAGCCTTTGAAAAACGCTATTATGGAGGATATCTGCCAGTATTTTGGCGACACGGACGGCTCAGATGTGAAAATAGAGATAGAAAAGCGCAGTATAGGCTCTCTTGGGGATATGATGAACGGCAAAAGCTATGAAGACCACCTTTTGCGCATAAAAAGGGTGCAGGAAAGCGTTGAGAAGTCGGCTGAGATAAAGGGCGCGTTGGTTATCCTGAAAAACACTTCTGAGGAAAAGGGCGATCCGAAAGCCGCACTGAGGGCAGGTTTTGCGGACACAAATCGCCTTACGCAGTTTATTGTCCCTGACGTTTTAGATGAGAAAGCTAAGGATAAGCCTTCAAAAAGCAGGATACATGGAGCGGTGCTGGATATTTTCAGACAGTTTGGATACACGGAATTTGCTGACAACAGGAACACAGTGAAAAATCCTGCCTGCGCCGCTGATGTGATAGGTGTGTATGCTTATCAGACTTTAAGACCTTTGTGGGCGGCTGAAAGTAAATCGCCAGTGTTGACGGCTAAGTGCCTGCCTGCGTATGTGACTTTTAACGCACGAAGCGGACAGGTAAAAGCCGAGTGCGGTCTGTTTGATGAAAGAGAGCTTTCTTATCCCGAAGCGCTTATTGCTTTTTCAAAGCTTTCAAGAAAGGACGATTTTGTAGACAAGTGCAATAAAGCCGCAAGGGGTGGATTTGTCACTAAGCTTTTGGGATTGAGAGATCTTTATAAGGAAAGCGACGGACTTGTGCTTGTTTCTTGCAATGGTTTGACAAGAAAATTGTGGCATGGAATATCTGACACGAGCATTTCAGGCTATAACATGAAAAAGCCTTTTGTTCCTGAGAAAATTAAGATAGGAAATTCTATCTCTGAAAGGACGGAAGCTTTCACAGACTCTCATCTTAGAATTATCCGTCTTAGAGAGGGCGTAAGCACTTTGGAAGTGCCTGATTATTATACTGAAATAAATGCAAAGGGCGAATTTAAGCAGGCTTCGGGAGTTTATCGCAGAAAAGATGTATTCTGGGGAATAGAATCACGCCCTGACAATATTGAATATAGAAATAGCTATAAAAATTGCAGGGCGGATAATCCAATAAAAAGCTTTGACGAATGCGCCCTTATGGAATATTATCCTCTGCAACTCAGGGAGGAGGACGACCCTAAGCAGTGGGTGGGATATGCAAATCTACTGAGAGAGCTTATGCCTGAAAATCCTTCCAGGCAATCTGTCCGCCTGCCTGCGCCGTTGCACCTCGCCAAACTCATGAGCGAATATTTTCTCCTTTGCGACAAAGAAAAATAGTCTTATTTACCTCAAACGGAAACATAATAGGATATAATAAAAGCAGTACCGAAATGCTTGGCACTGCTTCTAAGAAAGGAAATCCATATGATATACAAAATAACCTTGTTTGACGCCAACTGTCCCTCATGCACAAGCGGCACAGCTTCGTTTTTTACTGAGGATATCGACGAATTTGAACACAATTATTTTTCTGATGAAAATGTGGAATCGAACCAGCTTGAAGCGCAGAAACAACGCTATTTCCGCAGTAAGGCAGGGGAAATTGTCACCGACTATTACTCTGATGCCCCTGAACTGAACATTTTTCAGTATGCAGAATATGGCACTATCGAAAAGCGAAAGACTTTTCATTACAAGGACAAGATCTTTGAGCTTCACAACGGATATTTAATTCCTTGTCCTATATACGCTGCAGAAGCTATTATCGAGCTGGCGCAGATAGCGTTTAAAAAGAACCCTGATGAGGAGGGTGAAAAGTATCTTGTGGCAAGATACTCATTGAGTGGAGTGTGCTGTAAATACACTTTTGGGAGCAATAAGGATAAGTTCGAGGACTGCACCCCTTATGGAAATCCTATTATCAAGACCTGCTATCCTGAAAATCTGCCGTACAAAGGTGAAAAAGAAATCTATTCTGATTGCAAACTGTCAACATTTGCATGGGTGGAGCTGTATCAAAACTGTTTCAATGGCGACCATGTCAACGGCTATGAGATAGAAGAGCCTACAGAAGAACAGCTTGCGTGGATAATGCGTGATATTCCAGGGGAGGCAGGCTAGTCTGCTGTGATGACACTGCCTATATCAATGTCGTTTTCTCTGAGATATCGGTCAGCTATTTTCAACCATTTTTGTGTGCCGTCAGAGCTTTCGATCAAAACACTGCACATGAGTTCGCTGTCCTCCGGTATGCCCTCGCAGCCGTAATCCTCTTCACTTATGTCTATAACTTTGTATTTCATGCTTTCAAGACCTTTCCGGTGTGATATTGGTGATACTATAATTATAGCACGGCATTAAATTTTTTCAAGAGAAATATACTAAGCACGGCACATGACCGTGCTTTTTTTGTTAGGTCGATTGTTAATAAAATGTAAAATATCTCTACAACCTGTTGACTTGGAGCTAACTCCAGGTGGTACAATATAAGTAAGCTAAAGCTAAGAAAAATTATAAGCAAAACAGGAGGAAATGAAAATGTATCTTGAAAAAATAAACTCACCTGCTGACGTTAAAAAGCTCACTGTTGATGAAATGACAGCGCTGGCTGAGGAAATGAGAAAGGCTCTGCTTTTCAGGCTCAGCAAGCATGGCGGACATTTTGGTCCTAACTTCGGCATGGTGGAAGCCACTATCGCAATGCACTATGTTTTTGAGTCCCCCAAGGATAAGATAGTTTTTGACGTTTCACATCAAAGCTATCCACATAAAATGCTCACAGGCAGAAAGGAGTCCTACCTTGACGCTGACAAGTTCGATGATATCTCAGGCTACACAAACCCAGAGGAGAGCGAGCATGACTTTTTTACGGTTGGCCATACTTCCACTTCTGTGAGCCTTGCAAGTGGTCTTGCAAAGGCCAGAGATCTCAAGGGCGAGGAGGGCAATGTTATCGCTGTTATCGGCGACGGCTCTCTCAGCGGTGGTGAAGCTCTGGAGGGTATCGACTTTGCAGGGGAAATGGATACAAACTTCATAATCGTTGTGAACGATAACGATATGTCTATTGCTGAAAACCACGGCGGTATGTACAGAAATCTCAAGCTTCTCCGTGATACCGAGGGCAAGGCTGAATGTAACCTTTTCAAGGCAATGGGTCTTGACTATGTTTTCGTTAAGGACGGCAACGATATTTCTTCGCTTATTGAGGCTTTTGAGGGCGTAAAGGACAGCAAAAAGCCAGTTGCCGTTCACATTGTAACACAAAAGGGCAAGGGCTATGCTCCTGCGGAAAAGGATAAGGAAACATGGCACTGGCATATGCCCTTCGACCCTGAAACAGGCAAGTCCCTTTACAATTCTGAGGGCGAGGATTACGGCACTGTTACCTGCAATTATCTTCTTGAGAAAATGCAGGCTGACAAGTCCGTGTGTGCTATAACTTCCGCTACTCCGACAGTTTTCGGCTTCACTCCTGATGTCAGAAAGAAAGCAGGCAGGCAGTTTATGGACGTGGGCATTGCAGAGGAACACGCAGTGGCACTTGCCTCAGGTATAGCAAAGAACGGTGGGAAGCCTTTCTACGGCGTTTACAGCTCGTTCTTACAGCGTACCTACGACCAGCTTTCTCAGGACGTTTGCATAAATAAAAGTCCTGTTACAATAGCTGTTTTTGCGGCTTCGGTTTACGGCATGAGTGACGTTACTCACCTTGGTATTTATGATATACCGATGATATCAAATATCCCTGAGCTTGTTTATCTTGCACCTGTAACAAAGGAAGAATATTTTGCAATGCTGGATTGGTCCCTTGAACAGAAAGAACACCCTGTTGCAATAAGAGTTCCTGCAAGCATTGTTTCAGACGGCAAGCCTTTCACAAAGGATCTTTCAAAGCTCAACAAGTATGAGATGACACAGCAGGGCAGTCAGGTTGCTGTTATCGCGCTGGGTTCGTTCTACGGCATGGGCGTTGAGGCCGCAAAGCTTATCGAGGAAAAGACAGGTGTCAAGGCTACTGTAATAAACCCTTACTATATCACAGGCGTTGACAAGGAAATGCTTGAAAGCCTTAAAGCTGACCACAAGACCGTTATTACTCTTGAGGACGGCGTTCTTGAGGGCGGCTTTGGCGAGAAGATAGCAAGATTTTACGGTGACAGTGATGTAAAGACCCTTTGCTTTGGTCTTGAAAAGAAGTTCTATGACCGCTATGACCCTGCCGAGGTGCTGAAAGAAAATCATCTTACTCCGGAGCAGATAGCCGAGGACGTTATAAAGATGCTTTAGTAAATTTTGTCATTAAGGAGCTTGCTTTGGCAGGCTCTTTTTTCTTGATTAAAAATGCAAATCGTGATATACTATAATAAGTTTAGAAACATCAAGGAGAGAGAAAAATGCTATTTAGTGAAGAGGCTATCGGCTTTTTGTTTGAAAATCATACGAGAGATAGTAAGGATTGGTTCAAGGAGCATAAGGCGGATTATCACAGGCTCATAGAAGAGCCTTTTGCGGAGCTTATCACTGCGCTCACGCCCATAATGAACGATATTGACAGCAGGATAGTATGCAACCCGAAAAAGATATCAAGGCTTTACAAAGACGCACGTTACAACAAGGGCGGACCGATATTCAGAGAGAGCGTGTGGTGTTCTTTGAAATGCCAGCGTGACAAAAGCGAATATCACCCCATGCCGGAGTTTTATTTCTATATCTCTACCCACGGTTTCGGCTATGGTTGTGGATATTACAAAACCGACAGAGAAAGCATGGACGAAATGAGGGCGATGATACTTGCAGGGGCGCAGGAATATAAAAAGGCTCACAAGGCGCTGAAAGGCAACAGCAAGTTCGTTTTGTTCGGTGACGAGTATAAGCGTGACCATTTCCCAAATGCCAGCCGTGAGGACGCTTTGTGGCTCAATAAAAAGGATATCGGTGTAAGCTTTGACAGTGAAGACCCTAAGCTGCTTTTCAACGTGAACTTGCTGGACACAGTATGCAGTGACCTTGCTTCTCTTGGAGATGTATACAGATTTTTTATGAGGGCGGAGGATAATATTTTGCAGAAAAAAGTAAAATAGCGGAGAAATTGTGTCTTGTTTGAGAATGCTTTCTGACAATTTTGTGTAAAACGCTATAAATTTTCTGGTTGTTTTATTGAAATATACAATTTATATGCTATTTGTTCAAAGAAATATTGACAGTGAATTGATTATATGTTATACTTTTATTATCCGAGGCACCGATGAAGTAAGGTGTATACTATGGGTGGATAAAAAATTATAAAGGCAAGACGTTTGAAATCTCTTTAAACGGTGTTGTCATGAAGGGGATCAGTGTGTGCGGCAGGCTTTTTATAGAATTACCTGCGGTGCAGCAAAAAGAGTGATAAAAAAATGCTCTCCGAGGTTTTCGGAAAGCATTGCAGAGCGTAGCTTATTTATCTTTTCACAGCCTGTGCAGCGAAATGCTGACAGGTCTTTTTGTTTATACGGATATGTTTGCTTAGGCTGACTTTAAATATGATATGTAATTCTGTCGGCAAAGATAGTTATAAGAGGCAGAGTTACAGCACTGAGAATAGTGGTGACTGTAAAGATCTCTGAAGCTGTTTTAGGGTCCTTGTCAAGATTTACAGCGAACATTGTACACATGGTCGCTGCAGGGCAGGCGGCGGCTATGGTAACTGTCATAAGAACTATCGGAGGAGGATCAAGTATCCACGCTGCAAGGAAGCCTGCCACAGGGAGTATTATGAGCTTGCACAGTGAAACGTAGTAGATACGGCGGTTTTGAAGGGCTTTCAAAACGTTGGTCTGTGCGGCTGTTGCACCTGCTATCACCATGGCGATAGGCGTGTTCATATCTGCTATGTACTGCAAAGCTGTTGCAGGAACTTTCGGCAGTCTGATATTTGTAAGATAGCAAATAAGACCGACCACAACGGCTATAACTGACGGTGAGATAAGGGCTTTCACAAGAGAAGAAAAGTCACGCTCGCCTTTCATTGTCATAAGTCCGTGCGTCCAGATAAGGACGTTGAAGAACGTAAGATATGCCGTAAGATACAAAACGCCCTCTGAGCCGTAAATGCCGTTTATAAGTGGTATGCACATGAATGCACAGTTTGAATATATTGACGAAACACGCTCCACCGCAAGGTCGGGAGTCTTTTTTCTTATAAGAACATAGGTGAGCAAGATAGTCACTGCATAGGATATCGCTGACAGCAGAAACGACCACAGCAATCCATGCACAAGGCTCTTGTCATATTTTGACTGATAGGACATGAATATAAGCACAGGATTGATTATATTCAGTGCGAATGAGGACAACTGTTTTGTACCGTCCTTTGTGATTATCCCTTTTAAATAGCAAAATGCGCCTACAATAAGGATAATGAACATTATTATTATTTGGTTTCCGATTATCAGACCTGCTTCCATTTTTACTTCCTCTTTCACATATATTTTTCTTCTTTAGGTGTTCTTTCGTCAGAATACCCAAATATTATATCAGACTTTTGTGAAAAAAGCATGAACTCACAGTATACATTGATAGGTGATTTTTGTATTTTTATGTGCGTAAATAAGGTAAAATAGCAAATAATGCACCGATCTTTACACTCTGCCTTATCTCTTGACATAAAAGTTTGAGAGGTGTATAATGTTAAGGGCAATATTGCCTTGGAAAAGAAATATAGTACATGGTCTGAAAGGATATTTACATATGGATATAAAGAAAATATGTGCGGCTCTCTGCGCTTGCGTGGTATGCTTGTGTGCAGCGGGCTGTTCAAAGGATAGTAAGGACAGCTCTTCTGTCACAGAGAGCAAGGCGAACGTTTCAACAGCCGACAATGCAGACGGCGAAAAGTCTGAGGACAGCAAGGGCAACGAGAGTGATGCTGACAGTAAGGTATTGAACGAGCAGGGCGAGCTTATTACAAAAACCGCTGCGATCTTTGACGGTGACTACACTCTGAAAACGACCTGCACAGAAGCCGACGGCTCAAAGCAGGAGGTAGTAAGAGCCAAAAAGGGCGGAAACATCTATCTGAAAGTCACATCGGATATAGGCTCCAGCGGATTTATCTATGTTGACGGAGTAGGATATGATTACGATAACGTGACCGGTGTTTATCACAAGTCAGACGTGACGGAGCTTGACGGCGTTCTTGAAAGCATAGTCAAGCAAAACCTGCCGAGAACCTATGGTCATATAAACAGTGATGAGGCTGATGATTTCGATATCGAGGAGTACACTTATACGGGCGACACATACATTACTGCTATCGACCTGTATTTTGATAAATCTGACGGAAGCTTAAAAAAATACACGCAGACCTTTACCATTGAAGGCTCAGATGATACAGTTTCAGAATACACTGTTGACGAGCTTTCGGGGGACGCTGACGACAGCCTGTTTGACGTATCTCAGGCGACAAGTCTTGTGGACTTTGACAGTATGTCAGAGGATCAGAGGCTTGGCTATTGTCAGGGTATCTTCAACAAAGCAGGCGTTACAACAGACGATCTCAGTGCAGGGGGATATCAGACGGACGATCTTAAGACCATATCCTATGACAGCTTTGTGAGCCTTGTTTACACATACGGCTACAAGCCTGCACAGCAGTAAGTCAAAATGCACAATTTCAGCGTGGAGATTTGTTGAAAACGCAGGGCGGAAAATGCCCTCTCTGTGCTTTACTTGTATGCGTTTTTTTGGTATAATTATAGGTGCGGTCTTTACCGCATAAAAACGTATGCTTACAAGAGGATATATATAAATGAATATACTAAAGTTTTTGAAGCCGAAGGCTTGCGTGGATTTTGTCTATGATGACAACACAGCAAGGCAGGCTCTTGAGAAAATGAAAAATCACAGCTTTACCGCTGTGCCTGTTATCGACCGTGAGGGCAGATATGTAAAGACCCTTGCAGAGGGCGACTTTCTGTGGTTCATGCTCAATAATGGCATTCAGGATATGCGTGAGCTAGAAAAATATAGGATAAGTGAGATAACAAGGCGTGTTAGAATGAAACCTGTCTATGTTTATTCTACTATCGAGGATCTGATACTTCTTTCAATGGATCAGAACTTTGTGCCTGTTATTGATGACAGGGAAGTTTTTATAGGTATTGTGACGAGAAGAGATATACTTAAATATTGTCACGATACTCTTAACGAGTATGAAGCGAAATATGGTCATAAGGAAGAAAAAGAGGAGATAGGTGCAATATAAGCACTAGGAAAGGAATTGTTGTAAAAATGAAGAGGACAAACAAAAAGGGCGGCGCAGCTATAGTTGCTGTGCTTATAGTTATAATGCTTGTGGCTGTCGGTTCAGCGGCACTGGTGGTGACAGGAAGATATACCATTCAGGCAAGCAAGGTGGCAGACGCAGTTGTTAAGGTGAACAGCAAACCTGAGGAAAGCTCTTCTGAGGAGGTTTCAGAGGTTGACGACCTTTCATCAGTTGCGGAAGAGCCTGTGAGCAATTATCCTGTGAAGTCTGCAAATTATCAGGATATAAATATAAAGGGTATGACAGCAAACACAGCTATACTTGTTGACGCTGACACTAATGAGATAGTTGCAGGTTATAATTACGAGAAAAAGGTATATCCTGCTTCTCTTACAAAGATGCTTACGCTTCTTGTAGCCGCAGAGAATATTCAGGATATGGACGCTACATATAAGTTCACAAGCGATGATATCGACCCTCTTATCGAGGACAACGCATCAAGAGCAGGCTTTGAAGCCGGGGAAACTGTTACAATGAAAGATCTGCTTTATTCAGCTATCCTTGTGAGCGGTGCTGATGGCACAACAGGTCTTGCAAACGCAGTTGCAGGCTCAGAGGAGAAGTTCGTTGAGCTTATGAACGCTAAGATCCAGGAGCTTGGTCTTACCGGCACAAAGTTTGTGAATGCAAGCGGTCTGCACAACAAAAATCATTATTCCACAGCGCAGGATATCGCAGTTATCACAAAGGCGGCTATGGATAACGAAACTTGCCGTGAAGTGCTTACAGCAACAAAGTACACAACTTCAAAGACAAAACAGCACAAGGACGGTATCGAGCTTACAAGCATTGTTGCACAGAGAATTGAGGGCTACTATGTGGATTGTGACGGTGACGGCGAGGCTGACGACGGCATAAGCATCGAGGGCGGAAAGACAGGCTTTACCGACGAAGCAAAGTACACCCTTTCAACTATACTTGATGATAACGGACACACATATATTTGTGTTACAACAAAGTCTAAGGACGAGCTGAAGTCTGTTGAGGATCAGATAGCTATTTATGAAAAGTATCTGGGCGGCAAGGCTTCTGATAATAAAGACAAGGACAGCAAGACGGACACTGACACGTCTTCTGTTTCTGATGTTGAGGACTAATAGATAGGAAAAATAAATGCGGATATCGTGGAGGTATCCGCATTTTTGTATTTGATTGCAATTTAATGTAGGGGCGAACAGCGTTCGCCCGTCGAAGTGATAAAGCTATCGGTTTTACTATCCCTATGTAGCGTTTGTGTCAATTCGTGTAACATTGTATCAATTTTTATAGCGTTTTTACAAAAAGCGGGCGAACGATGTTCGCCCCTACATGGATTGACAGAATATATCATATCACACAAGCTTTTGTATCACACCTATGACCTTGGAAAGGTCATCACAGCAGGCATACAGAAGCTTTTTTGTTTCCTCGTCAGGCTGTGAAAGGTCGGGTATCATAACAGGTTTGCAGCCTGCGGTGTGGGCGGAGCGTATGCCGTTTGGTGAGTCCTCAAGGGCAATGCACTCGCTAGGGTCAAGCCCCAGCTCCTTTGCGGCGGCGAGATAAATATCAGGGGCGGGCTTGCCGTTTTCTATCATGTTTCCGCAGATAAGCTTGTCAAATCTGTCAATGATATTTATAGAGCTGAGATACAGCGTGGTGCGCTGTAGGTCGGTGGCAGTGGCAACGGCTTTTTTCAGCCCTGTGCTGTCAAGATAGTCAAGAAGCTCATCAAGCCCCTTTTTCTTTTCTATGCCGTTTTGCCTGATAAACTCGTTCATAAGCTCGATACGCTTTGCACGAACTTTGTAGTAATCAAAATCCTCTCCGAAAATGCCTTTAAGATGTGGGATAGCATACTTCGCTGCAAGAGAGCGTATGCCCAGAACGTGTTCCTTTGTCATTGGATAGCCGTAATGATTCGCCGCCTCACACCAAAACCTTGTGAGCAGCTTTTCCGTATCTATCATTAGTCCGTCCATATCAAATATAACGCCTTTGAGCATTTTTATCACGCCTTTCCAACTTGGTATCTGCTATTATATCACACTTTTGACAAGTTTTCAATAAAACTGCACAAATTAGAGGTGCAGAACATACATTCTATTGTGCATCTATATAATTCGTAATTAAAATTATATAATCCTATTGACAAATTATTAGAATGTGGTATAATAAGTACAGTGATAAAAGGCGACGCCATATGGGAACGCCTTAAAGAAAGGAATGAGAGCAAAGTGAACAAGAGCGTGTATAGTCTGGTGCTTGCAGACGATGTGGTGGAGGCTATCGACAGACTGGCATATTCCATGAATACCAGCCGTTCAAATCTGATAAATCAGATACTGGCGGAGCGTGTCCAGCTTCTCACCCCTGAAAAAAGAATGCGTGAGATATTCGCTAAAATAGAACAGCTTATGGACAGCAGGTTTCAGACCCTTAATCAGCCCTCTGACGCTATGATGTCTATAAAAAGTCCTTTGAGATATAAATATAAGCCGACCATACGATACAGCATAGAGCTGAGCCGAGATTTTCACGGAAAGGTGGGAAGGCTGAAAGTGTCTTTCAGAACTCAGAGCACACAGCTCATTTCAATGCTTGACAGCTTTTTTAAGCTGTGGGCAAGGCTCGAGGAAAAATATCTTTCGTACCTTTTCACAACGGGCGTGCCTTATGAAACAGCCGAGGGCAGATTTACAAGAGATTTTTACGCACCGCCTCAGTCGGAGCTGACCGACGAGGATATAGCGAACGCTATCGGTGATTATATAAGCTGTATGGACAGCTGTATTCAGCTTTACTTTGACAACGCTGCAGAACCTGAAACGGCGGCAAGAAAGGTATCTGAAATGTATGAAAGATATCTGAAAAAAGGCGTTGTCGTTCTTTAAGCGGTGGGCGGAGCATTCCGCCTGCTGTGAGCATATATCTTTTTAAGATGATAAGGGAGGTAATTTTATGAACGCTCAGAAATTGACACAGAAATCATTGGAAGCTTTGCAGGAAGCGCAGAGCATTGCCTCAAGAAACTCAAATCAGGCTGTTGACCAGCAGCACCTTATGCTGGCTTTGCTTTCACAGGAAAACGGTCTTGTGCCACAGCTTTTTGTAAAAATGGATATCGCCCCTGAAAATATCGAGGCGGCTCTTACAAGAGCAGTTGACGATATACCTAAGGTACAGGTAGGCGGACGTGCGCAGGACTCTGTATACATTTCAAGCGATCTTGATAAGGCTTTTGCGGAAGCTGAGTCGGAAGCTTCAAGAATGAAGGACGAATACGTTTCAGTTGAACATCTTGTTATGGGCATAATGGACAGCCCAAACAGTGCTTTGAAGGAAATATTCAAGACCTTTGGGGTAACAAAAACAAAGTTTCTGAAAGTTCTTCAAGCTGTAAGAGGAAACGCTCAGGTAACGAGCCAGAACCCTGAGGAAACATATGACGTGCTGAAAAAGTACGGTCAGGATCTTGTGGAGCTTGCAAGACAGAACAAGCTTGACCCTGTTATCGGCAGAGACAGCGAGATAAGAAACGTTATAAGGATACTTTCAAGAAAAACAAAGAACAACCCTTGCCTTATTGGTGAGCCTGGCGTTGGTAAGACCGCCATTGCGGAGGGTCTTGCTCAGCGTATCGTCAGCGGAGATGTTCCTGACAGTCTGAAAGACAGACAGGTTTTCTCACTTGATATGGGTGCGCTTATCGCAGGTGCAAAATACAGAGGCGAGTTTGAGGAGAGATTCAAGGCAGTCGTTGAGGAGATAAAGAAGTCTGAGGGCAGGATAATCCTCTTTATAGATGAGCTTCACAATATCGTTGGCGCAGGCAAGTCAGACGGCGCAATGGACGCAGGCAACCTGCTGAAACCTATGCTTGCAAGGGGCGAACTCCATTGTATCGGTGCAACGACTCTTAACGAGTACCGTCAGTATATCGAAAAGGATGCCGCTCTTGAAAGACGTTTCCAGCCTGTTATGGTTGACGAGCCGACAGTTGAGGACACTATTTCTATACTTCGTGGACTTAAAGAGAGATATGAAGTATTCCACGGCGTAAAAATTCAGGATCAGGCGCTTATTGCGGCGGCTGTTCTTTCAAACAGATATATCACAGACAGATTTCTCCCTGATAAGGCTATCGACCTTGTGGACGAAGCCTGCGCCCTCATCAGAACGGAAATGGACTCAATGCCTACCGAGCTTGATGAGATAAGACGTAAGATACTCCAGCACGAGATAGAGGAAACTGTCCTTAAAAAGGAAACTGATAAGCTTGCAGTTGAACATCTTCATGAGGTGCAGAAAGAGCTTTCAGAAATGCGTGAGCAGTTCAATGAGATGAAAGCTAAATGGGAGAATGAGAAGTCTGCTATCTCTAAGGTGCAGAAGCTCCGTGAGGATATCGAGCAATGCTCAAAGGATATCGAGAGAGCAGAGCGTGAATATGACCTTAACAAGCTTGCAGAGCTGAAATACGGCAGAATGGCTGACTTGCAGAAGCAGCTTGCCGAGGAAGAAGAAAAGGCAGAAAAGTCAAAGACAAAGAACACTCTGCTAAGAGATAAGGTAACAGAGGAAGAAATAGCAAGAATAATCTGCCGTTGGACAGGTATCCCTGTGGCAAAGCTTATGGAGGGCGAGCGTGAGAAGCTTCTCCACCTGCCTGATATCCTCCACGAGAGAGTTATCGGTCAGGACGAAGCCGTTGAGCGTGTGTCTGAGGCTATAATGAGATCTCGTGCCGGTATCGCAAATCCAAATCAGCCGATAGGTTCGTTCCTGTTCCTCGGTCCTACTGGCGTTGGTAAAACAGAGCTTGCAAAAACTCTTGCTCAGGCTTTGTTTGACGACGAGAACAATATCGTTCGTATAGATATGTCGGAGTACATGGAGAAATTCAGCGTAAGCCGTCTTATCGGAGCGCCTCCGGGATATGTAGGCTATGAGGAGGGCGGTCAGCTCACCGAGGCTGTAAGAAGAAAGCCTTATTCAGTAGTTCTTCTTGACGAGATCGAAAAGGCTCACCCTGACGTTTTCAATATCCTTTTGCAGGTGCTTGACGACGGACGTATCACAGACTCACAGGGCAGAACGGTTGACTTCAAGAACACTATCATAATCCTCACTTCAAACCTTGGTTCTCCTTATATCCTTGAGGGCATCACACCTGAGGGCGAGATATCTCCGGAAGCAAGGGACAAGGTGGACGCTCTGCTGAAACAGCAGTTCAGACCTGAGTTTCTTAACAGACTTGACGATATAATCTACTACAAGCCTCTTATGAAGACAGAGATATACAAGATAGTTGACCTTATGCTTGCAGAGCTTGGCAAGCGTCTTGAAGACAAGAGGCTCAGCATAGAGGTAACAGACGCCGCTAAGGAAGCTATCGTAAATCAGGGTTACGACCAGAACTTCGGTGCAAGACCTCTCAAGAGGTTTATCCAAAGACGTATCGAAACTCTTATCGCAAAGAAGATCATTGCAGACGAGCTTGAGCCTGATTCTATCTTGCAGGTAGATTATGACAAGGACTTCGTTGTGAACGTTATCTATAATACTGTTACAGAAGAGTGATAGTATTATGCCAAAGGGCAGCTCCGAGAGGGGCTGTCCCTTTTTTTGTGGAAAAAGAAGGTTTTAATTTATTTTAGGTTAATAATAAAAGAATTATCTTGTTAATGTTTTGGTAAGATATACTGTTTGTAAACAAAAAAGAACAGTTTATTTTGTGAATTATTCTAGGCTATTTTGCTTGCAAATGAGGTACATATATGCTAGAATATTAATATCGTGAAATATGTGATCTGATAAGGGGAATTAATATTTATGAAAGCAAATTTTTCTGATACGAATGATTTTGTTCAGAGCATGAACAGAGGAAAGCGCAAAAAGAAGATAGCACTGCTGGTGCTGTGTATAGTGCTTGCGTTCCTTGTGGCTGCCTGTGTTATCGTGGGTCTGAAAATAAGGGAAAATAACCGTATCGCCATGGCGAAATCGGTCATAACAAAGCTTGATATAAGCACTACCTTCAAGGAGTCAGAGTTTTCTGACGATCAGGACTGGGACGGTGACGGCATAAAGAATGCCGATGAGGTACGTCATGGCACTAACCTTCAAAGCGAGGATACTGACAATGACGGAATAAGCGACGGCGATGAGATAAAGCTAGGCACGAACCCTATTGAAGCCGATACTGACGGCGACGGTCTTCTTGACGGCTATGAGCTTATGGCAGGCACAAATCCGAGAGAGTCAAAGTCTGACGGAAAGACCAATGACGCTGGAAGAGAGCTTACAGTGGAAAAAAATGCAGGAGACTGCCGCCTTGAAATAAAGGGCGACGCAAACGCTGCCAGTGCGACCCTTGTTGAGCTTGACCTCTTTGGTATCTCTTCAAATGCAAGTATCGTCACAAAGGCTTATGACGCTTATTCTGACTATAAGTTCAACTCGGCAAAGATAACTTTTGATATCGACTCTGCAAAGCTGAGTAAAATGGGATATTCATTTGATGATCTTACAGTGCTGAGATTTGATTCACGCTCGACCCTTTACACAAAGGTGGATTCAAAGGCAGACAAGAGCAAAAAGACAGTTTCTGCTTCTCTTACAGAGCTTGGCACTTATGTGGTAGGCGTTGAGAAAACTGTAAACGATGAAGCCACAACAAGGATCTGCTTCCTCGTTGATAACTCCGGCTCTATGTATCCAAAGGAGCAGTGTGTAACTTCTTCTGAGAATGACGTTGACTTCAAGCGTCTTGACTTTGCAAAGAATCTTATCGACAAGTTTGAGAGCCACTATCAGGTCGGCATTTGCAAGTTCACAGGAAGCTACAAAAAGATGGTAGACTTCACTGATGATAAGACGAAGCTTACGGAAGCTCTCGATAAGATAAAATCTGAGGAAGAGATATTTAACGGCACTCACAGTCAGACGGCTCTTAAAAAGTGCATGGACGAGTTCAAGGCAACTTCCGGTGGAAAATACAGAAATATCATCGTAATGCTCACAGACGGCGAGTCTGACGAGTTTAATCCTGCAAGCGTTTCAAGCCTTGCAAATACTGCAAAGGATAAGGACATAATCGTTCTTACAGTTGGTCTTGGCAGAGATGTTGACAGAGATTGGCTTCAGAAGCTTGCTTATTCCACAGGCGGAAAGTATTACTCAGCTTCCGACGCAAACGCCCTCAATGACGTTTACAAGCAGATAGTTACTACACTGAACTATGATATCGTTACATACACAAACGCTGACGATAATGTAAGAGGTTATTCACTTTACAACACAGGCTTTGACCCAAAGGTGAACGGCTTCTCATTCAAGAATTTCAGAACAACAACTACCGCAAGCGTTGACTTCGGCATGGCTGTTATGGCAAGAGATTGGTATCTCGGAAATGTAAAGACTTCTCTTGGGGATATCGCTCCGTCAGATAAGAGCGACATAAAGGTGAATGCCGCAGGCTATGACATAAGCGGAACAGACTTTGGTAAACAGTATGACGAAAGAGTGCCGCTTAGCAAAATAACCTCAGACCTTTTCGCAGGCACATATTCAGACGTTACGAAGTATCTCGATTACTCCTGCACAGGGGATACTCTCACCCTTAATGACGACTATAAGTATGACAGCAAGAACAAGGGCTGGGTAAAGGACGTTACAAAAATATCAGGCGGCAATCTCCGCTGGAAAAAGGTCGAGCTGCTTGATATGGATATAGCAAACGGCATTGACAAGATAAAGGGCGGTTACTCCGCAAATGACGCAGAGTTCGCAAAGGCACTCTACAGACTTAACGCCCTCCAGTGGGACGATTCTTCGTCAGAGTATAACCTTAACAACGACAGTAAGGGCTTTGAAAAGCTTGAAGACCAGCTTAGCCTTGGCATACCGGTTGTTACAACTATAGACGATACTCATACAGTGAATGCTATCGGACTTATTCAGGATTCTGATTGCCACAGAAAATATATCCTTCAGATATATGACAACAACTATCCCGGTGAAACAAAACAGCTTTATATCCAGAAGCTTCCGAAGTGCAAGCTCAAGATAGACAGCAATGGCAAGGCGACAGTTGTTGGCACAACGTTCGAGTATTCCGCAACATATGAGGGCAAGCAGGTCGGCATAGAATTTTCTGACGTGACAGCTCATTAATAAGAACAAAAAACGGAACGGCTTTGACCGCTCCGTTTTTTGTTAAGATAGTTTGTCAGGATTATTTGATATAGTATACCCAATTGTCTTTTCTCTCGTGACCCTCGGGATATTCACCCTCAGTGTAGCCGAGTGCGCAGTGACCGATTCCCTCGTATTCGCCCTCGATGCCAAGGCTGCGGAGAATCTTCTTGCCCTCTTCGGACTCAAATTCTTCCTTTGCACGATGTATCCAGCAGCTTCCAACGCCCTCGTTGTGAGCGGCAAGCATAAGATTGCCCATAACAAGACTTCCGTCATAAATGTAAGTCGGGCAGGATTTGTCAGCTAGTACGATAAGAATAACAGGCGCACCATAGAACGGGTCGAAGCCCTCAGCCCAGCCGCCTATCTTTCTGTTCATCTCAGAAATTTTGTCACGCATTTCCTTGTTGGTGACAGCAATGATAATAGGTGACTGCAAGTTTCTTCCTGTGGCGGAATAAGTTCCTGCTAGTATGATGCGGTCGAGAACGTCCTGAGGTATCATGTCAGGCTTGTATTTTCGTACACTTCTTCTGGTTTTCATAAGTTCGAGCAGATCTTTCATAAAACAGCCTCCTTTGTAGGTTTGACAGTTGTTTGCTTATAATTTGATTTTAGCATAGTTTGTGGAGAATGTCAACGGCTGTTTAAGTGAGGAACGAAGTTAAGTGAGGAGTGAGGAATGAGGAATGAGGAATGACAGCGCCGAACAGAGTGGGGTAGCCAACACCGAGCGAAGCGATTTTGCAGCAGTAGAACTTGAAGCCAAATATGGGGGATAACGCAAGTTTGGCAAACAAGAAACAGGCGACCAGCGGTCGCCTCTACAAAAAATTTATCGCCGACAGGCGATACCATAATTCCTCATTCCTCATTCCTCATTCTACAAACGCCGCTTTCTTCATAAAAAATCTCTTGCAATTTCAGCGATACTGTGCTATACTAATCAGGTATGTTTAAAAATGCAATGAAATATGGAGGAATAATTTTGGGTAAGCTTGAAGATGAGATCAAACGCCGCCGTACTTTTGCGATAATTTCCCACCCTGACGCAGGTAAGACAACTCTTACGGAAAAATTTCTGCTCTATGGTGGTGCGATAGCTCAGGCAGGTGCTGTAAAAGGTAAAAAGAACTCCCGCCATGCTGTTTCAGACTGGATGGAAATAGAAAAACAAAGAGGTATCTCTGTTACTTCTTCTGTTATGCAGTTTCAGTATAAAAATTATTGTATAAATATCCTGGATACTCCCGGACATCAGGACTTCTCTGAGGATACCTACCGTACTCTTATGGCTGCAGACTCAGCCGTAATGGTAATAGACGCTTCAAAGGGTGTGGAAAATCAGACCAGAAAGCTTTTCAAGGTCTGCGTTATGCGTCATATCCCTATATTTACTTTCGTAAATAAAATGGATCGTGAGTCGAGAAATCCTTTCGATCTTATGGAGCAGATAGAGTCTGAGCTTGGTATCCAGACCTATCCTGTGAACTGGCCTATCGGCTCAGGCAAGGAGTTTAAGGGCGTTTATGACAGAGATAAAAAGCATATAATCTCTTTTGAGGCAAGCGGTGGACAGCATCAGGTGGCAGCTACAGAAGTCGACCTCTCCGACCCGTCACTTGACAGCCTTATCGGCGAGGATCTCCACTCAACTCTCTGCGATGATATCGAGCTTCTCGATGGCGCAAGCTATGAGTTTGACATCGAAAAGGTGAGAAAGGGTGAGCTTTCGCCTGTGTTCTTTGGCTCTGCTCTTACAAACTTCGGCGTTGAGCCGTTTTTGGAAAACTTCCTCGAAATGACAACTTCTCCTACTCCGAGAAATTCTTCTGCCGGTATCATAGATCCGTTCGACCCTGAGTTCTCGGCTTTCGTATTCAAGATACAAGCTAATATGAACAAGGCTCACCGTGACCGTATCACTTTCCTGCGTATCTGCTCAGGCAAGTTCGATAAGGATATGGAAGTTCTCCACGTTCAGGGCAATAAAAAGCTCAGACTTTCTCAGCCTCAGCAGATAATGGCTCAGGAAAGAGAGATAATCGACGAAGCCTATGCAGGAGATATAATCGGTGTGTTTGACCCAGGTATCTTCGCTATCGGTGATACGATCTGCTCGCCAAAGAAAAAGTTCGAGTTCGAGTCTATCCCGACCTTTGCACCTGAGCATTTTATGAGAGTCCGTCAGAAGGATACCCTCAAGAGAAAGCAGTTCGTAAAGGGTACAACACAGATCGCACAAGAGGGTGCGATACAGATATTCCATGAGCCTGACAGCGGTATGGAAGAAGTTATTGTGGGCGTTGTGGGCGTTCTTCAGCTTGAAGTTTTTGAATACAGAATGAAAAATGAGTACAACGTTGACCTCTTCAAAGAGGGTCTGCCTTATTCTTATATCCGCTGGATAGATAACAAGGATATCGACCCTAAGACATTGAAGCTTTCAAGTGACACAAAGCTTGTCAAGGACTTCCGTGACAACTATCTGCTTCTTTTCACAAGCGAGTGGAATATCCGCTGGGCGCTTGAAAGAAACGAGGGTCTTGAGCTTTCAGAATTTAACAGAGGTGACCTGCAATAATACAACATTGCTAAATACCCTTTTCTAAAAAGTGATAAACTGACCAAAGTGTGTGCTTTGGTCAGTTTTTTTCTTGACTTTTTATTTGATATATGTTATATATTAAGTAGATATATGTATGAAATATTAAGTAGGTATATGTATGAAATATTAAGTAGGTATATGTATGAAAACTATTTTTGTGGGGTGATATGTATGATAAAAAAGATAAGTGCGGCGGCAATTGCAGTCATTATGTCAGCGAGCATGATGTTCACTACAGCTTCGGCAGACGCTTCCTATGTTCTTGATAAGGACGCAGGAGAAGACTTCGTCAATTTCATAGACGGCAAGCTGCCTGATATTTTAAAGAGTATGGACAGTGTTGCAGACGGCGATAAAACCTACTTCGACTATGGCTCATGGTTCATGGATCTGGATTATGACGGTGTGCCTGAGTTTATAATAGGCGGCGAAATGGCTGACGGCGACAGACATTATTCTATTCTTACCAAGGACGGCAAGGAGATAAAGATAGACGACACTGTCGCAAACGGACAGTATTTTCCGGGATTTATGGGCTTTGATTATATGCCTTACAGAGATCTTTATACAGGGGAGGTATCATATTTTTCAAGTAACGATAAGATAAAAACTATGACCTTTGACCCTGAAAAAGGCGTTACTGAAAAGGAGCTTTGCTCGGAAGAATACGATTTGGAAACTGACAGCACTGTTTACAAAACAGACGGCAAAGAGGTCAGCGAGAGCGAGTATTATAACTATAAGTCCACCCTCAGCAGATTTATCCCTCTTGAAGTGGAAAATACAGAGCTGACATCAGATGAAACTGCAAAGGCTGACGCTGATAAGCTTCTGGAAATGTATAACGAGTATAACTGCGTTGTCATGACGGCGGAGAACAAAAAGGACGATATGACAAGCGTAATAGTCGAGATGCTCGATCTTCTTAAAGAGATAATGGCTGACGCTCCTTATGAAATTGCTAGTGATGTTGATTGGAACTATAACAGTTGGTTTGAGGATTTAAACTTTGACGGCGTTCCTGACTTTGTTATCGGCGGTATTGCAGACCTCTTAGATGAAGGTACTGCTTTAAGGCTTTATGACGTTATCGGTATGGGCAATGCAGGCTTTTTGGCGGATACCAATGTGTCGAACGACCATGGCGACGGTGAGAACGGCTTCGGATTCAAGCCTTATGTAAACAAGCAGACTGGCGAAAAAACATACCTCTCAGAGGATAGATATGCAGAGGACGGCAAGGAGCATTACGCAGTGAGAAAGCTTTTTAGCTGTCTTGGTGAATGTCTCACCGCTGATATCTGCACCGCAGAATATGACAGCAAAAAAGGCGTGACTTCATACACCATCGAGGGAAAGAAAGCCACATCAGAGGAGTTTCAGGCGTATCTTGCAAAGCTTAACAGCGACTATGATGAGCTTTCTGTAACAATAAGCACCATGGGTGAAAACAAAGTCCCTAATAATGAAGGCGCCCTTGCAGAGTCATATGACGATTATAAGCTTGGGGACGTTGTGGGCGGAGCAAACTTTACATATGTAGAAAAGAAGAACACTTCAAATGATATCTCTATCCCTGACAAAACAGCAGGCTCTCAGGCTTCAAAGAATTATAATACCGATTCGTCAACAAATCCGTCAACAGGTGCGGCGGCAGGCGTTACAGCCGCAATAATAGCCGCTGGAGCAGGTTTGGCGATATGTGCAAAGCGTAAAAAGAAATAGTCTTTTCAGCCTAATATATGCAGAGGTGAACAGCGTTCACCCGTATATTGGCATATTATCTGCGTGCTGAATATTTTATCACCGTACCCTCTCGTGGTGCGGTGATTTTTTTGCATAAGCCGTCCTTTGTCCGCATAACTTGTACAAAGGACAAAAACTAGGAGGGCGGATATATGTTCAGAAGATTGCAGAATATTTTGTGCTGTGTGGTGATAGCAGGGTTTGCGGCAGTGTGCTGGTATGGCAAAAACAACGGTGAAGCCGTCATGACAGGTGGGGCGGTGAAAACGACCATGGATAAGCCTGTGGTGGTCATCGACCCAGGTCACGGGGGCATGGACGGAGGCTGTGTATCCGTTGACGGCACGCCTGAAAAGGGGATAAACCTTGCGGTGGCGGAAAGCCTCCGTGACGGTCTGAAGCTTCTCGGCTATGATGTTGTTTGCACCCGTGAAAGCGATATCTCTATCTATGACAAAGGCACAGAGGGGCTTGGGGAGCAGAAAAAGTCCGATATGAAAAACCGCCTTGCCATATTCTCGAAATATTCCGAGGGCATATCAGTTTCCATACACCAAAATCAGTTTACCGACAGCCGCTACAGCGGTGCGCAGATGTTCTATTCTAAAGACAATGCCGAGGGTGAAAAGCTTGCGGGAGTGATGCAAAAGCAGTTCGTTTCCCTTTTACAGCCTGACAATACCAGAGAAACTAAACCGGTAGGCGACGAGCTTTATCTACTTAATAATACCAAAAATCCTGCGGTTATGATAGAGTGCGGTTTTCTTTCAAACCCTGAGGAGGCTCAGAAATTGGAGAATGAGGACTATCAGCGTCAGGTGGCGTTTACAGTGCTGACAGGTATCAGCGAATACAGGCTAATGCAGAAATAGTCCATTGGTGCGGCGGCAGTGAGAAAACACTGTCCGTCGTTTTTTGTTTGTAAAACGTTACATAAATTGCTTGACTTTTAAAAGGGGATATTGTATAATATAATAGTGTATTTATAGCATAGTATATTTTTTAACTTTTTCCTGTCATAAATTCTGGCAGGAGAATAAATAAAGGTGGATTGAAACATGGGATTATTTGATAAAATATTCGGCAACTATTCTAAAAAAGAGCTTGCCAAGATCGAGCCTATAAAGAATAAGGTACTCGAGCTTGAAAGTAAGTATGCCGATATGTCTGACGAGGAGCTGGGCGGACAGACTGCCATTCTGAGGGGCAGGCTGGACGAGCTTTCAACTCTTGATGACGTTCTTCCTGACGCTCTTGCGGTTTGCCGTGAAGCTGCGTTCAGAGTGCTTGGCAAAAAGCCTTACCCTGTTCAGATAATCGGTGCTATCGTTCTTCATCAGGGACGTATCGCCGAAATGAAAACAGGTGAAGGTAAAACTCTCGTTGCCTGTCTGGCGGCTTATGCTAACTCCCTTACAGGAAAGGGCGTTCACGTTGTAACAGTAAACGACTATCTTGCTAAGTTCCAGTCTGAGGAAATGGGCAAGGTGTTCCACTTCCTGAACACTTCTATCGGCGTTGTGCTTACGGGCATGAACAAGGAGCAGAAGAGGGAAGCTTATAACGCTGATATTACATATGGTACAAATAACGAGTTCGGATTTGATTACCTCCGTGACAACATGGTTATCTATAAGAAAGATAAGGTTCAGAGAGAGCACGCTTTCGCTATCGTGGACGAGGTGGACTCTATCCTCATAGACGAAGCAAGAACTCCGCTTATCATTTCAGGTCAGGGCGACAAGTCAACAAAGCTTTATTCACTTGCCGACAGATTTGCAAAGACCCTGAAGCCTGTTACAGTTGTTGAAATGGACGATAAGGCAGATAACGACCTTCTGGACGGCGACTATATCATCGACGAAAAGGCTAAGACCGCAACACTTACAAAGAGCGGTGTTAAGAAAGCAGAAAAGGCATTCAACGTTATAAACCTTATGGACGCTGATAATATGACCCTTGCTCATCACATCAATCAGGCTATCAAGGCAAACGGCGTTATGAAAAAGGATATCGACTACGTTGTTAAGGACGGAGAAGTTCTTATCGTAGACGAGTTCACAGGCCGTATAATGCAGGGCAGACGTTTCAATGACGGTCTGCATCAGGCTATCGAAGCAAAAGAGGGCGTTGAGATAGCAAGAGAGTCAAAGACTATCGCTACTATCACGTATCAGAACTACTTCCGTCTTTATGGCAAGCTGTCAGGTATGACAGGTACTGCCATTACTGAGGAGGACGAGTTCAGAGAGATCTATAAGCTGGACGTTATCGAGATACCAACAAACAAGCCTGTTATCAGAATTGACCACCCGGACGTTGTTTTCAAAACGGAAAAGGGCAAGTTCAATGCTGTTATCGAGCAGGTGATAGAGTGCCATAAAAAGGGACAGCCTGTTCTTGTTGGTACAGTTTCCGTTGAGAAGTCAGAGTATCTTTCAAGACTGCTGAAAAATAAGGGCATCAAGCATGAAGTGCTTAATGCCAAGCACCATGACCGTGAGGCTATGATAGTTGCACAGGCAGGTAAATACGGTGCTGTTACTATCGCTACCAACATGGCAGGACGTGGTACTGATATCATGCTTGGCGGTAATGCTGAGTATAAGTCCCTTGCAGACCTCCAGAAAATGGGCTATTCTGAGGAAGTGGCTGTCGAGGCAGCAGGTTTCTCAAATACTCAGGACGAGGAAGTTCTGGCTGCAAGAGCAGAGTATAAGAAGCTCTATGCAAAGTATTCTGACGAGGTAAAGGAGCTTGCAGAAAAGGTTAGAGAAGCAGGCGGACTTTATATCATCGGTACAGAAAGACACGAGTCAAGACGTATCGACAATCAGCTCAGAGGACGTTCAGGACGTCAGGGCGACCCGGGCGAAAGCACATTCTTCCTCTCACTTGAAGACGACCTTATGAGAATTTTCGGCGGCGAGAGAATAACAGCTATGATGGATACTCTCAAAGTTGACGAGAATACTCCAATACAGTCAAAAATGCTCACAGGCGTTATCGAGTCTTCACAGAAGAAGATAGAGGGCAGAAACTTCAACATCAGAAAGAACGTCCTTAACTACGACGACGTTATGAACACACAGCGTGAGATAATCTATAAGCAAAGACAGCAGGTGCTTGACGGAGAGGATCTCCATGACAACATTCTCGGCATGATAAAGGAGTTTGTTGAGGATTCTGTAAATATGTATATCACTGACGAGGACGTTCAGGATAACTGGAACCTGCAGGGTCTTAAGGACAGACTTATGGGCATAATCACAGTTGAGGACGACTTCAACTATACCCCACAGGAGCTTGACGAGATAACAAAGCAGGATATTGTTGACCTCCTTGAAGACAGAGCTTTGAAGATATACGCAAAGCGTGAGGAAGACCTTGGTCAGGAACTTCTTCATGAGATAGAGAGAGTCGTTTTGCTTAAAGTTGTTGATACAAAGTGGATGGCACATATCGACGATATGGACGAGCTGAAAAAGGGTATCGGTCTGCGTTCATACGGTCAGAAGAACCCAGTAGTCGAGTATCGTATGGAAGGTATGGATATGTTCGACGATATGGTAGCTTCTATCCGTGAGGACACTGTAAGAATGTTGTTCACCATTCAGGTAAGGAAGAACAGCGCCGCTCCAAAGAGAGAGGACGTTCTCAAGCCGGGCGAGCATCATAACATGACCGTAAGAAAGGCTAAGAAGCCGGGCAGGAACGATCTTTGCCCATGCGGAAGCGGCAAGAAGTATAAGAACTGCTGTGGTGCTGGAAACAGTGTACAGGCTGACGAAGCCGAGCAGGCAGAGAATAGCTCTGACAGCTCTGAGGAATAAAAACAATATGCAGGACGGTGAAAACAGCCGTCCTGTTTTGGATATAAGAATAATAGGAGTGTAGTGAAATGTCAACAGCATTTAAAAGCGCAGATATACTTCTGCCTAAGAACGCCGATATGTCAAAATGGGCAGTAGTTGCCTGCGACCAGTATACCTCTGAGCCTGAGTATTGGGCTGACGTGGAAAAGATAACAGAGGGTGCAAAAAGCGCACTTAACCTTATCCTGCCTGAGGTCTATCTGGAGGACGATAACGTTGATGAAAGAATAGCCGACATACATAAGAATATGGACAGCTATATCAGCGAGGGCGTTTTTGAAGAGTATAAGGACGCTATGATATACGTTGAAAGAACACAGTCTGACGGAAAGGTCAGAGCAGGCATCGTTGGCGCTATCGACCTTGAAGAGTATGACTACCGCAAAGGCTCGAAGTCTGCCGTAAGAGCAACAGAAGCCACAGTTGTGGAGAGAATACCGCCTAGAATAAAGGTAAGACGTGGCGCACCTGTTGAGCTGCCGCATATCATGATACTCGTTGACGATACAGAAAAAAGCGTTGTTGAGCCGCTTGAAGCCCACAAGGGAGAAATGAAAAAGCTCTATGACTTTGACCTTATGAAAAAGGGTGGTCATATCGCAGGCTATCTTATTGAAAAGCCTATGCAGGAAAAGATAATAGCCGCACTTGAAAAGCTTGGTGATATCGACGCTTTCAATACAAAGTATGGTCTTAAGGAAACTTCACCGCTTGTTTACGCTATGGGCGACGGCAACCATTCTCTTGCTACTGCCAAGGAATTTTACGAGGAGCAGAAGAGAGAAAACCCTGATAAGGACATGAGCAATGCTCTTTGCAGATATGCCCTTGTGGAGATAGTGAATCTCCATTCGCCTGCACTTGAATTTGAAGCTATCCATAGAATAGTTACAGACGTTGATACAAAGGCTCTTATGAGCGAAATGACAGCGGCTCTTGAGCTTTCCGAGGAAAAGTCAGAGCAGGCAATAGTTGTCTGCGACAATGGCGAGGAAAAGACTCTCTATATACATAAGCCGACTTCAAAGCTCACTGTTGGCTCATTGCAGAATTTCCTTGACAGCTATATCAAGGAAAAAGGCGGCAAGGTGGACTATATCCACGGTGCAGAGGTCATAAGAGAGCTTTCCGCAAAGGAAAATTCCATAGGCTTTATGCTACCTGACATGGGCAAGGAAGAGCTTTTCCCTACAGTTATCGTTGACGGCGCACTGCCAAGAAAAACGTTCTCCATGGGTCATGCCGAGGATAAGAGATTTTATGTTGAGGCAAGGAAAATATTGAAATAGAAATATTAAAGAAATGTTGAAATAGAAAAATCGTAGACAATATATTTTAAAAGGAGTTTTTACGATGATAATTGAAGAAGTCAAAAAGGAACTTACAGGACATATCATTCCCTTCTGGAACAAGCTGAGAGATGATGAGAACGGTGGATTTTACGGCTTTATGAGCTATGACCTCAAACTGGATAAGCAGGCTGATAAGGGCGTTATCCTCCACGCAAGAATACTTTGGTTCTATTCAAAAGCGTATATCACTCTGGGCGATAAGACACTTCTTGACAACGCACGCCACGCTTACGAGTTTATCAAAAACCACTGTATCGACTATGAGTACGGCGGAGTTTATTGGATGATGAACTATAAGGGAGAGCCTGCCGACACTATGAAGCATACATACAACATCGCATTTGCTATCTATGCACTGTCATGCTACTATAACGCAAGCGGTGACAAAGAGGCTCTTGAGCTTGCCTATAAGCTTTTCCACGATATCGAGAACAACACTCTCGACGAGTACGGCTACAGAGAAGCTTTTGACAGACAGTGGAACTTGGTATCAAATGACGCTCTTTCAGAGAACGGCTTGCAGGCTGATAAGACAATGAACGCTATCCTCCACCTTATCGAAGCTTATACCGAGCTTTATAAGGCAGACCACAACGAGGAAGTTGCTAAAAGGCTTAAATTCCAGCTTGGTCAGATGAGAGATATTGTTTATACTCCTGAAACAAACGCTCTGAAAGTTTTCTTTGACACAAAGTTCGACCTTGTGGGAGATATCCATTCATTTGGTCATGATATCGAAGCAACATGGCTCATGGATCTTGCCTGCGATACTCTTGGGGACGAGGAGCTTAAAAAGCAGTTTGCTGAAATGGATCTTAAGATCTCTCATAATATCCAGAACATCGCTTTGGATAACGGCGCACTGAACAACGAGCGTGAGAACGATAAGATAGACAAGAAGCGTGTATGGTGGGTAGAAGCCGAGTCTGTTGTTGGCTTCATCAACGCTTATCAGCACAGCGGAGAAAAGAAGTTCCTTGAAAGTGCAAGAAGCGTTTGGGAGTATATCAAGGCTGAGATAATCGACAAGAGAGAAGGCTCAGAGTGGTATTCCGAGGTTTCCTATGACCATAAACCACATGATTGGAAAGAGATAGTAGGTCCATGGAAATGCCCTTATCATAACGGCAGAATGTGCATGGAGGTCATCAACAGAGGCGTGGACTTCTGATGTTCAGGTATGAAACACACCTGCATACCGCCGAGGGAAGCGGCTGTGCCTCTGCAAGCGGAGCAGAGCAGGCAAGGCGTTATAAAGCCCTTGGCTATGACGGGATCATCGTCACCGATCACTTTTTCAATGGCAACTGTGCTGTTACCAACTTTGACAGTTGGGAGGACAGAGTGAACAAGTTCTGCAAGGGTTATGAGAATGCCAAAGAAGTGGGTGACAAGATAGGTCTGAAAGTCTTTTTCGGTCTGGAGTATTCTTACTTCGGTGCAGACCTTTTGACCTATGGTATCGACAAGGACTTTCTTCTTGCCAATGATAACATCAGTGATATAAGCTTTTATCAGTTTGCCGACAGAGTGCATAAAGCAGGTGGCGTGTTAGTCCATGCCCACCCTTTTCGTGAAGCGGATTGGTATATCCATGAAATAAAGCTCCTGCCGAAGTGGATAGACGGCGTTGAGGTCTATAACAGCGGCAACGGCAAAGAGGTCTATAATCAGCGTGCAAAGTGGTATGCCGAACAGTTCGGCTTCAAGCAAACAGGCGGTACGGACAATCACCACCTGTGGGTGGAGGACAGCCGTATCAGCGGTGTTGCAACTGACGAGCCTATCAATTCCATAGAAGATTATATCACCTCGCTTAGAGAGGGCAAATTGGAGGTCATAGTGCCGCCAAAGCCTGCGGAGGGATAGATAAAAAGATAACAGGCAGTACCAAGATAGGTGCTGCCTGTTTTTTTGCGGTATCCTATCACATGAGGTAGGGACGAATAATATTCACCCGTAGCTTCTTGACAAAGCTAGTGGTTATCAGGCAACCCAAGGTCGCTCCTTCAAAAAGCGTCTGTGTTATTTGTAGACATTGTTTGTACTTTTTGTGTAAGTTGAAACGCAAAATCTATTGACAAATCCACATTAATGAGCTAAAATATAAATGTTATTATTTTATATGGTGAGAAAGGAAAACCAAAATATGAAAATCAAAAGATTACTTGCGGCAGTGCTTTCCCTTGCAATGGGCGTATCAATGATGACAGCCTGTGGCAGTTCGGACAGCTCCTCAAAGGCTGAAAACGATTCTTCAGCTACAGAAAATACTCGGAAGCATACCAATGACCCTATGACAGTGACCACTGCAAAAGACCTTGTGGCTCAGATGAAAGTGGGCTGGAATCTTGGCAATACCATGGACGCCACAGGCTCAGGTCTTGACGCTGAAACCTCATGGGGAAATGTGGAAACCACAAAATTGATGATAGACCAGGTCAAGGACGCAGGCTTTAACGTGTTCAGACTTCCTGTTTCATGGGGTACTCACATGGACGAGAACTATACAGTTGACGAGGCATGGATGAACAGAGTTCAGGAAATTGTCGATTACGGTATCGACAACGGAATGTTCGTTATCCTCAACACCCACCACGAAGAGTGGTATATGCCTAAAAAAGACCGTGCCGATAAGGATATAGAGCAGCTCAAAGCCCTCTGGAAACAGATATGCGACAGATTTCAGGGCTATGACGAGCACCTGATCTTCGAGGGCGTGAATGAACCTAGACTTAGAGGCGAGGGCAACGAGTGGATAGGCGACGCTGAGTCAAGAGAGGTCGTAAATCAGTACGCAAAGGCGTTTGTTGAAACAGTTCGTGCCTCAGGAGGAAACAACCCTAACAGATGTATAATGGTAACACCATATGCCGCTTCATCATCAAAGCAGAACATGGAAGCTTTGGAAGTTCCGCAGGGCGACGATAAGATAATAGTTTCTATCCACGCTTATCTGCCATATTCATTTGCACTTGATACCGCAGGCACAGACCAGTATACAAGTATCGACTCTTCTATCACAACACTCTTTACCGATATTGATGAAGTGTTCCTCAGCAAGGGAATACCTGTAATAATCGGTGAGTTCGGCTCTGTAAACAAGGATAATACAGAAGCAAGAGTTCAGTGTGTGAAGGATTATCTCAGCACTGCAAAGCAGTATGGCGTACCATGCTGCTGGTGGGATAACGGAACAAGAATAGGAAACGGTGAGAACTTCGGACTTCTCAACAGATCCGAGGGTGGCTGGTATTTCCCTGAAATAATCGACGCTATCATGGAAACAGTAAATAGCTAAAAAATCAAGGGCGGAAGCGATTCCGTCCTTTTTTTGTGCGCAAATTATGTGCAATTTTTGTGGGGCGAATTGATATCTTGCGAGCGGTGGGCAATCTTGCGGTAAACGGGCGAACGCTGTTCGCCCCTACAAAAATTTATATTATTATCGTTTTTTATCAATACATTTATGTAGGGGAGCGGTGCAATTTTTTTGTGTAGGGGACGGCGCCCTCGACGTCCCGCCACTCTCGTTCGTTTCAATCACAAACTGTTTTGTTCATTAAACGCCACAAAAAAGGACGACCCCAAGTCGTCCTTTTTCATATCTATTCCCCTGAAAGGGTCTTTTTCATTGCAATGTGCGGACAGTATTCGTCCTTGTAAACATCACCATATGCCCTGTAGCCAAGCTTCTCGTAAAATTGCTGTACTCTCGTTTGCGCCGATAAGCCGACTTCCTTGTAGCCCACTTTTTCAGCCTGCTTTTCAAGGGCTTCCGCTATCATTCTGCCAAGATCTCTGCCACGATATGCCTTTCTCACGCAGATACGCCCAATGTGCGCTTCGCCATTTTCGTCAAACAGCCTGCCTGTTGCAATAGGATATCCTCCTGTGTAGATAACAGCATGATAAGCCTTAGCGTCAATATCGTCAAATTCGTTCACAAAGCCCTGCTCCTTAACGAATACCTGCTGTCTTATGAGCCTGGCGTCTGCGTTGTTTGCAAGCCCTTTTGCGATCTTTATGGTGTAATTATCCATTATATCAGCCCCCAAGACGTATCATTTCGTCGATACATTTTCTTGCAGAGGTTATCTCCTCGTCTGTCATTTTTATCTCAAAACCGCCGCCGTTGCCTATGCCCTCGCAAGTCTTGTAAACGTCCATAAGAGTGGTGAGCTTCATGTTAGGACAAAGTATCTTCTTTGAGAGTATGTAAAACTCCTTCTCAGGGAATCTGTACTGCAAATGCTCCGCAATGGAAATCTCAGTGCCTATGATGAACTCCTTTGCGTCAGACTCAGCCGCAAAATTCATTATGCCTGAAGTCGAACCAACATAGTCCGCCATTTCGCTTACAGCAGGGATACACTCAGGGTGGCAAAGCACCAGTGCATCAGGGTGAGCCGTCTTAGCCGCTATCATGTCAGCCTTTGTTACCGACGCATGAACAGGACATCCGCCCTGCAAAAGCATTATGTCCTTTTCAGGACAGGCTTTTTTTACGAATGCACCAAGATTGCAGTCAGGAATGAACAGTATCTTGTCAGCGTCCATGTTCTTTACTATCTTCACCGCAGACGAGGAAGTAACGCAAACGTCGCAAACCCTCTTGAGTGCGGCTGTGGTGTTTATGTAGCATACTACCTTTCTGTCAGGCTCCTGCGCCTTTATCATTTCTATCATCTCAGGTTCCATTTGCTCTGCCATTGGACAGCCTGCCGATGGATTTGCAAGATATACGTTCTTGTCAGGGTTGAGCATTTTTGCCGCCTCAGCCATAAAATGCACTCCGCACATAAGTATGTTTTTGTTTGAGACCTTCTGCGCCTCAACGCTTAGCTTGTATGAATCACCCGTAATATCTGCTATCTCTACTATCTCCTTAGCCTGATAGCTGTGCGCAAGTATACAAATATCGTTTTCTTTCTTTAACTGAAGAATTTTTTCCTGTACGTCCTTTATCATATCCAGATCATGCCTTTCGACCTTTGAAAAGCATATCCTCCTTTCGGTGTTTCGGCATTTGCCGAAAGATTTATACCATATTATTATAGTATGATATAGGCATTTTGTCAAGGGCATTTGTACCAGAACAAGCCATGCACTTGACAAATTCATCAACAGGGTGTATAATCAACAGTGTTGACAATCAACTGCCTTGACATTTGGAGGAATAACAATGAACGATAAAACAGCCCAGCGTTTTGGAGAAGTTTTCAGACGATTTTTTGAAACAGGATATATGGACGACCTTGCAGAGCTTTTTCAGGGCGAAAGCAAAGTGATAGTCTATCTTAGCACAGCCGAGGGCATAGTCTACCCCTCAGACATAAGCCGTGACCTTATGATATCACGCCAGCGTGTGACCTCTGTTCTCAGCACAATGGAGAAAAAAGGCTTTGTCAGCCTTGTGCGTGACCCTGAGGATAAACGCCGTGTGCAGGTGAAACTCCTCCCAAAAGGTGAAAAGTCCATTGAAGAAAAGCAGCAGCGTCTTGAAAAATATTTCACCGTGTTTGTTGACGCTTTGGGAGAAGAAAATCTTCATATGCTCCTTGACAGCTCAGAAAAAGCTGTTGCGGCACTTGAACATACAATGAAAGGCAGCTCTCAGAAAGTCTGAGATGCGGAAAGGAAACTGCTATGAACATTTATAACGAATTTAGAAAAACGGCAATAAACCGCTATAGCAAGACCGCTCTCGTGATGATGAACGACGAGGGTGAAACAAAGGAATATACATTCGGACAGACTTTACAGCAGGCTGATGTTTTTTGCAGCCGCCTTAAAGCCATGGGCGTTGTGGCAGGGGATAGGGTCTGCGTAGCTTCCGAGGGCAGACCTGAGTGGAATATCGCATTTCTCGCCTGTGCAAAGCTAAACGCCACAGCCGTTCTTTTGGATTATTCGCTTCCTGCGGCAGAGCTTGTCGCACTGGTGAAAAAGTCACAGCCTGTGTGCGTTGTCGCTTCTCAAAAGGCGGCAAAGAAGCTTACAAGCGTGAAAAATATACCTGTTCTCGATATTCAAAACCAGCTTGACAGACTTGACGGTTCAGGGGAAAATATACTCCGCCAAGGTGAAGTAGGCGACCCTGATATCGCAGTGATAATCTTCTCCAGCGGCACAACAAGAACTGCCTCAGGAATAATGCACACCCACGATTCTCAGATAAATTCCTGCAAAATGGTCTGCCGGTGCAACGGAATAACCGATAACGAACGCTATCTCGGTATCCTGCCAAACAGCCATATCTACGGACTTTTTGCACAGGTATTAGCCCCTCTCCTCACAGGTGGAACAGTGTGTTTTATTGAGTCCCTCAGTGCGAAGGGTCTTTCCGCAGGCTTCCAAAACTTCAAGCCGACAGTTTTTCCGGGCGTGCCAAAGGTCTATGAGCTTTTGAAAACCCAGATAATGCAGCAGATCAACGGGGGCAAGGTATCTTCAGCACTTTTCAAGAAAATGTTTCCTGTTGCACTTCATCAGCGTAAGATCTACGGCATAAACGGCGGCAAAAAAATCTTCGCAAAGATACACAAAGCCTTGGGCGGCGAACTTAGATTTCTCTGCTCCGCAGGCTCGCCAATGTCAAAGGATACATTTGATTTCTTCTATGGCACAGGCTTTAATATTGTGAACAACTACGGCGCGACTGAAACGAGCATACCAACTATCGGCACATATGGCAAGCACGTCTATGCTGACACCTGCGGCAAGGCCTATCCTGATATAAAAGTTAAAATAGACCGCAGTGGCGAACTTCTCATAAAGTCACCTTATATGATGATAGGCTACTATGGCGACAAAAAGTCCACAGATGAAGCTTTCAATCCTGACGGCTGGTTCAAGTCAGGCGACCTTGCAAAGTTCGATAAGCATAAAAATATCGTCATTCTCGGCAGATGTAAAGAAAATATCGTCCTATCCACAGGCAAAAAAGCCGCCCCTGACGATATCGAACAGGTCTATAGGGGTATCGAGAACGTTGACGAGCTTGTGGTCTGCGGAGTGCCTGCGAAAGAGGGAAGCTATGACGAGGTGCACGCCTTTGTGGTCTGTGCTGAGGATAAGCGTGAGCAGACGGAAGAAAAGCTAAAAGAGATAAGCTCCTCCGCAGGTCAGGCAATGAAGCTAAGCGGCATACATTTTGTGGATTCTATACCAAGAACAGCTATCGGCAAGCCAAAGCGTTATCTGCTGAAGAAAATGGTCATGGAGGATAACCTTGACAGCCTTACAAAGCAGGCGAAAAATAGTATCGACCCGTCGGATATCCCGTCAATGGTGAGAAACGCCGTGGCAAAAATAGCACACGTTCAGCCGAATGAAGTCAAGCTCAGTACAAAATTTTTGCAGGAGTTCACCATAGACTCCCTCTCAGCTATCGAGCTTGCATTGGAGATAGAGGAGTTCAGCGGCGTGCGTGTTGACGGCTGTATGGATAAGAACATGACAGTGGGCAAGCTTATCGCCCTCGTTCAAAACCCAAACCGCATAAAACCGCAGACTGTGAAATCAATGCTCTATCCTCTGGACAAGAAAAAGATAGACTATCGTATTTACCGCTTTTACAGAAATCTTGTGACAGCCTTCTATGAAGTCAAGGTCACCAACGAGGAAAATCTACCTGATAAGGACGGTTATATAATCTGTGCAAATCACGTTTCAAATTTTGATTTTATCTTCCTCACCCTGAATTTCAGATACGAGCGTTTTGCAAAATTTTGCTGTATGGCAAAAAAAGAGCTTTTCAACGGCAGTTTAGCCAGCCGACTTATAGTAAGAATAGGCGGTATGGTGCCTGTTGACAGGGGCGGAAGAGTAGACGAAACCATGGCGGCTCTGCGTAAAAAGCTTGGTCAGAAATGGGGTGTGCTAGTTCACCCGGAGGGTACAAGAAGCAAAACTGGTGAAATGGGCAAGTTCAAAAGCGGTGCAGCCGTCCTTGCTATCGAAGCCAATGTACCTATAGTACCAGCCTACATCAAAGGCGGACACGAGATATTCCCACCAGACAGAAAGCTCCCAAGGCTTTTCAACTGGAAGCGTCTTAGCAAATATAAAGTAAAAGTCGTTTACGGTGAGCCTATTTATCCTAATGGCGAAACCCCCGAAGAGCTTATGGCGAAAGTCCGTGATTCTGTGCTTGCCTTGAAAAACGAAGAGAACTGATTTAAAGTGAGGAGTGAGGAATGACAAATGAGGAATTAGGAATGAGGAATGAGGAATTAGCATAGCTGTGGTTTGAGATACTTCAAGAGGTAAGTTAATAAGAACGTTGGTGAGTTAATTGTACGAACGCAGTTCGCAATAAAAAAATCATCGCCGCAGGCGATACCTTCATTCCTCACTCCTCATTCCTCACTCTTTCCGTTTGACAAGTCGCAAAATATGTAGTATAATGTATTAATACGCTGATACGGTGACGTGTTATCGTAATATTTTGTTAAGGAATGAATATTTATGACTTTTGAGGAAGTAAAAAAGGTCACGGAGATCCTGCTGGAGTTCCTGCCTAATACCCTAAAGCTTTTCGCATGGACCATCGTGCTTTCAATACCTGTGGGAGTGCTTGTGACAATGCTGAAAAAATGCCGCTTCAAGCCTATCTCGTGGCTGACAAATCTCTATATACTTGTCATGCGTGGCACACCGCTCATGCTTCAGATAATCGCTATCTACTATGCAGTACCGCTTATTATCGCAAGTGCTGCAAAGCAGGGCAAGACAGGCGGAGTATATGACGTGCTTACCAATATAAAAAACAACGAGAACTATATGTTTATCGCCCTTGTTACGGCATTTGTCCTTAACTATGCGGCTTATTTCGCAGAGATATTCAGAGGCGGTATCGAGGCTATCCCAAAGGGACAGTACGAAGCGGCTTCAATGCTCGGCATGACAAAAATGCAGACCTTTTTTAGAATAATCCTGCCCCAGGTCACAAAGCGTGTTATCCCTGCCACATCGAATGAGGTCATCGTCCTTGTAAAGGACACCTCTCTTGCAAACGTTATCGCATTCGCTGAGATAACAATGAAGGCAAAACAGCAGATGAACCTGTATAGCTCAATAACACCGCTTTTTATCGCAGGCGCATTCTATTTTGTGCTCAACGCTATCGTGACGGTGGCATTTGCCGTTATCGAAAAGAAATTCGACTATTATAAATAAGGAGAACTCATATGGCTATTCTTGAAGTGAAAAATATTTCCAAAAGCTTTGACAGCCTTAGGGTGCTCAAAGATATTTCTTTTAACGTTGAGGTGGGCGAGGTAGTCGCAATAATAGGTCCGTCAGGAAGCGGTAAATCAACGCTTCTGCGCTGTATAAACCAGCTTGAAAAAGCAGACGGCGGAGAGATAAACGTTGACGGCGTGAATATGTTCCATACGGAAAACGGCAAAGCGGTGTACGCTCCTTCTAAAACGCTGAGAGATATTAGGCTGAAGATAGGTCTGGTGTTCCAGAATTTTAATCTGTTTCCGCACTTTTCGGTGGAGCAGAATATAATCGAGGCTCCTGTTCACGTTCTCAAACAGTCAAAGGCGGAGGCTAGAGCCAACTGCGAAGAGCTTCTGAAAAAAATGGGACTTGAGACTAAAGGCAAGTCTTATCCCTGCGAGCTTTCAGGCGGTCAGCAGCAGCGTGTATCTATCGCAAGAGCTTTGGCTTTGAAACCGCAGATACTCTTCTTTGACGAGCCGACCTCCGCACTTGACCCTGAGCTTACAGGAGAGATCTTAAAAGTAATAAAAGAGCTTGCAAAAGAGAAAATGACCATGGTCATCGTCACCCATGAAATGGCATTCGCCCGTGATGTGGCAAACCATGTTATCTTTATGGACGACGGCTATATCGTGGAGGAGGGTACTCCGGAGGAGGTTTTCGGTCAGACCCAGAACGAAAGAACCAAGCAGTTCTTGCAGCGTTTTAATGACCGTTAAAAGGAAATTAGTTGTAAAACACAAGGGATGATAACGTTTTCTGTGATTAATGCACAAAAGAAGTATGACAATATTGTTAGAAATTTCAACACTTTTTGGAATAAAAAACGTGAAAACCCCTTGATTTTAGGGAAAAAGTCTGCTATAATAAGACTAGAATTGAATGACAATTCATAAAACTATATTCATATGGAGGAGATTAACGATGAAAATTTCTAAGATTCTCGCTGGTATGTCAGCAGCAGCTATCGTAGCTTCTATGGCAATGATCCCAGCATCAGCAGCAGGCACAAAGCTCAACGTAAGCGATGACCTTCTTGCAATCGGCAGACAGTCACAGGATGACCTTTTTGCAATTTTCTTCAGAGGCGATGAGTCTGAGGGCAACGTAGTTAAGGACGGTATCACTGATATCACAGCTGTTTACGGTGCATCTTTCACTATCAAGGTTGACAACAACGACTGGAACACGATCGGCGGCGGCGGATCCATCAACTTCAACGACACAAAGAACGGCTGGAACGCTAAGGATTGGGCTGGCGGCTCTTGGGTTGAAGATGATAAGCCAAAGGACACACTCTGCTACACAACAGACGAGGAAGGTACATACGTTCTTGAATACAAGGGCGATACACCTCTCTTTGACGCAGTTGACGATGAGGAAAAGGGTTATGCAGCAGTTGGTATCAACAACTGGGCAGCTGACCTCAAGGGCATCGACGTTGTAGGCGTTAAGGTTCTTGGCGCTGACGGCAATGCTATCTACGAGGCTGGTTCTAACAAGGACAAGAAGGAAGTTCAGAAGAAGCCAGTAGCTGAGGAGTCAAGCTCTAAAACTGATTCAACAGCTTCAGGCACAGATTCTAAGACTGACTCCAAGAAGGACGATTCTAAGACATCTTCTGCAGCAGCTACTTCAACAGCAGCTACATCTTCAAAGGCTGGCACAACAAGCACAGCAGCTACTTCTTCAGCAGCAGCTTCTGACAACGTAGCAGCTACAGGCGCAACAGCTGGTCTTGCACTCGCTGGCGTAGCACTTGCTGGTGCAGCTATCGTTATCTCTAAGAGAAAGTAATCTCTCACAGATAACACACTTGAATAAGTGAATTTATACAGAGCTTTCTGTCATTCGGGAAGCTCTGTTTTTTTGTTCGTTTGTGTAACCTGCACTAATTTGTAAACGATTTCTGTGCAAAACATATGAAATCATGCGCTTAAATTGTGCAAATAGTATATTGAAAATATGTGACAATTGTGTTATAATACAAAAGTAAATATAGGTCAGGCTATGTGTATAGCATGACAATTAAACGGAGGTTATTAAAATGAAAAAGTTTTTAGCTTGCGCTCTTGCACTTACACTTACAAGTGCTATGTTCGCTTCTTGCGGCAGCTCTGATGATTCTTCTTCATCAAAGGCTGAGGCAAAAACTACTACAACAACTACAGCTGCTACAACAACAGAGGCTACTACAACAACAGCTGCTCCTGAGTCAACAGCTGATTCAACAGCCGCTTCCGGCACAGAGTCTGAGGGTGAGGCTGCAAAGGATATTTCCGAAATGCCAGCTACTCTGAAAAACTATGAAGAGGCTTCTGTATATTTCAAGAAGGATATGGACGTTGCTTCTATCGTTGAACCTTTCGCTGAGAAGGATTACGAGAACGATGAGTCTCATGTAAATCTCTCTATTGAGGAACTTGCAGGTGTTCCAATGCTCAAGGTCGAGGTTCTCGATCAGGATAATGGCAACTACAAGATCCCTAAGATCAAGTTCCACATGGAGAAGTTCTTCGAGGGTCAGGAAGCTGATCTTGAGAAGATCTTCACAGTTAAGGCTGACGTAGTTACAAAGGCAGTTGGCGAGTTCACTGGTGACGACGGAGTTTCTTCACTTGTTCCTGGTAACTTCATGGGCGCATTCGTTACACAGCCTACAACAGGTGAGGGCGAAAACAGCTGGAATGACCTCTATGACTTCGGCGAGGCTGAGTGGACATCTGAGTGGGGTTCCTATGAGCTTACAATGAGACCTGGTATCAAGGACGGCGCTACATTTGTAAACTCAACTGAACCACAGTATGTTTCACTTATGAGATGGGGCATTCCAAACCAGGCTGATTTCTACATTGCTGACCTCAGATTTGAGGACGAAGACGGTAACGTTATCGCTTGCGCAAACTTTGGCAAATAATTCATTTCCATACATAAGAAAGGTGCAGATTTTCTCTGCACCTTTTTTTATGTGAATTTTACGCTTACCTCCCCTGATATCTCCAAGCTTTTTACCTTTCCGCCTTTGATTTTAGCCGAAAAATCCTGCCCTTTTATCTGACCCGTGGCGGTGATATCTCCCTTGTCATTTTTGAGATACGTCACCCCTTTCTGCGAAATAAGCTTGTCAAGCACAGCGGCGGTCATTGTGACAGCGGAGCTTTCGGGAATGTTTCCTCGGTCAGTTTCGTAGGTCAAACCCATGTATTCAAGTCGTGCGCTTTCTCCTGAGCAGGTTATCACCATACCGCTGACAGTTTTTGGCGCAGTTATCTCACACTCCCACATATCTGCGCCCCCACGGGTGAAGCTTGCGACGTATTCCGTGCCGTCAATGGTGAACTCAGCCGGAGTCTTGTAATCCTCTGCCAGCTTTACGGGTTTGACTTCACTGCTTTCACCGCATGAGCATAAGCCCATTACCGCCAAAATCGTGAGAAAAAATGCCTTTGTTCTTTTCATTTTGCCCTCCATTAAAAAAGACCCTCTTCATATGAAGAAGGTCTTTGTTTTTAGTACAGCCTAGTCGGCGTTTTCAAGGTCATACAAAAATCGTGGCAAAGCGTCAATAACATCTCTTGCAATGATTCCACGCTCAGATCTTTTGTATCCTGCAAGCAGAGCCGCCGAGCCAAGTGTGAACGACCCAAGTGCTGCCGCATCGAGAGCGTTGCACCCCTGAGCTACATAGGAGGAAACAATGCCTGCAAGCATATCCCCTGATCCACCCTTTGCAAGCGCAGTTGTGCCTTCGGTGCAAAGATAAACTTTTCCACCGTCCACAGCAAAGGTGTCAGCCGACTTCGCAAGCACTGTCACACCATATTTTTCTGACAGCCTATATGCAGATCCAAGTCTGTCCGACATGACCTCGCCCACCGTCACGCCACAAAGCCTTGCAAGCTCCGCAGGGTGAGGGGTGAGGATAACTGTACTTTTCTTCTTCAACAGTACATCTATATTCGGACAAAGTGAATTTATTCCGTCAGCGTCCAAAACTATGGGTATCTCCGCATTTTGGGTAAGCTCCGCCACAAGCTTCTCTGTCTGAGCCGTGTGACCAAGTCCACAGCCTATCAGCAAACAGCTTGCCTTTTCGCACTTTTTCAGTATCGCCTCCGCATTTTCAGCCACCATAAAGCCGTCATTGTCGGTTTTCATTGCCGAGTATGTACATTCATACATACCAGCCGACAGGGAGTTGACTACGCTTTTTGCAGTGCAAAGCTCAAAAAGCCCAACGCCTGTTCGCATTGCCGCCATTGCTGAAAGCCCTGCCGCACCTATATAGCTCTCCGAGCCTGCCACGCTCACCACCTTGCCGAACGTGCCCTTGTGTCCGTCAGCAGGTCTAAAAGGCAGTGCAGCCCTTGCTTTTACCACGTCAAAAGGCGTTATAACAGGGTATAGGGTATTCTCGCAACGCTCGTCAATACCGATATCTTTTACCAGAATTTCACCGCAAAAGTCCACCGCAGGCTGTAAATAAAGACCCAGCTTGCCGCGATGAAAGGTCACTGTAACGTCAGCCTTGAACGACAGCTTGTCAGCCTGACCATTCCGTGCATTGACTCCCGACGGCAGGTCGCAGGCTATCTTCATGCCTTCACACTTTTCACAAGCTCTGAACACTGGCAGGATATTTTCACGCAGGCTTCCGTGAAAACCCGTTCCGAAAATGCAGTCTACAAGCACATCTGCACCCTCGATAAAATCCAGTGCATTTTCAGCTTTCAGCACCTCTACGCTCTTATCAAGCCTAGCATACGCTGCCGAAGAAAGGTCAGTGTCAGGCTCGCCACAGCATAGGAACACCGCAGGCTTGAGGCCTTGTTCCACAAGTAAATTTGCCGCCACAAGTCCGTCACCGCCATTGTTTCCCTTGCCAATAAGAAGCACTATCTTTGAAGACGCAGACGAGTTGCTCGCAATGACCTCCGAAAGCTGTGCCGCCGCATTGTCCATGAGCTGAGCAAGGCTCACGCCATATTTCTCAGCCTCATGCTCGCAAAATGTCATTTGCTCCACTGTCAATATCCTATCCATTTTTATCCTCCTTTTCATAAGCTATCACCACTGCCGAAGCGATATCCTTTATGTGGGAAAGTGACACCGCAAAGGTCAGCCCCCTATTTTCAGCCGCCAAAAGCGCATTCCCCGTAAGCTCCAGATAAGGACAGCCAAGCTCGTCACGCAAGCATGACACCTCGTTCAAGGCGAAGCCCTCGACCCCAGTGCCTAAAGCCTTTGCGAAGCTTTCCTTAGCCGCCCAATTCGCCGCCATGGATTCGTATGGGTTTTTCTTCTGTGAAAAAAGGGTCAGCTCCTTTTCGGAGTAAACCCTTTCACAGAAACGTCGGCTCTGACAGCTTTTTTTTATGCGTTCGATCTCAATAAGATCAGTTCCGACAAATATTTTCATTTTTATTTCCTCAGTGTTCTCGGAAGCGCAGGCTTTATAAGTGCCAGCATATCGTCATCAGGTGTGAAGATAACAGTTGTAAGCCCGAGATTTTTGTGGTTGAATGTTACGTAGTAGTCTGTAAGGCTATCGTCACAAGCGCAGGCAAGGACCTGTGTTGCGCCCTCTGGCACAGAGAAATTCTCGTCAGCAATGCCGAAATCTGTCGCACTGCCGCAACGGAATGTGATAAGGCGCTTTCTTGAACGCTGAGCCGTTATCTTGTCAACGTCTATTTCTCCGTTTGTGAAAATGTATTCATACTCCACATCGAGTTTTGTTGTAAGATAATAACCGCCATAAAGTGCGGCAGCGGCAAGAAAAATGCCTATTACAGAAAACTGCGTGCCGAATGGGAAAATGAAGCACAGTGCGGCAAGTGCCACGCTTGCTATCATGATGAAAATTTTCTGTATCTTATCGTTCTTTGTGGGAATCTTGCGAACTATCTGTTCCTTGAAGCTGTCCATTATTTGTCCTCCGTTTATTCAGTGCCGCTGAGAAGCTCTTTCATTACCCAGCCGCTTTTATTGTTATATTTTACATATACCCATATGTTTCCGTCACCATCTGTTCTCTCACCGTAGCCGTTTATGGTCTTGCCGTCAGGTATCTTTTCTATCACGTCATATTTCTTTGACGGACCGTATCTGAGATTAAGGTAAGAGGTATCAGACTTTACAAGAAATGGGATAGAATCAGGGTATTTCACATCATCGCCCAAAGGGAAAAGTGCGTCCCTTTTGAACTTTGTGGTGGTGGTCTTTTTAGTCGCCTTTGTTTCGGCAGATGTTGTGGTTGTTGTGGTGGTCGTCCTCTTTGTTGCCGTTGCGATTATGTCAGGGTCGTAGCCTTCGTCAATGCTTACGTCAGGGTTTTCAAGTGTACCTGCCGTCACAGAAGTGGTGGTGGTGTAGCCCTCGTAATCCTCATCGTCCTCATCATAATCGTCGCCCATTGTGGCGGTCTTTGTGGTCTCTATAACTCTCTGGGCGGCAGTACCCGTGGTGGTCTCCGTTTCGGAGGAGCTTTCTGGAAGCATTGCCCCACATGACGCAAGCCCGAAAACCGCAGAACAAGCCAGCACAGCCGCAAGCAGTTTTGATCTCATTTTTTATATCCTCTTTTCAGAATTTACACAATTTTATTTTAAGCCAAGAAGTCTTTCTGCGTTGCCGCCGAGAATTTTATCTTTGTTATCCTCGGAAATGTTCAAGCGCAGTATCTTTTCTTTTATAAGGTAGGAACTGTCCCAAGGGCAGTCGCTTGCAAAAAGTATCCTGTCAGCTCCATGCTTTTCAACGATAGCCTGCATAAGATCGTCAGGACACATACTTGTGAAAGCGGTGTCAAAATAAACTTCACCGTCAACTCCTGCCAAAACGTCACGCACCTGCTCCCACATCATGTTTGCACCAAGATGTGCAAGAATGACCTTGAGCTTAGGGTGCTTTTTTATCATGTTCAGCGCCCTCTCAGGTGTGGAGTGGATAAGGTCAGGGGAAACGCAGTCATAGCCGGAATGAAATATAACAGGCAGGTCAGCTTTCTCAATGGCGTCATATATCTTGTCCATGCGCTCATCATCTATCATAAAGCCCTGATAATCGGGGTGAAGCTTTATGCCGTGAAGTCCAAGTTCCTTTATGTGGGCTATCTCCTGCTCATAGTCCTCAGCGTCAGGGTGTATTCCACCGAAGCTTATAAATCTTCCGCCGTCCTGTTGGGCGCACCAATCGTTTATAACTCTCTGCTGAGCAGGCTTTGTCGCCACTGACAGCAGCACGCCCTTGTCAATGCCCCATTCGTCAAAGCGCTGTATGGTTTCCTCCGCAGTGCCTCTTGTGAAAGGGGTTATGCCGCTTTGAGCCTGAAGCTTTTCAACAGCCTTTTCCGCTACCTTTGGATTAAAGGCATGAACGTGAAAATCAATTACCATTTAAAACATCTCTTTCTGAAAATACTTTTCCATATGGTATTATACCACAAATTCAAGCCTCTTTCAACGAATATCGGCAATTTTCACAGTATTTTCATCTAGGGTTATTCCCAGCTTTTCCACACCTCGGGGCAGAAGCCTACTGTGGCTTTCTTGCCGTTTCTTACGATAGGTGCGGCAAAAAGCTCGGGATAGTCAAGAAGCTTTTCTATCTTTTCCTCGGTGCTTCCAAGATATTTTATGAGCATTGCCTGCTCGCCCTTTGCCTTTGGGTCTATAAGCTTGTCGATATCGCCCACAGCCGCAAGCACTGAGTTAAGCTCGCCCTTGCTAAGCCCCTTTGTAGGCAGGTCAACAGACTGGAACTTTATTCCACGCTCTTTGAAATAACGTTCAGCCTTTTTTGTGTCAAAGGATTTTGACTTGCCGAATATCTGTATGTTCATGGGATTATCTCTCCGTTTCTGCATTCAAGAATGATAGTGAAAGGACCGTCATTGAGCAGTGAAACTTTCATGTCTGCACCGAAAACGCCCTTTTCTACCTTGCCTGAAATTTTCTCACCGCAGACCTTGCAGAAGTATTCATAAAGTCTGTTGGCTTCATCAGGCTTGCCTGCATAGATAAATGACGGGCGGTTGCCGTGGTGACAATCTGCATAAAGGGTGAACTGTGAAACGCAAAGAATATCTCCGCCAACATCATTTATAGAAAGATTTGTCTTGTCGTTCTCGTCAGCGAAAATGCGAAGCTTTGATATCTTGTCTGCAAGCTTGTCGCAGTCAGCCTCAGTGTCCTCCTGACCTACTCCGAAAAGTATCAGAAAGCCCTTTCCTATTTCGCCTGTGACCTTGCCCTCGACCTCAACTTTTGCACTTGTGACCCTCTGTATTACCGCTCTCATTAGCCTACCTCCACGGTGTAGCTGTAGGTATAAACAGCTTCAGGTGCAAGCTTGATAGCGTGAGGTTTGTTTTCGATATCCTCAAAAGCGTCGTCCTCGTATACAGGCACGCTAGTCCAAGGCTCAAGGCAGATAAACTGAGCGTCAGGGTCACCTGTGGAAGTCCATACTGCAATGCAGTCAGAGTGTGGGAATGACAGCTTTACGAAGCCGCCGTCAGACTTTTTCAGGGTGACAGCCTTTGAAGCAGGGTGGTCTTTCATGATAACGTCATAGTCGAAAAGCTCTCTTGTGAGAGTGATAGTCTTTTCACCGTCAAGGATAGTCCTCTCGCCGTTTGGGATAGGCTGAACGATATGCTCGTTTTTTTCGTACTCAACTGTGCATTTGCCGCCTTGAATATCGCAGATAAAAGCAGGGTGACCGCCGAGATAGAAGTACATAGCCTTTTCATCAGTGTTTTTTACTGTGTTTGTGACGGTGACTTTTGAACCTTTTATGGAGTAGGTGACTTCAAGCTCAAAGTGGTATGGATATTGAGCAAGTGTCACGTCATTATCTTTTAGGAGAAAGCTTACGGAATTTTTGGTGCTTCCAGCGTATGTAAATTCGCTGTCACGAGCGAAACCGTGGTTTGCAGCCATGTGATATTCCTGACCGCCTGCCTTGTAGGTGCGGTCTTTAGGGGAGCATATGAACGGGAAGAGGATAGGAGCGTAGCGTTTCCAAGCGTCACCGCATTGCCAGAGATATTCTTTGCCGTCCAGTTTGATAGAGTGAAGCTCAGCACCGAAAGTGTCGGCTGAGATAGAGAGTTTATCATTTTTTATTTCATAAAGCATAGATCAGACCTCCGAGAGAAAAATTTTATACCTTATTATTATAGCACATTGTTTGGGAGATGTCAAAACCAAGTGAGCAGTGAGGTTATAAGGTCGGCTGGGGTATTGGCGAAAACGTTTGAAAAAACTTAAAGGTCTGTTGAAAATTCTGTTCTGATATCAATATTTTAACAGTTAAATTTTATGACTTTGATACAGAATAACTAAAATATTTTCAATTGTTTGTGTAAGCTGACAAAACTTGTGATGACTATTGACTTTAATTTGGAGATAGTCTATAATAAAATGGTAAGATTATTTAATTGTGCAGTGCTTTTTGTTCACAGCTTCAGACTGCACTGAGGAGAAATGATTATGAATATTAAAGAAGCAAAACAACAGATACTTAATGCAATACAAGCCTATCTCATTAAAGACGAATTTGGCGATTACCGAATTAGCATAGAACATCAGAGACCTGTGTTCCTGCTTGGCGCACCTGGTATCGGTAAGACCGCTATCATGGAGCAGATAGCTCAGGAAACTGGCGTAAACCTTGTTACCTACTCGATGTCCCACCACACAAGAGAGTCTGCCCTCGGTCTGCCTGTTATTGTACATAGAAACTACACCGGTGCTGACGTGCAGATATCCGAGTACACGATGAGTGAGATCGTGGCTACTCTTTATGACACTATCGAAGCCACTGGCATTAAAGAGGGTATTCTCTTCCTCGATGAGATCAACTGCGTTTCCGAGTCCCTTGCTCCTGCAATGCTCCAGTTTTTGCAGTATAAGGTTTTTGGACTTCATCAGGTTCCGGCAGGTTGGGTAGTTGTTACAGCAGGTAACCCGCCTGAGTTCAACAAGTCTGTTTCTGAGTTTGATATCGTTACTCTCGACCGTGTTAAGAGGGTCGAGTGTCAGCCTGATTTCGGCGTTTGGAAAGAATATGCTTACTATGCAGGCGTTCACCCTGCTATCATATCATATCTTGAGCTTCACCCTGACCACTATTATATGGTAGACGCAAGCGATAAGAACAACTACCGCTTTGTTACTGCCCGTGGCTGGGAGGACCTTTCTGAAATGATGCAGCTTTATGAGGAGAGCGGTATCCTTGTTGACCACGCTCTGGCTGCTCAGTATGTACAGAACCCAGAGTTCTCAAAGGGCTTTGCGGAATATTATGACAGATTCAACTACTATCGTGAGAAATATGACGTTGACGCTATCCTCGAGGGCGGCATAACTGCTCAGAACATTGCTGACGCAAGAGCGGCAGGCACTGAGGAAGCTGTGGCTCTTATGAATCTGCTTATGGACGGCATCACATACACAATGAGAAGCTGTATCCAAATGGAGAAGATGATAAGACTTATCCACCCAAGAATGGAAGATATCCTTGTGAAGATAAACAATGGTCTTTCATGCCGTCAGATAATCAGTGAACACATCATGGACTGCAACAAGAGCCTTGACAAGGCGGTAAGAGCAAGAAATATCTCGCCGTCTAACAAGAAGATCCAGCACTGGATACTCCACAATCTGGAAGCTTATCTTGATAAGTGTACGAACGAGGGAAGAGATAACAAAAACCGCTGTACTGTTATTTTGCAGAACTCCTTCAACAATCTGCTCCATGGCGCAAACAACGTTACACAGCAGTCTATGAATGGTCTGAAATACGCTTTTGACTTCCTTGAGAATGCTTATGGCGCTGACAGCAATGTTATGAAGAAGTTTATCGAGGAGCTGAAAATAAATTGCCACACCACAAACTTCATCAAGAAGTACGGCTCAGAGCAGTTCTACAGACTTGCAGGCGAGCCTGTTCAGCAGCCTACCTACAATAATCTCTATGACCTTAATCTTACTGATTGCCTTTTAGAGCAGGAATAAGCATAGATACAAAATGAATATCACACGGGCGAACACATTTTGCCATACATTGTAATAGTTGCATTGTAGGGGCGAACAGTGTTCGCCCGTTTTAGCTTTATAGGTAGTTTTCAGATACATATTTGTTAATATAAAAAGCTTGTAATTTGCGAAAAAGTGTGATATAATAACTAAGAATGTACAAACGAGAATCAGTGAGGTTTTTACTATGGGCAAGATTTATGATTTAGGCATAGACGTAGGTTCGACCACGGTCAAGACGGTAATTCTTGACGATGGCGAGTTTATTTGTAACAAATATGAAAGACACTTTTCAAAGGTAAGGGAAACGGTGGCTGAGCAGCTGCGTGCTATCAGAGAGCTTTATCCTGAGGACAAGTTCAGGATAGCCATAACAGGCTCGGCAGGTCTTGGCATCGCTGAGGCAAGCGGTATCTCTTTCGTGCAGGAGGTCTTTTCTGCTTTTATCGCTGTAAACAAGAAGTATCCAAAGGCTGATGTTGTGGTTGAGCTTGGCGGTGAGGATGCTAAGATAATCTTCCTCACAGGGGGCGTTGAACAGCGTATGAACGGCTCTTGCGCAGGTGGCACAGGTGCTTTTATCGACCAGATGGCAGGACTTTTGGGCGTTACCCCTGACGAGATGAACGACCTTGCTCTTAAGGCTGAAAAGACTTATCCTATCGCTTCAAGATGTGGTGTTTTCGCAAAGTCTGATATTCAGCCGCTTCTTAATCAGGGCGCGAGAAAAGAGGACATATCTGCGTCTATCTTTCAGGCTGTTGTTGACCAGACAGTTTCGGGTCTGGCGCAGGGCAGAAAGATCGGCGGTCAGGTGCTTTTCCTTGGCGGTCCGCTTACATATCTCAGTGCACTGAGAAAGGCTTTCAGGACTACTCTGAACCTTGACGAGGAACACGCTATACTTCCTGAAAATTCTTCATGCTATATGGCTTTTGGTGCGGCACTTCATGCTGACACTCTTGCTGAGGAAATGACTATAGATGAGGCTATCGACAAGATAGTGAACGCAAAGGCTACTGACAATATCGTGGTAGGCAAGCCACTGTTTGCAAGCCGTGAGGAATATAATGCTTTCGTGGAAAGACACAAGAAGTCTGACCTTAAATATGAAGACATCAGAACTTACAGGGGCGACGCTTATCTTGGCATAGACGCAGGCTCGACAACCACAAAGCTTGTGCTTATCACACCTGACGGAAAGCTTCTTTATCAGCACTACTGCTCAAACAAGGGTCAGCCGCTGGATATAATCGCTTCAAAGCTTGAGGAGATCTACAGCCTTGCTACCCCTGAGCTTAACATAAAAGCTTCTGCGGTAACAGGCTACGGTGAGGATCTTATAAAGGCAGGTCTGGGCGTTGACTATGGTATAGTTGAAACTGTTGCGCACTATAAGGCGGCGGCTTATTTCTGCCCCGACGTTGATTTTATTATTGATATCGGCGGACAGGATATCAAGTGCTTCAAGATAAAAAACAACGCTATCGACAGCATTATGCTCAACGAGGCTTGTTCATCAGGCTGTGGCTCGTTCATTCAGACTTTTGCAGGTGCAATGGGATATGACATTGCAGAGTTTGCAAGGCTCGGTCTGTTTGCAAAAGCACCTGTGGAGCTTGGTTCGAGATGTACAGTGTTCATGAACTCATCTGTAAAGCAGGCGCAGAAAGACGGAGCTTCCGTTGAGGATATCTCTGCGGGACTTTCTTCGTCTATCATCAAGAACGCAGTTTACAAGGTAATAAGAGCCAAGTCTATTGACGAGCTTGGCAAGAATATAGTCGTTCAGGGCGGAACGTTCCTTAACGACGCTGTGCTCAGGTCATTTGAAATGGAGCTTGGCAGAAACGTTATAAGACCTGCCATTGCGGGACTTATGGGTGCGTTCGGCTGTGCGCTTTTCGCAAAAGAAAAATCTCAGGGCAGGGACGGCAAGTCAGGCGTTCTTACAAAGGCTCAGCTTGAAGAATTTGCTTACAATTCAAGAGCTGTTCAGTGCGGTGGCTGTGGTGCGCACTGCAACCTTACTATAATAAAATTTAATGACGGCAGAAGATTTACTTCCGGAAACCGCTGTGAAAAGGGTGCAGGCATAAAGATAACCGACAGAACGGAAAACATGATAGAGTATAAGTATAACAAGATACTCTCTTATGCTGACAACAAGCCTGCAAAACCTATTGCAAAGGTAGGTCTGCCGCTGGCGCTGTCTTACTATGACCTTATGCCTTTCTTCTCAACACTTCTCACAAGCCTTGGCTTTGAGGTGGTGCTGTCTGAGGAGTCAACGAGAGATACATATTATAAGGGTCAGCAAACTATCCCGTCTGATACGGTATGTTATCCTGCAAAGCTTTGTCACGGCCATATAGAGAGCCTCCTTGACAAGGGCGTGGACTTTATATTCTATCCTTGCATGAGCTACAATGCTGACGAGGGTCAGTCGGACAATCACTATAACTGTCCTGTCGTTGCTTATTATCCTGAGCTTCTAAAGGCTAACAATGACAAGCTGAATGATGATAATTTCATCATGCCTTATCTTGACATAAACATCAAAAAGCACGTTGCAAAGGCAATGGCAAGAGCGCTTTCAAAGTATAACATCACTGCAAAGCAGGTGCTTGGAGTGCTTAACAAGGCTTATTCTGAGCAGGTGAGATACCATAGGGATATTGAGGCTAAGGCGCAGGAGATAATCGCTGAGGCAAGGGCGAAGGGTCAGAAAATAATCGTTCTGGCAGGCAGACCTTACCACATCGACCCTGAGATAAACCACGGCATACACAAGCTTATCGCTTCTCTTGGCTTTGCTGTTATCACTGAGGACAGCGTGGCAATGAAGGTGGATACACCCGCACTTGACGTACTCAATCAGTGGACTTATCATTCAAGGCTTTACAGAGCGGCAGAGTATGTATGCGAGAATGATGATATGCAGCTCGTTCAGCTTGTATCCTTTGGCTGTGGTATCGACGCTGTTACAACAGACGAGGTAAGAGCGATACTTGAAGAAAAGGGCAAGCTTTACACTCAGCTAAAGATAGACGAGATAACGAATCTCGGTGCGGCTAAGATAAGACTCAGGTCCTTGGCGGCGGCACTGGAGGAAAAAGAGGCCAGCGCAAATGCTGAAAAGAAAATGGACAAGGAGGCAATGTAATGGCTGAAAAAGAGATAAAACACGCAGGCTCGGACAGAGTAAAAAGGTCTTATTTTGACAAGTCAAGACGTGAGGAATACACTATACTTATACCTGATATGCTTCCTATACACTTCAAGCTTATCATGGCAATATACAAAAAATACGGCTATAACATGGAGCTTTTGCAAAACTGCTCACGAAACGTTATAGACGAGGGACTTAAAAACACACATAATGACGCTTGCTATCCTGCGCTGCTCGTTATAGGACAGTTTATGGATGCACTCAAAAGCGGCAAGTACGACCTTGAACACACGGCTCTGCTTATGTCACAGACGGGTGGCGGCTGTCGTGCTTCAAACTATATCCACCTTATAAGAAAGGCGCTGTCAACGCAGTTCCCTGAAGTGCCTGTTCTGTCACTGAATTTCAGCGGACTTGAAAAGGACGCTTCCATAGATATCACCCCTGCCATTGCAATGAAGCTTATTTATGCGGTGCTTTACGGTGATATGCTCATGCTTTTGTACAATCAGTGCAAGCCTTACGAGATAGAGAAAAATTCTACTGACGAGCTTTTGGCAAGGTGGCAGCACAGACTTGGGAAGCTGTTTGCTACCCCGAGCAGATATATGCACACAAAGAGCATTTACAATGCTATGCTGAAAGATTTTGCGGCGCTTCCAAGGACAAAGGAGAAGAAGCCTAAGGTGGGTATCGTGGGAGAGATATATGTAAAGTATTCACCCCTTGCGAACAATCACCTGAACGACTTCCTGCTGTCTGAGGGCTGTGAGCCTAACGTGCCGGGACTGTTGGACTTCGTGCTTTACTGTGCGTCGGACGCTATCAATGACGAAAAGCTTTATGACAAGAAAACCAGCCGCACGCTTATGTACGGCATTGGTTATGACGTGCTTTACAAGTTCCAGAAACAGCAGATAAAGGTCATCAACGAACAGGGCATTTTCCAGCCGCCTCATGATTTTGAACACCTTAGAAAGTGTGCTGATAAGTACATCAGTCAGGGCGTAAAAATGGGCGAGGGCTGGCTCATCACTGCTGAAATGGCAGCACTTGCTGAAACAGGCACAAAGAACATAATCTGCACTCAGCCGTTCGGCTGTCTGCCTAACCATATTGTTGCAAAGGGTATGTCAAGAACTATCAAGCAGGCTTATCCGGACGCTAATATAGTTGCTATCGACTATGACCCGGGTGCGACAAAGGTCAACCAGGAGAACCGTATCAAGCTTATGCTTGCAAATGCGGTCATGGATTAATAGAAAAAGTTACCCCCTCGGAGCTTGGCTCGGAGGGGGTTTTTGTTAGTGATAGAATTCTTTCGTTTCAAGATAGGATATTTGTTCCGGTGAAATAAAATCAAGGGCTTTTATTTCTTCTGCCACCTGTTCGGTACTGTTCTTTGTCAGCCTGACGTCAATGTCGATCACATCAATGATGCTGTTATTGTCGCTGTAAATATCGTCCGAATTACGGGTGTATAAAGTTATTGAGGCGAAGTTGCCTGCAAGGTTGCGGTGTTTCAGACAGTCAATATAATCGCTAAAGCTCTTTTCACGGCTGTCCAGAGCTTTAATGTAAATGTCTGTAAGCTGTTCGGCCTGCTCTTTAGTGAGAGTTTTTCTGCCTTCTGGGTTTTTGTAGCTTGAGGTATAGGTCATTATATCTTCGTCTGTCTGCACCCACACCCAAACGTCGTCATAGTCGGTGAGCACTGACAGGTCAGGCTTGCCAGCGAAACCGTCGCAAAGATATGAAATGAAGTTAAAGGCAAATATCATGATCATATATACAGCAAAGACTGCTATCCATTTTACGAATTTCGCTATTGTCAAGGTGCTCTTTGCAGAGAATATCCTTATAAGAAGGTAGCTCAGTAGCACCACTGGCAGCAGAACTATGTTGTCAGGATCGGAAAGAACGTAGGTCGTCACGGTCACAATGCCGAGGATAAGAACTATCTCACGAAAAGCGGTGAATACAAATGGCTTGCCTGTGGCTCTGCCGTCACGCTTTTTGTAGATGAAATACAGCAGGCATATGAGTGCTGCCGAAAGCAGCGAGCTGCCCATGAGCATTAAAACCAGTGCGTTTGAATAGCCGTTATCCATAAGATAAGCAGGAAATGCACTCCACGCAAACCACTTATCTGTAATGATTTCAATATCATCACTGCCTCGTGTTGAGAAAATGCTGATAGATGAAAGAACTATGCACCTTGGCAGTATCGCCTCACAGGCTGTTATTATCACAGCCGTGTATATGACCTCCGCAAGCCTGCCGCAGCAGACAAGACACAGTATCACAACAAGGTCAACGAACAGGCAGGTAGAAAGCTCAGTGAGAAACAGCACTGCGGCATACCTTGCAAGTATCTTCAAAGATAGATCGGTGGTTATGATAGTGGAAATAAACTGAATGATGTTCCAAAAAACTACAGGCAAGATGTGCAGCTTTACAAGTGTGCAAAGCTTTGAGAAAAAGCGTTCCTTTGCACCTGCGGGCAGTGAGTAGGCAAGGTCTGCGTGACTTTTGCTGTAGCTCTCATGGAAAAGAGCGAACACAGTGAAAACTCCGCACAGTGCGGCAGCGGCAACGCCAATGTATGCAATGTCATAGCCCTGATAATAGTTCGTTATGCTTTCATTGTAGTAAGTAATAAAATTTCGTATGGACATCTGCACGATGTAATTTACAAAAAGCACCAGATTTGTGATTATAAAAAACAAACTGTTCGCTTTAAGATCACGGTTTGAGGTCTTACTTATCCTCTTCGCTGCTGACAGCATATCCACGCACCTCCATTTCGTAAATGAAAATCTCTTCAAGGGTCAGAGGGACAAGCTCCAAAACGGCAGGGGAGAGCTTTTTAAGCTTTGCAGTGATATCCGCTTTTTCGCCCTTTGCCACCACGGTGGAAACTCTTCCGAGGTTTCTGAAACTGAGCACTTCGACGCCTGCGTTTTCTATGGCGGAGCGGTCAAGCTCGCCCTCAGGCAAGGCTATCTGCACCTTTTCAAAGCCCTCTCTTACATCATCGATATCTTTGGCAAAAATGACTTCGCCTTTGTGCAGGAGCATTGCTTTGTCGCAAAGCTCGCCTATCTCGGTGATGTTGTGGGAGGACACCACAAGGGTCGCACCACGGTCGAAAATATCGTCAACTATCATTGTGCGGATAAGCTTTCGCATGGCAGGGTCAAGGCCGTCAAAAGCCTCGTCAAGGAGGATATACTTTGTTCGGCAGGCAAGTGCAGCCGCAACGATAGCCTGCCTTTTCATGCCCTTTGAAAACTGGGACAGCGGTTTCTTCCGTGGCAGGTCAAGCTTTGAAATAAGGTCATCGAACACCTTGTCGTCAAAGGTCGGGTAGCAGCATTGGTAAAAGCTTTTCAGGTCATTCACTGTCAGTCTTGAAAACTGCACCGTTTCGTCGCTCACAAAGAAGATGTTCTCCTTAGCCTGCGGCCGGTCATAGACCTCTGTTTTGTCAATGGTGACGCTGCCGCTGTCGGGGCGGTAGATTCCGCTTATAACACGCAGCAGGGTGGATTTGCCTGCTCCGTTCGAGCCTACAAAGCCGTATATGCAGCCCTCGGGGATATCCAGGGTGACGGCTTTCAGTGCCTCGTGATCTTCGTCTGCGTTTTTGAATGTAAGTGACAGGTCTTTTATTTCTATCATTCTTTGTCACTCCTTTCTTTCTGTTCCTCCGCCAGTTCTTCAAGGACGGAGGTAAGCGATCCAAGGCTTATGCCTGCCTGCATTGCGGCGGCGGCATGGAGCTTAAATTCTTCCAGTAATTTTTTCTCTATAGAGCCTTTCTGCTTTGCCACAAAGCAGCCTTTTCCTGCCACGGAATAGATTATTTCGTCATGCTCAAGTCTGCTATAGGCTTTGGCGACTGTGTTTGGATTCAGACCCAGTTCCTTTGCCAACATTCTTGAGCTTGGTAGCTTATCGTTTTCTTTCAGCACGCCTTTTGATATAAGGCTTGAGAACTGGCTGCATATCTGTTCGTAGATAGGTGCTCTTCCTGTAAGATCAAGCGTTATCACCTTGAATACCTCCTTTCGATTTTGTTGTTTCGTTTCATTTGTTCTGCTGTACTAACTGTATTATCTGTTGTAGTACACTTAGAGTATACAACTATAAGTCTGATTTGTCAAGGAGCGTGGATATTTTTCAGTACTTATCACAATACTGCGTCGTTTTGATAGTTGGAAATGTACAAAAGTTCAGGCTTTGGGGAGAGAAATATTATTAAAATGTAAAAAATGTGTTTAAAGGGCTTTGGGGCTATTGACAGGGAAGAAAAATAGTGTTATACTTTAATACATAAAAGCTTAAAAGCATAAAATCTTTAAAGTGATAAATCTTATACAGGCGTGATAAGTACCTGCTTTTGGAAAGGAAGTAATCACAATGGCAAATCAGGCAAAGACAATAAATCAGAAAGGTGACCTTATGTCATATCGTCCTGATATAAAGCTTCTGGACGCAACTATCCGTGACGGAGGACTTGTAAATAATTTTGGATTTTCAGACGAGTTTGTAAAAGAACTCTATAAAACTAATATAAAATCAGGCGTTGAATACATGGAGTTCGGCTACAAGGCTTCTAAGGAGCTTTTTGACGTCAAGGGGTTCGGCAAGTGGAAGTTCTGTGATGAGGAAGATATCAGAGCTATCGTGGGCGAGAATGACAGCCCTCTGAAGCTTTCTGTTATGGCTGACGTTGGCAGATGTGATTTCAAGAAAGATATCCTGCCAAAGAGTGAGAGCGTTATCGACATGATAAGGATCGCAACATATACTCATCAGATGCCTGGTGCGCTGGAGATGATAAACTACTGCCACGATATGGGCTATGAAACAACTATCAACATCATGGCTGTTTCTGCAAGCCGTGAGGACGATATCACACAGGCTCTTGACCTTGTGGCAAAAAGCCCTGTTGACGTTATTTATCTTGTTGACAGCTACGGCTCACTTTTCCCAGAGCAGGTGAGAAGACTTACTGCGCAGTATTGCGAGGTGGCTGAGGCTAGTGGCAAAAAGGTGGGCGTTCATATGCACAACAACCAACAGCTCGCTTTTGCAAACACTATCGAGAGCATTTCTCACGGCGCAAGCTTTGCGGATGCTACAATGAGCGGAATGGGCAGAGGTGCAGGAAACTGCTTCATGGAGCAGATGCTCAGCTTTCTGAGAAACCCTAACTACAAGCTTACTCCTACACTGAAATTTGTTGAAAAGTACGTTGCTGAGGAGAGGGCAAAGGGTTCACAGTGGGGCTATGACGTGCCTTATATGCTCACAGGCGCGCTCAACCGCCACCCTCGTGCGGCTATCGCTTTCCTGAAGGATAACAGAACAGATTACAACGAATTGTATATGGATCTTCTTAACGAGTTGTCATAAAATCATTCTTCATATAAACGGCGTTTCCATAGTGATGTGGGACGTCGTTTTTGTGTTGCATAATTTTTTATCATATGTTATAATTATTTTGCGTTTTCATAAAACCTTTTGGCGGACATCTCGTCATTATAGGTGAAAGGACTTTCAATGAAGTATATTGTATAGGGGGGCGGAAAATGGAGGACAGCAAGATAATCGAGCTTTATGAAAGCAGAGATCAGCAGGCTATTTCACAATCGGATATAAAATACGGCGGATACTGTTATTCTGTGGGCTACAATATTCTTGGAGTCAGGGAGGACACGGAGGAGTGCGTGAACGAAACTTGGCTCAGGGCATGGAACTCCATTCCGCCACAGAAACCCAGAATGCTGTCGGCATTTTTCGGGCGGATAACAAGAAATATCGCATTTGACAGATATCGTGCGTCAAAGGCCGCAAAGCGTGGAAAAGGTGAGATAGCGGCGGTCTTGGAGGAGCTTGACGAGTGCATACCTGACAATGACACCACCGAGAGTCTTTGCGACGGCAGACATCTTGAGGGGCTTATAAACGAATTTCTTGGTGAGTTGCAGGAGAGAGACAGAAATATATTTCTCCAGCGATATTGGTTTGCAGTACCTATAAAAGAGATATCAAAAAAGTATGCTATGAACCTGAACACAGTTAAGGCGAGCCTTTTCAGAAGCAGAAATAAGTTAAAGGCTTTGCTTGAAAAGGAGGGAGTTCTTTTATGAAAACAACAGGAGAGGATATTTTCAAGGCTTTGGAAAATGCTGACGAGCATTACATTGAAGAATGCAGACAGAGCGGCAGCGGCATAAAGATAAAAACCATATGGACAAAGTGGGCGGCAGTTGCAGCCTGCGGTGTTTTCGCTGCAGCGACGGGTGTTATGATGTTTGCAGGCAGGTCGGACAGAGAGATAAAAGTAAGTTCGGCATCGGGAAATGAGCAGGCACAGGACTATGCCGATGATGATGGAACTGATCTTGCAACAACGGAGATCGGGTTGGTGACGCCGTGGGAGTATCTGTCTATGGGTGCAAAGTATGATTTTGTGGAATATAACGGCGTGAAGTACAGCTCAATGGGCGTTATAGATGAAAGCTATCTTGATGAAAAGCTTACAGCCCAGACCCTTGAAACAACAAATTATGAAACAAACAAAAAGGAAACAACAAAAGCGGATATTTATTCAATAAAAGATTTGTCATCAAGTTTTTATCTGGCAGTAAAATTTGATGACGGCACTTTGGCGTGGTATGGGGTGTTCAACGATACGCCGTCTGATTTTGACGCTATAGTGAAGAATATGAACCTTTGCAAGACCGCAAAGATCAGGACAGTATATAATGATATTGGACTGGGCAAGCTGAGAACATATTCTGATGTTGACATTGCAGGACTTCTTGACCTGCTCAAGGACGAAAACGGCGTTTTCACTGCCGAGCCTGTTGATGACGGATCGGAAACCTCTGAGGGGGAAACACCAATTGATTTTTCCACCACTGAAGATGATGAGTGGTATGTTTCAAACGGCATAACAGCGTATTTCAATATTGATATGCTTGGCACAGAAGGTCAGATATACTTCACTCACGATGGCAGGATGTATTTTGATGCAAATCTAGGATATACAGAAAAATACAATATTGGCAGTGAAAAGGTCACAGAGATAGAAAAATGGCTCAATGAGAACTGCGAATACACTGACGAAAAGAAAAACGCTGAGGTCGCTGGCGATGTTGATCCTAGTGAGAAAGCTGTGACTTCTGTCGCCAAGGACGATCCTGATATGGCTGACAAAGTTGATATTGGATATATCGACTATTTTGAGGACGTTGGGGACAATACCTTTACAACAAAGGACGGCAGGCTCACGGCGAAATACTCCTATGAGGTAAGCGGAGGCGAGTTCATAAGCCATATTACCTACACAAACAACTGGGACAAGGACATGGCGCTTGACTTCACGACTGACCAGTATATCACCACAGAGGACAGTAAGGGCAATTCCACGAGCTATGGCGAAAATGGCGACAGAAACACCATGAACACTTTGCTCAAAGCCGGAGAGAGCTACACGTATGACTACAAGACGGATATTGGTGCCGACTATGTGAAAGGCACAGCAAAGATAACGCTTATCGCAAACACTGCAAGCGATAAAAACTGCAATGGAGTAAACTATGTGACGCTAAAAGATATAGAGATAGATTTTCAGTAATGAAATAGTTTAATGTGTAGTGGAGAACTGAGTTTTTTCGATAAAAAGATAAAAGCCTGTCGTATCGGACTGATACGGCAGGCTTGATTTTATTTGTGCTTGTAGACCACACGCTCTCTTACGTCTATCTGTTTGTAGGATATTTTGAAGCCTATCCATGTGGCAAATGGATAGAGTAGAGGGAATATGGCGGTCATGATGAAAACAAATGGGGACATATCTTTCACGTCGGCAGAGTGAGCAGCCCAATCTATAAGAGGATAGAAGCAGGCGTCAAGAAGCTTGTAGGCAGGCATGAAATTGAACGAACCGCTGAATTTTGATATCATCAGCAGTATCATTGTGATATAGCATGGTATGCTTGCAATAAGACCAAGTGTGAAGCCATAGTTAGGGCAATCCTTTTCACCGTGGAATGTGACCTTATTTCTGGCTTCCTCTCCCTGTTTCAGACCAAAGTCAGCCATAAGGCAGACCACTGTGAGAAGTCCTGTAAGACCGAAAATTATATTTGCCAATGCACCGAAAGGCTTTGCAACTGCGATAAAAAAAAGGAATACGAAAATTCCGAAGAACTCTGTTTCCACCCATTTCAGCAGTGCGGTGAGTGTAGCTTTTTGTTTGTTGTATTTTTCCATTTTAATACTCCCGATAAAAATAGTATAAGATGATTATACCACGTTATCGTGATATTTTCAACTGTTATGCAGATTTTTCATCTGATAATCACAAAAGCTTCGGGCAGGATAATAACATAAAAAGGAGAGTGATAGCCATGAAAAAGCGTGACAAGAGCCGTTTCCCGCAGGCTTCAGACGGCACAAAGGTATACAAGCCCCATGATGTTATCTCGGCAGGTCAGGAATATGTTGTGACGGACAACTACACTGCGCCAAACGGCAGAGTATACAATCGTCAGGAGCAGAACGCAGGCTGGGCGAGAAAATGGGTAGACGAGAACGAAAAGTAGCCGTTGAAAAACCTCCGCAGGTGTGATATAATTACAGTATATCATGATCTGCGGGGGGTATTTTTATGAAAAAGACGGCATTGGTAACAGGTGGCTCTGGTGGGATAGGCTCAGAGATATGCAGAGTGCTTGCTGAGGACGGCTGGCAGGTGGCTGTATGCTACAAGAATGGCAGAGCTGCGGCGGAAGCTTTGGTATCTGAGCTTAAAGAGCGTGGCTTATGTGCAGAGGTTTTTTACTGCGACATTGGTGACAAGGATAGTATAGATAAATGCGTGGCGGAAGTCAGGGACAGTTTTGGTATGGTGACGCTTCTTGTAAACAACGCAGGCACAGCGGATATAGAGCTTTTCACTGACATGACTGACGAGAAGCTATGGGAGATGATGAACGTGAATCTGCTTGGCACAATGCGTATGAGCAGGGCGGTGCTTCCCGAGATGATAAGGGAACACAGTGGAAATGTGATAAATATAACCTCAGTATGGGGCGAAAAGGGAGCTTCCTGCGAGGTTGCATACTCGGCGGCAAAAGCTGGGCTTATAGGATTTACGAAGGCTTTGGCGAGGGAAGTTGCCATAAGCGGTATAAGGGTGAACTGCGTATCCTGCGGAATGATAGACACGAAAATGAACGGCGAGCTGACGGAGGAAGATGTTCGTGTGATAGTTGATGACATACCGGCAGGCAGGATAGGCAAACCGAGAGATGTGGCGAATGTTGTGCGTTTTCTCTGCGGAGAAGGAGCAGATTACATTCACGGGCAGGTCGTCAGAGTTGACGGGTGCTGGATATAGGTCACTGGCCGTGACGGGCATTTTACGCTGCAATTTATGAAATGATGTAATTTTGCACCGCTTTTTGAAATGTGTAGGGGAGCGATGCAATTTCTGCTTTGCAGAAATGCGACAGGCCGATATTTCTCGCCCGTTGAATTGTTGAAAAATATCACACAATGTCACCACAAAATAATTTGGCATCAAGGATATGGCAACCACAGCATTACTCCTCCGAGCGGGCTGTCGAGGGCGCCAGCCCCTACAATTCTGAATTTCTACAAGTTCTGAGAACGGGCAAGTTTGTTGTGTCGCAAAATCGCTGCGCTCGGTGCTTGTGTACAACTTTGGTCTGCTATGCCAATTCCTCACTCCTCACTCCTCACTCCTCATTCAGCGTGTATACTCTCCGCACACATCTGCATATACTAAGTTAAAACATTTCTCCCCAACAGGACAAGGAGGTCAGTATATGGATTATCTTATGCTTGTGGATAAATTCAATCCCATAGATATGGGATTTTACGATCGTGTGGAGTTGACAGAGGTGAACGGCAAGTTTATGGAATCTCAGGCAGGAAACAGGCTCAGGCTTCTGCTCAAAAAGGCGGAAGCTGACGGCATAAAGCTGAAAATTATTTCCGCCTATCGCTCTTTTGAATATCAGCAGATGCTTTGGGAGCGTGAAGTATCTCACGAAATGTGGGGCGGTCTGAGTTATGAAAAGGCCGTGGAAAAGGTGGGCAGGACTCTCGCTCTCCCCGGGTCAAGCGAACACAACACCGGGCTTGCTGTGGATCTCGGCAGAGAGGGTGACAATGATGTGAGCGAGGATTTTTACAAGACGCCTGAATCACGGTGGCTTTGTGCAAATGCCGCAGATTTCGGCTTTATCCTTCGCTATCCTCGCCTTAAAGAGCAGATGACCGGCATTGATTTTGAGCCGTGGCATTATCGTTATGTGGGCGTTGAAGCCGCTCGTATCATTGCAGAAGGCGGGCTTTGCCTTGAGGAATTTCTGCACTTTTACTCGGAAAAATATATCTGAAAATCCTGTGAAAATAATTGACAGAAAGAGCATTGTGTAGTATAATTATAACAAAGCTATGAGCGATAGCCGCAAGTTTTTGTATGCTATTGCGAAAGAAAGGAAGTTTTGTTATGTCAAACTATTCAAGAAAAAAGTCGTTCTGGACTTTAATGGGTGCGATGATACTTGTTGTTGCGTCAACTGCGCTTTTTGTATACAAATATTTTGAGGATAAGGAGCATGCCGAAAAGTGGAAAGACTATGACGAGTGCGGTATACAGTAAATAACAGACAGCTTTAAAGGCACTGCTTTTTGTAAGCAGTGCCTTTGTATATCAACACAATTCATTGATGTAAAGTTTATCGAAATCGCTGAAAAAGCGTGCTTGCACTTGAAATGCGGTTTGAAATGTGATATAATAGTCGTAATGACCTGATGACAAACTTGTTCTAGGGAGGGACTTTATAATGCAGATAAGAGAATCAGCTGAAAATTATCTCGAAACGATACTTATTCTCAGCCAGCGCAAGGGCAAAGGCGAGGTAAGAAGCATAGATATAGTAAACGAACTTGAGTTTTCAAAGCCGAGCGTAAGTGTGGCAATGAAAAATCTCCGTGAGAACGGCTATATAACTGTCGATAAGGACGGTTATATTCGTTTGACAGACAAGGGCTTGGAGATAGCCGAGAAAATGTATGAGCGTCATACGTTGCTTTCACAGTGGCTCATAAAGCTTGGTGTTGACGATAAAGTTGCAGTAGAGGACGCTTGCCGTATGGAACACGTTATCAGTGCGGAGTCCTTTGCGGCTATCAAAAAGCACACAGGTATGGCTTGATAAGATGATAATTGCCGTGGGCCTTCCTGCGGCATTTTTTTATTGCAAACAAAAAGGGAGAACAGCTTTGTGCCGTTCTCCTTTTTGTTATTTGAATTTGTCTTTGAGCTTGTCAAAGAATGTTTTGCGCTTTGCGTAGTTCTTTTCACCGAGGGACTTTTCGTAGTCACGGAGCTTTTCTTTCTGCTCTTTGGTCAGATTGCGTGGAACTTCAACTGTTACACGAACGTAGTGGTCGCCGTGGTCGTTTCTGTTTACCTTCTTTATGCCCTTGCCTCTCAGGCGGAACACTGTGCCTGTCTGTGTACCCTCTGGCACTGTGTATTTTACCTTGCCGTCAACTGTAGGAACTGTTATCTCGTCACCGAGAGTAGCCTGTGCATAAGTAAGCGGTATCTCTGTCCACACGTCATAGCCGTCACGCTCAAAAATAGGGTCAGGTCGAACTGTAATGTTGATGTGCAGGTCGCCGTTAGGACCTCCGTTTATACCGCAGTTGCCCTCACCGCCTACTCTAAGTGTCTGACCATCGTCGATGCCGGCAGGAACGTTTATCTCCTTTTCAGATACCTTCTTTACTCTGCCCTGACCGTTGCAGGTATGGCAAGGGTTGTCGATTATCTGACCCTTACCGCCACAGCGACTGCAAGTCGTGGTCTGAGCGATGTTTCCGAAAGGCGTTCTCTGTGTTATCCTTACTGTACCGGTGCCGTGGCAGTCAGGACAGGTCTTAGGCGAAGAACCTGCGGCTGCGCCTGTGCCGTGACAGTCAGGACATTTTTCGGCTCTGTTTATGCGAATTTTCACGGTCTTGCCCTTGCAGGCTTCCATGAAGTCAAGAACAACGTTCGCTCTTATATCCTCGCCACGTCTTGGTGCGTTAGGGTTAGCGGAACGTCCGCCACCGAAGCCTCCGCCAAATCCACCGAAAATGGAATCGAAAATATCGCCCATATCGCCAAATCCGCCGAAGCCTCCTGCACCTGCTCCACCGCCTGCACCGTAGTTCGGGTCTACGCCTGCGTGACCAAACTGGTCATATCTTGCTCTTTTATCTTTATCTGAAAGCACCTCATAAGCTTCATTTACTTCCTTGAACTTTTCCTCGCACGCTTTGTCGCCGGGGTGAAGGTCAGGGTGATACTGCTTTGCAAGCTTACGGAATGCCTTTTTTAATTCATCGTCTGTGGCAGTTTTAGAAACGCCAAGCACTTCATAGTAATCTCTTTTTTCAGCCATATAAACGCCCATGCTCTGTAAGCTGCAGATCGTGAAAGTCTTGGGGCATGGGCTTGCCTCCTTTTTGTAAGTATAGTCCTTTCACGCTTTTCACACAGCCTTTTAATACGGCAATAGCCCCTGCTCGGAAAATCGGAGCAGAGGCAGCCGTTATGATTTATTCTGCGTCAGTAAATTCAGCGTCTATAACATCGTCGCCGCCGTTGTTTGAAGCGCCGCCGTTGCTGCCGCCATTTGCTCCGCCCATGTTGTTAGGGTCAAAGCCTGCGGCACCGCCTGCTGCCTGCTGTGCCTGTGCAGCCTGCTGATATACCTTAGTTGCAACGCCCTGGAATGTTTCCTCAAGCTCCTTGTGCTTAGCCTTGATAGCCTCGATATCAGTACCCTTGAGGGCTTCCTTAAGAGCGTCTATCTTAGCCTGGCAAGCTGACTTGTCAGCAGCGTCTACCTTGTCGCCGAACTCGCCCAGTGACTTTTCAGCCTGGAAGCAAAGCTGATCAGCAGCGTTTCTTGCGTCAACGTCCTCTTTCTTCTTAGCGTCCTCTGCTGCATATGCCTCAGCTTCCTTGACAGCCTTATCTATATCGTCCTTAGACATATTTGTTGAAGAAGTGATCGTGATGTTCTGCTCCTTGCCTGTGCCAAGATCCTTAGCGGAAACGTGTACGATACCGTTAGCGTCGATATCGAATGTTACCTCGATCTGTGGAACGCCTCTTGGAGCAGGAGCGATTCCGTCAAGTCTGAACATACCGAGCTGTTTGTTGTCCTTAGCGAACTCACGCTCACCCTGAAGTACGTTGATATCAACGGCTGACTGATTATCAGCGGCAGTTGAGAATATCTGTGACTTCTTTGTAGGTATAGTTGTGTTTCTCTCGATGATCTTTGTGCAGATACCGCCCATTGTTTCAAGACCAAGTGACAGTGGAGTTACATCGAGGAGAAGCAGACCGTCCTTAACGTCGCCTGCGAGAACGCCGCCCTGATATGCAGCGCCAAGTGCTACGCACTCATCTGGGTTGATGCCCTTGAATGGCTCTTTGCCAAGGAATTTCTTAACAGCTTCCTGAACGGCTGGTATTCTTGAAGAACCGCCGACCATAAGGACTTTCTGGAGGTCGTTAGCTGACAGACCAGAGTCTGAAAGTGCCTGACGAACCGGTCCCATTGTTGACTCAACAAGGTCTGCTGTCATTTCGTTGAACTTAGCCTGTGTAAGCGTCATTTCAAGATGCTTTGGACCTGTAGCGTCTGCTGTGATGAATGGGAGAGAGATAGTTGATGAAGCAGTAGAAGAAAGCTCTATCTTAGCCTTTTCAGCAGCTTCCTTAAGTCTCTGCATTGCCATTTTATCGCCTGAGAGGTCAACACCCTCAGTCTTCTTGAACTCTGCGATCATCCAGTCGATAATTCTCTGGTCGAAGTCGTCGCCGCCCAGGTGGTTGTTACCTGCTGTAGCAAGAACTTCTGTAACACCGTCGCCCATTTCGATGATAGATACATCGAATGTACCGCCGCCAAGGTCGTAAACCATAACCTTCTGATCCTCTTCCTTATCAATACCGTAAGAAAGTGCAGCGGCTGTTGGCTCATTGATGATTCTCTTTACTGTCAGACCTGCGATCTGACCTGCGTCCTTAGTAGCCTGTCTTTGTGCGTCTGTGAAGTATGCAGGAACTGTGATAACAGCCTCTGTTACCTTTTCGCCCAGATAAGCCTCAGCGTCAGCTTTCAGCTTCTGGAGTATCATAGCTGAGATCTCCTGTGGAGTGTAATCCTTGCCGCCCATGTGAGCCTTGTAGTCAGAGCCCATATGTCTCTTGATAGAAATTACAGTGTTGTCATAGTTTGTAACAGCCTGTCTTTTTGCTACCTGACCGATAAGTCTGTCGCCGTTCTTTGAAACGCCAACTACTGACGGAGTTGTTCTCGCACCCTCGCTGTTAGGGATAACAACGGCTTCGCCGCCCTCCATAACTGCTACACAAGAGTTTGTTGTACCTAAATCTATACCGATGATTTTGCTCATAAGATCAAGTCCTTTCAAAATTTACTTAATTTATATCAAGACCTTAAGTCCCGATGTCTTTGTTTATGGGTTTGCTACTATTACCATTGCGTGTCTTATTACCTTGCCGCCTATGGTGTAGCCGTTTTGAAGCACCTGCGCCACAATATTTTCACCGAGGTCAGGGTCGTCAACTGTGCTTACAGCCGTTGCGACGTTCGGGTCAAATTCCTTGCCTGCAAGCTCCATTACCTCGACGTTGAGCTTTTTCAGAGCGTCGCTGAACTGATTGAAGATCATTTCAACACCCTGTTTATAAACTGCGTCCTGAGTTTCTGTGCCTAACGCTCTTTCAAAGTTGTCAAACACCGGCAGGAAGCCGTTTATCACATTTCCCTTTGCTGTGTCTGTAAGCTCCAGTCTTTCCTTTGCGCTTCTTTTTCTGAAGTTATCATATTCAGCCATAAGTCTGAGATACTTGTCATTTGCTTCGGCAAGCTCTTTTTTCAGCTTTTCTGTTTCGCTCTCCTCAGCCTTTTTCTCTGTATCCTCAGTGGCATTTTCTGCGGTATCCGCCGCTTCTTTCACTTCTTCGCTTTCAGCAGAGGTGTTTTCCTCTTTTTCAAGCTCGGTGTCCTTTTCAGTTTCCTTACTCAATTTACGCCGCCTGCCTTTCTCTTTATTCATTTTCGTCATCTTCTTTGTTTTGCTCTTGTGGCTTTTCGGATATCATTTCCGATATCTTTCCTGTGAAATACTCGAGATATGGGATAAACTTCGCATAGTCGAGCCTCATAGGTCCTATAAGCCCCAGCGCACCTGCTGTTTTGCCGTCCTTTGAGAACGGAGCTGTTATAATAGAGGAGTTGTGGATAACAAACCCATCACGCTCAGGGGAGAACATAACGTGAAGCCCTGAGAACGTATCGTCAATAAATCCTTTAAGCTCCTTCTGATTATCGAGAAAGCTTATTATCTCATTTTGGTTGAAGTCCTTGCAGGTGAGAAGATTACTCTGACCTTTGATAGACACGCTGCTCATTTCCTTTGTCATCTTCATTATCTCGGAAACAAGCGGTGAAAGGGTCATCATGTACGTTCCCATTGCTTCTGTGAGCTTTTCAAGATAAGCGTCCGAAAGACTGTCTATAGGCACGCCGTTGAGATTTTCCTTTACGAAGTTATCAAAAAACTCAAGCTGATCCTGACTGAGGTCGAATTCCAATCGGCAAACCTTATTCTTAATAGAGCCGTTGGACGTTATCATCAAAATAACGTACATTCTCTTTCCTGTAGGTATTACCTCTACCTTTGAGATAAGGGAGAACTTTGGCGTTGCGTTTGCGACCACCGCCGCACATTTCGTAAGATCCGCCAATGCCATTGAAGCCTTGTTCACAAGGTCTTCCTCTGTGACATATTCCTGCGGTATCATTGAATCCAGCATCTTCTTTTCATTTGCTGTAAGCTGGTTTTGCTCCATGAGCTGGTCAACATAAAGCCTGTAGCCCTTATATGTTGGTATTCTGCCTGCGGAGGTGTGTGGCTGTTCGAGATAGCCTTGCTTCTCAAGCTCTGCCATTTCATTTCTTATGGTCGCTGAGGACGCTTTGACGTGAGCCATTATCGCCTTTGAGCCTACAGGCTCGCCTGTTACGATATATTCATTGACTACCGCTGAAAGTATTTTCAGCTTGCGGTCGTCCATTTGCTCACCACCCGTTCTTCTTGTTAGCACTTATTATATTTAAGTGTTAGCACTCTTTCTTCTCGAGTGCTAAGTATAGTTTATACCCTTTTGACGATTTTGTCAAGGGGTTTAAGACTATTTTTCTCACAAATTTCAAAAATATTTGAACTTCTTTTCCGTCATATTGCACAACGATTTGCTGAAAATGCAAAAAAGCGGGCAGACCGCAGTGGTCTGTCCGCCCGATGTTGGAAAAAGATCAGATAAAATTATTCTTTTGTATAAGCAGAAAGATCAGGAACAGCAAGCAGGCTGTCGTCTGCTTCGCCCATGGAATCTACAGTGAAATAAACCGCACTTGATTCGTCAGCACCCTCTGGGAGCAGAACTACCTGCTTAAGGTCATATGTAGCACCGTCAAAGCTGTAAATTATCTGACCCTCAGCACCTGCAACGGCACTGTCGAGCTTATAGTATTCGTGAACGACATTTGTGCTTGTATCAACATATGCGTGGTCGAAATCGAGAGCCGCCCCGAAGAGAATGTCAGAGTCCTTCCAAGCGTTCTCGTCAGCGTCATCTACCGAGTAAGTAGTTGTTGCCTCAGAAACGTTATACTTCTTGCCGTCGCCTGGGTAAACAGCATATGACTTCATGCCCTGTATTGTGCTTGACTCGTAAGCCTTGCCGTCCTTTACGCAGATAGTATATTTTGTTCCGCTGTTTGACATCTGACCCTCAAGGGTAACGAGGTAGCCGTCTGCATATTTTTCTTTGAGCTGCTCAAATGCTCTGAAATCGCCGTCAACGTCATAATCCGTTGTGCCTACATTTGCGGAAGTGCTGTCAGCGTTGCTTTCGTCTGCGGTGCTTTCAGCAGGAGCGGTAGACTCTGCGGCAGCCGTCGTTGTAGTAGTTGTTTCAGCCTTTGAAGAGCTTGCAGTATCGCTCTCCGAGCAGCCTGCCATTGCTGTACACATTGCCAAAGCTGCAATAATAGTTACCATTTTCTTGTTCATAATATTTTGCCTCCGAAAAATGACAAGAATTACTCGGCTGACTCAGCGCCTGACTCAACATCGAGTTCAGCGTCATAAGGGATATCGTCAGTGCTCATATCGAAAGACTGCTCTGTCCAACTGTCAAAATCGTCAGGGAGTTTGACTTCAACGTTTTCAGTTGTGAATGAGTTTACTGTAACAGTAGTCGTTGAGCCGTCAGAGATAGTTTCTATCTTAACAATATCCTTTGTGTCAGCATTGAAGTAATACTTGAATGTTGTTGTGAAAGAATAATCGTCAGAATCGCTTGTGTCGAGAGTTACGCCTGATTCAAGCTCGATATCAGGATCTTCTGTGTTTTCAAAAGTTTCGCAGATAAGACCGTCGTCAGTTGTTTCAGAGCTTATGAACTTGTAGCTGTCGTTAATGCCGTAGCCTATTTCGCTCTTGAAGTCGTCGATAGATTCTTCCATATCAACAGTGTAATACGTTTTTGACTCGCTGTCAAGTGTGTACATAACTCCGTCGATACTATAGATATCCATATCCACGCCCATAAAGTTCATTTTCATGTGCATATTGCCGCCTGCTATCTCAACAACGGCTGATGAATTGTCATATTCGCTTGCCACTGTCATGTCGATAGCAAGGCTCTCGCCCTGTATCTTCTTTGTATACTGCGCTGTGAGAGTATCCTCGAGATCTGTGGCTGTGCCTGCTTCTGAAGCAGTTGACTCGTCAGCGGCTGCGCTTGTTTCTGCCTTTGATGTGCTGTCTGCTTTTGATGAGCTTGAAGAACTGCTGTCAGAACAGCCTGCCATTACTGCGCATGACATTATAAGTGAAACGAGAAGTGCAGTTATTTTTTTCATTATAAATACCTCTTTCTAAAATTTTAATAAATTATTATTGTTATATAACCTATACTCAAAACTATAACATATTTCACAAATAACGTCAATAGATTTTGTGAAATATTTTTCCCTTTTTGTATCGAACCACAAATCAGCAAAGCTAAGAAAGCATGATTTAGGTATTTATAATCAAACATATTTGTGGTATAATGTGAATAGTAAGAATAAAAGGAGCGAATTATGAGATACGATAATATACATAAAGGCAAATTTCTATCAAGACCGAACAGGTTTATCGCCAACGTTGAGATAGACGGCAAATCTGAGGTCTGCCATGTGAAAAATACGGGCAGATGCAAAGAGCTTTTGGTGGAGGGGTGTACTGTTTGGCTTGAACATTCAGACAGCGAATCGAGAAAGACCGCTTTTGACCTTGTTGCAGTGGAAAAAGGTGACAGGCTCATAAACATGGACAGCCAAGCCCCAAACAAGGCGGTAGGGGAGTGGCTGAGAGAGAACAGACCCTTTGGCGAGGGCTTCTCGGTCTATCCCGAAAAGAAATACGGCAATTCACGCTTTGACTTTTACTTAGAGTCGCAGGATAGGAAGATCTTCATGGAGGTCAAGGGCTGTACGCTGGAGAAAGACGGTGTTGTGCTTTTCCCTGACGCTCCTACCCTCCGTGGGGTGAAGCATATAGAGGAGCTTTCTCACTGTCTTGACGAGGGGTATGAGTCTTATATAATGATACTCGTTCAGATGAGCAATGTGAAATATTTCACGCCCAATTATGACACTCACCCTGAGTTCGGAGAGGCTTTGGAGAAAGCTTCCCGAAAGGGCGTGAAGATACTATGCTATGACTGCAACGTGACTCATGACTCTATGACAGTGGGCAAGCCTGTTAAGGTGAAGCTGGGCAGGTAATATGACGGCTCGTCCTGCATATACATTATAATACTAAGATGTATATGGGAGTGACAGCATTGGATATAAAGAAAGTCTGCCTGCGTTGTGTTGCAGTTATAATTGTGGCGTTCGTTATGCCCACGGGGATATGGCTTTATGCAAGATCTGCAAGCAGGTTCGGCAGGGTGGCGGCTGTGGCGGCAGGGGTGGCTATGGGAGAATACAAGCCTTATTTTTCCGCTGATGATGATAGCAAAGCAACTGCGCAGACCGCATATCCAAGTAAGCTTGAAGCGGCGGTGGTGTCAAAGCACAGCATATGGGATATGGATATGGCGCCACAGGAGAAGCAAACGCCCTCTGTAAGCGCAGAAGTGCCAAGTCCTTTGCCTGCTCAGGACGTGACGGACAAGATACCATATCCTGCAAGCATGGAGGGGAATGATGGTGTTATAGAAAAATACACCTACGGCAGATATGACGGTGAGCAGTATTTCGACCTTGACGGCGGCGGTCAGGTGAGAAACTGCACTGAGCTTTCAAATGATGAGCTTTATGAGGAAAGCTCAAAGCCGTATGATTTTCAAATAGACGGAAATTCCTCTGAGCCGCAGATACTTATTTATCACACCCACGCCACGGAAAGCTTTGAGCCCACAGACAAAGACCACTATGACAGCTCCTTTTCCTGCAAGACCACCGACCCCGAAATGAATATGCTGTCGGTAGGGGACAAGATATGCGAACAGCTTGACAAAGCAGGCGTTGCGTATATCCACGATACACTTGTGCATGATTATCCCAGCTATGACGGCTCTTACGATTCGAGCCGAATGGCGGTAAAGCAGATATTGGAGGAGTACCCCTCTATAAAGGTATGCCTTGACGTTCACCGTGACGGCATAGAGCGTGAGGACGGCACAAGGCTCGCACCTGTGGCGGAGATAGAGGGCAGGGAAGCGGCTCAGCTTATGATAATATCAGGGTGTGATGACGGCACTATGGGTATGCCTGACTATATGAAGAATTTTCACTTTGCCTGTGCCTTGCAGTCGGCTTTGGAGAGCGATTGGCAGGGGCTTACACGTCCTATTCTGTTTGACTATCGCCACTATAATCAGGACTTGACCACCGGCTCGCTTCTTATAGAGGTGGGAAGCCACGGCAATTCTATCGCTCAGGCACAGTATACAGGCGAGCTTATAGGAAAGACCTTGGGTGAGATGTTCGGAGGAGAATAGGTGCAATAACGCACAAAATATGTGCGGCGAATTGTCTTAAAATGCCGAAAATACGGCTTTTAGCGGTTGGTTTCTTGACAAGAACGGGGTTTTGCGTTATAATTAAAGGGACTACATAAACGTTACAGCGTGAGAAATATATAATACGCTTATATTTTGGAGAACTGATATTATGAAAAAAATTTACCCCATGAAAAGAATAGCCGCAGGCTGTATGGCTCTGTGCATAGCTTTTGCCGCCTTTGGTTTTTCTGACGGAAGCGTAAGTGATATCGCTTTGGCGGATAACGATACATACAGCAGTCAGCTTGAAGAGCTAAAAAAGCAACAGCAGGAGCTTGATAAGCAGATAGCTGACGCTGACAAAAAGCTTGCCGACGAGCAGGACAACCTTGAGGCTATAAAGAAAAAATATAAATCCATACAGAAAAAGATAGCAAATTCAGAGAAATATTCCTCTGAGCTTGAAGATCAAATGGCAGAGCTTGACGGCAAACAGCTTGACACTCAGCACAGCCTTGACTTGCAGGAAACTGCAATAAACGAGGGCAAGGACGATTTTATGGAGCGTATTCGTGCAATGTATGTTGCAGGCGGAGCAGATTCGTACACGAACGTGCTGATAAATTCATCTGATTTTTATGATATTCTTATGAGGATAGAGCTTGTGACGAGAGTTGCAAAGCACGATAATGACGAGCTTAACGAGCTTTTGGATCAGTATAAAAAGCTTGAAAAGACCAAGGCGGAGCTTGATGAGCAGATAAAACAGCTCAAATCAAAGGCTGAGGAATATGCCAAGGAGCAGAAAACTTTGGCGGGCGAGCAGGCGGAGCTTCTGAAAATGGAGCAGGAGTCGGGCAAGCTTATCGAGCAGATAAAGAACGATAAGAGCGACCTTGAAAATAAGTCACAGCAGGTGGACAATAAGTATGCGGAGGTGTCCTCAAAGGCGGATACCACCACGACTACGACCACCACCAAGAAAAAGACTACCACCACCAAAAAGAGTGGCAACAGCGGTGAAAAGACCACTACCACGAAGAAGCCGGCTCAGACGGAAAAGCCTGACGAAACTACGGTTCAGACTACCACAACTCCGCAGGAAACAGCTAAGCCAAAGCCTGAAACAAGCAAAAAGACCACTACCACAACAACAGCAGCGCCTGCACCTAAGCCTGATAATTCAAGCAGTTCTAAAATAGACACTGTTGTTTCATATGCCAAAAGCATGGTGGGCGGAGCGTATGTATGGGGCGGTTCACAGTTTGGTGCAACGGATTGTTCGGGCCTTGTGATGCTCTCGTTCGCACAGGTGGGAATAAATCTTCCGCACTATGCGGCTTCGCAGGCTTTATACGGCACTACAGTTTCATATAACAACATGAAGAAGGGCGACGTTATCTTCTTTGGCGGAGCGTCGATCTCGAGCATTTACCACGTTGCTATCTATATCGGCGACGGCAAAATGGTACACGCCCAGAACACTGACACTGGTATCGTTATTTCAAATGTTGAGTATTTTTCAAGATACAACAACATCACTATAATAAAAAGACTTATATAAAGTAAAAACGCAGTCTGCAAGGGCTGCGTTTTTTATATCTATAATTATTCAACATAAAACGCCACGAAAATTCATATAAAATTACTTAACTGTGAACATTCATTTTCAAACCTATTGACAAAGCTAAGTATTTGTGATATAATTAAATCAAATAAAGATTGTAGGCTTTGATAACAATTGCTGTGCAAAACAGCAGTAAGGCAGGGGGAAGAATAATGGATAGTCTGAAAACGTGTTTTTTTGGCGGCTATGATAAGCTTGATACATTAAAATATATCGACACAATAACCAGCGAGATCTATATGCTGGAGTCGGCTATCGAAAAGAAAAAGAACGGTGATAACTTTGTTATCCCCGGAGAAACAGGTCAGCGAAAGCTTAAAGGCTCAGCGCTTGGTGGATTTGCAAAGCCTGATGTGGACAGCTACATCTGTGCGCTTCTTGGAAAGGCGGCTGAGCTTCGTGAAAAGCTTTGCAGCTAACGGCTAATAAAGGCAAAAAAATATCCGCAGAGGTCATTTTATATGGCTTCTGCGGTTTTTTTGTCGTATCTTGTCTTAAAAGAGCAATAAAAAATTAATACCCACTTCCATCGGCTGAAATGAGCATTAATTTTTATAGAATTATGAAAGGGATTCTTTGGTATTTGGTAAAACCTAAAGACGAGGAAATGTATCAGCGACTTGGGGAATCGCAGAGGGAAAGAAGATAAAAACCTGACTTTAAGTTTTACCAATTACCAAAGCTTTTTTTGTTTCTTCTGCTGTGATTATATAATACCAGTTCTGTGTGAACCGAATATGAATTTTCAGGGGATTTCGGAGAGTTTTTTGAAAAAAATAAATGTTAATCACCAGTTCACAATTATAAGCTATAATGTCATTATTGGGGATTTTTTTTACGAGGGAGGATATTTTATGTTTCAGATACTTGTGGTGGAGGACGATGCAAGCCTTAGAAAGCTCATGTCTGCCGCACTTAAACAGCACGGCTATGTGACTTTTCTTGCAAATGACGGTCTGGAGGCTTTGGACGTTCTTGAAAAAACGAATATAGACCTTATAATTTCAGATATAATGATGCCGAATATGGACGGCTATGAGCTTACAAGACAGCTCAGAAAGGCTGATTTCAACTTGCCTATACTTATGGTCACCGCAAAGGAGACCTTCGAGGACAAGCAGGAGGGCTTTTCTGCCGGCACAGACGATTATATGGTAAAGCCTATTGATATAAATGAGATGATACTCCGTGTGGGTGCGCTTTTAAGGCGTTCAAAAATGGCGTCGGAACATTCTCTTACTGTGGGAAACTGCGTGCTTGATTATGACGCTATGAGCGTGGCGGTTGACGGCGGAGCGGCGGAAACTATACCGCAAATGGAGTTCAAGCTGCTTTTTAAACTGCTCAGCTACCCTGACAAGATATTCACACGCCGCCAGCTCCTTGACGAGCTGTGGGGCATGGATAAGGACGTTGACGAGCGTACTGTTGACGTTCACGTTAAAAGGCTGAGAGAGCGTTACGGAAGCTGTGAGTCATTCGATATTGTCACGGTTCGTGGACTTGGCTATAAGGCTGTGAAAAAGCAGTGACGGATAAGCTTGAGGGGTGAGGGGTTTGGATAAGAAAAAGACCAAAAATAAAACAAGTTTGCAGTTCAAGCTGACTCTTATGTTTTTCTTTGTGATGCTGGTGTCGGCTTCTATATCGGTGTCAGTGCTTGTAATGGTGTGCAGTCCTGTAATGAAAAGCAATGCCGAACAGCAGTTGGTGGAGCTTTCCATGGCAATGGATCAGCTTGAAGAAAAGGGCGGATTCACTGTGGACGAGATAGTTTCCATTGTGAATAATTCAGCCTATAGTCTGTCGGTGGTGGATAAAAACGATTCAAGAGTACACGACCATTTTGCAGATATCGTGCATAAGGGATATTATGTGTCCTCAGAGGGCGTTGTGCCTAATGCAACTATAATCTCCCAGGTCTATGATAAGTTCGTTATCATAGACAGCTTTTCAAGCGACAGCGTTTACTGGGTAGTAAATCTTGTTGTCATCATTGCTTTTATGGTCTGTATCGTTATCGGTACTATTATAACAGCGTTCATGAGCCGAAGCATTATACAGCCTATACGAGATCTTAGTGCGGCGGCGGCTGAGATAGCAAAGGGCAATTTTAAGGTAAGAGTAAGAGAGCCGTCTGATCCTGAATACAGCATACTTGCGCAGAACTTTAACAAAATGGCTGAGGAGCTTGCAGGTACGGAAACGCTGAGAGGCGATTTTATCTCAAACGTTTCCCACGAGTTCAAAACGCCTCTGGCTTCCATACAAGGCTTTGCAAAGCTTCTGCAATCTGACGATATAACCGAGCAGGAGCGTGAGGAATACACGCAGATAATAATCGACGAAACATCACGGCTTTCAAAGCTTTCGTCAAATATTTTGAGGCTCACAAAGCTTGAAAATCAGAAAACAGTGGGCAAAAAGACAAGATTTTCTCTTGACGAGCAGATAAGAAAAATACTTCTTGTGCTTGAACCTGAGTGGTCGAAGAAAAAAATCGACCTTGATATCGACCTTGAGGATATCATGTATGTGGGCAGTGAGGAGCTTATGGCGCAGATATGGCAGAATATCATCAACAACGCTATTAAGTTCACCCCTGAGGGCGGAAAGATAAGCGTGAAGCTTTTCCGCAACGAGAAGAATATTTCGGCGGAGATATGGGACAACGGTCCGTCTATAGCCCCTGACGTAAAGGCGAAGATATTTGATAAATTCTATCAGGGCGACCGCTCCCGTGCAACAGAGGGCAATGGTCTTGGACTTGCACTTGTAAAAAGGATAATCGAGCTTTCCGAGGGCAGCATAGAGGTAGAAAACGATATGAAAAAAGGCGGCGTTTGCTTCCGCATAAGCCTGCCTTATCTTATTGAGGATATGATGTAGTGTAGGTGCGACCGTGGGTCGTCCGCCTATCACAGCCCATTATACATACGAAGAATTTTTGCAAACAAAAAGGAGCAGTTCATTGCGAATTGCTCCTTTTATCTGTCTATCATATTTTAGAACAGACTTGCCACAAAGCCTGCTGCCACACCGAAAACATAAAGTATTCCCATTATGGCGAAATTCTCTTTCATGTTGTGCTTGTTGGTCTTGAAAAGCACCAGAAGTCCCACTCCTGCTCCTGTGCAAAGTCCTGCGATAAGCGAGCCGAAGCTCACAACGCCCTCGATATAAAGCTGAGTGAGAACAACAGAAGCCGCACAGTTCGGGATAAAGCCTATTATTCCTGCTATGAACGGCTGAACTATGCTGTCAGACATAAGCAGGGTCTTTACTGTGTCCTCTCCTGCAAACTCCATTACCGCACCGAGAATAAGGTTTACCGCAAATATAAAAAGTATTATGCTTACAGTGTGGTGAAGTGCCGAGTGCAAAATACTGTGGTGTTCGCAGTCGCAGTCCTCGCATATCTCCTTGAAGGGCTCTTCGTCCTGTTTTTTGCCCATGAGCTTTAAGATAAGGTCAACAAGCACACCTGCTATTATAGCCACAGCTACCTTTATAAGAATAAGCTGCCAAAGCTTGCCGGCAAATGCAGGGTTTGCTATCATCATTGGTATTGCCTCGTCGCTTGTGGCAAGGTATACCGAAATGAGAGTTCCCATTGTGATGAGCCTGCCTGAATAAAGGTTGGAAGCCACAACGGAAAATCCGCACTGGGGCACTGCTCCAAGTATGCTTCCTCCTATCGCACCGAAGGGTCCCATTTTTCTAAGAGCCTTTCCAAGCTTGTCGGCAGAACGATGTTCTATATACTCTATAAGCAGATAAACTCCGAACAGAAAAGGCAGGATCTTAAGGCTGTCTATTAATGCGTCAAGAAAAACGTCAACTAAAGTTTCAAACATATATCTATCTCCTGTAAATTATCTATGGTTTTAAAACGGTCTTTATGTCAACTCGACTATTATACAATATTTATTCAACCTTGTCAATCTTATGTTTATATGATAATCTGTTCATTTGTTTACCCTTTTCAGCGACAAAAAACGAGCGAAATTTCTCCGCCCGTTTGATGTTTTTATTCTGTTTTATACAGAACGCTTTGTAAAGCCGTCCCATGCAGTGAGCAGGAACACCACCATGTGTGCTATAAGAACGCCTACGGCAAAGGTCAGGCTGTGCTGAGCAAATATTGAGTAGCCCTTTGAGATAGAAGCAAGGTCTGTGTTTGCGAACACAAGGAATCTTGCCCAATCCTGTCCAAGCTGACCCAAAAGCTGTGTGACCGTTGAGCCTATGCACATTGTGAATACGCTGACGCCGATAGCAAGAGCCGTGCTTCTTACCAGTGACGAGATAGCGAACGCCAGTGTTGACATTACCACCATTTCAACGCTTTTCATCAGATATTGCTCTGCCGCATAAAGCAGTGTAGGCATTTCTTTTACCTCGCCGCCGCTTACATAGATATAAGGCGTTGAGAAGCCGTCAAAGCCGAGCATAAGCCCTGTAATAGGTATCATCACAACGAAAAGTATGCAAAGCATTATGTAACCCACTGTGATGACAGTGAAGTATTTTGCCATTAGTATCTTCCAGCGTTTAACAGGGTTTATAAGCAGAAACTTGACAGTTCCCTGTGAAAATTCAGAGGATACAATGCCGCCTGCGATAACGATAGCAAGCAGTGCGACTACTGTTACAAGGGAAGTGCTTGTGAGGAACACTGTCCAGAATGTTATCTGCTCAGGCTCGCTTGTTTCAAACAGCGTCATTTGGTTTGCAGTGTTGTCGAGCTTATCATTGTCAAGCTGATAGAGTGCAAGTTTTATATTATCCTCCAGCTTTGCTCTGCTGTTCTGTCCGTCAGACTTTGCGTCGCCCATGGTCGCAATGGTGTTTTTTGCGTTTGCAACTGTCATGATAAGATCGTTTTTCTTCTCGTTTGACTTGTCAAAGGAAATATCCTTGTCCAACCTGTATTGATATTCCCACTTTTCGCCCTCTGTGAGTATGTCATTATCCAGCCTGTATTGACAGAAGCCACGCCAATCGTTGTCGTCAAGATACTTCTTTATCCCTGACATATCACCGGTGCCGTCTGCAAACATGGCTGACAGTACATCATATCTCCAATCATCGCTGTCGATATTGTTGTCGATCAGATACTGCCACATTGCGATCTCGTTAGGGTCGCCGTTTGTGTCTTTGAGCCAATCTATGTTTTGCTGATAATCACCAGTTGCGTCATAGCTTGAATAGTTATTGCTCTCCATATTGTGCTTTGCAAAAAGTGCAATGCCTGAAAGTCCAAGCGCACATATTATTATAAGCACGATCATTATTTTTGTTGATAGCTTTTTGAAAACCTTTATGTACTCGTTTTTCACAAGTCTGAAAAATCTAGCCAATCTGTACGCCCCCTTCCTTTCCTCCTGTAAGCTCGATGAATACGTCCTCAAGCTTCTTGTTCTCTCTGCGGTGAACAGTGTAAAGTGAAACTCCGCCCTCGATAAGCGTCTTATTCACCGAGGCTATCTTTTTCTTCTCTATCTCCACAGGGATAGAAAGAACAACTGCACCTGTTTCCTTGTCGATACGCTTGCCCTCGTCTGCGAGCATTATAAGACCCATAGCCTTTTGCGGGTCGTCAACTTCAAGTACATATTCAGCAATTGAGCTGTCAGACTGTGAGATAAGCTCCTCCATTGTGTATGAGCCTATCATTTTTCCGTTTGCGATAATGCCCACTCTGTCGCACATCATTTCCATTTCGCTCATGAGATGTGACGATACCACAACGCAAGTGCCTTCCTTGTGGGCAAGCTCTTTGAGTATGTCACGAAGCTCCTTTATGCCCTGCGGGTCAAGACCATTTGTAGGCTCGTCAAGTATAAGAAGCTTTGGTCTGTGCAGGATAGCCTGCGCAACGCCAAGACGCTGACGCATACCCAGAGAGTATTTCGACACCTTGTCATCAATGCGGTTTGAAAGCCTTACAAGCTCCACCACCTCTTTGATACGCTCTTCAGTTACGCCCTCTCTCATTCTTGCGTACTGACGGAGATTTTCCATGCCCGAAAGATACTTGTACATTTCAGGGTTCTCAACAATGCCGCCCACGTTCGCCATTGCTCCCTCAAAGTCTTTTCTTATATCCTTTCCGTCAATGGATATCTCACCCTCGTCAAGCTGTAAAAGCCCTACGGCTATCTTTATAGTCGTGGTCTTTCCTGCACCGTTAGGACCGAGAAAGCCGTAGACCTCGCCGCCGTAACATTCCATGTCGATACTGTGAAGTATCTGCTTTTTGCCAAGGGTCTTGTTAAGTCCCTTTATCTTCAGAATAATATCACTCAACGCTGTCTGCCTCCTCGCTGTGGGAATTTTCTTCACTGCCTGAGCTGTCTGCACTGTCTGCCAAACTGCTGTCTGATATTACCTCAGACTCAGCTTTGCTTTCATCAGCCACGCTGTCACTGTTGTTATCATCAAAGCTGTAATCCTCGCCATATCCATAGTCGCTGGACGTTGCTATCTTCCAGCCGTCAGAGGTACGCAAAAGATAAAATTCAGCATATTCATAACTGAAAATCGCCTTGTATGAAGATGTGCTAGGCTTATAGTTGTCGGCGTTTGTGTAATTGCCGCTTGTCATGGTGTTTATGCCGTTGGTTGTGAGAAAAGTCGGGTCACCCTTTGATACGTCATAGCACACATTGTATATCATAATGACCTTTGCTCCGTCAGCTCCGCTCTTGTTTATTGACATCTCTTTTATGTCATACTCAGCCGAGGTGATATCTCCTCCCTGCTTTGCAACTTCAGCTTGGTTTATTTCCTCCAGAAGTCCTGACTTTGACGAAGCGTACTCATTGTCAGAAGTGGTGTAGTCAGTATAATGCTTATTCACAAAATCTGTCAGTTGACTTTTTAACTTATCACTGCTTCCGACGTTTGCACTTGTCAAGTCTGCGATATAATCCCTCATGGTCTGTTCTATCTCAGGCTTGGAAGTCTTGAACTGGTTGTTATCATACACTGAGTAGCACACAACGCCCAGCGCAAGCACACCGCCAAGAACCAGACCTCTGTTTATGTTTCTTAGTCTCACTGTTTCTCCTCCTTGTGTTTTATCTTTTTCAGACGTATTATTGGTGTCGTATATAAGTTTATCATAGCCCTTTCCAACTGTCAACCGCTTTAAGAAACGCTTAAGATTTTCATAAGACAACCATACAGACCATAAGATAAAATACGTTCTTTGTTTAAATATCTGTAGTGGCGAACAGTTTGCTCTCCTTATTAGCGTATTTGCAAGCAAAGCAAAAAGGCGGTGGAACACGCACGATAACGTATCCCACCGCCTATATGGAATGAGGAAAATTATCCTTTTTATAAAAACAGCTTCAGGTCATTCTCTGCCTTTTTCGGGTCTTTAAGACTTATGCTCCTTACCGCCTTTCTCAGTGGCAGTACCCTTGACGGAACTACCGACAGCATATCCACATCAAGCTCCAGAAATATCTCTGTGAGCGTTGGGTCGCCTGCTATCTCACCGCAAATGCCTGCTTTTATGCCGTTTGCATGGGCGTTGTCGCACACCATTTTTATCATTCTCAGCAGTGCCCTATGATTTTTCGGGGACACCCTGTCATAACATGGGTTCTGCCTGTCAAGACCGAAAGCGAACTGTTCAAGGTCGTTGGTGCCAATGTTGAAAAAGTCCACCTCTTTGGCTATGATATCGCTTGTCATCACCGCCGCAGGGGTCTCTATCATCGCCCCGAGCTTAACATTGTCGGCAAATTTCCTGCCCTCTTTTATAAGCTCTGCCTTGACCTGCACGATAAGCTCTTTCACCCTCAGTATCTCGCTCACGTCTATGACCATAGGCAGAAGTATTGAAAGCTGTCCGTAAACAGACGCTCTGTATAACGCCCTTAGCTGTGTTTTGAATATGCTTTCTCTTTCAAGACAAAATCGTATGCCTCTACAGCCCATAGAGGGATTTCTCTCAGCACTCATGTCTGCACAATCAGGTATTTTGTCTGCACCGATATCATAAGTGCCTATTATGACCTCTTTACCCTCCATTGCCTCCAATGCCTTGCGGTAGGTGTAAAACTGAAAATCCTCGTCAGGAAAAGCAGGTCTGTCAAAGCACATAAACTCCGTTCTGAAAAGACCTATCCCACCTGCGTCGTTTTTTACCGCTGATTCAAGCTCCTCAGAGTTGAGTATATTCGCATATATCTTTATCTCATGTCCGTCACGAGTGATGTTCTTTCTGCCTTTGAGCCTTGTGAGAAGTTCCTTTTTCCTGCCCTCAACGGCTTCCTTGTATTCAAGCTGTCTGAGAGTATGCTCATCAGGCTCTATGTAAAGCGTTCCGCTGTAGCCGTCAAGGACGGCTTCCTTGCCCTCATATTCGTCAGAAAGCTCCGTTCCAACGTTCACAATGGCAGGTATGCCAAGATTTTTCGCAAGTATCGCAGTATGAGAGTTCACAGAACCGGACCTTGTGCAGAAGCCCTTTATCTTCGTCTTGTCCATGAGCAGGGTTTCTGAGGGCATAAGGTCACCGGTGCAGATAATGGCGTTCTCTCTGAGTATGGGAAGCTTGTCGGCACAGTTTAAAATGTGTCTTAAAAGTCTGTTTGAAACGTCCTTGACGTCAGCCGCTCTGCTTTGCATATATTCGCTGTCCATTTGTGCCAGCATCTCCGCAAAGCTTCTTGAAGTGCTTGCGACCGCATAATCGGCATTGAAATGCTCGTCAAGTATCTTTGTGCGAATACTGCTGTCGTATTGCTCGTCGGTGATAAGCATTTGGTGTATCACAAATATTTGAGCGTCGCTTTCCCCAACGCTTAACCTTGCACGGTCATAAAGCTCCCCAAGCTCCACAAGAGCAGCGTTTTTAGCCTTGACATATTTTTTGTATTCAAGTTCAGGGTCGGACACTTTTATCTTGTTGATGATAAATTCGTCACGATGATAAAAGGTCAGCTTTCCTCTTGCAATGCTTCCGAATACCGATCGTCCTTTTATGCTTGTCATGAGCGCTCACCCCCAAAAACATACCTATCTGATATAATTATATCACCATTTGATTAACGATAAAAGTAAAATGCCGTCTGTTTACAGATTGTTAACAATATTCGTGATTTTAGCAAACTAGACAATCAATATTTCAGCAAATTTAACAAATCAGAAACATTTTGCAACCTTATGTCAAAATCAGAATAGTACAATCCCTGAAGCACATATGATTAAAAAGCGTATGAGCGATACTTTATATAAGGAGGGACAAATATGTTTTCAGCACTGTTTGAACTGCTTACGGGGAATTTTCTGTTTTTCGCACTGCATTTTGACAGCCGCAGCGTGTTTCCAAAACCGCTTTCAGCGAAGGAGGAGCGTGAGTGTTTTGAGAGAATGGCGCAGGGTGACAAGGCGGCAAAGGATAAGCTTATCGAACACAATCTCCGTCTTGTGGCACACATTATAAAAAAGTATTATTCAAATTCCACAGATCAGGAGGATCTTATCTCTATCGGCACTATCGGACTAATAAAAGCTGTGTCAACATTTGACCACAAGAAAGGCTGTCGCTTCGCCACCTATGGGAGCAGGTGCGTGGAGAACGAGATACTAATGCACTTCCGCTCCCAGAAAAAGTCTGCCAACGATATCCACTTTGACGAGCCTGTTGACTCCGATAAGGACGGCAATCAGCTTTGCCTTATCGACATAATCGCAGACGGAGAGGACGTTGCCGATAAAATAGAGCTTTCCATTCGCAGTGAACAGCTCTACCGTTATATCGAAAGCTCTCTTGATGAGCGTGAAAGACAGATAGTCACTCTGCGCTATGGTCTTTTCGGTCAGCCGCAACTGCCGCAGCGAGAAGTCGCAAAACGCCTTGGTATCTCACGTTCCTATGTTTCAAGGATAGAAAAGAAAGCCTTGAAGCTTCTTAAAGACCGCTTTGATGAACAGTGATAGGCGTTGACGCAGTAGGGGCGAACAGCGTTCGCCCGCTGATTATCATATCATGTCATTGCTTTAGCACTCACGAAGCTAATATGCTAGCACTCGTATAACGAGAGCGCTAAAATTCAGCTAATGTTCACAATGTCTTCACATAATGAACACACAGCAGGGGTATCATAAAGACAATGAAGAAAGGAAATGATACCAATGGAAGAGCAGAATAAATTATAAAAGCTTACAAGATAAATTAAGATATAACACATCAAGGAGGAATTTATATGTTTGGACTTACACCATTTGAAAGAAAGAGCTACGACCTGTTTAACGCATTCCATGATTTTGAGAATGATTTCTTTGGAGAAAATGCACTCCAGAGCTTCAAGACCGATATCAAGGACGAGGGCGACAAATATGTAATGGAAGCAGAGCTTCCGGGCTTTGATAAGGACGATATCAAGCTTGACATCTCAGGCAACGATCTTGTTCTTACCGCTGAGCATAAGGCAGAGACAGAGGATAAGAAAGACAAGTATATCCGCCGTGAGAGGACATATGGTTCTTATCAGAGAAGCTTTGACCTTACAGGCATCGATACCAACAATATCGCCGCAGAGTACAAGAATGGTATCCTGACCCTTGACCTGCCAAAGATGCAGGAGGTAAAGCCTGAAACCAAAAGACTTGAGATAAAGTGATTTAGGTAAAGCCAAGGCTTTGAATGAGGCGATACCAGTGGGTCACGATATGATTTGCAATAGGTTTTGCTAGAATAAAATATCCGTGAGAGCGAAATGCCCCCACGGATATTTTTTGTTATCACGATTTTTTCTCACGGCTTTTGAGCCATATTTTTCGTATTAGTATGGCAAGTAAAATTCCTGCCACTGCACCGCTTGTGTCGATAAGAACATCACGCACCTGCCCTGCACGCCCCGGCACGAAAAGCTGATGTATCTCATCGCTGGAAGCGTAGATGCAAGAAAAAACTGCCGCAAAAAGCCCTCTGTATACAAGCTTTTTCACCTTTGAAAAATTGATGAACGCCAGTATTCCAAGCAAGGCGTATTCGCTGAAATGCGCAAGCTTTCTTATGATGAACGTTGCGGTGTCCTTGTATTCCGCTTGCGCTGTATTGTCAAGGCTGTCATATACAGGGTTGACAAATTCTATCACTGTGTTAAACACCGCATTTGATTGCTTGTTGGACTCATCGGCATTGTTTGCCGAGAACATGAATATCACCAGGCACCACAGCACAAGTGCCAACCCTTTAAGTATTATCTTTATCCTGCCTTTTGAAGTTGCTTTCAATGTAGCCTTTCAGCTCCTCTTTTTTGTTTTCCACCTTTTCGTCTATAACACCATTCAATGCAAGCTCCAGCCCAATTCCGATATCCTTTCCGCCAAAGCCCATTTGTATAAGATCCTTGCCGTTTATGTCAAGGTCGCAAATGTGTATACACTCGTTGTCCTCTTTTATCTCTATTGCAAGCTCTGCGATATGGTCAAGCTCTGCAAGCTTTTCCTGCCGCTTGTAGTCAGACTGGGCATATGTGTCAGCCCTGCGCACTTCCAGATAATCCATAACAAAGTCAAAGTCATGCTGAGCCATAAATCTCCGCACCGACTTTTTCGTGGCAGGTATCCTGTTGTCATGCTCCCATATAAGCTCATAAATATATTTCGCCGAAGCGTTGTCTATCCTGAGCCTTTTTAATATCTTCTCCGCCATGTAAGCACCCTCGAACTGGTGCTTTTTAAAGTGCGAAATGCCGTTCTCGTCAACAGTGTGCATTCTCGGCTTGCCGATATCGTGAAGAAGCATAGTAAGCCTCATCTGCCACTGTGGTCTGACGTTCTCAACGCTCAAACAAATGTGACCGTAAACATCAAGAAAATGGTGGGGATTGTTCTGCCTGAAATCAAAGCTTTCCCGAAGCTCAGGTATGAACACCGCTATGACCTCACGATAGTCAAGCAATATCTTCCTTGCACCCTTTCCGCAGAGAAGCTTTTTAAGCTCCGATGCAATGCGTTCGGCTGAAATGCTTTTTAAAAGCTCACGTTGTTCAAGTATAGCCTTTGAGGTCTTTTCCTCGATCTCAAACCCAAGGCATGAAGAAAATCTCAGCCCTCTTAATATCCTCAAAGCGTCCTCGTCAAAACGTTTTTCAGGTTCGCCGACGCATCTTATAATGCCTTTTGAAAGGTCGCTTTGACCGCCGTAAAGGTCTATAAGCCCCGTTTTCGGTGAGTATGCCATAGCGTTCACAGTAAAGTCACGACGTTTTAAGTCCTCCTCCAGCGAGCTTTCAAATGTCACCTGAGCAGGCTTTCTGTGACCGATATATTCTCCGTCACTGCGATAACAGGTTATCTCCACCGGCTCGCCCTCTATCAAAACAGTGAGCGTGCCATGCTTCAGCCCCGTTTCAATGGTGCGGAAATTTGCGAAAACTTCAAGCATTTTGTCAGGGGTGCAGTTGGTGCAAACATCATAATCATGGGGCGTTTTTCCAAACAAACTATCTCTTACACAGCCGCCGACTATATATCCCTCGTAGCCGCACTCATTCAGCCTGTCAAGAGCCGTCCTGACAAACTGCGGAATAAAGATCTCCAATTTACTGCCTCCCTTTATAGTTTTGTGAATTATGTGCGACTTTCGGGTCATAATATTTACATGAATATCTCGAAAATAATTGACCCCAAAATCTCACGGAGAGCGTTCCTCGCCCTCACGGGTATAGTGAGCGCACTTATGCAATCTATCTTGAATTTACCGTGGCTTGCGTTTTTTATCTTTGCGCCAATGGCGCATTGTCTGTCAGCCTGTCATGAGAAAAAGGCTTTCAGGCTTGATTTTCTGTGCTTTTTTGTACCATATTATCTTTTTCAGCTCACTTTTATGCTCACCATATGGAAAATATGTCCTCTGCCGTCCTTTGCCTCTATACCTCTTGCCACTTTAGCGTGGTTAGGTCTGACCTTGTGGGAGTGTATCCTTATGTATCTTCCACTGAGCCTTTTCCTGCCCCTGCGACCGCATCTCAAACACCGTTTGTCTGAGATAGTTTTACTCTGCCTGCTTTTGACAGCAGGGGAGTGGCTTCAAGAGAAAGTTCCGATTCTGGCGTTTCCGTGGTCTGCGGCATGGCTCACTGTAACAAGTTCGCCGCTGCTTTTGCAATCCGCCACGCTCATAAGCTGCCGTCTTACAAGCTTTATAATTTTCCTGCTCAACGGTCTGCATGGGGAGATATATACTAGCAAAAAGCGTTTTGCCTGCACCGCCTTTGCACTGCTTTTGCAGGGGGCAAATTTAAGCTACGGACTTTATTCCATAAACCTCGACAAAAAGCTTGATAACATTTACCCTCAGATAGACGTTATCTGCGCACAGGATAGTCTGGAGGGCAGGGAAAAATCACACCGTAAAGCCCTTGACTCAGCACGCTCCTACCTTTCTATAATGGAAAGCTGTTGGCGGTGGGGTACTGACCTTGTTTTGCTTCCTGAAACTGCCGTGTCGAAAGACTATGACGAACAGCTAAAAGAATTTTCCCTTATATCAGACTTTGCCGCCACCCATGGGTGTACCCTTGTGACAGGTTCGTTCTATCTTGAAAACGGCAAGGATTACAACGCCCTTTTCGCCTATGATAAAAACGGCATTGCGTCTTCGCCCTACCTGAAACAAGTGCTTGTGCCTTTCGGTGAAAAGACACCTTTTGCAGGCATTTTTCACCTTGACACTATGAGCGAATGTGCAGACGAAAGACACACCAAGCCCCTCGCCTCAGACGGCATGACCATAGGCTCTGTTATCTGCATAGAGTCCATTTTCCCAAGCCTTGTGAGCCGACAGAAAGAGCAGGGCGCACAGATAATTTGCGTTTCCACCAACGATTCATGGTTTGGCAAAAGCTCCGCCCGTGAACAGCATTACCGCCACTGCATAATGCGAGCCGTTGAGAACAGAAGATATGTCCTCCGTGCAGGAAACTGCGGAATATCAGCGATAATATCTCCCACAGGCGAGCAGCTGTCCGTAAAATCGGACAAATCAAAAGGTGCGGTGTGGGGAAAAGTTACCCTTATTGGCAGGTAACTTTTTTACCACTCTATCTCAAAAAGTCTAGCCATATAAGGTTTGTCAAACTTAACGGAAACATTGCCCGTCGCCTTTGAAAACTCCACAGGGGTTTCGCTGAAATCAGGATAAATGCACTTCACCCTTGCGTCAACACCCTTGAGGAAGCCTATAGGCAAAACGCAGGTGTCGCTCTTGCTCTCTCTCCTCCATACGGCAAGATAAGCCTTGTTGCCGTTTCTCAGACCGAGAGATACCCAGTCGTCCGAAAATTTGGACAGTCCCAAGCTCCAGAACGGCACTGCTTCCTTTATGTCCGCCCTTATCTTCTTGTAAACGCTGATAGCTTCCTTAACAAGTGCCTTGCGTTCAGGGTCGATGTTGCCAAGATGACCGCTCTGGTGGATACGCAGAAGCATTGCATTTATCATGTTGAAAACAACTTCTTCTCTGTCACCTGATGTGATAGGATAAGCCCAGATAGCCGATTGCTCAGGGCAAAGGGCAGTAGGGGAGTTCGCCGCAATGGTGCAGTATTTTTTGTAATCGTCCTGATCTGATGTGGATTGAATGGAGTATCTTGAAAGCATCGCATAGTCCATTCTGAGTCCGCCGCTGGAGCAGTTTTCTATAATAAGGTCAGGGTGACGAGCAAAAACACTGTCAAGCCATTCAAGGTAAGCCTTTTCATGACCCCAAAGACCCTCGCCAACGCTGTCGCAGTTCTGCTCAGTGCCTATACCAGGCTCTATGTTGTAATCCATTTTTATATAGCCTATGCCGTATTCAGAAACGAGCCTGTCTATTACCTCGTCAGCGTGGGCACGGACTTTCGGGTTTCTGAAATCAAGCTGATAACGGCTTCTGTCATAGACCCTCTTGCCGTGACGTGTGAAGAACCAACTGTCATCGCAAACGCTGTCCACAAGCGGACACTTTATTCCCATGACCTCTATTTCAAGCCAAAGCCCAGGTATCATGCCCTTCTTGCGGATATAGTCTGCAACTTCCTTTACGCCGTTCGGAAAACGCTTTCTGCTCTCTTTCCATTCGCCGACCTCGTCCCACCAAAAGCCGTCAGCATACCAGCCTGCGTCAATGCAGAAATATTCACAGCCTGCCTCTGCCGCAGCGTCCACAAGTGGAAACTCCTTTTCAGCCGTTGGGTCGCCCCACAGACAGTTCATGTAGTCGTTGAATATTACCGCAAGCCTCTGATTATCCTTGTTGCGACGACGTATTTTTCTGCGGTATTTCGTCAGCTCGCCCATAGCCTTGTCAAAGCTTCCTGCCACTGAGCCTACTGCACATTTCACGCTTTCTATGCTCTCGTCAGGCGCAAGCTCTTTATACCAGTGGGACTCTATCTCCGACGGACCCGAAAGCTGTAAATAGAAGTGTCCTCCCACGTCCGAAAGCTCCCAGTGCCAAGAGCCGTTTTGCTCTATCTGCCAAAACAGCACCGAGCCTGCTTCTGTGTTTTCAAGCACACCCATTGGTATGTATTCCTTTGCCGACCAGTTTCCAACGTTTGTGCAGGCAAATACCTTTGATGAACGCTGTTCCGTAGGCTTAGCAGAGGACGCAAGCCCCACCTGTTCAAGGGTGTAGTCCTGCCACTGCAATTCACGCTGCCATGAGTTGTGGCATACCCATATCTTCATCTTGTCCTCAGGCTTTTTAAGTCCCTCTTTTTCTACGCCCGTCAGCGCAAAGGAGGACATATATTCAATTGTCTGTACCTCGCTGCCCTTGTTTGTAAGGGTAGTCCAACAGCGTACAACAGACGTGCCGGTGTAAAACTGATAGTGGGACACAGCTTCAAGACCTGTGCCCTCATCAAAGGTCACAAGTTCAAGCTTTCTGCCATGGTCATTGTTCACATCACGGAAGTCCTTGAACTTCATTCTCCAGCCCGGAGCGGTCACGATATATTTGTTGCCGTGACGCTCGTCAGGGCGGTCGATACCGCTCGCCTGTATCTCTACAGGTCTGAAAGTTTTCAGCCCCATGTATGAAGCCGTCTTGGCTTCATCAAAAGGCAGAGCAGAGAAGTGCAGAAGCTTCGCCTCGTTCTCGTCTGTTATCTCAAATACTATATTAATGCCGTTTTCATATATCTCAATACGTTTCATATTGGGTATTTCCCTTCGTGATCTATTTATCTATACATATTATCGTACACTTATATCATTTTCGCAAGCTCGTCAAGTATCCTGTGAGCGGCTTGCTCTTTTGTCATAATAGGCAGCTCCACAGCACCGCCCTCAGTGATAAGGGTGATAACATTAGTGTCCGTCTTGAAGCCTGCGCCGGCTGTCTTTAGTGAGTTTGCGCATATCATATCGCAGTTTTTGTTAGTGAGCTTTTTCTCAGAGTTCTTGATAACGTCCTGCGTTTCCATAGAAAAACCGCATATGACCTGACCGTCACGCTTGTGCTGACCGAGATAGCCAAGAATATCCTTCGTGCGCTTTAGCTCTATCTTCATGTCATCGTCAGACTTCTTTATCTTGTTGTCAGCCACCGCAACAGGCGTGTAGTCAGCCACAGCCGCCGCCTTTACGATAATATCCTGCTCAGGAGCAAGCTTTGTGACAGCTTCAAACATATCCGCCGCAGACTTTACGTTCACAACGTCCACGAACATAGGCGGCAAAACCTCCATGTGACCAGCCACCAACGTCACCTTTGCACCTCTTTGCATAGCCGCTTTAGCCACCGCACAGCCCATTTTTCCGCTTGAATGATTTGTGATGTACCTCACAGGGTCGATAGCCTCCATGGTCGCACCAGCTGTAACAAGCACCTTTTTGCCTGCAAGATCCTTCTCAAAAGCAAGCTCCCGAAGAATGTATTCAAACAACACCTCAGGCTCAGGCATTCTGCCGTCGCCGTCATCACCGTTTGCAAGCATACCTCTGTCAGGAGCGATCATCTCGTAGCCGAAACGCTCAAGCTTCCGGATATTGTCCTGCACAATAGGATTGTGATACATATTGTGGTTCATGGCAGGGGATATCATTTTCTTGCAAGGGCAAGCCATGACAGTGGTAGTGAGCATATCGTCAGCAATGCCGTATGCTATCTTGCCGATAACATTAGCGGAAGCAGGAGCGACCATAACAAGGTCAGCCTGCTTTGCGAGAGCAACGTGTTCAACACTGTATTGAAAATTTCTGTCAAAAGTATCTATAAGGCACTTGTTGCCTGTGAGGGATTCAAAAGTGATAGGGTTTATAAATTGAGTGGCGTTCTGTGTCATGAGTACCTGAACATTGCAGCCTTGCTTTTTAAGCAGCCTTGCTAAAGTTGGGATCTTGTAAGCCGCAATACTGCCGCTGACGCCGAGAACGACCGTCTTACCTGAAAGAAGCATAGAGATGACCTCCTTAGTGAAATATACAAGGCAACACCGCACAAAGCCCGCCTGACGGCTTTGCACTCCATCTGCCTGCGGAATTTTTATGCGATCTGACAAAAAATCTGACTACGCATCTGACGCACGATCTTTGTGCGGTATTGCCTTAAATATAGTATAACACAGATCATGGTGAAATGCAAGATTTCAAGTGATAAGTGAGCATGGAGAATAACAAAAGACCGCTGTTCACAGATGCCCGTGAACAGCGGTCTGAACCATATGTCAATCCTTGTATTGCGAAGTTATCCCGAAGTATTCTTCAAGAGAAAGTCCGCTGTTGGTTATGTTTTGTGCTAAAGGCGTGCCTACATATCTTATGTGCCAAGACTCATACTGATAACCGGTGTAAGCCTCTTTGCCCTTTGGATAACGAATTATAAAACCATATTTCGCACAGTTGTTGGCAAGCCACTTGGCTTCTCTTGTGCCGCTAAATGAGTCGCTGGCGTTGTTTACGTCTATTGCCATGCCCGTCTGATGGTCGCTGTAGCCGGGTCTTGCGGAGTATTTGTCTGCCGCAGCCTTGCCGTCACGGTTGCAGTACATATTATAAAGGTACCTCTGATCGTAATAAGAGCGGTAGCCTGAGCATACCCACAGGCTTATGCCGTCTTTATATGCAGCGGTCTGCATCTTTTTGAACGCCGCTGATGTTTCTTTGGTCAGACCCTTTGGATCGTAGCTTGCAGGGAGGGAATATGTTTTGTTCGCCAAAAGAACTCCGTCAACATAGCTCATGCCGTTTATGACCTCGACAGTGTGGTCTGGGGTCTTGACGGTTATCTCCTCGGAATATGCGCCATAGTGATTTGAACCTTTATCGTCCGTCTTGCAGGCTCTTACCTTGAATCTGTATGTAGTCTTTGGGTAAAGTCCGTTTATTGCGCAGGAATTTACCGTAGATGAAGCTATGTTCTTCCACTTGCCGTTTGTGTATATAAACACCTTGTAGCTTGTGCAGCCTACAGACTTCCAGTTAAGGTCAAGGGTAGAAGCGGTGATGTCAGAAGCTTTTACTCCTGTTACCTTCCTTGGATTTGTGGCGGAATTGTAGTTTTCACAATAGTCGCTGTATATCTTCACTCCGTCTACTATCTTATATGCTCTTACCTTGAAATTCTCCCTTGTTGCCGCAGGCAGACCCTTGACAGTGTATGTCGTGCCTTTCACGTCAGCTATCTCAGGATATTTACCCTTTGAACGCATTCCCACAGAATAGCCGTCCGCACCGCTCACAGCGTTCCAGCTAAGCTTTATAGAGCTTGTGTTAGGGGTCTTGGAGGTCAGACCGGTGACCTTGTCCACCTTGACAGCCTGAGCCGTTATCTCCTGCGAATATTTGCCGTAGTGATTTGCACCCTTATCGTCACGCTTGCAGGCTCTTACTTTAAATGTATAGCTTCCTGCGTCAAGTCCTTTGACAGTGTAGCTGTTTGTATCCGTCTGCGCTATCTGCTTCCACTTGCCGTTTTTCAGCATAAAGACACGATAGTTTGAACAGCCTACTTTTTTCCATGAAAGGCTAACGGAAGCATTGCCCGTCTGAGCTTTAAGACCGCTTATGGGGCGGGGATTTGTTGCGGAATTGTAATTCACTGAATAGTCGCCATAGACCTTTTGACCGTTCACTATCTTATAGGCTCTTACCTTAAAGTTCTCCCTCGTTGCCGCAGGCAGACCTGTAACAAGATATGTAGTGTCCGTAACGTCTGCTATCTCAGGATACTGACCCTTTGAACGCATTCCAACGGAATAGCCGTCCGCACCATTCACGGCGTTCCAGCTAAGTCTTATTGAGCTTATATCAGGAGTTTTAGATGTCAGCCCTGTGACCTGAGGCAGACTTGTCTGCACCGCAGCTTCAGCCGCCTGCACAGGCATACTCACACTTAGCACGCTGTCTGGCACAGCACCTGCCGCACATATCATCATAGCGGCGCAAGCCACTGCCGCTGCATTTTTTCTGTTTATTATCTTTTTCATTTTTCAGACCTCCTTTGATGAAATTCTTTTGCACTTTAAGTATAACACATTTTTACCAGTTTGTAAACACGCAATTCCAAATTATTTTTGTTCACATTTTGTTTTTTATGTTTACTTATACTCAGTTGCAAAACCTCTCTTTTGGTTGCTGAAAGAATGTATAAAAAACAAAGACCGCAGAAAAAATCTACGGTCTTTTGTGGCTGGGGTGGAAGGATTCGAACCTTCGGAATGACGGAGTCAGAGTCCGTTGCCTTACCACTTGGCGACACCCCAATGTTTGTTCGATTTAGCTTGTTTTTGGTTGGGATAGATGGATTCGAACCATCGGAATGACGGAGTCAAAGTCCGCTGCCTTACCTCTTGGCTATATCCCATCGTCATGTCCCTCACTCAAACAGCTTAATCATTATAGCACACCATTTCGGGAAATGCAATACCTTTTCACGTTTGTTTACAAAGCATTTACAATGTATTAACATATATGGGCAAAACGACGTAAAACCGTAGGATGTTGTAGAAAAACTATTGAAAATGGTCAAAATATGTGATAAAATGAGCATAAGAGCGTGGCTCGGAACAAAAAACGAAAGGTCGTAACCGTTATGGAAGAGAAGAAAAAAGGATTTATCAGGAAGTTTGTAAATGAGTTCAAGGCGTTTGCTCTCAAAGGAAACGTCATGGACTTGGCAGTGGGCGTTATCATAGGCGCTGCGTTTCAGAATATCGTGACGTCGTTTACGGAGAATTTTATCAACCCGATAATAGGCTGTATAGGCGGCGCTGACGTAGAGGGCAAGATACATTTGCTTGGAAATCAGTACATAAACTACGGCGCATTTCTGACGGCAGTGATAAACTTCATAATCATGGCGTTCGTTATTTTTGTAATAATGAAGGTCATAAACAAGCTTGCGTCACTTGGCAAGCATGAAGAGCCTGAAAAGCCTGCAGAGCCACCGGTGGACGTAGTGCTTCTTACAGAGATCAGGGATCTTCTCAAGGCACAGCAAGCGGCTGAGGCGAGCAAAGAGGAAGAAAAGGCAGAAGAATAAGATCTGAAACGGTACACTTTTTAAGTTAATGGGCAGCTCCCATGTGGGGCTGTCTTTTTTTGGCGGTTATCTTTTTGACGGTATTCGCTCAAATTCAGGTAGGGGCAAACACTTTTCTTCTGTAAAAACTCCACAATTATTTATCTTTCACTTTGTCACTTATTCTGTTTTAAATCTCTTTACTTTTTTGTCATTATATGATAAAATAATAACATATATGTTTGTGAATACTTTTAAGCTTTTAAGTTTTCTAGCTTTCAAGCTTTTAATTATGAAAGGAAGTTTTTGTATGCCTATAACCGAGATACTGGAGCGTAACGCAAGAGAGTTCGGAAACGATGTTGCTCTGGTAGAGGTCAATCCTGAGATCAGAGAAACCAGACGTGTGACTTGGAAGGAATATGAGCTTATCGAGCCCAACCCAGTCTGTCATTATCGCCGTGAGATAACCTGGAGCGTTTTCAACGAAAAGGCTAACCGCTTTGCCAATCTGCTTTTATCCCGTGGGGTAAAAAAGGGTGACAAGGTGGGTATCCTGCTTATGAACTGTCTTGAATGGCTGCCTATTTATTTTGGTATCCTCAAGACGGGTGCGCTTGCAGTGCCGCTGAATTTCAGATACACTCCGGAGGAGATAAAATACTGTCTTGATCTTGCCGAGGTGGATATTCTTGTATTTGGTCCTGAATTTATCGGCAGAGTTGAGGAGATAGCTGATGAGATAAGCAAGAACAGACTTCTTTTCTATGTTGGAGAGAACTGTCCGTCATTTGCAGAGCATTATGACAGGCTCACTGCAAATTGTGCAAGCACTACTCCGTACATAGAGCTTACTGACGAGGACGATGCGGCTATCTACTTCTCGTCAGGCACAACTGGCTTTCCGAAGGCTATCCTGCACAATCATGAGAGCCTTATGCACGCCGCAAGAGTTGAGCAGAATCATCACGGTCAGACAAAGGAGGACGTTTTCCTTTGTATTCCTCCGCTTTATCACACAGGTGCGAAGATGCACTGGTTCGGAAGCCTTATCTCAGGGGGCAAGGCGGTGCTTCTCAAGGGCGTGAAGCCCGAATTTATACTTGATACCGTATCAAGGGAAAAGTGTACTATCGTATGGCTTCTTGTGCCTTGGGCGCAGGATATCCTTGACGCTATCGACAGCGGCGAGGTGACACTTTCAAAGTATGAGCTTTCACAGTGGAGGCTTATGCACATAGGCGCACAGCCTGTTCCGCCGTCACTTATTGCACGCTGGAAAAAGGTTTTCCCTAACCACAAATATGACACTAACTATGGCCTTAGCGAATCTATAGGTCCCGGCTGTGTACACCTTGGTGTGGATAACATTGACAAGGTAGGCGCAATAGGCAAGGCAGGCTTTGGCTGGGAGGTCAAGATAGTTGATGATAAGGGCAACACTGTAAAGCGTGGCGAAGTGGGCGAGCTTTGCGTAAAAGGTCCTGGCGTTATGACCTGCTACTACAGAGATCCAAAGGCGACGGCTGAAACTCTCAAAGACGGCTGGCTTTTCACGGGCGACATGGCTCAGGAGGACGAGGACGGATTTATTTACCTTGTTGACCGTAAAAAGGATGTTATTATAAGTGGTGGAGAAAATCTTTACCCTGTACAGATAGAAGACTTTTTGAGAAGTCATGACGCTATCAGGGACGTGGCAGTAATTGGTCTGCCTGACCAGCGTTTGGGCGAGATAGCGGCGGCAATAATCGAACTAAAGCCAGACCACCCATGCACAGAGGAAGAGATAATGGCGTTCTGCCAGAAGCTTCCGAGATACAAGCGTCCGCACAAGATAATTTTTGCAGACATACCGAGAAACCCGACGGGCAAGATAGAGAAGCCGAAGCTCAGGAAGATATACTGCGGAGAGAGCCTTGTGGCAAAGCAGAATCACGGATAAAAAGTAAAGAGGGGTAACGAAAATGGGACGAGAAGTAGTATTTGCCAACATACGAAAAAGAATGATAGCAATGATAGCTGGCGGTGTGATACTCACGCTAATGGGTGGATTTATCTCATTTGCGGCGGTAGTAGCCGGTGAATACGGCGTATTGATACTTGGACTTTTTGCTCTTACGCCTGGTGTTATTTTTCTTATATTTGGTACGTCACGGAGGACGCACCCTGAAAAGAGCGGCATATTCAAAGCCAATCCCGATCTTTTACAGCAGGCTGACGAGCTTTACGCCAACATACAATATCAGGACGATCATATTATCGTATCCGACAGGGTGCTTGCCAACAAGAAAGCGCCATTTCAGATGTGCTGGCGAGAGGAAGCCTACGGCATTTACCAGCACACAGCGAGCATGAATTTCATCAGCTACACCAACGAGATAATCGTCTGCACGAAGTACAAGAAGAATGTACTGCGTTTTAACGTATATGCCAAGGGCAAGGACACCGCCATGGGGCTTATGCAATTGCTTTCCCAATGTTGCCCCAACGCAATGGTAGGTTACACTCCTGAAACGCTTGCATATGTTAAGGAGATGCAGAGGCGTGCTCAGCAATAGATGATGGACAAGCTCTTTGTGCTTAAATTTGCACAAAGGGCTTGACTTTTTTTGTGATTACTTGTATAATAGTATAGTTGACACAAGGAGATGTACCCAAGTGGCTGAAGGGTCCGCACTCGAAATGCGGTAGTACGGCAAAACCGTAGCGAGAGTTCAAATCTCTCCATCTCCGCCAAACGAACAAAAACCACCGTATTTACGGTGGTTTTCTTTTGTATACATGATTTTTACACGATTGTGTTCAATATCTTCACTGCACGTTCTTCCTCTCGTGGGTAGAGGTGCGAGTAGGTGTTCCATGTCATTGATATGTTTGAATGTCCAAGACGTCTTGCTATCTCCTGAATGTTTATGCCCTCATTGGCGAGCAGGGAAGCGTGGCTGTGACGGAAGTCATGAATACGGATACGTTTGACACCTGCCAAGTCTGCAAACTTCTTGTTGGTCTTTTCAAGGGACGTGTCACGGATAGGACGCTCGCCACCGCAGATGTACATATCATCACTGAACTTTGGCACTGCTTTCTTACAGCGTTCGTAATGTTCGGACAGCACTGCTCTTAACGGCTCTGGTATCTGTATCGTCCGTATGCTTGGCTTGTTTTTTGGCGGCGTGATACGATCACCGCCTTTGAGTTTCTGAGCAATGCTCTTGGTGATAGATATGTAGCCGTCTTTTATATCCGTCCATTGCAGGGCGTATATCTCGCCTTTTCGCATACCCATGAAAAACGCTATGTTGAAAAATACATAGTAGTTCCATTCGTACATTGAGCCACCGTCCTCTGCTTCCTGAGCGTAATTCTTAGCCGTCGATATGTATTTCTTGAACTCGTCAGGCGTGTAGAAAAGCATTTCTTTCTTAGCTTCAAGGGGCGCTTTGAAGTTGCCTGCGGTGATAACAGGATTTTTCGGAATGTATTCCATTTTCACAGCATAGTTCATCATTGCACGAAATTCGCCATAAATGTTCTTTCGAGTGACGATAGCCAATCCCTGCTCTGACAGCTCCTGCTTCCATTTCTGCACCATTGGTACGTTCAGATTATCTATCCTGACGCTTTCAAAGGTGGGCAGGACGTTCTTTCTCAGTATTCTTAGGGACTTGTCCAGTGATGTTTCACGGACCTCCGAACGCTTGGCGGTGATGTACTCCGTGAATAGCTGTCCGATAGTCATTTTTGGAGCTATCTCTTTATCATTGAGCTTTTGTGTAAGCTGGAGTTCAAGCTGCTTAGCCGTCTCTGCACCGAACGCCACACGGTCTATCTGATGAGGTTTTCCGAAACTGTCCGTATAATTGATACGCACACGATATTTTTGCAGACCGTCTTTTCTGATGTTCTTTCCGTTCTTGTCCGTCATTTTGTAGATCGGCATAAATATTCCTCCTATTCTTGACACTTCTAAAAAAGTGTGCTACAATAAAAGGGCAGAATAAGCCCTTTTGTGGTGATTGGGTTTTGTTCGTTTTGAGCTGATATTGGTAGTATCCGCTCTGCTCGCCTCTGAGTGTTGGTAGCACTTGGGGGCGTTTTTTTGTTATGATTTTATTCTGTATTTTCTTGGTGTACGAACAATGATAGTTATCATATCATTCTCGTTTTGCACTATATCAATTACTTTCGCTTTAGTTATTTTGGAAATTGCTTTCTTCTTTGCTTTTACACTCTCGATATCATCTGCAAATTTTAATTTAAGGGTAAACGATAGTGTTTTGGTATCAGTATTTATATCTTCTATTCTTGAATAAATTCCACACTTTTCGAGATAAGCAACTAGCATTGTAGATGAGCTGGTCAAATAAGATCTGAATAAATTAAGCTTATCATCAAATGACTTTTCTGTTTTATCAACCATATGTGAAAGCGTATCTCTGTCCAACAGCTCTATATCATTCACCTGTGCAAGCTGTTTGGCGGGCTCGGTAAAATACTGATTTGTCATAACGGCACCTTTGTCACATTGGTAGTACGCAAGTCCGCCGACAACTTCTTGTATAGGGGTGTTGTCAAGTTTGTGATTGTATCGCTTACATTGTATCGCATATCTGACCTTGTCTTTCTCTGCAATGACATCAACGCCAAAGTCACCGGAGCTTCTTGTGACCTTAACGTGTTTGTAGCCGTTGGCTTTCAGAATATCAGCACAGGCATATTCAAATTGGTGTCCGTCCATTTTATCAAGTTGTTTCAAAGTATACTTTCTGTGAAGCTTGCGGTAAATGGTGCAGACCATGCTTATGAATATGATAACGCCGATCACGATAGCAACTACCATAAGGTTATGTTTGGCTCGCTCGGATATGTGAGTTCTAATAAGGTCTATGATAAGAGCGATTATGCAGACAAATATCAGATAGCCAAATATAGTGACAATACAACCTGGCTCTGATTTGCGTTTCTTTTTACCCATATACGTTTCTCCTAATTGATATTTGAAGTATCAGCAGGGAATTTTATTTTAACACTCTGCCCTGAGCGTCAGTGAAGTTTCCCTGAAACAAATTTATCATATCAACTATTGCTCCAATAAAGAAACCTCCGAAAGTAAAGAAGTACAGCAAACCTGTGCCAGCTTTGCCTACATAAAATCTGTTCAAACCGCCCAAGCCTAAAAAGGTCAGCAGGCAAAGTATTTCAGCTGTGCTTTTGCTCTTAGGGCTTACCTGCTCAACAGGAGCTTGCGGTGCGACCTGCTGGACGTTTGTAACGTATGTGATGTGCTGAACGATATTGCTGTTATGCTCAACGTGGTTATCAATTTTCTGCGGCTGCGGCAGTTCGTGACCGCAATATTCACATACCGCTACGCCTGGTGCGTTTTCACCTTTACAATTTGGACAAGTCATAATTTTTCCTCCCTATAAATCGACATTTGTAAACAATTTATGAAATCATTTACATTGTCTTAAATTGGTGATATAATGTATTTGTAACCATGCAGGAGAAAATTCTGTGTGCTATCCCTGTCAGTATTTGCGGTACTGACGGGGATTTTTTTTATTATAAGGATTTTATAACTGTTTTTACAATGCCGAGTATTCTTATGCGGTCTCTTTCTGCACCGACAAACTCTCTCGGCTGATATTCGGGATTGAATGATACAAGGGTTATCTTGTCATCAGAATACTTGATTTTCTTCACAACGCCGTTTTCACCGTCGATAAGGGCAACAACTACCTGTCCGTCCTCAGCCCAATCCTGCCTTAATACTTGTATCTTGTCGCCGTTCTCTATCTTCGGATACATACTGTCCCCCGAAACGACAATGCACATTGTATTCTTAGCTTCTTCCTCGCTGACGATATAAAGCGGCATATAGCCTACAACATAATCGTCAGCATAAGCACCAAACCCAGCCGACACGCTCTCATATATAGGTATTATATGTACGTTGTCTTGCGGGAGTATGGTTGCGTTGGAGTCTATAATATGAGAAGAATGTTTAGGGCTAGGATCATCAGTTTTTAATGCAAGATATTCAGGATTAACATTCAACTCAATAGCGATTGATTCAAGAACAGGTAATTTTATTCTGAGAATTTTTCCTGCCTCATATCTTTGGATAGTTGATTTATTCAATCCAAGACGGATACCAAGTTCTTCTTGTGTAAGTCCTTTTTCTTCTCTTGCAGCTTTTATTCTATTTCCAATTTCTATGGTATTCAAATCTTGCTCACCTGCTTTCGTTATAATGATTATATCACATTAAATTGCATAATGCAATAGCTTTTTTGAAAAAAATAAAAAAATGTTGCAAAATGCTATTGACAAGTGAAAAGTTATGTGCTATTATGATAATGCAGCAAGTTGCATAATGCAACAAGAAAGGAGGCTGGCATATGGTAAACACGAACAAGATCAAGGGTAGAATGAAGGAGCTTGAACTGACCCAAGCTGACGTTGCACATTGTTTAAACATAGCTCAACCTACAGCTAATCAGAAAATAAACAATGTTCGTCCGTTTGACTTGGACGAGGCTGAGAAACTGTCACACTTGCTCCACATTGATGCTGGAGAGTTCGGCAAATATTTTTTTACTCAGTGAGTTGCATAATGCAACAAGTGATTAAAGAGGGGGTGAGAAAAGTGCAGTTGTTGAAACTTATAATTGAAAGTTATCGTGAAATGTGGAAAGAAAATAAACTTGGATTTATTTTAACTATATTTCCGATAGTAGCCACCATAACAGCAATAGTGATATCTATTTTAAAATAGATACAACAATGGCGGCTGCTGACAACAAATCAGCAATAATTATTGGCACCCAATATTTGATTCTTTCTTTAGAAATGCTTTGGAGATATGCTTCTCCCTGAGGAAGAATGCGAAATATGTTTTTATACATTGGCACAAATGCAGTCGGGTGATATCCTGCGGATTCATTTGAAATAAAATCATTTTTCTGCAACAATTTAGTGGAATCTTTACAGCTTTCACCAAACTTTGCAGTAAGGGTTTTTAAAGAAACATTCGGATTTTTATTTATGTGTTTGAGTATTTTCAATGTTTGAGTGTCTAGCATAACATATTCCTCTTTTCATGTTTTCTACATTATACCGCATAGAGGATAAAATTTCAAGGAGGTACAAGAATGAAACTGTACAAGGTAACAATGACAGACCGGTATAATCGCAACTGGGTCTATACAGTATCTGCCGATAGCGAACGTGAGGCTTTATGGAAAGTAAAAGCGAACGCTATTAGTTCGGGTGAAACTGTCTTGATTATCGAGGAGGTGGACTAAATGAGGTCACCTGACATTGAAATGGCAGTGCGGCTGTACTATGAAAAGCCCGAAATAACCAATTCGGATATCAAGGAACTGTTCGGCACAGGTGAAACGCAGACTATCAAGATTAAGAAAGCTGTTAAGGAAGAAATGGCAAAGCGTGGCGTGAAGTCATGGCTGCCGCACTCGGTCAATACCGAGATAGCCTACGAGGTGTGGGGCATTGATATCGACAACTTCGAGAAAAGGCTTAAAAAGCTCCGCACGCTTTACGGAAAGGACGTGAGAAAATGATAGCCGTACTAGAGATAATCAGATGTGCCGCAGCGGTAGCACTCTTGGTGGTGCTTGCAATGTATGTATCGTACAGGTGGTATGTAAGCGTAAAAGAAACTGCCTACGAGGAAGCAGAGGAGAGCATTAAGCGTGCGGTGAGAGAAGCAGGCAGACCCATAGTCAAAGTCGAAATACAGACGAAAGGAAAGTGGTAATGAACATTGTAGGAATACTGCTGATAACAATAGCCGTGCTTGCAGGGATAGATGTAGTGATGTATATTGTGCTGAGCGTGGCAGATAGGCACTGGGAGAAAAAGTTTAAGGAGGATAAAGATGATACCGATGATGACAAAAGAGGAGTTTGAAAAGGTGGTAGAGATTTGCACTAATGCAGATAGAAACTGTGGACAATGTCCGCTTAGCAAAAAAATCTATAGATGCGGCGGATATCTTGCACGCTACATAAAAGAAAACGAGCCTGCACTGTCTGCCAACAGCACAAGCTCAGAGATATTGAAAAATATCAATTCAACACACTTTGATGATAGCATAAAATCGGATATATGTCAAGCATATGATACCGCAGACAAAGCCTGTACAGATATACTCGATATCTATGGAGAAATGTCTAAGCGAGAACAGAGAGCCTTTGATATCGGAGAGGCATACGGAAAAATATTCGACACAAGATGTAAGCTTGAAAATATGAAAGGAGCGAACTAAAATGTCAGTAAAAATAAACTCACTTGAATTTGAGAACGTAAAGAAGATAAAAGCCGTACAGCTTGAGCCTGCAAAAAATGGACTTACTGTTATCGGCGGTAAGAACAGGCAGGGCAAGACCTCTGTCCTTGACGCTATCGCTTGGGCGCTTGGCGGTGACAAGTATAAGCCGTCCTCTCCTCAGCGTGAGGGGTCTGTTGTCGAACCGCATTTGAAGATAACTCTCGACAACGGTATAGTAGTGGAGCGTTCGGGTAAGAACAGCTCCCTCAAAGTCACCGACAGCACAGGCAAGAAAGGCGGTCAGCAGCTTTTGAACAGCTTCGTTGAGCAGTTCGCCCTCGACCTGCCTAAGTTCATAAATCAATCAAGCAAGGAAAAAGCTTCAACTCTGCTGAAAATAATAGGAGTGGGTGATACGCTCTATCAGTTGGAACATAAGGAACATTCCCTCTATGATCAGCGTACCGCTATCGGCAGGATAGCTGACCAGAAGTCTAAGTTTGCAAAGGAAATGCCTGTGTATGCAAACGTCCCTGCCGAGCCTGTTTCGGCTTCGGAACTTATCAGACAGCAGCAGGATATACTTGCTCGCAACGGCGAAAATCAGCGTAAGCGTGACCAGAAAGAATACTACGAAAAGCAGTTGGAGATTGCTAAGTCTGCCTATGAGCGTGCAAAAGCAAGCTATGAAGCGGCAGCGAACAACTTCAAGCTTGCAAGCCTTGACGCTCAAGACCTTGTGGACGAAAGCACGGCGGAGCTTGAAAAGAATATCTCAGATATCGAGGAGCTGAACAAGAAGATAAGAGCAAACCTCGACAGGGAGAAAGCTGAGATAGATGCTGAGGACTACCGTTCACAGTATACATATCTCACTGAGCAGATAGAGGGCGTAAGGCAGGCAAAAACTGACCTGCTGAGCGGTGCCGACCTGCCCCTTGAGGGGCTTTCAGTTGAGGACGGAGAGCTGCTGTATAACGGGCATAAGTGGGACAGTATCAGCGGTGCTGAACAGCTTATCGTCGCTACCTCTATCGTGAGAAAGCTCAACCCTGACTGCGGTTTTGTCCTGCTGGACAAGCTTGAACAAATGGATACCGACACCCTTGAAGACTTCGGTAAGTGGCTCGAAGCACAGGGCTTGCAGGCGATAGCCACAAGAGTTTCTACAGGTGACGAGTGCAGTATCATAATCGAGGACGGCAGGTCAATGGACAATGATAAGGAAGAAAACACAGAAACGAAAACTTGGAAAGCAGGTGCATTTTAATGTATGAGATAACATCAGGAGTTGTAAGCTCCGCACAGAAAGTCGTGATATATGGTCCTGAGGGCATAGGCAAATCCACCTTTGCGGCTCAGTTCCCCGACCCTGTATTTATTGATACTGAGGGCAGTACAAAGAAGCTGAACATAAGACGTTTCCCTAAGCCGTCAAGCTGGGAAATGCTCAAAAATGAGGTAAAGGAGGCTATGAACGGCAGGCTCTGTAAGACCCTTGTCATTGATACATTTGATTGGGCTGAACAGCTTTGCATTGAAACGATCTGCTCGGCACATCAGAAGAAAGGCATTGAAGATTTCGGCTACGGCAATGGCTATGTTTACGAAAAAGAGGAGATAGGCAAGTTTCTTAATCTCTTGCAGGAGGTAGTTGACAGCGGTATCAACGTTGTGCTTACGGCTCACGCTCAAATGAGAAAGTTTGAACAGCCTGACGAGCTGGGGGCTTATGACCGTTGGGAGTTAAAGCTCGGCAAGAAAACTTCTTCTCAGATATCGCCTCTTGTGAAAGAATGGGCAGATATGGTGCTGTTTGCAAACTACAAAACATATGCAGTAGCTGTGGATAAGGACGGCAAGAAGTTCAAGGCTCAGGGCGGCGACCGTGTTATGTACACCACACATCACCCTTGCTGGGACGCTAAAAATCGTGACGGACTTCCGTCTGAAATGCCTTTTGAATATAGTGGTATAGCTCACCTGTTTGCGTATACACAGCCTGCTGAAATGCCTAAGCCTGTGCCGATGCCAAGACGTGTGCAGGAGCAGCTTGTACAGCCGAAAGCAGCACCGCAGCCCCCTCATAAGACATCAAACGCAGTGACATTGCAGCAGGCTCAGCCGACAGCTGCACCAAAGGCAGAAGAACCTCTTACTGATCTCAGCGGCTTTGAGGACGTTGCACCGCCTATCGTTATCCCTGATGGCATACCGAAAGCGCTTGCGGACCTTATGAGAGCCAACAACGTAAGCGAATCGGATATACGTCTTGTGGTATCTCAGAGAAACTATTTCCCTTATGATACCCCTATTACAAACTATCCTGACGACTTTGTGCAGGGCTGTTTGATAGGTGCTTGGGAGCAAATGCTGCCCCTTATCAGAGAAAATCAGAGAGTACCATTTTAAAAGGAGGACAACACTATGGATAATTTTATGGAATACGGCTGGGAAGATGAGATAGTCAACGAGGGTGGGGACTTTGTCCTGCTCCCCGAGGGGGACTATGACTTCACCGTTGCAAAGTACGAACGTGCAAGACACGAGGGGTCGGCAAAAGTGCCGCCCTGCAATATGGCAAAGGTCACATTCACCATTTGGGGTGCGGAGGACAGCGTGGAGATAACAGAGAACTTCTTCCTTTGCAACAAGTTTGAGTGGAAGCTCTCAGCACTTTTCTTGGCTCTCGGACTAAAAAAGCATGGCGAACCGCTGAAAATGAACTGGAACGCTATCACAGGCAAAAAGGGCAAGTGTCACGTTTATGTTGACAACTACAAGAACAAGGACGGTGAGGACAGGCAGTCCAACAAGATTAAGAAGCTCTATGCCTATGACGAGAATGTGACTACCGTTCAGCCTGCACAGATGCAGACACCACAGTATAGTCAGCCTGCTCAAACAGGCGGCTGGAAAGCCGGTGCATTCTGATGATGAACTTAAGACCATATCAAAACGAGGCTAAGCTTGCTATACTCGAACAGTGGTCTGAGGGAATAAACAAAGTCCTTGCAGTTCTGCCGACAGGAACGGGAAAGACAATACTTTTCTCGGCTGTTACGGAAGAATGTGTGCGGCAGGGTAAGCGTGTGCTTATCCTTGCCCACAGGGGCGAGCTGCTCAACCAGGCGGCGGACAAGCTTATGAAGTCAACAGGGCTTGGCTGTGCCACCGAGAAAGCAGAGCAAAGCTGTTTAGGCTCTTGGTATCGTGTAGTAGTAGGCTCAGTTCAGACCCTTATGCGTGAGAAAAGGCTCAAAGGCTTTTCGGAAAATTACTTCGATACCATTATCATTGACGAGGCTCATCACGCTATCTCAGACGGCTATCAGAGAGTGCTTGACCATTTTCCTGAAGCTCAGGTACTCGGGGTAACAGCTACACCTGACAGGGGCGATATGAAGAACTTAGGCTCGGTGTTCGACAGCCTTGCATATGAATACACCCTGCCGCAGGCTATCAAAGAGGGCTATCTTTCACCTATCAAGGCTATCACCATACCGCTGAAACTTGACCTTTCAGGAGTATCAACGCAGGCAGGAGATTTCAAGGCAAGTGATATCGACACGGCACTTGACCCTTATCTTTATCAGATAGCTGATGAAATGCTCAAATACTGTAAGGAACGCAAGACAGTTGTGTTCCTGCCGCTTGTCAAGACCTCTCAGAAGTTCCGTGATATCCTTATCAGCAAAGGGTTCAACGCCGCTGAGGTCAACGGAGAAAGCACAGACAGAGCGGAGATACTTGAAGCTTTCGACAAGGGCGAATACAATGTGCTGTGCAACTCAATGCTCCTCACAGAGGGCTGGGACTGTCCGTCAGTTGACTGCGTTATCGTGCTAAGACCAACAAAGGTGCGTGGGCTTTACTGTCAAATGGTAGGCAGAGGCACAAGACTTTGCGAGGGAAAGACAGAGCTTTTACTGCTTGATTTTCTATGGCACACAGAACGCCACGAGCTTTGCAGACCTGCACACCTTATCTGTCAGAATGAAGAGGTCGCTGAGAAAATGACCGAAAACCTTGCCAATGAGGCAGGCTGTGCAGTGGATATCGAAGAGGCAGAAAAACAGGCAAGCGAGGACGTTGTGGCACAGCGTGAAGAGTCTTTGGCAAAGCAGCTCAAAGAAATGAAAACACGCAAGCGAAAGCTCGTTGACCCTTTGCAGTATGAAATGTCAATACAGGCTGAGGACTTGTCCTCATATGTTCCTGCCTTTGGCTGGGAGTGTGCTCCTGCTACTGACAAGCAGAAGGCAAAGCTTGAAAAGCTGGGTATTTTCCCTGACGATATAGACAACGCAGGCAAGGCAAAGCTTATCCTTGACCGACTTGAAAAACGCCGCAATGCAGGACTTACCACACCAAAGCAGATAAGGCTGCTTGAAAGCAAGGGTTTTGAACACGTCGGCTCTTGGAGCTTTGACAGTGCAAGCAGGATGATAGCTCGTATCTCTGCCAATGGTTGGAGAGTGCCGAGAGATATCGACCCGAAAACATACACACCTGAGAACTAAGGAGAAGTGAATGGATAACACAAATTTGCTTAAAATGCTTGAATACATAGACCCTGCAAGCTGTGATTATCAGGAATGGGTCAATGTGGGAATGGCTCTCAAACACGAGGGCTATTCCGTGAACGATTGGGACAGTTGGTCGAGGTCAGACAGCCGTTATCACAGCGGAGAGTGCGAACACAAATGGCAAGGATTTAACGGCAATGCTCAGCCTGTGACCGCAGGAACTATCGTGCAAATGGCAAAGGAAAGAGGATACAGCCCCCATGAGTTTCAGGCATACGATTGGGACGGCGAGATAGTTGCAGAAGAAAGCAGTCCCCTTGTAAACGGCGGTGAGGGCATACCGATCACCGAGCCTGCCCAATGGGATCCTGTCAAGGAGATAGTCACATATCTTGAAACACTCTTCGAGGCAGGAGAGAACGTGGGCTATGTTACGCAAACGTGGGAAACAGAAAAGGACGGCAAGACCAAGTACCTGCCCACAAAGGGCTGCTGTGACAGGACGGCAGGGGAGCTTATCAAGAGGCTTGGCGAATGTAACGGCGACATTGGTGCGGTGTTTGGCGACTACAAGGAAGAAGCCGGAGCGTGGATCCGCTTCAATCCTCTTGACGGCAAGGGCGTAAAGAACGAGAATGTAACAGACTACCGCTATGCTCTTGTTGAAAGCGACAGTATGCCAATAGAACAGCAGAATGCTGTGATGAGAGAGCTTGAACTTCCTATCGCTGTGCTTGTATACAGCGGCGGCAAGAGCGTTCACGCTATCGTCAAGATAGACGCTCCCAACTATGATGAATACCGCAGGCGTGTTGATTTTCTTTACAAGGTCTGCAAGGAAAGCGGTCTTGACATAGATAAACAAAACCGCAATCCCTCACGTCTTAGCCGTATGCCTGGTGTGATGAGAAACGGCAAGAAACAGTTCATCATTGACAAGAACATAGGCAAAGAAAGCTTTTCAGAATGGAAAGATTACATAGAGAGTATCAATGATGATCTCCCCGACCCTGAGAGCCTGAGTGCTGAGTGGGATAACCTGCCTGAGCTTGCACCGCCACTTATTGACGGCGTTCTCAGACAGGGTCACAAAATGCTCATTGCAGGTCCGTCAAAGGCAGGCAAGTCTTATGCTCTTATCGAGATGTGCGTGGCGATAGCTGAGGGTGTCAAGTGGTTTGGCTGGCAATGCGCCAAAGGAAAGATACTATACGTCAACCTGGAGCTTGACAGAGCATCTTGTCTGCACCGTTTCAAGGACGTGTACACCGCAATGCACCTAGAGCCTGATAACCTCAACAGCATAGACATATGGAACTTGCGAGGTCACAGCGTGCCAATGGACAAGCTTGCGCCAAAGCTTATACGCCGAGCAAGCAAGAAAAATTACATTGCCGTGATAATAGACCCTATCTACAAGGTCATAACAGGCGACGAGAACTCAGCAGACCAAATGGCTCACTTCTGCAACCAGTTCGACAAGGTATGCACAGAGCTTGGCTGTGCGGTCATATACTGCCACCACCACTCAAAGGGAGCACAGGGCGGCAAGCGTTCAATGGACAGAGCCAGCGGTTCAGGAGTATTCGCTCGTGACCCTGACGCACTTCTTGACCTTTCAGAGCTTGACATTTCAGACAGCCTTTACAAGCAGCAGGAGGACGAAACTGTTTGCCGTATCTGTGAGGACTGGATGAGGAGATTTTACAGAAATACTGATGACCTTTGTTCACAGGACGATCTTGTTACGCCGTCAAAAATGCTTGAGATAACACACAAGCACCTGCACCCGAACTCGTACAAGCTTATGATGGCCGACATAGACAAGGCTAAGCTTGCAGTAAGAAACCGTACGGCATGGCGTATAGAGGGTACTCTGAGAGAGTTCCCGAAGTTTGCTCCCCTCGATATGTGGTTTGATTATCCTGTTCACAGAGAGGATACTGTGGGCGTGCTTAAAGACTGCGAGGTAGAGGACATCACACCGAATTGGAAGAAGAATTTCAGCAAGAAGAAAACCAATGAAGACCGCAGCAAGGAGCGCAAGGAGAGCATTGAAACAGCTTTCAGCGGTGTGCAGGAGAACGGTAAGTGCCGCATTTCTGAGCTGGCGGAGTATCTTGCAGTTACCGAAAAGACAGTGCGTTCAAGGTTAAAAGAGCATGGTGGTTTTTGGATAGATGGCGGAGAATGCGGCTTAAAAAAATGAGTGAAAGAAAGGAAAAAGTCGAGAAAATTTACTTTGAAACGGAAAGGAAAAAATCGAGTAAGTGTAAGGAAAATATCGGTGTTTTCCCTTGGGAAGAAAATGTTGGCAAAATACCGACTTTTTCCCGAGGGAAGAAAAAGTATATTATTACATAATATATATTTTCGGGCATAAGCCGCCCGAAAATCTATTCTGAAATAATAAGGCGGCTAGCACACCGACCGCACGAGAGGGGCAGATAACAATGACTGAATTTTTTATGGCGATGATACCGCCGACGGCTACGGCGCAGGAGCACAAGGTGGCAGTGAGAAACGGCAAGCCGATATTTTATGACCCACCTGAAGTGAAAGCGGCAAAAGAAAAGCTCATGGCAAATCTTTTTAAGTATAGCCTTAGCACTCCATACCGTGAGGGCGTTCGCCTGACGGTGAAGTGGCTGTTTCCAAATGACGGCAAGCACAAGGACGGAGAGTACAAGATCAGCAAGCCCGACACAGACAACCTGCAGAAGATGTTCAAGGACTGTATGACAAAGCTTGATTTCTGGACAGACGACCAGCTTGTGGCGAGCGAGATATGCGAAAAGTTCTGGGCGGACATACCTGGCATTTATGTGAGGATAGAGGAGCTATGACGATACATGAAGTAAAGAAGAGTCTCGGACGCAGGGTGAGCTACAACGGCTCTGACTGCTACGAACTGACAGGGTGCATTATCCGCAAGAGCAGTAAGACAGGTCAGTTCTTCTACCAGGCAGAGATCGCTGACAAGACTTGTGGCAATACGTTGGTGTATTGTAGGCTGGAAGAGTTGAGGTGTGAGAATGAAACACACTGACCACACTCTTTGCGGGCACTGCCGCCACGCAGTACCGACAAAGGATAAGATAACAGGAGAATACCTCACAGGCTGTGCATGGTCCATAGACCGCAGACCTGTCGAGGGTTGGAGGACGTGCCAGCACAGAATGTACGAGGCTCAAAAAGGGGGCATGATACATTCATACACTGTGACGGAATGTCCTGAGTTTGAGGAGGGGTAAAATGGCAAAGGACAAAACACCCGAAGAACTGTTAATGCAGTATTCGGCAGGAATTTTAAAGTCAATAGAGCAGTACAAGTCCATTATCGAGCATGGCTGCAGCGACCCATCATGGCCTGACGGCTGTAATGCCAACTTGTGCAGAAACCACGTTCTAGCGTATAAGCGATATATTCTAGATATCTGCGCGGATAACGATTTGGAAATCCCACAGGAATATTACCTGCCAACGCCGCCTGAACAGGACAATCGCTTTATGGCTGACAAGACTAGCGAAAGGTACAAAAGGTTGAACAGCTATCCTGATTATAACGGCAGGCTGACAACGAGGAAAGTTGACTATGATGATAGTCAGATGAGTTTATAGGAGGGATAAAAGTGAAAAGCTATGAGGAGCGTACCAAAGACAATGAACAGAAGATAGCAGCTTTCCAAACTAAGCAGAAAATGCCGTATGAGTTCAAGGTCAAATACGCTGAGGTCAGAGTAAGGGAGTTCATTCGTGAATGTGACAAAAGAAATCTGAATACGCACGTATCGGTAGGCGGACTTGACAGCATAACGCTTTTGAAATTTATACATGATTACTGTGGTTTCAGTTATGTTCCAGGTGTATCGGTATCTAGTCTTGAAGACAAATCTATTCAGCAGATACACGAGCAACTTGGTGTGATAAAATTAAGCCCATACAAGTCAAAAATAGATATCATACGGGAATATGGTTTTCCTGTACTATCAAAAGAAACAGCCGCAAAAATAGAACTGCTTGCACACCCTACGGACAAGAACAAGACAGTTCGTCACGCTATCATAACGGGTGAAACGGGAGAGTATGGCGGTTTTCGCAAGCATACAAGAATGCAGCTTTCTCAGCGCTGGCTTGAACTGTTTGGCGGTTACGAAAATGAAAACGAGGGTGTTGACTACAAGATACCGCCGTTTAAGGTATCATCACAATGCTGTTTCTGGATGAAAGAAAAGCCGTGTGATGATTGGGCAAAGCAACACAAGAGCGTGCCGTTCTTAGGACTTATGGCAAGTGAGGGTGGCAGACGTGAAAAATCGCTAATGCTTAACGGCTGCAATTACTTTGGCAAAAGCACGATACGTTCAGCACCATTTGCCATATTTACAAGGCAGGACTTGCTACAACTTGCACTTGACCTGAATGTGCCTGTGCCTACAATCTATGGCGAGATAAAACGTGACTTTGACGGAAAGCTTTGCACAACAAAAGCTCAGCGTACAGGCTGTTCAATGTGCGGTTTCGGCATACATATGGAACAGCGTCCTCACCGATTTGACAGGCTTCGTGAAAGAAATGAAAAAGAGTGGGATTTCTGGATGAACAAGTGTTGTGAAGATGCTGACGGCACAAAGTACGGCTGGGGAAGAGTTCTTGACTATATCGGTGTTGAATGGCGTGACAGAGTATTTGATATGAAAAATAACCAGCTTAGTTTGTTGGATATCGAGGAGGGATAGCCTATGGAAAGAAACGACCCAATGACCATGTCACGCTTGAAAGCCTACCGCAGGAACGCCTCAGCCATTGAGGACATCAAGGCAGAGCTTTCAGGTAAGTACGTTGCCGACAGTATCAGCGTATGCACTCCGCCGTCCTACACACCACACAGCACACGCATAGAGGGCTTTCTGCCAAGCGGTGATACACTTTCATTGCTGTGCGAGCAGGCACGGCTAGAGCGTGAGCAGAGGACTGTGGAGGAGTTTATCAAGGGGATAGAGGACTATCAGACACGGCGAATGTTCGTGCTGAAATTCATCAAGGGTAAGACGTACTTGCAGATAGCTATGCAGGTTAGTGGTGGGAGAATGTCTGAGAGTGGAGTGCGAATGAAAATCCAAAGATATTTGCAAGAAAAGTGATATTTGTGCGTTTTGTGCGTTTTACCTGTGTTATAATTTAAACTGAGGAAAGTGTAGATGTACCTCAGACTTGTACTTTCATTGAAGTCACCTCCAATTTTCTAAGCCCCGGAAGGGGCTTATGCAGGTCGAGAGCGTGCCAGCTCAACATCTGCTCCACCATTTACAAAACTCCTTATAATATTTTCACAAGGGCGGCTGCATTTTGCGGTCGCTTTTGCGTTGCGTCGTAAAAAGTTCATAAATGTCGAATTTTTGATATACTGCATAAAAAATACAAATGCTATTTATGCAGTAAATAGAAATTCGGTGCATTTCGTTGATTTTCGCTCTGATTAGTGATATTATATAGAAAATATTATTGATTGGAGAAATTATAGTGGGCATTATTTCAAAGACATATAAGGATAATTATGAGAATTTTATAACATTGCCTGTAATATTTAGATTTATTAAAGAAAATAAAATTGATTATGATTTAGGAAAAACCAATCGGGCATCATTGCTTGAAGCTATTGAAAATTATGGCTTAAAGTCACAAGAAAATAGAGAAAATGTATTGTCATGGGTTGATAATATTGTAAAGGAAGGCATAAGGGATATACACATACATAAAATAAGTGTTCCCGATGATATAGCTGATATGCTGAGTGACTGTGAGTCGTGTGAAAAATTTTTAGTAGAAAGTTCTTGCTTGAAAAAACATTTGTGTGAAAATACTTATGATGATCATTTTGTATTAGTCAATGCTTATCGTGATGATATTTCGATAGGACGAAGAATAGTATTTTTCTATTGTAAAAGAGTAATTACTTTATCGAGTAAAGATAATGTTATGAGAGCAATTGATTACCCGATTACTATTGAGTATTATTTAGATTCATCATGGTTAGTTATTTCAACAAAGCCTAGAAGTAAGATTTATAACTATACAGAAAAACAATGGAATCTAGATAATTTGGAGTTAACCAATAATGATAAGTTAGTTTCAGAAGCAAAAAAGGATGTGATCAAATTACTTCATGCAGTAGAAACCAATGCAACGGAAAGTGATAATTATATAAAAAGTCGTATTTTTGAACTTATTGATAAATATACACATACGCCTAAAGTGATTCAAGATTTAATTGATTCGCACCAGGAAGATATTCATAATCTTTGCGGGTTTATTAAAGAAGCCTGTGCTGCAAATGGCTCACAAGAAAAAGATATTATAGGTGATTTAAATAATTTAATGGAAAAATACATGTCAATCAATTGGAAGAATAGTGATATATTCACTGAAGATAGAGTGGCTTATCCGATAAAAATAAGTGCGACAGATGAGGATTTATCCAAGGTTGAGCAGACATCTGCATTATCAGAACCATTGCAAAAGAAAGCAATCTTTTTTGACAATAAAAAAATGTTATACAAAAACAAGAAATGTGATGGTGTTGTAATGAAGTGGAAAAAACAGAAATCGGATGATTACTTTACTGTTATAATTTCGAGCAATAGGAGTGGTAGACATATTATAAAATTTCGTGAATACACTTCACAGGAGGATATGCACAATGTGCTCTTTTCAATTATCGAGTCTTGATGATATTTTAGCACAAGATAAAATTCAACAAGTAGAAAGAATATTAGCGTCGCATACAACTAATACAATATTAACTGTATCGAAACTTTCAGAACAACTTAGTGTTGATGATGAAGTTTCAGATAAAGTGCTAGAGATTTTATACAACAATGATGTATTAAATAAATACTATGCAGTTCAATGCCCAGAATGCGAACTGTTAATACAAGATTTCAAGGCGTTAGTTGATATTCCGGAAGAAATATATTGTTATAACTGTGATGAAACGATAAGCTTGTCACGAGATAACATATATGTGGTATATAGAATATCTGATTCTTTTAGTGGTGGGCAGTTTAATGATGAGGTAATGACATTGAGCAAGCTAACTGTCCGCCAAACAGATAGTTTTGTATATAAATTAGCTCAATGTAATTATAATTTTAATAAATTGCTATATTCTCCAACTCAGAAACAATTTAAAGAGTTAGAAGATTTGTACAATTTAGCTTTTAATTCTAAGCACGCTAATACTAAATCAAAAGGTGATGCATTTGAAGATCTATGTAGAATGCTTTTTAATTGCTGCAACTGTTTTAAAGCAGCAAATTTAAAAACGAGGACTAATCAAGTAGATTGTTATGTGCGCTCTTACTTTAGGTTTAGTAAGGATCTTATTGATACTGAAAATTATTCTATATACGTTGAATGTAAGAATGAAAACAAAACACCAGGCGTAGGTTATTTTAATAAGTTACATAGTATACTTGTAACTTCATCAGCGAGACAGGGTATAATTATGAGTCGAAAGAAAGCGTCTAAAAATTATTTGTTGGATGCTCAAACATTTTATTTATCTAGCAAAATAATAATCATAAATATAGATAAAGATGATATATACGATATTATCTTTCACCGGAAAAACTTCTTGGAGGTTATTGATGTTAAATTTTCCGAAATTCAGGCATTAGCAGCAAATTCATTAAAAAATTTAGGACTCGTTTGAACTTGTTGTAAAACATTAAACCCTTGTCTGATGTAATGTTACATAGTAGTAAGGAAATGACTAAATAATAAAGCTCCGCTTGCCGGGGCTTTTTTCATACCCTAAAGAACAAAAAAATCGAGGTGAGGTGAATGCCGAATGAACAGAATTTAATAGTTCCAAGCTCGAGTGAAGCTCGAAAAAACGGCTCAAAAGGCGGTAAAAAATCAGGCGAAGTCCGCAGGCGCAAAAAGACTATGAAGCAGGTAATGGACTTCCTGCTTGAACAGCCTGCCAATACCAGAGCAGACTATGAGTTCCTCGTTGAGCAGGGCATTGACCTTAACAGCCTTGACCCCGACTTCATAAATAATATGCTGCTTGTGAATGCGGCTCTTATGGCAAGGGCAAAGCAAGGGGACGTTGCGGCGGTGAAAGAGCTGCGTGACATTATCCGTGATGACGATATGCTCAAACATAAGATAAAATACGATAACGCAAGGCTCAGGCTTGAAAAACAAAAGCTTGAGCCTGTTTTTATGCCTGATAAGGTGTACAGCGGTATTCCTGCGAGCCTTGTCGCTCCTACGTTCTCGCCTGTCCTGTTCGATATTGCAGAGCAGGAACATTCCGAGTATGTTTTCCCCGGCGGACGTGGCTCGACTAAATCTTCATTCTGCGGTCTGAACGTTATCGACCTGCTGATGAAGAACGAGAATATGCACGTCTGCGTACTGCGTGCTGTGGCGAATACTCTTAAAGACAGCGTTTATTCTCAGATACTCTGGGCAATATCTGCACTTGGTCTTGATGATGAGTTTGCCTGCACAAAGTCGCCCCTTGAGATCACACGCATTTCAACAGGGCAGAAAATATACTTTCGTGGTGCTGATGACCCGCACAAGATAAAGTCTATCAAGCCGCCTTTTGGCTATATTGGCATTGTGTGGTTTGAGGAGCTTGACCAGTTCGGCGGTGAAGAAGCTGTGCGAACGATAGAACAGTCTGTTATAAGAGGCGGTGAGAGAGCATATAAGTTCAAGTCTTTCAACCCTCCGAAGTCGGCTCAGAACTGGGCGAATAAGTACATCAAAGTGCCGAGAGCGGACAGACTCGTTACCGAAAGCACTTATCTTACTGTGCCGAAAAAGTGGCTTGGCAAGCCTTTTCTTGATGACGCCGAATTTCTCAAAGAAACCAATCCCACTGCCTATGAGAACGAGTATATGGGCGTTGCAAACGGTACTGGTGGCAATGTTTTTGATAACGTCCTCATAAGAGAGATAACCGACGACGAGATAGCGCAGTTCGATAACATCTATAACGGCGTTGACTGGGGCTGGTATCCCGACCTTTACGCTTTTGTCAGGGTGCATTACGCTCCTGCTCAGCACACGCTGTTCATATGGCAGGAGTACACCTGCAACAAAACAAAGAATATTGATACCGCAAAGCATTTGCTTGAGCTTGGTATCACGGCAAACGATCTTATCACCTGCGACAGTGCAGAGAATAAGTCTGTTGAGGATTACAGAGCATACGGCTTGCTTGCGAGAGGTGCAGAGAAAGGCCCTAACAGCAGGGAGTATTCATATAAGTGGCTGCAATCTCTGCGAAGTATCGTTATAGATAACAAGCGTTGTCCTGTGGCTTGCGAGGAGTTCATCAACTGCGAGTATGACAGGGATAAAGAGGGCAATGTTATAAGCGGCTATCCCGACGGCAATGACCACGTTATCGACGCCGTTCGGTATGCAATGGAAAGAGTATGGAAAAGGCGGGGTCAGTAAGCTATGGGCATTATTTCAAAAATAAGGGAGTGGATAAGCAGAATGTTTTCAAAGTCAGATATAAAGGGCGTTTACGGCATTGATATCGCCGTGACGGACAGTATGATAAGAGCTATTGACAAGTGGGATAGAATGTATGCAGGCAATGCAGCACCCAAGGGAGTTCACTCTCTACGGCTTGAACACGCTGTTGTGAGGGAGTTTGCAAACACGGCTATCAATGAAATGGCCCTGAAAGTTTCCAACGATAAGCTTGATGCCATAATGAAAAACGTCCTTGAAAACCTCAACAAAAATCTGCAAAGAGGTCTTGCAACAGGAGCAATGATAATAAAGCCGCTGGGTGCTGATAAGGTGCAGTATGTTCCGCAGTCGCAGTTCATTCCTGTGGAGTATGACGTGAACGGCAGGCTTATAAAGGTCATTTTCCCTGAGATAAAACGCATGGGCGATAATGATTACCGCATAAGGCTTGAATATCACGCTCTGGACTATGAAAAAGGGCTGACTATCACAAACAGGGCTTTTCGCTCCAATGACGGCGTATCTCTTGGTGCTGAGATACCTCTCACGGCTGTTGCAGAGTGGGCAGAGCTTATCCCTCAGATAGCCTATCCTCTTATGCTGCGACCCTCTTTCGGCTATTATGTCAACCCTATCGACAATACAGTTGACGGTTCACATTCAGGCGTATCAGTGTTCGCAGGGGCAGAAAAAGTCATAAGAAAAGCTGATATCCAATTCGGCAGGCTCGATTGGGAGTTTGAATCCGGGGAGCGTGCCATAGACGTTGACGAGGCTGTGTTAAGGTCTGTGACAGACCCGTTCACAGGTAAAAAACGTGCAGAAATGCCTAAGCTCAATGAACGGCTTTTCAGAGGGGTAAACGTGTCGGCTGGCACGAGCGGTGACTTTTATCACGAGTTCTCACCGCAGTTAAGGCAGGCGGATTTTATCGCAGGACTTGAAGAATACAAGCGTGAGATAGAGTTTGCTGTGGGGCTGTCCTATGGGGATATCTCAAACCCTCAGACAGTTGACAAGACGGCAACGGAGATAAAGTCCTCAAAGCAGAGAAAGTTTGATACTGTCACGGCGATACAGAATAACCTCCGTGTCTGCCTTGAAGACCTGTGCTATTCGCTGGCATTTTATAATGGGCTTACTCAAAGCGGCTATGAGCTGTCTGTGAACTTCGAGGACAGTATCCTTGCAGATGATGAAACAAAGCGTGCAAGCGACCGTCAGGACGTTTCTATGGGCATAATGCCACTGTGGGAATACCGAATGAAATGGTATGGTGAGGACGAGGAAACGGCTAAGAAAATGACCTCCGACAGCACCGCAGAGGTGATAGAATAATGCTCAAAGCAAGCGAGATAGAGCGAGTTTCAATGGCTCTTGACAACCCCCTGCGTGACCTTGAAATGCAGATAATGGAGGATATTGTCCGCAGGATAAAGATAAACGGCGAGATAACACGTTCGGCGGATTGGCAGATATACAGGCTTCACGAGCTTGGAATGAGCAAGCGTGAGATAAAGAAAGCCATAGCCGATAACCTTGACCTCTCCAAAGACGAGATAAAAGAGCTGTACAATGATATCCTGCAAAAAGGCTATGAATGGGACGATAGCATATACAAGACCAAAGGCAAGGCACGGATACCCATTGAAGAAAATGAGGGTCTGCAAAGGCTGCTGTCGGCTGTATCGGAGCAGACTTCGGGGGAGCTTAAAAACATATCTCAGTCACTCGGATTTGCAGTAAAACAGCCTGACGGCAAGCTTAAATTCACGCAGGCGGCTGACTTCTATCAGCAGAGCCTTGACAACGCCATAATGGGCATAGCGAGCGGAGCGTTCGATTATAACACGGTCATAAAGAAAGTCATTTCGGATATGACGAACTCAGGTCTGCGTACTGTGGACTATGCCACAGGCTGGAGCAACAGAGCAGACGTAGCCGCAAGGCGTTCGGTGATGACAGGACTTTCACAGCTAACCGCAAAAATGAATGAGGACAACGCCCAAGAGCTTGGTACAGACTATTTTGAAGTCACTTGGCACAGCGGAGCAAGACCCTCTCACCAAGAATGGCAGGGCAAGGTCTACAGCAAAAAAGAACTTGAAACTATCTGCGGTCTTGGTACTGTGACAGGTCTGTGCGGAGCGAATTGCTATCACGATTATTACCCCTTTATCCCCGGCATATCTGAGCGTTCCTATACAGATGAGGAGCTTGCGCAGATGAATGCAGAGGAGAACAGGCCTGTTAAATACGGCGATAAAGAGTACACAAAGTATGAAGCTTTACAGCGGCAAAGAAAGCTTGAAACTGCAATGAGAGCTCAGCGACAGAAAATACATCTTCTTGAAGAGGCAGGTGCTGATGAGGAAGATATCATCAACGCACGCTGCCGATATCGTGGCACTTCCCAGGAGTATACAAGGTTTTCAAAAGCAATGGGTCTGCCCCAGCAGAGAGAGCGTGTAAACGCCGACGGATTGGGGAATATGGGGGTGGGAAAAACCAAGTTAGACTTGACGCAAAAAGATTATAGTGATATAATTGATATGAAAGGTAAGATGTCTGATATAGACGTGCGAAAGTGGTATAAACACCACAACAAAAATATCCCTCAGCTTATCGACAAAAGCAAGTCTATTGAAGAGCAGGCAAGACAAGCTTGTGAACTGCGTAACAAGTATCGCTTTCAGGCAAGAGAGTTAATGGAAGATCAAAAAGCTCGTAAAACCCTTGACCAGACCGAACCTATCATTTCTTTTGAAGACTTGGTATCAAATAAAATGGTACGAAAAAACATGAGCAGAGAAGAAGCTATAGCAGACACTTTGAAGACCGCTGTAAAAACACGAAGATCAGTAGATAAAAGGTATGGATTGGATGATCAGCAATGAAAAAATATGAATACAATATTTGCACGGCTGCGGACAAAGAAATTTTTGATAAGCAATGTGCAGCATTGGAAAAGCATATTCCAGGCATTGAACGGTCCGATATGCTGACAGATGTTGACGGCTCACAAACGCAGATATATGAATTAAACGGAAAGAAGATAATCGTACACAACAGTTATTATATTGACGCTGTGTACATTGATTCAGAAGTTGAACTTACAGAGTATTTCAAATGATAATTTTACCGCTTGACTAAGGTCGGGCGGTATTTTTATACTCAAACATCGGAACTAAGCACCTTAACGGGTGCTTTTTTCATACCATTTCGTCCTTGATATGACGTTAAACTATCAGACTTTCACACCGCAGACAGAGCGGTATATAAGCTATGTAGAAAGGACAAACATATGAAAAACATTTTTGAGATCCTTGCCGCTCTGGGTATTGTTATCCCTGAGGACAAGAAACAGGACATCACAAAACAGGTGGCAGAGAATTATAAGACTGTGGCTGAGTTTGAAAAGGTGAAAAGCCGCCTTGAGGTGGAGCGTGATAACTATAAGGACAGCCTTGATACTGCACAGAACTCTCTCAAAGAATTTGAGGGCGTGGACGTCAAGGAGCTTAACGGCAAAGTCGCACAGCTCACCGCTGACCTTGCTAAGAAAGATACCGAGTATCAGGCGAAGATATCTGATATGGAGTTTGACGCTACCCTTGATAACGCTATCTCGGCAAGCAAGGCAAGAAACGTCAAGGCTCTTAAAGCTTTGCTTGATGTGGAAACTCTCAAAGCTTCCAAAAATCAGGCTGAGGATATCAAGACGGCTATTGAGAACGTGAAGAAAGATAACGATTATCTTTTTGAAAGCTCCGAGCCTATCAAGAACCCGGTTGCTCCCACAGGCACGCCTGCCGCAGGTGAAGTGAGCAAGGAAACCTTTGCAAAAATGGGGTATATGCAGAGGTTGGAACTTAAACGAACAGACCCCGAAAAATACGAACAGTTGAAAGGATAGGATATTATGAAAATGACAAATGGCATTAGAATTTCTATGCAGTATTTCGCAGAGCAGACAAAGATCACCGACCTTATCGATCCTGAGGTAATGAGTGATATGATCGACGCAAAGATAGAGTCTAAGATAACTGTATCTCCCTTTGCGAAGATAGACAGAACGCTCGTTGGCGTGCCTGGCGATACTATCACAGTACCACAGTATAAGTATATCGGCGACGCAGTTGATGTTGCAGAGGGCGTTGAAGCCGAAACTGTCAAGCTTGAAACAGACTCCACTCAGGCTAAGGTAAAGAAAGCCATGAAAGCGGTGGAGATAACCGACGAGGCTGTTCTCAGCGGCTATGGCAACCCTGTAGGTCAGGCGACTTCACAGCTTGCAATGTCTATTGCTTCTAAGGTGGACGCAGACAGCATGGACGCACTTATGAAAGCCCAGCTCATCTATGACGGCTCGGCTTCTGCTATCTCTTACAGCGGCATTGTTGACGCTGTTGACAAGTTCAATGAGGAGCTGAACACCGAAAAGGCTATGTTTATTAATCCTCATCAGAACTCACAGCTCAGAAAGGACCCGAACTTTATTTCTGCCGATAAGTATGACGGCAATGTGGTAATGACAGGCGAGATAGGCAAAATAGCGAACTGCCGTATCGTTCCGTCAAAGAAAGTTTCACTTAACGAGGCTATCCCGGAACAGTATGTGAGAGTTGACAGCGACGCAGAGGGTGCAAAGGAAGTCGTTGCGGACAGCACAGCTTCACCGACTGCATCACAGATAAAGCTCGGCTCAGTAACGCCTTGTGCAGATGGCTACACTCCAAAGGTTGGTGACTATGTTGTAAAGAACGCCGCTGTCAAGGCTGGCACTTTCTACACCTGTCCTATCATCAAGCTCAACGCAGATACTGAAACAGAGGACGAAACATCAGCTCTGACTATCTACCTCAAGCGTGACACCAACGTTGAAACAGAGAGAAGAAGCACAAAGCGCTGCACAGATATATCTGCTGACAAGCATTACACCGTGGCTATTTCAGACCAGTCAAAGGTAGTGCTTGCAAGATTCAAGAAGTAAAGAGGTGCGGCAGTATGAAAGCATATGCAAGCGAGAGCTATTATATAGGCGTTTATCTTTGCGGCAGAGAGCCTGACATATCTGCCGCTTTTAACTTCTATGCAATGCAAGCCACAAGTCTTATGAAGCAATATACCCTTGACAACGTTGACGAGAACGATATCCCCGAAGAAGTGAAAATGTGCTGCTGCGAGCTTGCGGAGAATATTTTCAAGGCAGAGCAGGAGGGCGGTACTCAGGGGGTATCTTCCGAAAGCGTTGGGGGCTGGTCAAAGTCATATGAAAGCTCAAATATCCGCAGGCAGAACGCTGACAGAGCCGTTCACGATATCGTGTACAAATGGCTCAGCGGAACAGGACTGCTTTACAGAGGGGTGAGATAAATGCTTGCGAACAGCGATTGCACGGTGTATCTTTTTGATAAACAGACAGGTGGATTTGTGCGAAAGTATGCAGAGAAAGTTTACTGGTGTGAGAACAGGTCGGGAAGTATCGTGAAAAGCGGTATGCAGACCTCAGACAGCACAAGGGTGTATTTCTATGATGATAATGTGCCGAAAACCCCTGCAAAGGATATGCTTGTGAGAGGAAAATGCGAGTTTGAGTTCGATAATCAAACGCCGCAGAGCATATCTGAGAGCATGAAAATGTTCCGTGCGGAGTATGACTTTGTTACGGTAATGAGCATTGATGATTATATGTTCGGCGGTCTGCCACATATGGAGGTGAGCGTGAAATGAAGATCGGTCAGCCTATGGACAGCAGGGCTATCACTTGGGACAAGTCATTTGCAGGCAAGTATTCAGAACGCTTTGATAAGGCTCAAAAGTTCATTGACGCCGAGTGCATAAGGCATATGGTGAAGTATACACCTACCCTCAGCACTAATCTGAGAAAGTCTGCCACGAGAGGCACAAAAATAGGCAGCGGCAAGATACAGTATCTTGCACCTTACGCACGCTATCAGTATTACGGCAAGCTTATGGTATCATCTGTTACAGGCTCGTCTTACGCCCGACATGGAGAAAAGAAAGTGCTGGCGGACAAAGACCTTGTTTACAGCACTTTTAAAGAGCCACTTGCCGGCAAGCTTTGGTTTGAGCGAATGAAAGCCGACAAGAAAAAGCAGATACTCAGAGGAGCGGCGGCGATAATGGGAGGCAAAGTGAAATGAACATAATCGAGCTTGTGAAAGATATTTTGCAGCAGTTCCCGAAAATATCGGAGGTCTGCAACGATATCCATATCGACTTTACTGACGATACGCCAACAAATTACGGCTTGTCCTCAACAGGTGACAGCCTTATAAGTTCTGATATTTTGGGCGGTCAGACAAGACAGCATAATTTCATTCTCTATGCGGTGTATCAGTCTATGAATGACTTTGACCGAATGTCAAACAGCGGTGTGCTGCTTGAATTGCAGATGTGGCTTGAAAGCTATGCAGACAAGCACCGAGATACCACGTTCACTACCATAACAGATGACGAGGAAAGGACAGGCGTTCTTGAAAAGCTCACCTGTGCAAACGGAATGATATACGCAATACCAAACGAAAACACAAACGATACTGTGCAGTATCAGTTACAGATAGCGGCACAGTATCAGATATAAAAGGAGAAAAACATATGCCTGATTATTCATACAAGAGCGGAAAGCTCAACAGAAGTCATCTTCTGCATTATCTTGACACTACATTCGCAGCGGTCGCCTCATCACCAAGCTGGTATCTTCTCGGTAAGGACGTTGAGGACGCAAGTGTGGCACTCAACCCTGACACTTCCACAAAGAAGAATATCCTCGATGAAACCACAGTTGAGGACAACGGCTATGAGCCTGAGTTCGACCTTGACACATTCTATGCAAAGCCCGGTGACGCACTTTACGAAAAGCTCAAGGATATCATGATGAATCGTCTTACGGGCGACGCCTGCAAGACAAGCGTGCTTGAAGTCATCGTTGACAAGACCACAGGTGCGTATGACGCATGGACGGAAGATGTCATAGTCAAGCCGCAGTCTTATGGCGGACCGCAGGGTGGCGTAAATATCCCGTTCAACTGCACCTTTGCAGGAAACAGAGTGAAAGGCTCTGTCACCTTTGCGGCAGGCGTGCCAACGTTTGCAAAGGCTACGGAAGAATAAACTATATGACAAACATATGAAAGCACTTCGTCAAGAGCGGAGTGCTTTTTGTTTGCCATAATACAGAAAGGATGATAAAAATGTCAATGCAGTCAATAGATTTTAACAGCGGCAATTACAAAGAGTACGCTATAAACGGCGACGAGAACAGAGTTATAAGGATAAACGTGTCAGACGTTGGTATCATCACTAGGATACAGGACGCTATGAGCAAGGCTGACAATATCGCAGAAGAAGTGTCAGAACGTGAGAAGAACGAGGACAGAACTCAGCTCCTCAAAGAGTATGACCAGCGTGCAAGAGAAATGGTCAATGACATATTTGGAAGCGATGTGTGTACGGCGGCGCTCGGAAGCGTGAACGTGTTCTCTATGGCTTCAAACGGCAAGCCTGTGCTTGTGAACTTCCTTGAAGCACTTCTTGCGGTGGTGGTGCAGGAGATAAAGTCAGCACAGACGGCAACTCAGATAAAGCTCGAAGAAAAGGCGGAGAAGTACATAGCTCCCGTTGTTGCTCAGCCTGCGGTCAACGTGGCGGAGCTTTCTGACGAGGACAAAAAGGCTCTGCTCAGGGAGCTGCTGAAATGATAGGCAGTTTGCCAACAGCCCTTGAAATAGACGGCAGAGAATATGCCATACGCTCAGATTTTCGGGTAATCCTGCGGATCTATTCAGCCTTTGCAGACCCTGAACTTGACGAGCGTGAAAAGTGCTATGTGTGCCTTAAATGCCTTTACGCTGAGGATATCCCACGAGAGCATTTGCAGGAAGCTGTCAACAAGGCTTATTGGTTTGTAGGCGGCGGAGATGTTCCGCAGGAAAGCGTTCAGCCTGCAAAGACTATTGATTGGGAGCAGGACGAGAGCATTATTTTTCCTGCGGTGAACAAGGCGGCAGGTTTTGAAACGAGGACGGTAAAATATCTTCATTGGTGGACTTTTCTTGGCTATTTCAACGAGATAGGCGAGGGGCTTTTTTCGTCTGTTATAGGCATACGGCAAAAGCTTAACAAGGGCAAAAAGCTTGAAAAATACGAGCAGGAGTTTTACAGAAACCACCGCAATATGATAGACCTTAAACGAAAGCTCTCAGCAGAAGAGCAGAGGGCTGAAAACGAGGACAAAGAGTTTCTGAAACAACTGACGGGAGGTGAATGACAATGGCTGACGGGTGCTTGAATTTTGACACCAACATAAACAGCGAGGGCTTTGAAAAGGGCTTGAAAAGCCTTTCCGATATGGTGGGGGATATCAAGCCAAAGCTTAAAAGCCTTGCAATGGCTGTGACGGCAGCATTCTCCGTCAAGAAGCTTGTGGACTTCGGCAGGCAATCCATAGAAACAGCCTCAGACCTTGCGGAAGTGCAAAATGTTGTTGATACGGCTTTCGGAGAGTCCAAGCAGAAAATGGAGGACTTCGCTGACACGGCTGTTAAGACCTATGGCATTTCAAAGCTTACTGCCAAACAAACAGGTTCAAACTTCATGGCAATGGCGGCAGGAATGGGGCTTGCCAATGACAGTGCAAGCGATATGGCTGTGGCTCTTACAGGGCTGTCGGCGGATATGGCTTCGTTTTATAACGTTGGTCAGGACGTGGCAAGCACGGCTCTGAAATCAATTTTTACAGGCGAAACTGAGACCCTCAAACAGTTCGGTATCGTTATGACGGACGCCAACTTGCAGGCGTATGCGCTTTCAAAGGGTATAACGAAGTCAACTGCCGATATGTCGCAGGCTGAAAAAGTTCAACTGAGATACAACTACGTTATGTCACAGACGGCTCTTGCACAGGGGGACTTTGCAAAGACTTCTGACAGCTGGGCGAACCAAACTAGAATACTCTCTGAGCAATGGAAAGAGTTCGGAGCGACTATCGGCACTGTGCTGATGAACGTTCTTCTGCCTGCTGTCAAGGCGATAAACAGTCTGCTTTCACAGCTCATAGCTTTGGCACAGGGTGCGGCGCAGGCGCTCTCAGAGGCGTTCGGTTTTGAACTAAGCAACAGTGCAGACGAGGCTCAAAGCATAGTGAAAAGCACCTCTCAGGCGGCGGATAATTACAGCGATATAGCCGACAATGCACAGCAGGCTCAAGAGGCACAGGAAGGCTCTCTTGCAAGCTTTGACCAGATGAACAAGCTGAATGATGAGAGCAAGTCAGACAGCACTGGGGTCAGCGGAGCCGGGGAGATAATGCAGCCTTCCGGGACTAGCGTTGAGGTGGATACGGGAAAGGCAGATAAAAAGCTGTCTGACTTTTTCAAATCAGTAAGAACTCAGTTTGAAAAGCTTGCAGACTATCTTGATAAGAATTTTAAGCCTATTTTCGCTGATATATGGAGCGGACTTGAAAGAGAGAGCATTGAACTTGCTCAGATACTCGGCGGAGTTTTCAGCGATATAAAGTCGCTTTCCGAACCGCTCAAAGCTTATTTTATAAACGATTTTACACCGCTTATGCAGACCGCTTTCAGCACGCTTGGCAAGATAGGCATAGGACTTTTTGACAGCTTCAACAAGGTGTTTTCTGATATCTGGAATATGGCAGTGTTCCCTATACTGCAAAACTTTCTCACTGTAGGATTACCCCTAATGGCGGATTTTGGCACGCAGGTATGGAACACGCTAGGCGTACTGTTTGATAACATAAAAGAGATCTTCGATACCTTGTGGAACGGCGTTGCACAGCCTGTGTTAAACGCCTTAAAAACACTGTGGTGCGATACTTGGCAAAGTATTTCAGACTTTTGGAACGAGTGGGGACAGCCTATATTTGACGGCATAAATGAGGGCATAACCACCACAAAGAACATATTTCTCAACCTGTGGGAAACGGTCTTGAAACCTGTGTTTGACAAGCTCATGGACGTGGCTGACAGCGTTTGGACGGAGCACTTGAAACCTCTGCTTGATGAGTTTCTCGACTTTGTTGGAACGCTTATCACAAGCGTTCTGAGCATTTACAACAAAGCCATAGCACCTGTTGTGAACTGGCTTGTGAGCATACTTGGACCGATAGTCAGCAGTGTGCTTGGCAAGATAATAAAGACAGTGGGCAATGTCATAAGCAATATAATTGACGCCGTGAAGAACATCATTTCAGCACTTAAAGGCGTTGTGTTGTTCATAGCGGGAGTGTTCACCGGTGATTGGAAAAAAGCTTGGCAGGGTGTAAAGAAGATCTTCAAAGGCGTATGGGACGCACTTGTTGACATAGCAAAAACACCTATTAATTTGATAATCGGGCTTATAAATGGTCTGACAGGTGCAGTTGAGGACGCTTTGAATTGGATAATCGACGGCATAAACGAGCTGAGCTTCACGACGCCTGATTGGCTTCCCGGTGATCTTGGCGGTCAGACATTTGGCTTTGACCTAAGCCAAATTGATATCCCCGAAATACCCAAACTTGCTCAAGGTGCAGTAATACCGCCGAACTCTGAGTTTCTTGCAGTTCTGGGCGATCAGAAACGTGGCACGAATATCGAGGCACCGCTTGATACTATCACGCAGGCTGTTTTGCAGGCTCTTGTGTCTTATGGCGGAGCAGGCGGAAATCAGAAGATAAGCGTTACCATACCGCTTACGCTCAATGGCAGGACTATCACACAGATAGTTATTGATGATATCAACGACTATATCAAGCGCAACGGCAGGTCGCCAATAAGGGCATAGGAGGTGCAGAAAATGAAAAGCAGAGGACTTATATTCGGCAGCGAAAGGGTCGCCACACCTGCGGAAGTGAGCTTTACAAACAACAAGATATGGTCGAACAATGCAGGACGGACGGCTAACTGCAAAATGGTGGGCGATATAAGAGCCATAAAGAAAACTGTCACGCTGAAATGGTATCATCTCACAGGCGAGGAGACGGCAAAGCTCAATGAGTATATCTCCAACGTTGACAGTCCGTTTTTCAGTATCACGCTCCTTGATGAGACATTTCAGGAAAGCACCTTTGACGTTTACGCAAGCGACCCAACTTATGAGGTTTTCGGCTGGGACGAGAACAAACAGTTCTGCAAAGGCGTTGCGGTGGACTTGATAATGCAGTAAGGAGGCGTTTGAATGTACAAAACAGGGGAGCTTGTGGCTCAGCGTATCGAGAGCTATTGCCGTACTTGGAGGTTGTGGATAGAGAATGCAGAGGGCGTTATATCAGGCGACAACATTATGTCAGCTGACAGCTCAATGCAGGCAACATCACTTTCAGACGACATCGAACTGGGTGCCGTGTGTTCACAATCGTGGAACATGACCATAAGTGACACTGAAACAGCGTTTCTTGGCAAAGAGTATGACACATATCTGTATCTCGTAGACTACGAAACTAGCGGCATACTTTCAGACGAAAAGATACCAATGGGGCGTTTCACCTGCGTAAAATCAAAAAAGTCTGGCGGCAGTGTTCAGCTGACAATGGCGGACAGGCTGTACTTCTCGGACAAACCATATGTGCCGCATATCCCTATGCCAAACTGGAATAAAGCAGTCGAGGACGACATTTGCAGACAATTAGGATTGCAGAACGGCAATGACTATACAGAGGTGCGACTGCTGCGTGACAAGAACGGCAGACGGCTAAGAGATAACAAAGGCAGACTGCTGTACTCAAAGTATTTCTACTTCAAGGTCGGCTCTGTGCCAAAAGACGTGACCATGCGGCAAATGCTGTCTTACCTTGCCTCAGCTCAGGGACAGTTTGGGTATGTTGACAGGTACGGAAAATACGTCCGAAAGTGGTATGGCAAGAGCGTGAAAACGCTTGATAACAACACAATAGACCTGCCAACACTGTCAGAAAGACAGAACGCTATCGTGGGCATTATCTGCAAAGTGAGTGATGATGTAACGCTGTCGCTTGGTGTGACAGATACAACGCAGGGTAGAGTTTTGGAATTTGAAAATCCATACATGACAGAGTCTTTGCTACAATCTTTGTGGCGCAGGATAGGAGGCTTTTCGTGGTACACCACTGAGCTATACCACAGACTTGGTGATCCACGTTTCGACATAGGTGACGTGGTGACCTACACCAACGGTGCAGACAGCTATGACATACCGATAACGAATTTAGGATTTACCTTTGACGGCGGACTGAGTGCCGATATTTCGGCGGTAGGTTTGTCGGTAGAAGAACAGCTTTAAGGGGGCGAGATAATGGCTGATGAAAATTTGACATTGACACAAGATATCACAGAAAATGACTATCCTATGCAACACGCCGGGGAGGAAATCGATGAGATATTGAGCCGAGCCGGCAAGATACACTATGGCACTGTGGAACACAAGATGACGGGAGCAAATGTGCTGATGCGGATACCGCTTGGACTGACTTTTGCGCCTAAGCAGGTTATAGCAACGCTACGGCAGACAGCCGCACCAACACCATATCAGAACTACTGTACCCACGTTAGTGGTTCGGGAAAGTCGTACTATCTGAACGTCTGCATGGGAGCTGGGGCAACAGGAACCGTGCCAACAGGAACATACTATGTTGATTATATTGCAATAGAGTAAAGAGGGGGCTAGTAAATGACGATAACATTAAATGCAGATTATGAAGTAACGCTGAACACCGCCCTGCTGGGCTACGTCGGTGAAACAAATGCTAGACCCGTGACAGTCGAGGGTATGGAGATAGACGGCGCAGACCGCTATGTGCTGAATATCGACTACGGCGACGGCGTTCAGTATGAGGTCGATATCACAGGCGGACAGTGGACGCCAACGGCTGATATACTGCGGTCAGCGCAGACGGTCAGCTGTCAAATATGTGCAAAAAAACTGTCAGGACAGGAATATATTCTGGTGAAGAAATCACGAATTTTCCGCCTGAGAATAGGTGCGGCTATAGGCAATAATGCAGTACCGTCACCTGACGTGGCTATGGACGCACTTGACCGCATAGACGCCATAGGCAGGCAGGCGCACGCAGATATGCAGACAGCCGTCACCGTCGCAGAAACAGCGACTACAGCGGCAGAGAACGCCGCTAAGTCTGCCACAGCCGCAGAGAAATCAGCCGACACGGCAGAACAGGCGGCTGAACGTGCCGAAACCGCACAGGCATCTGCTGAAACGTCCGCTACACAGGCAGAAACCGCCATGCAGGGCGCAGAAACCGCACGTGCTGAGGCGGTCACATCGCAGAACGCCGCAAAGATATCCGCAGCCCAGGCGGCAACATCAGCACAGCAGACCACAGCCGACAAGAACATAACAGCAGGCTATGCTAAAACTGCCAAGACCAATGCTGACAACACTGCGACAGACAGGCAGGTGGTGGCTGATATGGCGGCGCAGGTGACAGCCGATAAGGCTAATGTAGCAGAAAACGCTACTAAGGTAGCAGAGGACAGGGTAGCCGCCGAAACCGCCGCACAGACAGCACAATCCATAGCTGACAGTTTGCCTGATGACTACACAACAGCTGTTGCAAAGATAGCTGAGAATACGGCTGAGATAGCTAACGTGAAGCTAACGGATAAAGAACTGCAACGTAGTGTGGATGCGTTATATGACATGGGTCAGGGTATCACACACAAATTTGAAACCGACAGCGAAACGGCGTATCAGAAAACTGTGCCGACGGGCGGTAAGCTGATGAGCGTGAAGTCAATAGGCGGTCATTCTGAGGTCATTGACGGTGAAATTGTTAGTGCTGGGGTGACAGAGGTCGTGGAGCAGGGGAAGAATTTGTTTGACTATACTGACAAAACCTATAATGGGGCGAATGTAAGCAAGGTTGAAAATGGTGTTATTTACACAAAGGGGGCGACGACAACTGTCTTAAATATTCCGACTATTGTCGGCAGTAAATATACGCTGTCATTCAAAGTAAAATCAAGTGGAGCTAATCAAGGCGGTTTGCGTTGGTCACTACAAACAGGGAAAAACACATCATACGCACATGATAGTTCGCTGATAAAGTCAGAAGTAGGTTATGCGGCAAACACAGAATATCAGGCAGTAGCTACGTTCGTAGCCGACACTGATTTTGTGTCATTGTGTACCATATTGGGCATGGTCTATGACGTTCAGCTAGAATTGGGTGATACTGCTACCGATTATTCCTCATTCTATCAGACTGCCTGCCAAATTCCCGAAGCTATCAAAGCACTGCCTGGCTACGGCTGGAGTGCAGGAAATGCAAGGAACTATGTGGACTATGAGAACAAAAAATATTATCAATGTGTACAAAGTGTTGATTTGGGGACGCTGGATTGGAAAATTAATACGACTTCCAGTGTTGGAAATCATTTCTATGGGTATGTGAGACCTCTCAATTTTAAATATCTTGGTGTATTTGGAACAACCATTTATAATGTATTGTGCAGTAAATATAGAACAGTTCCCAGAAGTTCCAATGTATTTGTCGATAAAACACTCACGATAGACGGGGTTGATGACATAGTTTCGCAAATTCAGATTAAAGACACCGCCTACACCGATGCCACCGCATTTAAACAGGCAATGCAGGGCGTTATGTTATATTACGAATTGGAAACCCCTATTGTCACCGACATTTCAACCATGATACCCGATGATTTCCTGCGAAATATCGAGGTAGAGGCAGGGGGTAGCGTAACGTTTAAAAACAGCAATGGTGACAATTACAAAATACCAGTGCCGTCAGAAGAAGAATATATCGTCAAGCTGTCAGAGATAGGAGGTACAACATGACGGAGCTACAAGAAGAAATGCTGAAAGCTGCAGGGCTGACCACAGAAGATTTTGAGAAACCTACAGTGACCGAGCAGGACAAGATTATGGCACAAGTGCTATACACAGCCGCTATGACAGGCACGCTGATAGGCGAGGAGGGCGAGTGATGTATTACAGCATTATTAAACGTTTCTATGATCTGGGCGTGTATTCGCTGGCAAAGGTCAGAGATTTTGTCGGGGCAGGCGTTATTAGCCCGGAGCAGTTCAAAGAAATCACAAAGGAGGTATACCATGAAACAGAAGTTAGCGAAGCTGATTGATGTGAAGTCGATAGTAACGATACTGCTTACAGCGGTTTTCTGCGTGCTGGCACTTCGCCGCACCATAACCGCAGAGCAGTTCATCACAGTGTTTACTGTGGTGATCTCGTTCTATTTCGGCACGCAAAGTGCAAAGAAAAGGTCAGGTGATGATGAATGACGGAAGCAATTATTGTTGCACTGATAACAGCTGCTTCGGCGGTAGTGTGTCAGCTCGTCATAGCATCTAACAGCCGTAAGACTATGCAACAGGCACAGTATGATAGCCAAAAGCTTATCGAGTACAAGATAGACAAGCTGTCTGAGCGTGTGGACAAGCACAATTCCGTTATTGCACGGACTTACAAGCTGGAGCAGGACTATGCTTTGATTGACGAGAAAATCAAGGTGGCTAATCACAGGATTGATGATTTAGAAAGGAAGTAATTTTATGGCAAAGATATTTAAGGGCATTGACGTTTCACAGTATCAGCAGAACATTGACTTCAAAAAGGTAAAAGCGGCTGGTATCGACTATGTTATCATTCGTGCTGGTTACGGCAAGTATGCACATCAGAAAGACCCATATTTCGAGAGCCACTACAAGGCAGCTAAGGCGGCAGGGCTAAAGGTCGGTGCTTACTGGTACAGCTATGCAGCGAGCGTCGAGGACGCAAAGGCAGAGGCTCAGACCTGTATCAACGCTATCAAGGGCAAGACGTTTGAGTTTCCGATATACTTCGACCTCGAGGAGCGTTCACAGTTCGCAAAGGGCAGAGCATTTTGCAACAGGCTTGTCAAGACTTTCTGCAATGCACTTGAACACGCAGGCTATTGGGCAGGACTGTATATCAGCCGTTCACCTTTACAGCAGTACATATCTGCCTCTGTTGCCAAGAGATATGCTCTTTGGGTCGCTGAGTACGGCTCACGTTGCAACTACGGCGGCACTCATGGTATGTGGCAGTACAGCTCCACTGGAAGAGTCAGCGGTATCAGCGGCAATGTTGATATGGATATCTGCTATGTGGACTATCCTGCGAAGATCAAGGCGGCAGGGCTGAACGGCTTCAAGAAGCAGGCTATCAGACCGACTAGCAAGCCGACTACAAGCTCCACCAAGAAGACAGTAACGTACACTGTGAAGCGTGGTGATACGCTCTCTGCTATCGCTAAGAGGTACAAGACTACTGTTGCGAAGTTGGTCAAGAACAATGGTATCAAGAACGCTAATCTCATTTATGTGGGGCAGAAAATAAAAATCAAGTAGGTAGTAAGACAGCCGACAGGGATTATTCCTTGTCGGCTGTTTTTGCGTGTTATGTAATTTTTAAATGCTTCCAATCATCTAACAATTTTTGATTACAAGTTACAACGGAATAATTATCTTTTCTACGAGTTGAGAAAAAATCATGATCATGAGTTACAATATAGCAATTATCATTTGATTCAGCAAGCGTGCAGATTAATGAATCTGTAAAATCCATAAAATGCAACCTATTAACAACTCTGGTTAATACATCATAATTGAAACTGTCATCAACTATATTTGAACAATGATTGAGATTAGCAAATATCGCTGAAATTTCCGATTTAATGTCATTAAATTCCGACTTTAACCTAAAGCCAGAATCTTTAAATTCTTTTTCACTAAAATAGTCTTGATTATTGATTCTTTTATATTCTTCGTGAATCATAACGGTTGTGAACTCAGAAAAAATATAGCTTGGTAACAAAATTTGAGCATTTTCCGTGATTATTGAAGCCAGCAAATCATTATAATAGTTAACCTCTTTTTCGATGTATGACCCATTTGTATAGAAAATTCTTAGCAATACATTTGTGTCAAAAATAAAAGTATCGCTACTAGAAACTTTCATATCCTTGGTTCTAATTACATTAATCATCGTTAAATGCTTCCTTTAGGCGTTCTTTGGCTTTATCCTCATCTTTGTAATAATCCTTTGCACGATCTACAACGTTCTTCAGAATAATAGCATCTGAATCAGTAACATTTGAAAAGCTTAGGTGTTCTTTAATAAAGTCATTTGAATATTTTCCATATAGATCGCCCACTGCTCTATTTAAAAAGCAAGAAAGCACTAAATTTAAGTCACTAAAATCCAATTTCACGTTTTCCGATTTATCAAAGATAGAAGATATAACTTTAAAAATTATTTCCGCATCAGCTGTTGTAATTGCTTGCGTTTTATTAATATAGTCCTTGACGATGATATTTGTCGTATTTTCATTCATATAATTATCACTCCCGCAAAGTTATAATATGCTGTTTACATCAATTTTATCACATGAAAATTCAGTACTATCATTAATATTAAATTCAAGATTAACTACTGTACCATAAAAATTTGATTTAAGTTCACTTGTTATAACGTTTCCTTGATTGTTAATCTGCCAATATTCTTTTCCAGAGCATATGTGCATTTGACCGTGATTTTTTTGAATAAAACTTCTTATTTCGTATAATCCTAATCCGCCGGTCGAACATTCTTTTGTCGTGCTACCATATTGTACAGCCCAATCAATATAATTCTGATATTTTAGCGAATCCAAAGAAATATTTTTAAGAGCAAAATGACTTTCAACGTTATCTGATATCGTTTTGCCCGTATTGACAATACATATATTGAGCTTTTTTAGGTTGGGGAAGAGTTGTCCACAAAGAAAAATTTTTGCAAAACTATCACCATGCTGAACACAGTTTACAAAAATCTCACCAAACGATGATGCGATCTGTTTTTTAGTGTTATCTTTGACTAACGTCATTTCACTACGATTCAGTATCTTTTCATATACAAACTTCTCTAATAATCCCGATAACAGTAAGGTAAAATCATCATTTGATTTACATTTAACAGCAATATAAGGTATAACCGTATTAAATTTATCAGGAATAGGTTTGAAGATTTCACTATTGAGTTTTACGCCAAATCCATTTTTCCTCATAACATTGGTTAATTTACTTCCAATGTTGCTGAAATATATGCCATTTCGTTGCGGAGCTTGGCTTAGAATGCAACCTAGTACTGCAAACAAATTTGCTTCGAACCAAATGTTACTTGAGAAATCTAAGGTAATTTCGTCATTCTTGTGTGTATGACATTCATCAAGAAGACTAATAATCGACGAAAATCCATTATAGTCAGTATTAACTTTTTTCGGTATTTTAATACTATACATAGCACCACCTAACAGTATTATATCATACTTGTCAAGTACTATCAATTGATATTTCGTAACAAAAGATGACGATTTGGACACAAAATGTAGCAACACTATTTATATACAACTTTTTTAAAGTTAGCACCACCAGACTTCAAAAAGTTATACCAACTCTAAAACCGCCTAAATATGCCGTTTCAGCACAAGTAATACATCTCAATGCTTGACGTTTTGCGTACACGAATTATACACGATAAAGCTGAATTGTAAATATATGCTTGCGAAATGCGGAACAAATGAAACGGCTTAAATGACGTAAATGCGTGGTTTACAAGCAATTTTATAAAGCAATAAAAAGTGGTGTGAAGTGGTATATTTAATCTCTCCATCTCCGCCAGCAGGGGCGTGCCCCTGCACCCAATCCGCTATCATTTATGGTAGCGGATTTTTTTGCTCCCGCCCATAGGTATGATATGCTGGGAGGGGTTTGATGCTCGCCGTGACGGGCATTTCCCGTCATGGCTTTTTTGTTATCAAACTTCAGTCCCGCTCAATAAGTTTGTTTGTAAACTTTACAAAGTAGGGGACGTGTCCCTGCACCCAATCCGCTATCATTTATGGTAGCGGATTTTTTGCTGCCACACAAAATCTTGCATTTCCGCCAGAACTGTGTTATAATCCTATATATCAAACATCATAACACGGAGGTCTACCATGTACGAAAATTTTAAATATCTCGACGTTGTTGCACAAAAAGAGATAACCAACGGTGTTTTCTCAGGCTCAGTTCTCAGCGTTATCCATAAAGGCGAAACTGTCTATCTCAAAAGCTTTGGTCTTGCTGACAAGGAGAAAAATATCCCTATGAAAACTGACAGCATTTTCAGACTTTTTTCTATGTCAAAGCCTGTCACAGCCGCTGCCGCAATGATACTTATCGAGTGTGGCTTGCTCGACACTCGTCACCCGCTCAAGTGGTTTATCCCTGAGTTTTCCGATCCTGTGGTTCTTGATGAGAACGGTGAGCGTCCTGCCGACAGAGATATAACCATAGGCGACCTGCTCACCATGACTTCCGGTATCCCTTATCCTGACGGCACTCCTGCAGGTCAGAAAATGGGTGCGCTTTGGGGCGAGCAGTCTGAAAAATATCTCAAGGGCGAAAAGCTTCTGGATACTGTGAGCTTCGCAAAGGAAATGGGCAAGCGTCCTCTTATGTTCTCCCCTGGTGAAAAGTGGATGTACGGTGCATCTGCTGACATCATGGGTGCTGTTATCGAGGTGGTTTCCGGCATGAAGTTCGGAGATTTTCTTAGGAAAGAGATCTTTGAACCTCTCGGTATGAACGATACAGGCTTTTATATCCCGGCGGAAAAATACAGCCGACTTGCCCAGTGTTATGAATACAAAAATGGCGGAAACGAGCCGTTCACTCACTTCCACCTTTGCCTTACTGATTACACCGTACCTCCTGCCTTTGAGTCGGGCGGAGCAGGTCTTGTTTCCACTGTAGAGGACTATGCAAAGTTTGCCAAAATGCTTATGAACAAGGGCGAGCTTGACGGTGTGAGGATACTCGGCAGAAACACGGTCGATTTCATGGCAAGAAACGGTCTTACACCTGAACAGCGCAAGACCCTTAACTGGGACAGCACAAAGGGTCACGGCTACGGTAACTTCATGCGTATCCTTGACGACCCTTCCGCTGCAGGACTTATCCAGTCAGAAGGCTCTTTCGGCTGGGACGGCTGGATGGGCTGTTATTTCAGCCTTGACCCAAAAGAACAGCTCTGCATACTTTATTTTATTCAGCAGACAGGCGCAGGCACCACCGATTCTGCAAGGCGTTTGCAGAACATCGCATGGGGTGCAGTAAAATAAGCAGGGGAGGTCTGAGATTTGAAATTACAGGAAGGCAGATTTATACAAGGGCTTAGAAATATGTTCAGTCTGCGCTGGGATATGGCTGACCCTGAGGAGATACATAACACTATAATATCAGGTGCGAAACTTCAGGGTACGAATATGTGTATCCTCATGCTTGCCATACTCATAGCCTCCATAGGTCTTAACATGAACTCCACCGCCGTTATAATCGGTGCTATGCTTATCTCACCTCTTATGGGCGGTATAACAGCCATAGGCTACGGAATCGCCACCAATGACCTGACTCTTTCAAAGGGTGCGGCCATAAGACTTGGCATACAGGTGGTCATTTGCCTTATCACCTCGACTATTTACTTTACTATCTCACCTATCACCACAGCCTCCTCCGAGCTTCTCGCCCGAACCACACCTACAGCGTGGGACGTTCTTATTGCCCTTTTCGGCGGACTTGCCGGCATAATAGGTCAGACCCGTAAGGAGAAAAGCAACGTTATCCCCGGCGTGGCTATCGCAACAGCACTCATGCCGCCGCTTTGTACCGCAGGCTACGGCTTGGCAAGACACCGCCTTGACTATTTCGGCGGAGCATTGTATCTCTTTTTCATAAACAGCTTTTTCATCTGCCTTGCGGCTATCGTTGTTCTGAAAATTTTAAGACTTCCTCACGGCAACGATATTTCCCCGAAGGCTTTGAAAAAGATACACAGAAATATCGCTCTTATCACAGTTATTACCATGCTACCTAGTATTTATCTTGGCTATGATATTGTGAAAAAGACAATGGATAACAGCAGTGCAGAGAAGTTTATCACCGAGAATTTTGACTTTGACGGCACTCAGATAGTGCAGAAAACTATAGATACCGATAAACGTATGATAGAAGTGGCACTTCTTGGCAAGAAGATAAGCACTGCCGATACAAAGGCGCTTCAAAGCGAGCTGAAAGCTTTCGGATTGGGAGATTATAAGCTTGTGATAACACAGACCGAGGTGGAAAGCGGTGTTACCGCTGACGAGGTCGAAAAGATGCTTGAAAAGAATGCCGACGATGAGGAAACACAGAACAAGGTGGCACAGGTGCTTGCGCAGAAAGAAAACGACGACCTTAAAGCCGAGAATGAAAATCTGAAGGCACAGCTTGACAGCTATCAGAGCTATGATATCGACATGAGCGATATCGCCGAGGAGCTTGCTATCGTTTATCCAAACATAACAGGTGCGGCAGGCGGTCACATGAGCAGCCATTCAGTAGGCTCGCCCACAACAGTTAATGGCGTAACAGTGGTGCTATATGAGAACAAGGCTCTTACCGATGAACAGCTCAAAACTGTCACAGAGCTTCTGAAAAAACGTCTTGACGTGTCAAACGTCACAGTTATCCAGCAGGTGGAGAAGCAGAAAGATACCACCTCAAAGGCTGAAAGCACCGATAAAAAGAAAAAGAATTGAAAAAATTCTGAAAACCCCTTGCAATCTGAGAAGATGTGTGCTATAATATATTAAAATGTATAATTATGTTTTGGAGGAACAAAAATGAGCGTAATTGAGATCGTTGCAGGCGCACTGCTGATCGTAGCCAGCCTCGTTATCATACTTGTAGTTCTTGCGCAGGACACCAAAGAGCAGGGTCTTACATCTGCTATCGGTGGTGGATATAACGATTCTTTCTATGGAAAGAACGGTTCAAACACCAAGGACGCTAAGCTTAACAGACTGACAAGGATAAGTGCGATACTGATATTCGTGATAACTCTTGCTGTAAATATCATTTATCAGATCAAGAAATAATTGCCCGCCCTGCTCCGTGCAGGGCTTTTTCTTTTGGAAAGTAAAGTAACAGTAAAAAGAAAGGAAATTTATGAAGTTAGATTACAGAAAAATAATATACTCAAAGTTAAAAAAAGCAGGCAAAAAGCCACTGACTTTCAAAGAACTGCTGAGATCATGCAGAGGAAAGGGCTTTGAGTTTGAAAAATTCACAAAAGCCGTTGACAAAATGAAGAAAAACGGCGAGATAATGGAAGATAAATTCGGCATAAGGCTCGTTGACCCTAAGAAATTCGTCAAGTGCGAGGTGGTAAGGCTCAATAAGACCTACGGCTTTGTGAAAAATCTTGACACTGACGAGGAAATTTTTGTTGTGGGCAAGTACCTCAAAGGCGCAATGCCACACGATATCGTCCTTGTGAGAACCTTCAAGGGCGAGGGAGCTTGCACCGAGGGCGAGGTCATGAGCATCGTAGAGGAGAATTTTGCTAAGTTCACAGGAGAGCTTGTGAGCGAGTTCGGCGTGCTGAAAATCGTTCCTGATATGCTGTCAAAATATGCAATGACCTTTGAAAACCCTATGAGGCTTGAGCTACATGAGGGTGATAAGGTTGTGGCGCAGGTCACAAAGCGTGGAAACAGGCACTCTGAACACGTCTGCGAGATAGTTTCAAGCTATGGAAGCTCAATGAAAGCCTCCGCCTGCGCAATGAGCGTCCTTGAGGTCAATGGTCTGACACCTGTTTTTCCAAGCGAGGTCATCTATGAAGCTAGGGAAGTGTCTGATTATTCAAGGATAAAAGAGGAGATACCCAACCGCCTTGACCTCCGTGACAAGCCGATATTCACCATTGACGGCGCAGATACAAAGGATATCGACGACGCAATTTCTGTTGAACGAACCAAAACAGGTTATCTACTTGGCGTTCACATTGCCGACGTTTCCCACTATGTTCAGCCAAAGTCACAACTGGATAACGAAGCTTTCAAACGTGGCACAAGCGTTTATTACGCAAACCGAGTTATACCAATGCTCCCCAAAGAGCTTTCAAACGGCATCTGCTCCCTTAATCCGAATGAGGACAGACTTGCGTTCTCGTGTCTTTGTGAGCTTGACAAGCAGGGCAACATCACCGAGTATAAGTTTGCAAAAACTGTTATCCGCTCTCGTGTAAAGGGCGTTTATTCCGAGATAAATTCACTTTTGGCAGGCAGTGACGATGCTGAACTTAAAGAAAAATATGCCGAGGTTTCAGGTCAGCTTCCTATTATAAAGGAGCTTGCGGATATTTTGTACAAAAACAAGAAAAACCGTGGCTGTCCTGAGCTTGAAACCTCTGAGAGCAAGCTTATCATCGATGACGAGGATATCTGCGTGGGCGTTGAAAGGCGTACCCGTGGAAGAAGCGAGGAGATAATAGAGGACTTCATGCTTGTTGCAAACGAGTGTGCCGCAAGATTTGGCATGGATAATAACCTGCCGTTTGTTTATCGTATCCACGAAGAGCCGTCAGACGAGAAGCTTGAATCCCTGAGAGAAGCCCTTGTCAAGCTCAACGTCCAGTATAAGCTGGGCGAAAAGGCAGCACCTGCGGATATGTCGGAGATACTCAAAGCCGCAAAGGGTACTGATATCGACCTTATCATGAACAATATCGTTCTGAGAAGTATGTCAAAGGCAAGATATTCCACCGAGCCTGTGGGTCACTTCGGACTTGCACTGGAGGATTATGCCCACTTCACTTCACCTATCAGACGTTACCCTGACCTGACTATCCATAGAATAATGTCAGCTTTTCTCAGTGGCAGCAGTGCAGAGGAGTGCGCCACAAAGTTCAACAAATTCGTTTACGCCTCAGCCGACCAGTCCACAAAGACAGAGCTTACCGCAATGCAGGTGGAGCGAAGCTGTGAGGATTGCTACAAGGCTGAGTATATGAACGCTCATATCGGTGATGAGTTTCAGGGAACAGTGGTTTCAGCCGTTGAGTTCGGTCTTTTTATCGCACTTCCTGACACCTGCGAGGGACTTCTTCACACGGACAATATGCCTGACGGTGAGTATGTCTGCGACGATATGGTAAGCCTGAAAAACCTTACAAACGGAATGGAATATCGTGTGGGCGACCCTATCAGAGTAAAGGTGATAAACGCAAATGTAAATTCGGGCAAGATAGATTTTGCACTTGCTGACGAGGACTAAATTAGAAATCAAAAGGACGGTGAAGAAAAGCCGTCCTTTTTTTGTGTGTTAAAAAAATGTAGGGGCTGGCGCCCTCGACAGCCCGCTTTTCTCGCACGTCACTATTTATGTTGATTTTCACATTGTATAAAAATCGCTCGAACCATGCAGGGGACGACGCCCTCTGCGTCCCGTTCCTTTCACTCATCTTGTGGTCTTACAAATTTATCGTTTCATGAATTGCGTATATGTACAAAAAAATCGGACAGTCGCACCAAGCAACTGTCCGATAATTTTTTGTATTAATAAATTACTTTGAAAGACCCCAAATATCTCTAGCGTAGTCCTCAACAGAACGGTCTGCGGAGAAAATGCCTGCGCCTGCAATGTTTGCAAGGCTCATCTTCTGCCACTTTGTCTGATCCTTGTAGCACTCAGAAGCGTAAGCCTGTGCCTTCTGGTAGGAATCGAAGTCTTTGAGAGCCATGTATGGGTCAGAGTTCTTCAGGCTGTCAGCGATCTCGTTGAACTGCTGTCCGTTGATGCCGTACTGAAGTGTGTCGATAGCCTGCTTAACAACTGTGTTTGAGTTGTAGATGTCCATAGGCTTGTAGCCTGACTTGCAAGCGTTTACCTCGTCAACGTTCATGCCGAAGATGATAATGTTGTCGTCGCCTACCTGCTCGTGTATCTCAACGTTTGCTCCGTCAAGAGTACCCAGTGTGATAGCACCGTTTATCATAAGCTTCATGTTACCTGTACCTGAAGCCTCTGTACCAGCAAGTGAGATCTGCTCAGAGATGTTTGCCGCTGGCATGAGTATCTCAGAAAGTGATACGTTGTAGTCCTCAAGGAAGATAACGTTGAGTTTCTCGTTGAGCTTCTTGTCCTTTTTCAGCTCCTGAGAAATGTTCCAGATAAGCTTGATGATCTGCTTTGCCATGTAGTAGCCAGGAGCAGCCTTTGCAGCAAAGATATATGTCTTTGGTACAAAATCAGCGTTTGGATTAGCCTTAAGGTAGTTGTACTGTGCTATGATGTTCAGAGCGTTGAGCTGCTGTCTCTTGTATTCGTGCAGTCTCTTTACCTGAACGTCAAAGATAGAGTCAGTGTTGAGAACAACGCCATACTGATTCTTTACATACTTTGCAAAACTCTTCTTGTTGTCAAGCTTGATCTTTGCAAGTCTGTCAAGAACGTCCTTGTCGTCCTTGAATACAGCAAGCTTAGAAAGCTCAGCGGCATTCTTGAGGAAGCCGTCGCCTATCTTCTCGCAAAGAAGATCTGTCAGACCCTCGTTAGACTGATAAAGCCATCTTCTGTATGCGATACCGTTTGTAACGTTCTTGAACTTTGTTGGTGTGTCAAGATACTCGTCCTTAAATGTTTCCTTCTTGATGATCTCAGAGTGTATCTTTGCAACACCGTTTACGCTGTGGCAAGCGTGTACGCAAAGTGTAGCCATTTTCACCTTGTTGTCCTCAACGATAGACATATGTGAAACCTTAGACTGATCCTTGTATCTCTCCCAAAGATCCTTGCAGTAACGCTCGTTTATCTCGATAATGATAGAGAAGATTCTAGGGCAAACGCTCTTGAGGAGGTTGCAGTCCCACTTCTCCAAAGCCTCAGGCATTACAGTGTGGTTTGTGTATGCAAATGTGTTTGTAACGATGTGCCAAGCCTTGTCCCATGAATAGCCGCAATCATCAAGAAGAACTCTCATAAGCTCTGGGATAGCGAGTGTCGGGTGAGTATCGTTGATGTGGATAGCTACCTTTTCATGGAGATTGTCAAGTGTGCCGTAAACGCTCATGTGCTGATTTACAATATCGCCGATAGAAGCAGCGCAAAGGAAATACTGCTGTCTAAGTCTGAGTGACTTGCCCTCTGCGTGGTTGTCGTTAGGATAAAGCACCTTTGTGATAGCCTGTGAAATGATGTTCTTGCTAAGAGCCTTCTGATAGTCGCCCTGATTGAACATTGACATATCAAAGTCAGCCATTTCAGCTTTCCAAAGTCTGAGCTTTGAAACTGCTTCGCTGTTGTAGCCTGATACGAACAGATCGTATGGAACAGCCATAACTGATGTGTAGTTCTCGTGAGTTACGCAGTGATACTGATTGTCCCAGTATTCCTTAAGCTCGCCGTCAAAACGAACCTCGACAGCTTTTGACGGAACAGGAACGAGCCATACAGAGCCGCCCGGGAGCCAGTTGTCAGGAAGCTCGGTCTGCCAGCCGTCCTCCAGCTTCTGCTTGAAGATACCGTATTCATAGCAGATAGAATAGCCTGTAGCATGATAGCCGTCGGCAGCAAGAGCGTCAAGATAGCAGGCAGCAAGTCTTCCAAGACCGCCGTTGCCAAGACCTGCGTCAGGCTCACACTCGTAAATGCCGTTTATAGAAATGCCCATGTCCTTAAGGACCTTTGTAGCCTGCTTCTGCATTTCAAGGTTATAAAGAGAAGTCTTAAGGCTTCTTCCCATAAGAAATTCCATTGAAAGATAGTAGACCTTCTTCTTGCCCTCAGACTGAGTTTTAACGGTGAACTTTCTTCTCTTAGCTTTAAGAATGCCTACAACGATCTTAGAAAGAGCCTCGTATACCTGCTGGTCGGAAGCGTCCTCAGGTGTTGTCTGGAAATCGTTGTGAAGAACGTCAAGAAGCTTTTCTTTAAGTTCCTGCGTGGAAATTGTTTTTTCTACAGCACTATTTGCCATAAATCTTTACCTCCTATATACTTTCAAGTCGAGCTTTGCGCTCTGCACCTTTATTACTGTATTGGCGAAAACGTTTGAGAAATAGGGATGGTTTTCACCTGTTTTGGGGAATAACACGCCCCTGCTCCTGATAATTATACCACAAGCCGACAATTTTTGCAAGAAAAAATGCCAAACGCCCCTAAAATTTAAACACTTTTTACATAGGGCAGGCGTATGATTTGTAGAAATCATAGACGCTGATATGCTATTTTTGCAATAGTTGTCATATTATGTTTGGAATATAATACAGGATATTGCATTTGCCTAATTTTATTATATGGTATAGTTGCATAATTGTCAAGGCGTTCAATTGTATAAAATGCTGATTTTGGAAGAATGAACAGCAAAAGGGGGCAGTAGGGGCGGTAGTTTTTATATAATCACAAGAATATAAATTTGCTAGGTGGACATATAGGTCATACAATATGTGTTCAGAAAAAAGTGTACTTACGTTATTTGCAGCAAAAGGCTCAATTTCTATGATTCAGAAATTGAGCCTTTTTATATATTCGTTCGTTTTGATATAATATCTATTCTTCTTCTATCTTTTCTTCAGCCTTTGCAAGCTGTTTCTTGTCATACACGCTCTTTGCTACCTGAATACCGAACACGATCGCCGCACCGATGATAAAAAATACGATGCTGAATGTGCCGAAGGACATAGGGTCTTTAGGCTCTTTAAGCGTTGTAGGACCTATAACTATGGCGTACAGTGAGCCTATCATCATGCCGATAACGCAGTAGATAGTCTGGCTTCTGAACTTTTCAAGAGCCTTTTTGATAAGCCTGAGGGTAATGAACACCCCAAGGATAATGCCGATACCCAAAGAGCAGAGAAGTCCGAAATACTCAAAGTTCAAATGAAGGAACTCTTTTATTCCCGTGATAACAGGCATATAAAGACCGAATGTGAGAAGTATGGTGGAGCCTGAAATGCCGGGAAGCACCATTGCAGATATTGCGCACATTCCTGCAAGAACAACGAATATCACTGTGCCTATATTCATGTGAGAAACGTCAGCACCGCTGCCGGAGGGATTTATAAGGGATATTCCCACAACTATTGCAATGCCGATAACAGCCCATACGATGTTGTAATATTTGCCCTTAATGCTCTCTTTTTCTTCCATTATCATGACCGGTATCGCCAGAATGATAAAGCCCAGAAACAGCGAGCTTACCTTGTAGATGCCGCTTTCAAACACGTTTGCAAGAACGCTTACTGCAAGAAGCATACCGATCACCCAGCCCACGCCAAGCTTTATAAGAAAGAAAAATGCTTTTTTACGCTTTGCATTGTCACGTCCCATAATGTCGTTAAGGGAATTTATGAAGCTGTCATAAAAGCCCAGCAGGAATGCTATAGTTCCTCCCGAAACTCCAGGGACACTGTCCGCAAGAGCCATGCAAAAGCCTCTGAGTGCGTTTATTATCATACTTGTTTCTATGCCTTAAAAGGCATATCCTCCTTCCGTGGTGTTGTCTGCTTTCGTATCAGCAGACTTTTCTTTTGTTCTGATGTAAGCTTTTTCTACCTGTGTCATCAGCTTTCCAAGCTGTGCTTCCTGCTTATCGTCACTAACGAGCACCGCACTTTTTTCAACCGAAGCCTTTGCCGCTCTCACATTACCCTGAGCGAGAAAACACTCGCCCTTGTAAAGCTCACAGTTGCACCGAAGCGTCTTGTCAGCGTCACGGCTTTTCTCTGCGCTGTCAAAAAACTTCACCGCCCCTTCAAAGCGTTCGTTGAAATATTCCAGCAGACCAATGGTGAAAAGCATTTGCCCATTGCGTTTATCGAGAAGACCTCGCTTGAAGTAATGCTCTGCTGAAACAAATATCTCGTTTGCCTGAGAAATATCACCTGACATTAGCCTGCCGTAAAGAAGCAGTTCAAAATACTTGTTCTGATCTGAGGGGGTAAGCTTATCAAAAGCTATACGGTCAAGTGTGAGAAAACAGTTTTCAAAGCGTTTTTCTGAAATGTAAACAGCGGCAAGCTTCAAAAGCCCGTGACCCTTATCCTTGTTCTGCCTGAGAAGATATTTTTCAAGAAGCTCAAAATATTCATCACAGCCGCCATTTTTAGCGTAGATCCTTTCAAGCTTTTTTATTTTGAAGACCCATATGAAAAGCCCTGCAAGTTCGACGATGCACAGGAATATAAGACAAAGAGGAAGCGCTCTCATAAAAACGTTTATGCAAAACTGTGCTCCATAGCGACAGCCCTTTGAAAGCCATGCAATGCACATCACAGCATAACTCAGCACCAGGCTCAATGCGGCAATGAGCCACAAGGTCCTTATAACGCCTTTATGCACCTTGCTCACCTCTTTGTAAATCATATCACATATAAGTAAAAATCAAATGTTGTCTGTGTAAAGAATGGGTAAAAATGTATAAACTGTTCAAAAATTTTTAAATTTAATCTATTGCCGTCTACTGCATATCCTTATTTCTGTTTTTGAGAAGTTTCTGTCTTTTGCGTTCGTGTCTATCCATAACTATCTTTTCGCAGAAGTCTACGACTTTCTTCATGAAAGGCTTGAAAATGTAGAAAAATTCGCCCTCATAGGTAACGACCTCGCCGTTAAAGCCCTTTTTGAACTTGTATACGCCGTAGTTAGGGTTTGTTTCATCGTTGTAGAATGGTATGCCCTGAAAATCATAGATATAGTTTTTGCCCTCCAAAGCCCAGTTTATCATCGTCCACTGCATGAGATAGTTAGGGTAGAGGTTTCTGTGGTGGTTTGCTGAAGCACCGTAAACATAGCAGGTCTTGCCTGCATACTGTGTTGTTACTGCACCTGACAACGGTATCTGCTTGCCGTCCTCGTCAACATAGCACATGAAAAGTCGGCAGTGTTCAGGACCAAGACCATTAAGCATTTTTACAAAATACTCCTTTGAACGGATAGAGAAGCCATCTCTGATACCTGTTGCCTGCATGAGAGGGTAAAAATCGTCAAGAGCCTCAGTGCCGCAAGCCTTGCAGTAAACGCCCTTTCTAGGGGCTTTTCTGATACGGTTTCTCCAGTCAGGCTTGAAAGTAGCCATGACCTCGTCAGGGGTCTTGCCCTCGATATTTCTGAGCATATAGTTATTACGAGCCTGAATAGTGGTCAGCTCAGCCGCTTTGTGTATGTGCTTGAAGCCCATGTCCTCGATAAGCTTTGTACACTTGTCGTCGCCCTCCTCGAAACAAGGGTCCCACATGAACTGGTAGCATTTGTATTTCTTTGCAAGCACCTTTACGCCCTCGAAAAGGTCGGTCATGACCTCTTTATCAGACCAGTCGCAAACAGGGCCATGAGGGGCATACATAAAAGTAACACCGAAAATAGGCACTTTTTTGATTATGATAAGGCAAGTTCCACGGATATTGCCGTCAGCGTCACGGGAGATAACAGCGTCCCAGCCCCAGTTGTCCTTTACCTTCGGCCATTTGAGGGATTGCATGAAATTGCCGTATTTGCTGGTGCTTGCGAACTGTTCATATTCTGCAAGGAGTTTTTCATCGGATTTATTGATTATTTCCATTTTATAAAGATCCTCTCTGTAAGAATTTTTCTGTTATTATGCACTATTTCACTTATTATACTACATATTACGGGAAAAATCAAGGGGGAGGGGAGTTTAAGTGAGGAGTGAGGAGTGAGGAATGAGGAATGAGGAATGAGGAATGAGCAAAGCTGCCCCCAAGCACCGAGCGAAGCGAGAGATAAAGCGCACGCTCAAGCCCGGCGCTAGAGGGCTTGTGGGGTCTAGGGGCAAAGCCCCTAGCGGAGTTTGAGGCAGAGCCTCATTCGGCGACAGCCGACTAGGTGCAGATATAATGAGAAAAAGCACACAAAAGTTGTGCTTCTTATCAAAAGTAATAACGGAGCAAAAATCTGCACCGCCTATCCTATCCCCAATTACAACGTAAATCCGCAAAGAGCAAAGCGATTTTGCGGCGTGATGAAGTCGGGGTAGAATTGTAGGGGACGGCGCCCTCGACGTCCCGTTTCGGGGAACGGCAAGGTTTGAATTTATCACAATGTTGTGTAGACGTGCCGTGTGGAGAATATTGTGCCGCTCCCCTGAAGATGTGATTGGATAGTTTTCAGTTCTATCCAACAATGATATAATCGTGGGCTTGTTTCTTCGACGGGCGAACACTGTTCGCCCCTACTGCCGTTTGTGGGGGTATCAGGGGGTGTGTGATAATTGCAATGTGTAGTATTCTATACGAATTCAAAAAGCGGTGAAAAAGTGTTTTATACCACAATGTATGGCATAAAATGCCCGTAACGGCGAGTGACAGTACAAAAAAACGGACAGCATAACGCTGTCCGTTTCAATTCTATCTCTTATTTGTCATCATGCGACTCGGTGATAAGATCAAGATTGATCTCGTATTTGGAGTCGAGAGAGTTTTGTAAAGGTGCGTCCTTTACATATTTGTTTACAAGCGCTGTACTCTTTTCCACCGCCTGAAGTGTACCTGCACCTGCTACACAGCCGCCAGGACAAGCCATGCCCTCGAGAAGATAGCCGTCATATTTGCCTGCTTTCGCAAGTGTGAGAAGCTTGCGGCAGTCCTTAAGTCCCTGCGCTGATACTACCTTGACCTCACGCTCTGGGTCAAGCTTGTGGATAACGTCTGCTACTGCCTTTGCTACGCCGCCGCTTACTGCAAAGCCACGTCCGTCGCCTGTACCCTCGCAAAGATCTACCTTTTCTTCATCTGTAATGTCTTCAAATGTTACGCCCTTGGCATTGAACATTCCCATGAGTTCTTCAAAGGTAAGCACAAAGTCTACGTCGCTGCGGATAGTACGTCTTGAAGCTTCAAGCTTCTTTGCCGCACATGGTCCGATAAATGCGATACAAGCGTCAGGATCGTCCTTTTTGAGCATTCTTGCTGTAAGTACCATTGGGGTCAAAGCCATTGAAATGTATGGGGCAAGGGTAGGGAAAAGCTTCTTCGCCATTACTGACCATGCAGGACAGCATGATGTCGCCATGAATGGCTGATGTTCAGGAACTTCTCTCATGAAGTCCTTTGCTTCCTCGATGGAACAAAGGTCTGCGCCTATTGCTACCTCGACCACGTCTGCAAAGCCAAGCTTCTTCATTGCCGCTGTGAGCTTTTCAGGGCTTGCCTTTGGTCCGAACTGACCTACAAATGCAGGTGCTACGATTGCGATGACCTTCTTCTTTTTCTTCATTGCTGTTATAAGCTGGAATATCTGTCCCTTGTCTACGATAGCGCCGAATGGGCAGTTTACAAGACACATTCCGCAGGATACGCACTTGTCATAATCTATTTTTGCCTTGCCCTCTTCGTCTGAGCCGATAGCGTCCATGCCGCAGGCTCTTGCGCATGGTCTTTCCATTTTGTTTATTGCATTGTATGGACAGACACTCTGACATCTGCCGCACTTTATACACTTAGACTGATCTATTACTGACTTGCCGTGCTTGATGGTTATGGCACCCTTTGGACAGACTTCCTGACATGGGTGTGCAAGACAGCCCTGACAGCAGTCGGTAACATGATAATGAGTTTCAGGACAGCCGTTGCAGGCAAACTTGATTATGTTTACAAGCGGTGGATCGTAATACTTTTCTGCGATCGCACTTTCTTCAATGCCGTCAGCCACAGACTTATGCTCCTCGATCGGTCTTAGGGGCAGACCGATAGCAAGACGGAGCCTTTCTTCAACGATAGCTCTTTCAAGGAAGATAGACTCACGGTAAACAGCTTTGCTTCCCGGTACTATCTTATAAGGAAGCTCTGCGATCTTTTCGGCATAATCGCCCTCTTCATAGGCAAGTCTTGCCACCTCTGTAAAGACTTTTCGTCTGATATCTGTTACTGAGGAATAGATACCTCTCATTTTCATATTTTTACCTCCTGCGTTGTTCTTCAAATTTGTGTCATACACTTACTATTGTACTATTTTTTCGGCTTTTGTCAAGTAATATATACTTTTTTTCATAAGGTATATTGAAAGTTTCGCATGACTTACATATTTGTCTGAAATAAGGTGCAGTAATGGTACGAAACGTCCTAAAAAATAAAAGTATTTCTTTTTTACCAATAGTTTTTCTGTTCATGAAGGTATGTGGCTTTTGCACAGTTTTGGGCAGGTCGATTTATGCAAACAAATGATAAATGATTTAATTTGGCAACATTTCTGCAATTGTTGCATTTTTTATGCAACAAAAGGGGCATTTTTCGGGATAAGTGAGAGATGTTTTTTGAGAGCCGTCAAGATACGGCGGACATCTTTCGCAGAAATTAAAAAGGAGGAACGATATGGCAGGCGAACAGAAAAGATTTGCGAGATTTTTCTTCTATCTGAGAAATCTTCGTGAAGCGGCTTTGCACACCGGTGCAAGGGCGGAGGAGGCTGAGGACAGGGGGCTTGAGCTTCTGCACTCGGCGGAAACGGAGGCGGAGCTTAAAAAGCTGGAGGAGGCTGACAGCGACACCCTTTCTTATGTGAAGCGAGGGCTGAACAGGATAGCTTTCGGGGCGGTGAATGACGCTGTAAAGCTTGTTTTTGACGCTGAGAACATGACGGCAAGGGACATCATGGGCATGGATCTTTTTAACGTGAGCGAGATAAAGATCAGCGGAAAGAACGTTTTGGAGATCAAGTTTTTTGACAGGCAGAAAGCCTTGGAAAAGCTTGGGGAGCTTGCGCCTCAGCTTGACGGCGGCGGTGAGTCGAAGCGACTTATCGAGAGCATTTACGGCAGGGACGGTGATAGCTTGTGAAAATAACAAGGCTGTCGGAAAATCAGAGGTTTGTTTTCAGATGGTGGACGGCACGGGATCTTAGTGATTACGACGGGATAATCTGTGACGGTGCGGTCAGATCGGGCAAGACCTTTTGTTTGTCGGCGTCTTTTATGACATGGGCAATGACTAATTTTGACGAGTGCATTTTTGGGCTATGCTCAAAAACTATCGTGTCGCTGAAAAGGAATATCCTGCCTGCGCTCAGGGGGTATATGAAAGCCATGGGCATGACGGCTGTGGAGGTCACGTCAAAGAACTATATGGACGTGAGCTTTTGCGGTAGGAAAAACAGGTTTTACTATTTTGGCGGCAGGGATGAAGGCTCGCCCTCTCTTATTCAGGGCGTGACCCTTGCGGGGGTGCTTCTTGACGAGGCGGCACTTATGCCCAGAAGCTTTATAGAGCAGGCTGTGGCAAGGTGTTCGGTGGCGGGGAGCAAGCTGTGGTTCAACTGCAATCCTGACAATCCTTACCACTGGTTCAAGAAAGAGTGGATAGACAAGGCGGAGGAAAAACGGCTTATCTACAGACATTTTGTGCTGGAGGACAATCCGACCCTTGACCGGGCGGTGATAGAACGCTATCACAGGATATATACGGGGACGTTTTACGAGCGTTTTGTTCTTGGCAAATGGACGGCGGCAGAGGGGCTTGTTTACCCTATGTTCGACGAGGAGAAAAACGTCTTTGAGGGGGATATACAGTGCGAGCGGTATGTTATAAGCTGTGATTACGGCACTGTAAATCCTTCAAGCTTCGGGCTTTGGGGTGAGAGTGGTGGAGTATGGTACAGACTCAGGGAGTATTACTATGATTCTCGACGTGAAGGTATGCAGAAAACTGACGAGGAGCATTACAAGGGGCTTGAAGAGCTTGCCGACGGGCTTTGCATCGAAAAGGTCATTTGCGACCCCTCGGCGGCTTCGTTCATACAGTGCATACGCAGGCATGGAAAATTCACTGTCCAGCCTGCAAAGAACGACGTTGTTTCGGGTATCAGGCTTGTGTCGGACTGCATAAAGGACGGCAGGATAAGGATAAACCGCGGGTGTCGTGATACGCTTCGTGAGATAAATCTTTACCGCTGGGACGAAAAGGCGGGAAAGGACGCACCTGTTAAAGAGAACGATCACGCCATGGACGATATGAGATACTTTGCGGCAGAATGTCTGGGACGTGAAAAGGACGACTTTTTTGTACTGACAGTTGAGCATTAGTACAAAAAAGTGTACAGAAAGAAAGGAGAGAAAATGAGTATTTTCAGAAAGAAGGTCCGTGAATTTGTGCCAAACACGGCAGGCTCTGACAGAGAGTCGGGGTTTCATTACAGGCTTGCGCCTGAGGGGGCTTTTCAACAGGAGCTTTATGACGCACTGAGGGCGAACGTGCCTGTTATCGACGCTTGCTTCGGCAAGATAATAAGGCTCACAGGGGGCTTTAAGGTCACGGCTTGTGACGAGAAGGCGCAGGTGGAGCTTGACAGGTTTTGCAGAGAGGTTTCCGTGGGGGTGTCGGGAAAGTCCATTTACACTTTTGCGGATATGTATCTGGATTCACTGCTTACATATGGCAAGGCGATAGGCAGGATATATGCAGATTACAGGACAGGCAAGGTAAAGGGGATATATGTTGGCGACCCGACTTTGTACAGAGTGTGTGAGGGCAGGAACGCTTTTGAAAAACGTATTTTTTACATGGGAAGCGGTGAGGAGATACCGGTAAGAAGTCCTGAAAAACTGCTTTACACGGCGCTCAATCCTAGTCCTAAGCACCCTGACGGGGTGTCTATACTCCGTGGATTGCCTGCGCTGAGCGAGATACTTATGCGAATTTACGAGTGCATGGGGCAGAACTTCGACAGGGTAGGAAATGTGCGATATGCGGTGACTTATCACCCTGAGGGAGAGAGCGACAGGGCGAGAGCCAAGGAACGAGCAGAGCAGATAGCTCAGGAATGGAGCAGGGGCATGAGAGCCTCACGAAACGGCTCTGTGCAGGATTTTGTGGCTGTGGGTGATGTGGACATAAAGGTCATAGGCGCTGACAATCAGATGATAGACACGGAGATACCTGTCAGACAGCTTATGGAACAGCTTGTAGCGAAGCTTTCAATACCACCGTTTTTGCTTGGGCTGAACTGGTCAACCACTGAGCGAATGTCTGCACAGCAATCGGATATCCTCACAAGCGAGCTTGAATATTACCGCAGACTGCTTGAACCTATACTCAGAGAGATATGCGAGGCGTTTTTAAGGCTTAACGGATATGCTTGCGGGGTTGAGATAGAGTGGGACAACATAAATCTTCAGGACGAGGAAGCGTTGGCGAAGTCAAGACTTTACAATGCGCAGGCTAAGGCGGCGGAGCTTGAAAACGAAAGGGTAGAGAATGAGAGAAAAAAGGAGGAAATGCAATGAGCGAAACAGTATCAGGCGAGGAGCTTGAAAAGATAAACGGTTATGCGAGAGAGCCGCTAACGGAGGACAAGGTCTTTGTTTTCAGGGTGGCGCTTTGTGACAATGACATTGACAGAGATGGTGAAAAGTTTTCATCAGGCGCTTTGGAGAAGCTTGCGGAGCTTTTTAAGGGCAGAACGGGTATTTTCGACCATGACCCCAAAAGCTCAAAGCAGACTGCCAGAATATTCGACACTTGGGTGGAAACTCTGCCTGAGAAAACTACGACAGACGGAGAGGTCTACCGCAGGCTTATGGCAAAGGCTTACATGGTGCGAACTGCTTCTAACGGCGACCTTATAAGCGAGATCCAGGGCGGAATAAAGAAAGAGGTATCCGTTAGCTGCACCATGGGAAAGAAGCTTTGCTCTGTATGCGGAGCGGATATGTACAAGGGCGGCTGTGACCATGAAAAGGGCGGTGAATACTGCGGTAAGCTGTGTTATCACATTCTTGACGAGCCGCTTGACGCTTACGAGTGGTCGTTCGTGGCAGTGCCTGCACAGGTGAACGCAGGGGTAACGAAGCGTTTTGCCTTAAGGGAGAAGCATGAAGGCACCGACAAGAGCTATGAGCTTGCCCTTGCGAGGGAAGCTTTTGAAAAGGACGTTTTAAGGCTCAGCTATTTCTGCAAGCCTTTTATGAGTGCAAAGTGTGTGAAAGAACTTGCGGAGCTTATGACAGTTACGGAGCTTATTGACTTCCGTGGCAGGCTTGAAAAGCAGGCGGCTGAGAATGAGGAGGTCTACAAAGCTGAAAGGGAGAGCTTTATCACGGGGGATTACAAGATGTAAGGGACAGATGTGAAAGGGGGTGATTACAATGTGGAGATAGAGGCTCAGGGGTCAGGAAAAATATGTTTCTCACCTGCAAAACAGCGAAAATGCGTAACATTTGTTGGGGCGATCTTGGGTCGCCCGTGAAAGAGAGGGTTTGATGCAGGCTGGGTTCATTGGAAAACACACATCTAAATCAGTACAAAAAATCGGACAACTTTAATTATCGAAAAGGAGAAAATAATATGTACAACAATATCAAACTTGAAAAGGGACTTTATTCTATCACAGGCAAGACATTCACACAGGCGCTGGCTGAGCTTGATCCTGACGCAAACTATGAGAACACCGAGCTTAAAGGTCTTGACGCCTTTGAAAGACAGCTCAAGCGTTTTGACATCAAGGTAAAGGGTGCAAATTCTGACAGGGTGGAGAAATTCTTCATTTCCACTGAGTCGGCAGTGCTTTTCCCTGAGTACATAAGACGCACTGTCAAGCAGGGCATGGACGAGGCTTCTATCATGGGCAAGGTAGCGGCGGCTGTTTCATACACTGACGGAGTGGATTTCAGAGGTCTGAACGTTACAAAGTCAGGTTCAACTGACGTTGTGTCAGAGGGTGGAAATGTGCCTATCACAACTGTCAGACTTAGCACCTCCAGTAAGACTCTCACAAAGTTTGCAAGACGTCTTAACTGTTCTTTTGAGTCTGTAAGGAAGCAGAAGCTTGAGGCTTTCGGCGTGGTGCTGAGAAACCTTGGGGCGACTATAAGCAGAGATGTGAACAGCCTTGCCATGACTGAGATAACAAGAGGTATTACAGCTCAGACTCTTATTGGCAGCGAGCTTACTTACGCTGATCTGGCGGCTTTTTGGGCTTCCATGGGCGAGTTCAACATGACGACCATGATCTGTACTCCTGATGTTATGGCTAAGATCCTTGCTATGGACGAGATGAAATACTGCATTGGCGACTATATGGCAGGCGGCACAGTTCAGACGCCATACGGTGTAACGCTTGTAAAGTGTCCTCAGCTCACAGGCGGTATTGCGGTGGGCATCGACCAGAGCAGTGCGGTTGAAATGGTGCTTGGGGGAGATGTTATCGTGGACTACGATAAGCTTCTTACTAATCAGAGCAACGAGATCGTTTGCTCGGTGCTTGCAGGTTTTTCTGTACTTACGAGCGGTGCTGTAAAGACGCTGAAAACTACAAAGTAAGCTGAGAGGATAATGAAAAAGGGACGGTGGGCGGGTATATTTTTTGAAAGGAGCAGGAAAATGGCAATAAGCAAAGACAATGTAAAAAGCAATTTCATGGAGCTAAGCGGACTTGACAGCACGTCGGCTGAGGTGTATGCAGGGCTTATAACGGTGTGTGCTGACGAAATGGAAAAGGCTGTTGACCAGGAGCGAATGGTCGCTGATGGCGGGACGGCTATATGCGAATTTGCGGCGGCAGCGGAGGTCTTTTACAGATTTATTTGTCTGAAAGCCGCTGAATACAAGGTCATGTTTACGGCACAGGGCAAGGCGGTGGAGGCTTTTGACGAGGAGAACAGGATAAAGGCGGCAAGAGAGCTTCGTGACAGTGCAGTTTCAAGGGCGGAAAGATTTTTCTCAAAGGACGGCTTTGTATTCAATGCCGTTATCGCATATTAGGAAGGAGGACGAGCCATGACAGTCTGGACAGAAATGGCGGCAGAGATAAAAAAGATACTTGACGGAGCAGGCTTTACTGCAATGGGTGAATACACTTCGGCTGACAGTCTATTGCACAGTGGGGAAGCAATTGGCTTCTATGGACTTAAAGGCTATGATGTGGTCGATGAAGTCATTGGGCAGGGCGGCAAAAAGCTTTACACTGAGTATATATGTCATATCGACCTGCGGCTCATGGGCAAGGCAGGAAAATACGATGACATGGAGGAGCTTCAGGAAAAGTGTGAAAGCGTTATGGCGGAGCTTGCAAAAAGCGATGTTCTGAATGTAAAGAGCGCAGAGCTTGGAGGCGCAGTTCAGACATTGCCCCTTCACAGGCTCGAAAGGCAGGCAGAGCTTAGTATCGGCATTTGCAGTGAGGAGGATATAAGTGAGTAAAAAGGGAAAGATAAAGCTTGACATCGGCACACGTTCATTTTACATGGACGGAGTTAAGCGAAGCGGAGGTTACATTCAGGAGGAAACAAAGGCTGTGAATGGTATTTTGCGAAATATCTCAGGCAAGGCGGCGGAGATATTTCAGTTCAGCGGCAGGATCGCTCCGTCGGACAAGGCTTACGCTTGGGCTGCTCTAAGCGAGAACGGGGGAAAGACGATCAATTTCACGGCAGACGGGGTCTTATACAGCGGATACATACTCTCAGAGATAGAAATGGATTTTCAGCCTGACAGGATGATCGGAAGCCTTATGATAAAGCTTAGGGGGGCGGAATAATGGCGAAGATATACATCAGGTTTGAACTTATTGGCAGCGGCAATTTGGACTATAGAAACATTGTTTCAGCAAGGCTTGTGAAAGACCGCTATACGCCATACAGTGAACTTAGAGCGTCTGTCGTTCTGAATAACAGCATAAATCTTAACAATATCAGGCGTGTGGCACTTTATATAGGCAGCAGGCGTATGCACTACGGTCCTGCGGATTACATCAGAACAAGGGTGAGAGGCGGAAAAACTGTTCTTGAACTTATAAGCCGTGGGATAACACTTATGCTGGGGCAGAACGAGCCTGAGCCTGGGGTATGGTCTAAGGTGAGTTTGACAGATATTATGAAGAGCTACAGTCCCTCAAGTGAGATAACCTACGAGAGTGGAACTGACGCTGTGAACTATGTGAACATCAAAGAGAAGTCTACACTGTGGGAGGCTATCGGCGTATACGCGGTCAAGGCTTACGGCAGGCGTGCATATATCAGAGGGGACAGGCAGGTCAATGTGTCGCTGAGTATCCTTTCTGTGAATATCGGTACTCAGCGTCTTATTGAATACGGCAAACAGCTTGATACGAGAACGATGCTGTCAAAGATATATATGAAAAACGTGGACGGGAAGTATGGATATAGCTATTCAAGCGGTAAAACTATACCACATGGTATCACCAGGGAGAAGTATTATGGTCTTGATAAGCAGTGGCTCAATAATGTGGATGCCGGGCTTAAAGATAGGATAGAGTTTGCAGAGAGGGAGTATTTGGTGGAGCATATCACATATGAGGGGTATTGCGGCGAGGATATCACAGATAAAATAATTTGTAATGGATATGGCGTAAATGGAAAAAGAGTGAGCAGAATGGAGATAACGGTCAATAGCAAAGGTATGCAAACGAAGCTTTTATGTGAATAGGAAAGAGAAGTAAGGAATGAATAGAGCAAAAAAAACAGCGTACAGAAAAAACTGTACGCTGTTTGAAGCTTCGTATTAACCCTTTACGCTTCCCAGAGCAACACCACGAATGATGAACTTTGAAAGGCAGAGGTAAACAATTACTACAGGAAGGATAGCAAGTACGATGTACAAGCTGAACATTCCCACGTCCTTCTCCTGTGGACCTGCGTAACGCATTGCGTTAAGTACCAGAGGAATTGTGTACTTACTCTTAGTTGTAAGGATAAGTCTTGGCATGAAGTAGTTGTTCCAGTTTGTTACGAATGTAAAGATGATCTGAACTGCGAATGCAGGCTTGAGGATAGGAGTTACGATCCTGTTGAAGGTCTTGAACTCTCCGCAGCCGTCGATACGGGCTGCCTCTACGATCTCAAGCGGAAGTGCAGACGCCATATACTGCTTCATGAAGTAGTATGTAGCTGGTGCTGCGACAGCAGGAATGATCAGCGGAATATAAGTATCTGTCCAGCCGAGTTTGTTCATGAACTGGTAGAAACCGATAGCTGAAGCCTGTGTTGGAACCATCATTACGATGAGAATGAACATATCTGCGAACTTTCTCAGCTTGAACTGGTAAACGTGTGTTGCATATGCTGTCAGTGCTGAGAAATAAACGCTGAGCAGTGATGCACAAGCAGAAATGAACAGTGAGTTAGCAAGTGAACGCCATACACTTCCGTATGCAACGGCTGTTGAACCACTGAACAGGTTCTTGAAGTTTGTTGCGAGGAAGTGGTCAGGATACCATCTGATACCTGCCTGTGATCTGCCTCGTGTCGCATTGATTATCAAAAGATAGAATGGGAAAAGTGAAATAACGACCAAAAGAACAAGGACAACATAAGCTATTATCCTGTGGATCAGAAGTCCGGTACTATTTGTCTTTTCACCAACTATTTCAGTACTTCTTGGCATTTCAGCTTACCCCCTTTTCTTCTTTTTCTTCTTTCCGTCATGGTCAGCAGACGCAAACATAAGTGCAAGTCCGATAACAGCGGAAACGATAAAGATTATTACGCACAGTGCAGACGCCTTACCGATGTCGCCCTGCTTATTTGCCTGGATTATCATTACGACGGTCTTAAGTTTTCCGTTAGGGTTACCCATATCCTTTGTGAGGAGGGCAGGTACGTCGTACATCTGAAGTCCACCGATGAGTGATGTTACAAGAACATATGACATGATAGGCTTGATGAGCGGAATTGTGATCTTCCAGAATGTCTGGCTGGAAGTTGCACCGTCGATCTGTGCTGACTCATAGAGTGATGTATCAACACCCATGATAGCAGCCATAAGAAGAATTGTTGTATTACCATACCAAAGTATGAAGTTGATGAGTCCAACTACACCTCTTGATCCCCAAACACTTTCAAGGAGCGGAACCTTGATAAGATCATAGATAGCGCCGCCTCTGCTGAACAAGCTGTAGAACAGAAATGCAAAAGCAGATGCCATGATTACGTTTGGAAGATAGATAACAGCCTTGAAGAATCCCTGAGCCTTTATCTTAAGACGAAGGTCAGTGAACCATACTGCAAGGATAAGAGAGATAACGATCTGTGGGATAAATCCTACGATCCACATGATGATCGTATTCCAGAAAGACTGAAGCAGATCACTTCCTGATGTGAATATAGTTGAATAGTTATCGAAACCGCAGAATGTCGGTGTTACTTCGACAGCCTGTCTTGTCCAACCACCGCCGATAGAGCCCTGATCCTTAACATAGTCCGTAAAGCTGTAATAGAAGGTCTGGAACAGAGGATATAGTGAGAAGATGATGTAAACTACAAAGAATGGGATAAGGAAAATATATCCCCACTTGGCATAGCTTATGCTTTTTCTCTTCATATAAGTATACCTATTCCTTTCGTGAGATTAATAAATAATAGGGGGGGATATCCTCCACCCCCTATATTTAATTAGATACTGTTTTTTTATACGATTAGAAATCGCAAGTAAGGTTACCATAGAGGTCTGTGATGTTCTTCTTGAAGTTCTCAAGAGCAGCCTCATATGAATCAACTGTGCCGAGGAAGTAGTCCTTCATAGCACCCTGGAATTTCTCGTTGCAGCCCTGGTCATAAGCAGAAAGCTTGTTCTCGAGGGAGATCTTGTCAGCAGCCTCTGTAAGAAGTGCAAGGTGATCCTGTCCGCCGAGGAATGCGTTTGTATAACCGCCGTCGATAAGCTCCTTGATAGCAGCCTTGTTGTTTGTGTAGTCCTGCTCGCCCTCAGTGATAGCCTTAGCTACGTCCTTGTTGCAAGTCATTACCTTCATGATATCAGCAACGATATCCTGGTTATCGGAGTCGATAGCGCCGCAGATCCATGTACCGCCCCAGTAGTAAGCCTGTGGGCCTGAGCAAGCCTTCCAGAGACCATAACCGCCGTTGCCTTCCTTAGCGTTTGAACCATCAGCCTTGATCTCTTCGTCAACTGTGTTTGGAAGAAGTGTGAAAGGAATGCCCCATGTTGAGAAGAAGTAGCCGAATACGCCACCGTCGATCTTCTGACCAGCAGCCCAAGCATCGTCCCAAAGGGAAGTCTTGTTGTTGTAGCCCTTGTCTGTGTATTCCTTAGTCTGGTCAGCCCAAGCCTTGATCTGTGGGTCAATTGTGATCTTGTTGTCTGTTACCCATGGGCTAGACATATTGTTTGAGAAGCATCTGTATGTATCATCGAAACCGGATACCATCTTGTAGCCCTTGTCAGCCATCTTCTGAGCTGTTGCTGTGAATGTATCCCAATCCTTAACAGCTTCCTGAACCTTCTCTGGATCGCTTGTGCCGAGAACGTCTTCAGCGATCTTTGTGTTGTAGAGGAACAGACCTGGAGTTGCCTGCCATGATACACCCTTCAGCTCGCCTGTTTTTGTATCTGTTGCAACGTCCTTTGTGTACTGATACATCTGTGACATATCGTCGTCTGTGATGCCGAGGTCCTGAATAGAAAGTGCAACGTCGCCGTTAGCATACTTCAGAGCGTAGTCAGCTTCCATAAGGAACATATCTACCTTCTCTGTGCTGTCCTGCTGACCCTTAAGAGCCTCGTCCAGCTTTGTCTGGTAAGCGTTACCTTCGTTTTCAACCTGTACCCAGTTCAGCTTAACGCCGTTGATTGTTGCGATCTCCTTTGAACCATCAGCAAGCTCGTTGTATGTAAGCTCGTTTGATGTGCCCTGTGGATAGTACTTATCAAGTCTTGACTTGAACTCTGTGTTCCAGCAGTAAATTGTAAGAGTCTTCTTTGAATCCTCTGATGAATCTACACCGTGAAGCTTTGAAGTATCCTGTCTGTCTGCGTCCTTGTTGATACCTGTGCCGTCGCCAGCCTTTGATGTTGTGCCGCCCTTAGCATCAGGTGTTGAAGATGAATCTGAGCTGCCGCAAGCTGTGAACATTGAAGCTGCCAGACAGAGGCTCAATGAACCTGCAAGTACTTTCTTAAGATTTGCCATAATAATTTTCCTCCTTAAAATCACATTAGTTTATTTGATTTGCTCCGCAGCATTTCTGCGGAAAATTAATGCCTTGAATTAATTGATGTCGCTTACCGAGCCGCCTTCCAGCAGCTTTCCGTCGACTGTTATCACCTCTTTAAAGGTGGTCTGTGGGTTTTCTATCAGTGATACCAGCTGTTTTGCGGCTGTTACACCGATAAGGTCTGTGTCCTGAAGATAAGTCGTAAGCTTTGGAGAGAGAAGCTGTGAATAAGCTATTCCGTCGTAGCCCACTATCGAGATATCCTCCGGTACTGAAAGACCCATTTCCTTGACTGCATTGAAAGCTCCCATTGCTGAATAATCATCGGGCATGAAAACGCAGGTCGGTCTGTTCTCTCTGCTAAGAAGTTCTTTTGTCAGCTTATAAGTCAGATCAGGGTTGTGATAATCACCGTTAAGTATCCAATCGGGATCAACTGAAATTCCTCTTGTCATACAAGCTTTATAGAAGCCTGCCAGACGTCTTTCGGCTACTGCCGATCTGTTGCCCTGGATAAAAGCAATCTTCCTATGCCCCATCTTCGTCACATAGTTGATAAGCTCTTCCATACCTTTTTCATTATTGGACATGATCGCTGTTCTGCAATCGAAGATGTGGTCGATCGTGACCACTGGTATATCTCCGTTTATCACCTCGTACACGTCCTGCGACGTAAAATCCGTACAGGCAATGATAACACCGTCAACATTGCGGTATTTGCAATGTTCATATGTAGACATTTTCTGCTTGCCCACATCTCTATTTATAAAGGTTATATCATATCCTGCTGCTTCAGCCGTAGTCTTAAAGCTGTCAAGCACCTTTGCGAAAAACTCATGGGTAAGACCGCTTCCTGCTTCGTCGAGATACATGACCCCGAGATTATAGGTCCTGTTGGTCTTTAAAGCTCTTGCCTGAGAATTTGGGAAGTAGCCCATTTCTTTGGCGGCTTTCATAAGTCTTTCTCTTGTTGCCTCGCTTACGTCCTTATGGCCGTTGAGGGCTTTGCTTACGGTTGCGACGGATACTCCGCAGCGAACGGAAATGTCTTTTAAGGAAACCAATGATATTTCCGCCTTTCCGTAGATTTTAAACGTTTACGCTTGATGCTTTCCATGAAAACTTATTTCAAACGTTTCCGTTAATAAAAATATACAATATTCTCGGCATAATTTCAAGTCTTTTTTCACATTTTTATGCCCTCTGTAATAAATTATGGAGGTTTAGCCAATTTTTCAACTTTACTTTTGTGCATTTTAACAATGCCATTTGGATAATTGTAATCGATTTGTTACAAAGGAGCTGACAGGCTAATCAAAAAGCTGCGAAAATGCACTGCGTTTTCTGAGGGGTATATGAAACCAGGCTGTGTGGTATGTGAAAAATGTATATAAACATTTCTTTTGTATACAATTATGTTATGTGAAATTACAAAAACCATTAAAGAACTTTATTCATTAAACGTTTTCGGATAATAATTGTTGAAAAGTGTGTTGTGACATATGATATTGTTAAAATATTATCTTGATATGAAAATATGATAGTCATTTGATCGGAAAAGTTGGAATATTCGGTGTTTGCGAAGATATTTTGAAACGTTTAAGCATATTTTAGCGTTTTTTTTATTGTGCAAAATAACGATGTGGAAAGAAAACGTATTTATTTCATACATTATATTCACAAGCTACATATGATATGACTATTTGATAGGGATTTTGCAAAGCTTTGAAAAAAATCTTGAATTTGCTTTGAGAAAAATCTTGAATTGATGTTGACAAATGTGTGGTTTTGGTGTATAATGTTTAAGTCTTATATGCTGATATGGCTCAGTTGGTAGAGCAGCTCATTTGCTGAGCAAGCGACCGCTGCCAGAGGCAGATGAAGGGAGCTTGCGAAGGGAAGAAATAAGGAGAATTGCGACAGCGACAGCCGAGCAAGGCGACTATATTTCTGACCGTATATGAGCAGGTCGTGGGTTGTTGATAAAGCGACACGGCGGCGGATCAAATAAGCTAACAGAAAAATTTAATATATGCTGGAATAGCTCAGTTGGTAGAGCAGCTCATTCGTAATGAGCAGGTCGCGTGTTCAAGTCACGTTTCCAGCTCCATAGAACCCTTCTAGACATTAGGAGGGTTTTGTCATATTATGCATAAACTTTTTTAGTTTCTCAAAGGCCCAGGCTAAAAGCAAAGTAAGCGTAAAATAAATCCACGACTTCCAAACAATTGAATTTTGGCGTATAATAAAGTCCAAGCAACTCTATAGAGTGTGTAGGATCAAATTAGACACAGGAGGAAAAGAACATGTCGGAAGCTCCGTGAGAAATGTGTAGCATCAGCGCAAGGCAAAGCGTACACATGATGAATGGATGAGTAACCTGCCCACTGAAAAATACTTGACCAGGTTGTTCTCAAAACCGAATGACACAATTTTTTGCCATGGAAAAACTAATACGCTCTTAACCTCGCTGTGTTTTTCGGCGAGGTCTTTTTCTGCTGTAAATAAACGCGGGTTATTTTACGCTTACGGTTTGAGTCCGACTATCAGCTTTTGGACTTCGGGATTTTGATTCCGAAGTCTTTTTTTGAAAATAAAACAATAATTCTCTGTAATAATTAGAAAATATATAAAACTGATTATGCAAAACATTAAATTAAATGTGTCGCTTATTGTCGTAAATAATCGAATAATGTAGAACATTTGTTTAAAAATTACAATATTCTTAATTTAATTAACTTAAAATTAGTGTAAGTTCTGAAATTTAGAATTTAAATATATTTTTTATAAATATTGTTAATTTTTGGTTGTTAATATTATATAATTATTAACAAGAGGTTTGTTTTAACTTAACAAGTTTCATTAATAAAATAACGGAGGTAAAAGAAATGTTTAAAACAAAAACAAAGTCAAGGCTGTAACGAACATTGTCCGGCATACTTGCCTTTACTATGACAGCGAGTGTGGCAGCTGTCATGCCGGCAGCGGCTGAGGAAACAGCGAAGTATCCCTAAGCTATTTTTTTCGCAGACGAAGATGCAGGCATTACTTTAAATACTGACAGTTTCACCTTAAACGGTAATGCTTACACAAACGGAGTTTTCTCGACAACTGCACAATATCCTAATATCAATGGTACTGTTACAGATGCTGACGATATTACTGATGTAGACAACACAGAGGAAGAAACCGAAGATGTATTTGATGTCAACAAAGATATGATACTCATTCACACCAAGCTGACAAGCAAGTATTTCACTGAAGGCTGTAATCCTGTATAATAAAACTTGACACATACAAAACAATCAAAGTATAATAAAAACAA
>OGKW01000017.1_pt1 | contig 157369 bp, 129 predicted proteins | sample 1572601 | NCBI WGS metagenome assembly OGKW01 (sample SAMEA2581875, study PRJEB24529) | metagenome | biome: Human gut stool | place: China | collected 2011
TGGTTTCAAAAATAAGAAGGTTTGAGTATATTCTTACAGATTCAGAACTGGAAGCATTAATACTTGAATGTAATCTGATTAAAGAATACAGACCCAAATATAATACAATGCTTATGGATGACAAAACATATCCTTATGTAATGATTACAGTAAGTGAGGATTATCCACGAATTGTTTTGGCAAGAAGGATGAAGAAGGACAATAATAAATATTTTGGACCTTTTACAAGCAGTGCAGCAGTTAAAGACACCATAGATTTGTTACAGAAAATGTATCAAATTAGAAGTTGCAACAAGGCTATTGTAAGTGATGGCACATATACTGCTGATGGAGAATATAAGAATATTCCAAAGATTAATGGAAGGCCTTGTCTTTATTATCATATTGGACAGTGCAAAGGTCCCTGTCAGGGATATATTTCCAAAGAAGATTACAGGGAAAATATTAATAAAGCCATTAAATTCTTAGAAGGCAATTACACTCAGACAATCAAGGAGCTGGAGGAAAAGATGCAGGAGGCATCAGCTAATCTTGATTTTGAGAAAGCAATGGAATGTAGAGATTTGATTAATAGCATTAATCATGTTGCGGGAAATCAGAAGATTACAACTCATCAGTTTGAGGATAGGGATATTATTGCTTATGCAGAGGAAGGAAACGATGCAGTTGTACAGGTGTTTTTTGTTAGAAATGGTAAGCTTATCGGCCGTGAACATTTTTATCTTACAACTGTCCCGGGGGATACCGGCAAAGATATTCTTACAAGTTTCATAAAGCAATATTATATTGGAACGCCTTTTATTCCAAGGGAGCTTTTGGTGCAGGAAGAGGTGGAAGAGCCGGAACTTTTGTCACAGCTCCTTAGCAGAAATCAGAATTATACAGTAAGAATTGTAAATCCTAAAAAAGGAAGTAAGGAGAAGCTTGTTGAACTTGCAGCAAAGAATGCAGGCAATCTTTTGGAACAAAATAAAGAAAAATATAGAAGGGAACAAAAACGTACTGTAGGTGCAGTGGAGGAAATAGAGGAACTTATTGGTATTACGGGAATCCATAGAATGGAAGCCTACGATATATCCAATACTAACGGTTACGAGTCCGTTGCATCAATGATAGTTTATGAGGACGGAAAACCGAAGCGTAATAATTATAGAAAGTTTAGAATTAAGTCTGTTAAGGGTCCTGACGATTATGCCAGCATGAGAGAAGTTCTTACAAGAAGATTCCGTCACGGAATAGAAGAACGTGAAAAGCTTGATATGGAAGAAAAAGACTACAAACTTGGAAGTTTTAGTAACTTCCCGGATATTCTTATGATGGATGGTGGAAAAGGTCAGGTAAACATAGCTCTTGAAGTTTTGGACAGCCTTAACCTTCATATTCCTGTTTGTGGAATGGTAAAGGACGATAACCATAGAACACGAGGACTTTATTACAATAATGAGGAAATTCCTATAGCAAAGAATTCGGAAGGATTCAGACTGATTACAAGAATGCAGGATGAAACTCATAGATTTGCAATAGAGTATCATAGAAGTCTTAGAAACAAAAAACAAGTACATTCAATACTTGATGACATTCCGGGAGTAGGTCCGGCAAGAAGAAAGGCATTAATGAGAGAATTTAAATCCATTGAAGGAATTAGGGAAGCTACAGTGGAACAGCTTAGTCAGGTTGATACTATAAGCGAAAAAGTGGCAAAGGACATATACAAATTTTTTCATTAATTAATATATACAAAAAAAAGCTGTAATGTTAAAATAATGTATGACAATGAAAAATGGTCGTGAAAATTATACTTGTAGCGAAAGGAGCAAATTTATGAAAAAAATTAAATTTACAAAAATAATAGAAAACTACAATTTAAAGAATTATATACCTGAAATTGATACGGATAAGATTTATATTAATACTCCGGAAGTTAATAGACCGGCGTTACAGTTAGCAGGTTTCTTTGATCATTTTGATAAGGAAAGAGTACAGATTCTTGGAAACGTGGAATATGCTTTCATTGATAGTATGGAAAGACAGAACAGACTTTGGGTGTACGAAAAGTTAATGAGTAGTGGAATTCCATGTCTGATTTTATGTAGAGGGCATGAAGCAGATGATGATTTGATTGAAGCAGGAAGAAAATATAATGTACCTGTTTTAATGACAGAATGGACTACATCAAGATTTGATGCAGAACTTACAAGATGGCTTAATGTTCAGCTTGCACCGTGTATTACAATCCATGGTGTTTTGGTAGATGTTTATGGTGAAGGTGTTTTGATTATGGGTGAAAGCGGAATCGGTAAAAGTGAGGCAGCCCTTGAATTAATTAAGAGAGGCCATAGACTTGTAACTGATGATGTTGTAGAAATAAGAAAGGTAAGTGATGAAACATTAATTGGTGCATCACCTGAAATTACTAAGCATTTTATTGAATTAAGAGGTATTGGTATCATAGATGTAAAGGCTTTATTTGGTGTTGAAAGTATTCTTGACACAGCCAATATTGACATGGTTATTAAGTTAGAAGAATGGGATAGAAGCAGAGAATATGATAGACTTGGAATTGAAGATAATTACACAGAATTTCTTGGGAATAAAGTAGTTTGCTATTCTATTCCTATCAGACCGGGTAGAAATGTAGCAGTTATTGTTGAGTCAGCATCAGTAAACCACAGACAGAAGAAGATGGGTTACAATGCTGCCAAAGAATTATATAAACGTGTAACTGACAATCTTATGAAGCAGAATGACGAGGAGGAATAGGAGAAAATTATGAAAAAGTATTGTTTTGGAGTTGACGTTGGAGGAACAACAGTTAAAGTAGGACTTTTTACAGTAGAAGGTCAGCTCCTTGATAAGTGGGAGATTATTACAAGAACAGAAAATAATGGTGAAAAAATTTTATTTGATATATGTGAATCATTAGAAGCTAAGTTAGACGAAAAGTCTATTGATTTAGATGAAGTTAAGGGAATCGGCATTGGTTTGCCGGGACCTGTTTTAGATGACGGAACTGTATTACAGTGTGTTAACTTAGGTTGGGGTAAGTTTAATGTATCAGAAAAAATGTCTGAAATGTTCCACGGAATAGAGGTTAAGGCAGGCAATGATGCCAACGTTGCAGCTCTTGGTGAAGCGTGGAAAGGTGGCGGAAAGGATTTTGATGATATCGTTATGGTTACACTTGGAACAGGTGTAGGCGGAGGTGTTATTTTAGAAGGAAAAATTCTTACAGGACATAACGGTGCAGCAGGCGAAATCGGTCACATGCATGTTGAAGATGGTGAAGAACTTAACTGTAACTGCGGCGGTTGCGGATGCCTTGAACAGTATGCATCAGCTACAGGTGTAGTGAGACTTGCAAACAGATATATTGCAAAGAATAGTGAATCAACTAAGATGACAGAATTTGGTGAAGACATTACAGCAAAAGATGTTTTCGACTTGGCAAAAGAAGGAGATAAGGGTGCTGTAGCTGTTGTTGAACAGATGAGTACATATCTTGGAAAAGCCATGGCAAGTATTGCAACAGTAGTAAACCCACAGGCATTTATTATTGGCGGTGGTGTAAGTAAGGCAGGTCAGTATCTTATTGATGCCATTGCAGATGTTTATGTTAAATATGCTTTCCCAGCTTGTAGAGAAGCAAAAATTGCTCTTGCAGAATTAGGAAATGATGCAGGAATTTATGGTGCGGCAGCACTTATAGTATAAAAAGTAACTAGAGGTTTTAGGAGGATTCAATGGATAACGCATTCATAGAAAAGATTAAAGAAATAGTTGGAGAAAAATATGTAAAAGAGAATGAGAGCATGGCATCTCATTGTACTTTCAGATGTGGAGGAAACGCTGAATTATTCGTAACTCCGGGCAGTATTGATGAGTTAACACAGGTTGTAGCACTTTGTAGAGAGAATGATGTGGAATTTCTTGTTATAGGAAACGGAAGCAATCTTTTAGTTAAAGATGAAGGCTACAAGGGGGTAATAATTGAAGTTAATTCAAGAATAAGTTTTATTGATGTTATTGGTGAAGATATTGTAGCCGACGCAGGTGCAAAGCTTTCAGCAGTGGCAGTTACTGCAATGGAGAACGACCTAGGTGGTTTTGAGTTTGCTCACGGTATTCCGGGCAACATTGGTGGTGCCGTAATGATGAATGCAGGTGCTTATGGTGGAGAAATGAAACAGGTTCTTAAATGGGTTAAGGTACTTGATAATGAAGGAAACATTATTACACTTGATGCATCTGAGCTTGAAATGGGATACAGAACAAGCATTATTGAGAAGAAAGGTTATATTGTTCTTCAGGCAAGAATTGGTCTTAACATTGAATTCTCAGAGGATATTGGTTTGATTATGCAGATGTTTATGCAGAAGAGAAGAGCAAGTCAGCCACTTGAATATCCAAGTGCAGGAAGTACTTTCAAGAGACCTGAAGGATATTTTGCAGGTAAATTAATTGACGATGCAGGGCTTAGAGGATACAGAGTTGGTGGAGCCATGGTATCAGAAAAGCATTGTGGTTTTGTAATTAATTACGATAATGCCACAGCAACAGATGTTATTAATCTTATGAAGGATGTACAGGCTAAAGTTAAAGAGAAGTTCGATGTACAGTTAGAACCTGAAGTTAGAATTATCTAAAAGTCTAAGTATGAGGGAGTACAAATGCGATTAGTAATAGTAACAGGTATCTCAGGGGCAGGCAAAGTAACTGCCCTTAAGATTTTTGAGGATAACGGGTATTATTGCGTAGATAATCTGCCAATAGATTTAATTGAAAGTTTTGCAGATATTCTTTTTGGGCAGACTAATGAAAAGAATAAAGTTGCAATTGGAGTAGATATCAGAAGCGGAAAAAATCTTGAGAAGATGTCAGAAGTTCTTAAGAATATGAAAGCAAAAGAACAGAATTATGAGATTTTGTTCTTAGACTGCAACAATAATACTTTAATAAAGAGATTTAAAGAAACACGAAGAAGTCATCCAATGGGTGACAGAGATAGTGTTGAAAATGAAATTAATGAAGAGAGGGCAAAGCTGGAATTTTTAAGAGAACAGGCTGATTATATAATCGACACCAGCAATCTTCTCGTAAAAGAACTAAGAGGAGAAATAGAAAAGATATTTGTTTTAAACAGAGATTACAGAAATCTTTTTGTTACAATAATGTCTTTTGGTTTCAAGCACGGTGTTCCGGCAGATTGTGATTTGGTATTTGATGTAAGATTTCTTCCAAATCCATATTATGTGCCTGAGCTGAAACACAAAACAGGTAATCAGAAGGAAGTACAGGATTATGTTTTGAACTCGCCTGTGTCACACGAATTTCTTAATAAATTAGTAGATATGATTAAATTTCTTATTCCAAACTATATTGAAGAGGGAAAGAATCAGTTGGTTATAGGAATTGGTTGTACAGGTGGTCATCACAGATCAGTAACAATAGCTAATGAATTATATAATCAATTAAATAGTTCAGACGCTTCTTATGGAATCAGATTATCTCATAGAGACATAGACAGATAGTAGAAATAGTAGGAAGTGGCATGAGTTTTTCAAGTAAGGTTAAAAAGGAATTAGCAGGTCATATCAGTAATGCAACACATTGTCGAATAGCAGAAATTGCAGCTATTATTTCTATGTGCGGAAGTGTACTGATAGACGTTGATGAAAAGTATTCCATAAGAGTCAGAACTGAAACCGATTCAACGGCAGAAAAGTTTAAGACTTTGGTGTGGAAAACATTTCATATAGATGCAAAAATTGTTGTAAAAAAGAATGCATATTCAAAAAATGCAGAGACATATACTATTACCATAAAAGATCACAATCAGGCAATGAAAGTCTTAGAGGCAACTAAATTAATTGATGATCAGGGGCAGATAGGAGAGAATCTTTCAGTGACCAATAATGTTGTTATAATGAAAGATTGTTGCAAGAGAGCCTTCATAAGAGGGGCATTTATGGCAGCAGGTTCCATAAGTGATCCTAACAGCTCTTATCACTTTGAAATTAAGTGTAATAACGAAAAAAAGGCTGAGCAATTAATAAAATTACTAAATAAATTTAATATTGAGGCAAAAACAGTTGCAAGAAAAGGTCATTTTGTGGTATATATCAAGGAAGGCGAAGGAATAGTTGATGTTTTAAATGTAATGGAGGCTCCGGTAGCTTTAATGGAAATGGAGAATGTCCGAATCCTAAAAGGCATGAGCAACTATTACAATAGGCAGGTTAATTGTGAGACTGCAAACATTAAGAAGACAGTAACAACTGCATGCAGACAGATAGATGATATTAATTATATCATTGAAAATGAGGGCTTAGAATATTTGCCTGATAAGTTACAGGATATAGCAACATTGAGAGTTGAAAATCCACGCGAGGGGAAAAATCCCTAAAGTAAGAAGCTTGAACCGCAATTAGGAAAATCAGGGGTTAATCACAGATTGAGAAAGATTTGCCAGATTGCAGAGGAAATAAGGGGAATCCCCAAGGAGGAAAGGTTATAATGATAACAAAGGATGTAACAATTGATATTAAGCAGGCTACAGATGCAAGTCCAGTGGCAAAATGCGTACAGTTAGCTAGTCAGTTCAAGAGTAAAATATATATTGAAAATGGAGCTACAAAAGTTAATGCTAAGTCAATCATGGGAATGATGGCATTAGGAATTCTTTCAGGAGAAGAAGTAAAAGTATCTGCTGAAGGAGACGACGAGCAGAATGCAATTGATACAATGGTAAATTACTTAACAGCTAATTAATCGAAAATAGCATGAAATAAAAAATCCTTTCTGTCGGTGACGGAAGGGATTTTTTTGTGGTGATTACGTGTCGTAGATATAAAGCTTGTCCACATTCAAACTTATACATATCTGCCCACGGAAACATATTCCAAGCTTTATAGTATAAATTCAAAGGCAATTAAACCTGGTAATTCCCCATAAGTCTTTGCTCTTAATTCTAATATATAGTATAATTATTTAATTAGCAGTAAGGTTAATGAGAAGAATATAAAAGAATTAAAGAGTAACATAAAAGTAGACTATAAAAAGAAGAATAACAGTGAACATATATTACAAAAAAGAAAGGAACAGCTTATGAAACTTATATCATGGAATGTTAATGGAATCCGTGCCTGTGTTACAAAGGGCTTTATGGATTTCTTTAATGAAATAGACGCGGATATTTTTTGTATACAGGAATCAAAGATGCAGGAAGGACAGCTTGAACTTGAAATGCCGGGATATTATCAGTATTGGAATTATGCTGAAAAGAAGGGATATTCAGGAACAGCAATTTTTACAAAGAAAGAGCCAATGGATGTGAAGTATGGCATTGGCATAGAGGAACACGACCACGAGGGAAGAGTTATAACGTTGGAGTTTGAAGATTTCTATATGGTTACATGCTATACGCCAAATTCACAGAACGAACTTAAAAGACTGGATTACAGAATGCAGTGGGAAGATGATTTTAAGGCATATCTTAAGAAGCTTGAAGAATCTAAACCGGTAGTTTTATGTGGTGATTTGAATGTGGCACATAAGGAAATAGATTTGAAAAATCCTAAGACTAACAGAAAGAATGCAGGCTTTACAGATGAAGAACGTGAAAAGATGACTAAGCTTTTAGATGACGGATTCATAGATACATTTAGATATTTCTATCCTGATTTGGAAGGAAAATATAGTTGGTGGTCATATAGATTTAAAGCCAGAGAGAAGAACGCAGGTTGGCGTATTGACTATTTTATTGTATCGGAAGCATTAAAGGACAAGCTTGAAGGGGCTGACATTCACACAGAAATACTTGGCTCAGACCATTGCCCAATTGAACTTGACTTGAATATATAAAGACAAAATAACAATTAAACAGGTGATTATATATGAATTTTGCACATTTACATGTCCATACAGAATACAGTCTGTTGGATGGCTCAAGTAAAATTAAAGAAATTACAAAAAGAGCCAAAGAGCTTGGAATGAACAGCCTTGCCATAACAGACCACGGTGTTATGTATGGATGCATAGATTTTTACAGGGCAGCACTTGAAAATGGAATAAAGCCTATTATCGGATGTGAAGTGTATGTGGCACCGGGTTCACGTTTCGAAAAAGAAGCAGGGGACAACGAAGACAGATATTATCATTTGATTTTGTTGGCAGAAAATAATGAAGGATATGCAAACCTTTGCAAAATAGTTTCAAAAGGATTTGTGGAAGGATTCTATTACAAACCACGAGTTGACTATGAAGTATTGGAAAAATACCACGAAGGAATTATTTGCCTAAGCGCCTGTCTTGCAGGAGAAGTACAGAAGTATCTGGCAAGAGGGGAATACGAAAAGGGAAAAGAAGCTGCCTTAAAATATGAGAAAATATTTGGAAAGGGTAATTATTTCCTTGAAATGCAGGACCACGGTATTCCGGAACAGGCAACAGTTAACCAGCAGTTAATGAGAATGAGCGAAGAGTTGGAAATTGACCTTGTTTGTACTAATGACGTACATTACACTTTTGCAGATGATGTGGAGGCACACGATATACTTCTTTGTATTCAGACCGGAAAGAAGAAAGCTGATGAGGACAGAATGCGTTATGAGGGGGGACAGTTCTACCTGAAATCACCGGAAGAAATGTACCGGCTTTTCAAATACGCACCTCAGGCAATGGAGAATACACAGAAAATCGCCGACAGATGTAATGTTACATTTGAGTTTGGAGTAACAAAGATTCCAAGTTTTCCTGTGCCGGAAGGCTACACATCATGGACTTACCTAAAAGAACTGTGCGAAACAGGACTTCACAACCGCTATCCTGTTTTTAAGGGAGAAGTTGACCAGAACTGTCATTTGACAAAAGAAGAACTGGAAGAAAGATTAAATTACGAATTAAATACAATAAAGAACATGGGATATATTGAATATTTTCTGATTGTTTGGGATTTTATTCATTATGCCAAGTCTAACGGAATTGCAGTTGGACCGGGAAGAGGTTCAGCGGCAGGAAGTATAGTTTCTTATTGTTTGGAAATAACAGATATAGAACCTATGAGATATAATTTGCTCTTTGAAAGATTCCTTAATCCTGAGCGTGTATCCATGCCCGATATTGACGTAGACTTTTGTATTGAAAGACGACAGGAAGTTATTGACTACGTAGGTAGAAAATACGGAAAAGACCATGTGGCGCAGATTGTGACTTTTGGAACATTAAAGGCAAGAGGTGTAATAAGAGATGTTGGACGAGTTCTTGATATGCCATATGCTCAGGTAGATAATATAGCAAAAATGATTCCACAGGAGCTTAACATTACTCTTGATGGAGCTTTAAAACAAAATAGAGAATTAAAAACATTATACGATTCAGATCCAGAGGTAAAATACCTTATTGATATGTCAAGAAGACTTGAAGGACTTCCACGACACGCATCAATGCATGCGGCAGGTGTAGTTATTTGTGGGAAACCGGTAGACGAATACGTGCCATTGTCAAGAGCGGCAGACGGTTCAATTACAACACAGTATATAATGACTACTTTGGAAGAACTTGGACTTTTAAAAATGGACTTTTTGGGGCTTAGAAACTTAACTGTAATACAGAATGCCCAAAGATTCATAAAGAAGAACAGAGGCATAGAACTTGACCTGATGAAAATAGACTACAATGACAAAAAAGTTTTGGATTATATTGGAACAGGAAATACAGAGGGAATATTCCAGCTTGAAAGTGCCGGAATGAAAAACTTCATGAAGGAACTTAAGCCTCAAAGCCTTGAAGATATTATCGCCGGAATAGCTTTGTACCGTCCGGGACCAATGGATTTTATCCCTAAATATCTTGAAGGAAAAAATAATCGAGATAGCGTTACTTATGACTGCCCACAGTTAATTCCAATACTTGAGCCAACCTATGGATGTATTGTTTATCAGGAACAGGTAATGCAGATAGTTAGGGATTTGGCAGGATATTCACTTGGCCGAAGCGACCTTCTCCGTAGAGCAATGTCAAAAAAGAAACAGGCAGTAATGGAAAAGGAACGTCAAAGCTTCGTATATGGAAACCGGGAAGAGGGCGTAAAAGGCTGTATCAAAAACGGCATAAGTGAAGAGATTGCAAACAAAATCTACGATGAAATGATAGACTTTGCAAAGTATGCATTTAATAAGTCCCATGCGGCAGCTTATGGCGTGGTGGCTTACCAGACAGCATACCTTAAATATTACTATGCAGCAGAATTTATGGCAGCAATGCTTACTTCTGTAATGGATATTTCAACTAAGGTAGCAGAATATGTTTACTCATGCCGTTCAATGGGAATAGAAATTCTTCCACCGGATATTAACGAAGGTGAAAGTGGATTTTCGGCTAAGGGCAACAGCATACGATATGGACTTACAGCCATAAAGAATGTTGGTAAAAACATTATTGACGGCATAGTTGAGGAAAGAGAAAAACACGGCAAGTACACTGATTTGGAAGACTTTATTACAAGAACAGCCAATCTTGGTGTAAACAAAAGAGCAATAGAAAACTTTATCAAAGCCGGTGCCTTTGATTCACTTAATGCCACAAGAAAACAGATGATGATGGTTTACATTCAGATTCTTGACGGGGTAAACAAGGAAAACAAAGACGCATGGGAAGGCCAGATGTCTATTTTCGATATGGCAGATGACAGTACCAAAGAAAAGTATAAAGTAAAAATGCCTGATGTAGGAGAGTACACCGTTGACCAGAAATTAGCTTTTGAAAAAGAAGTTATTGGAATATATGCCAGCGGTCATCCACTTCAGGCACAGGAACAGAAATGGCGTAAACACATAACAAATATGTCAATTGATTTCACCGAACCTGAAGAAGGGGAAGAGTCAAAAGTTCCTGACAAGAGCAAAGTTGCCGTAGGCGGAATCATTAGTGCCATAACAAAGAAGTTTACAAAAACAGGACAACAGATGGCTTTCATAACATTGGAAGACTTAGTTGGAACAGTTGAAGTTGTAGTATTTCCAAGACAGTTTGAGAGAAGTCGAATGTTAATGGAAGAAGGTCAGAAGATTTTTGTAAAAGGCGAGGCAAACATAGAAGAAAATTCTGCAGGAAAAGTTTTGGCTAACTCAATTGTATCTTTCGACCAGGTTCCGTCAGAACTTTGGATAGCCTTTAAAGACAAGGAAGAGTACATGGCAAAGGAGAAAGAACTACTTGAAACATTACTTCTTCACAAAGGTGGTGACAAGGTAATGATAGCTTTGGCAAAAGAGCGTCAGCAGAAAGCATTGCCAATAGAATACAGAGTTGATGCCAATAATCAGTTTATTGAAGAACTAAAGAAAACTTACGGACAGGATTTTGTAAAATTAAGAGTTTAATATTCAAAAGGAATTATAATGACTAATTTAAATATAAATTTTAAGAAAATGCTTAAAGAAACAAAATTCAACGCTGCCAGAATAATAATAGTTGGATTTCTTTGTGTGATAATAGTTGGAACATTAATGCTAATGTTGCCGATAAGTTCAGCTAAAGGGCAGTGGACGGATTTTGTGACAGCATTATTTACAGCCACCACATCAACCTGCGTAACAGGATTGGTTGTGGTGCCAACTTATGCCTACTGGAGTCTTTTTGGAAAAGTAGTCATATTAATACTTATACAGCTTGGCGGGCTTGGAATTATCAGCATAGCCACAGGCGTATTAATTATAATAGGCAAAAAAATAAACTTAAAAGAAAGACGATTAATTCAGGAGTCATACAATCTTGACACAAGTCAGGGCGTTGTTTTGCACATAATAAGAATATTTTCGGGAACCTTTGCAGTGGAAGGCATTGGAGCAATACTTTACAGTTTTAGATTTATTCCAAAATACGGAGTGGCTAAAGGCGTGTGGTATTCTGTGTTTCATGCAATTTCAGCTTTTTGCAATGCAGGAATCGACCTTCTTGGAGACAACAGCTTTATGGCGTACAAGGGAGATGTGCTGATTAATATAACGACAATGTTCCTTATTGTGGTAGGTGGAATAGGCTTTATAGTATGGTGGGATATTTTGAAAAACATAAAGAATATTAGAAATAAAAAGTACCCACTTAAAAAATTCTCTGAAAGGTTGTCACTTCACTCCAAGATAGTTCTTACAGTAACGGCAATTGCAATATTTGGAGGAGCAATCTTAACGTTTGCTTTTGAATACAACAATCCTGAAACATTGGGAACTTTAAAGACAGGTGAAAAAATTCTGGCATCATTCTTTCAGTCAGTAACTCTTAGAACAGCAGGTTTTTGCACAATAGATCAGGCGGGGCTTAGAAATGCCTCAGTACTTCTTGCTTTTTTCTTAATGCTAATGGGTGGCTCACCAATGGGAACTGCAGGAGGAATAAAAACAACAACAGTAGCTTTGTTATTCCTTGATGTAAAATCAGTTGTTACGGGAAAAAACGCAACAGAGGCATTTAAGAGAAGAATAAACAGAGACAACATTAAGAACGCATTGGCAGTGATGACAATGGCCATTAGCATATTAATGATTGCAGTTATAGCACTTACATTTACGGAAACAGGTTCTCTTACCAAGATATGCTATGAAGCATTTTCGGCAATAGGAACGGTAGGTTTAAGCATGAACTTTACGGCAAGTCTTTCTCTTGCAGGCAAGCTAATAATTATCGTCTTAATGTTTTTTGGAAGAATAGGACCTATAACAATAGTAATAGCATTGGCGAGAAAACGAAGAATAGACCAGCACATAAAGGACTTACCTGAGAAAAAAGTGCTTATAGGATAGATTAAAGAAAGGACAGCATTAATGAAAGAAATCGCAGTATTCGGACTTGGAACTTTAGGAAAAAGCCTTGCCATATCATATTCAAATATGGGTGGAAAAGTTATAGCCATAGACAAGTCACAGGAAAAAGTAGATGAAATATCAGATTATGTTACTTTTGCCATTCGTGCAGACCTGACTGAAGAAAACGTAATTAAAGGTCTTGGAGTGTCAAATGTGGACGTGGCAATAGTTACAATAGGTGAAAACTTTGAGGCAAGCATAATCGTAACTGCCGTATGTAAGGAAATAGGAATCCCTTATATAATAGCCAAGGCAAGCGACAAATTGCAGGGCAATATTTTAACTAAAGTTGGGGCAGATGAAATAGTTTATCCTGAAAGTGAAACAGGAATCAGAATGGCAAAGAACCTTGCTCACGGCGAAAAGTTTATGGATATTGCAGAAATATCTGACACATTTAGCATAATAGAAGCAAAAGTTCCTGAAAGTTGGGTTGGAAAGAATCTAATGGAATTAAGCCTTAGAAAAAAATATAAATTTAACATTATAGCAATAAAAAAAGAAGGAAAATACAAAATTAATCCTGACGTTAACATTCCTTTTAAACATGGAATGCATTTGGTAGTTTTAGGCGAAACAGAAAAAATGGCAAAGGTATTTAAGTAAAATGGTAATAACATCAACATCAAATGAACAAATAAAAAAATTAATACAGTTAAAAGAAAAATCAAAAGTACGAAAAACAACAGGAACATTTACAGTGGAAGGCAAGAAAATGTTTGTTGAAATACCGGCAGAGGACCTTGTAAGTGTATATGTTTCAGAAACTTTTTTGAAAGAAAACAGTGAACTGGTAAAAGACAAAAAATATCAGATAGTAAGCGACCAGGTATTTAAGAAAATATCAGATACAGTTACACCACAGGGAATAGTTGCCGTTGTAAAGCAGAAATCATACAGCATAGACTACATTATAGAAAAAAGAAACAAGGAAAAAAGTTGCATAGTAGTGCTTGACAGACTTCAGGATCCGGGAAATATGGGAACAATTGTAAGAACCGGGGAAGCAGCAGGTATATCAGGAATAATAATGAGCAAAGACAGCGCAGACATATACAATCCTAAAGTTATACGCTCAACAATGGGTTCAATATTCAGAGTGCCTTTTTCAATAGTAGACGACTTGGCAGCAGCAGTTGACACATTAAAGGACAACGGCATTACAACATATGCTGCCCACTTAAAAGGAGAGCTTTACAATTCAGGAAGCCTTACAAAGGACTGCGCACTTTTAATCGGCAATGAGGCAAGGGGCTTAAGCGAGGAAATATCCGCAAAGGCAGACAAGCTAATAAAGATTCCGATGCACGGAAAAGTTGAATCTTTAAATGCAGCAGTTGCAACAGCAATACTAATGTATGAGGCGGCAAGATAAAATAAGCTGATGAAAAAAGTATTTGTATATAATGAAACAAAGAGAGATATTGACTTTTTTAACAAAGAAAGGTGAGAGCTGGTTTAAAGCTATCAAAAGGTTTGCATCATATGCAACATGTAAAATATAAAATAATAGGAATAACTATTAGTATTATTTGTATAGCATTGATGAGTATAATTATTTATGATTGCAAAGAGAGAGTAAAGAAAGAAAAACAAATACGAAAAAAATTAGGGGTATTTGTTGATATTATATTGGACATATTAGATTGGTATCAGTTAGTGATAGTAATTATAGTCGGATTAATTATAGGGGTGATTCTAATTATATATTCATAAACAGTAAATAGACATTGATTATAATGGGAAAAAATAATTAGCTAATATAATAACAATAGTGCCTATGTAATAACTTTAGTATAGGGGTATAGAAAAAAAGAATAAGAATGGGTTTGTAAATTATTAAATTAGAATAAAAAGAATAAAGAACCCTGTGTTGTACCGATTCGATGTACAACACAGGGTTTTGTTTATTATAAAGCACCAAGTGTTTCAATTGCTTTGTTTGCAAGTATTTCGTCAAAGTGTTCCATATAGAAAAGTTCTTTGGCATATGTTGGATTCTCACGAACTCCGTGTTCAGTAAGAATACTGTATATACGGTTAAGTTTCTTACCCTGTGAAGCTTCAACACATAGAGATAAGTAATACTTGTCATTGAATGGTGACTTGTATACTGAACTGTCACCTTTAAATGTTGGAGCAATCAATCTTGAAACATCAATTACCTGGCTTAAACTGTCGAATATATAAATGCTATACAACAATGAATCATCGTTGTCATCTTTCTTGTCATTAGCGGAAGCGTCAATATCTTCCATGTCATCATCAAATTCTTCGAAATCTGTAAGGTCCATATCGGAATCTTCTAAGCGTGAAAGAATACCGTCTTTCATCTCCTTAGAAAAGAATTTTGAGAGATGTTCTTCGGTTTCGGAAGGATTCTCAACCTTGGTTATAACAAGGACGATGGTTTCAGGAGAAACAGGTATTGCTTCTACCATTAGTGGGATGTCATTGACCTCAAAACCGAAATCATCATTAGCCTGCTGCATCATATCCTGAAAAAGTTCACGGGTTTTGCCTGTTCCGTAAGCCAATTCGCTAAGTTTAATGTTGCGGTCAGCTAAGTCTTCCTTACTCAGAGTGCAACGAATCTGATTATCATTGATTTTTTCAATTTTCATAAAAATCACCTCTCTATCATTAGATTCGTGTAAATTCAAAATAATTAAAACAACTATTTCTTACTATTAGTATATCCAATATCTTAAATAGTGTAAAGTTATTAAGGTAGTAAAATCTTACAAATTGTAGTAAATAAAGCTTTTATGTAAAAAAATATATAAAAAACAAGTATTTGCAAAATAAAAAATTACTGTAAAACAAAAATCCAAAATAACATTATCCCAATTGCATAAGCAAATATGAAATAAGACCTTTTAATACTGTAATATAATATATATACGAAAAAAATGTACGAAATATTACAATTTTTTGAAAAATAATGAATTAAGACAAAAAACTATTTGAAAAATAATTGAAAAGTACATTCAATATGTGTATAATAGAGACACGGATAATACGAATACGGAAATGTACACATAATAACAACTGTTTAACTTAATATATATCACAAGGCATTGACCGCCTATTTAGTTAATATAGTTAGATTTATTATGGAGTTTCCCTAAGAACGAGAAAGAGTCATATTTTGTGGCTCTTTTTTCATTAATAAAAATTACAAAAAATTTATATTAATGAAAAAACCTATCGTGGATATTTATTCTTTTTTTATGTTGAATGTGGTATCATAGTAGATAGACATTAGCTTAAGGAGGATTTTTGATTTGAGAAAAACTATAAATAAACTATTTTTGATTATAACCGTAATATCAGCACTTCTGCTAACTACAGGATGTGACTTGTTTATAAAGACTAACAAGGGGCAGGTTGACCAGAAATGGTACATGGGACTTACCTACGAGGATGACAACGGCAACGACACGGATTACACAATAGAGACAGATGGAACTATTGCAGCAGTGGCTTTGGAAGATGGATATGGCGATGAGTTCGGAATTATAAAAGGCGAGGATGCTTACCTTAATATCAACACCATTATAAAAAATATTGACAAAAGATTTTATGTGGACGCAACCAACAATCTTGTAATGTTTACTGACGCCACAAAAACTTACAAAACTAAAATAGGTGGTAAGACAATAAATGAAACTGAAAATACAGACTATGTTATTTCTTTTATGGACGGAAAAAACTGCTATGTTAATGTAAAGTTTGTTAAGAAATACGTGGATTTTGATTATAAAGTTGTGAAGGCGGAGGGAAAATCTCCTGCAAGAATTGTTCTTAAATACACATCAGGCGAGAAAAATCAGATGACTGTTAAGAGCAACATTGAAATGCGTACAAAGGCAGATTACCAGAACCTTATTGTAACTACTTTGAAGAAAAATACCAAGGTTACAGTATTGGAAGAAAGCGGCGACTGGACAAAGGTTGGAACTGACGACGGTTTCATGGGCTATGTGCCTGCAAAGAAATTAAAAGATAAAGAAACAAAGAAGACTGATTTTAAATCTGACGCAGATACATATACACATGTTTTGATGGATAAAAAGATTAGTTTAGGTTGGAATGCAATAACGAATCTGACTGCTAATGGCAATTTGGAAACAATAATCGAACATACAAAAGGTTTAAATGTTATTTCTCCAACATGGTATTCTTTGTCTGACAATAAAGGCAACTTAAGATCATATGCTTCAGCAACTTATGTTGAAAAAGCTCACAGCAAAGGGCTTAAAGTATGGGCTTTGGTTAATGATTTTGGAACTCAGGACAAGGCAAGCAAGGAATACACGAAGAAAGTGTTAACAGATACTACTAAGAGAGAAAATCTTGTTGATAACATTATGACAAACATAAAAGATTATAATCTTGATGGCATTAACATTGATTTTGAGTTTATTAATAAGGATATTATTAACAGTTATTTGCAGTTTTTGAGAGAACTTTCAATTGAATGCAGAAAAGCAGGAAAGGTTCTTTCAATAGATAATTATGTGCCATCATCAGGCTCAGAATATTACGACATTGCACATCAGTCTTTGGTTGCAGATTACATTATTATAATGAGTTACGATGAGCATTACGCAGGAAGTAAGGAAGCAGGTTCTGTTTCATCAATGACTTTCACGGAAAAAGCCGTAAGCGATGCCATTGCTTTAACAGGTGATGCGTCAAGAGTAATTAACGGTATGCCTTTCTACACAAGAGCTTGGATTACAACTCCTGCAACTGATGGCAAAAAGGGCGAAGGTGTTTATGTGGAAGATGCAACTAATGGCAATTACTACCTTTCAAGTCAGGCAATTACAATGGATAAAGCTAAAGAACTTTATACTAATGCAAAAGTAAAGCCGACATTCGATGAAACAACAGGTCAGAATTTTGTTTCATATGAAAAGGGAGACAGCACAGTGAGCATTTGGCTTGAAGATGCTACATCCGTAAAATCAAGACTTGATATTATGGAAAAATACAAGCTTGCAGGTGCAGCTTACTGGAGATTAGGTCAGGAAACAGACAGCATATGGGATACAATTTATCCGTATTTCAAATAGGATGTTTTCACAAACTAATCTAAATAAGGATGAAAAGGATAATCGGAAATCGTTTATTAAAAAGTGATTTTCGCAATGACTATTTATGAGTGGTAAGGTTAACGATTTAAATAAAGATATTAGCAACAATGTTGATTTAGAAGAAAGTTATGATTCTAAGAAAGCTAATAAGTACATGAAAGAAGCAATTAAGCAGGCTAAGAAAGCTGCTTCAATAGGTGAAGTGCCAATTGGCTGTGTAATTGTTTATCAGGACAATATAATAGGTCGTGGTTACAATCGAAGAATGGTTGACAAGAACACGTTATCTCATGCAGAGCTTAACGCAATAAAGAAAGCCAGCAAGAAACTTGATGACTGGCGCCTTGATGATTGCGAATTGTATGTAACTACTGAGCCTTGCCAAATGTGTGCAGGTGCCATAGTTCAGGCAAGAATTAAAAAAGTCTACATAGGTTGTATGAATCCAAAGGCAGGTTGTGCCGGTTCTATTATGAATCTTCTTCAGGTTGATAAATTTAACCATCAGGTCGAAATGGAAAAAGGTATACTTGAAGAAGAGTGCAGTAATCTGCTGAAAGATTTTTTTAGAAATTTGAGAAAAAAGCAGAAGGATTGAAAAATCTTTATTGACAAAGAAAATTAGTATAAGGTATACTATATTTCTGACCGACAGTTGTCGGTACTAAATTTGATATAACATTTCCGCGCAGCCGGGAAGATAGCGGCGTCCTGTACCTGCAATCCGCTACAGCAGGGGTGATGGTCGGCCTCGGGTTTATTTTGTAGGGCTGCCCTTTATAAGTGATGTTGACGTTTGGGTCTTATGCAATGGAATCCTGTGAACCGTGTCAGGTCAGGAATGAAGCAGCACTAAGCAGATCATTTCATGTGACATGAGGAAGCCTAGACCGAGTTAACTGTAAAGGTAACGCTTATGGAATACTCACAAAGCAGATCGCGCGGATTTTATAATTAATAAAAAGGTGAAACACAGAAAGAATTGTGTTTCACCTTTTTAAATGCCAAATTACCAAAATATATTGCTTGTAACCATTTCCAGTTTATTATATAATAAACTCCAAAGGTGTAAAAGGGCTTACAATGCCCTTGGAATCCATAGCAGTTACTTTTAGGAAAGGAGATATTATGTCTTATACAGCATTATATAGAAAGTTTCGACCTTCAACATTTGATCAGGTTAAGGGACAGGACCACATAGTTCAGACATTAAAGAATCAGATTAATGCCGACAGAATAGGACACGCTTACCTGTTTTGTGGAACAAGAGGTACTGGTAAGACGAGTGTGGCAAAGATATTTGCAAAGGCAGTTAACTGTGAGCACCCGGTAAATGGGAGCCCCTGTGGGGAGTGTCCTACATGCAGGGCAATAGCTTCTGGTACTTCCATGAATGTTATAGAGATAGATGCGGCATCAAACAATGGTGTCGATAATATAAGGGAAATCAGGGATGAAGTGCAGTATTCCCCAACAGAAGGAAAGTATAAAGTATATATAATCGATGAGGTTCATATGCTTTCCATAGGAGCGTTTAATGCACTTCTTAAAACACTTGAGGAACCACCGGCTTATGTTATATTTATACTTGCTACGACAGAGGTTGCAAAGATACCTATAACTATTATGTCAAGATGCCAGCGATATGATTTCCATAGAATATCTATAGAAACGATAGCTGACAGGCTGTCAGAGCTGATGAAGGCAGAGAATATAGTGGTTGAAGATAAGGCTGTCAGGTATGTGGCTAAAGCAGCGGATGGCTCTATGCGAGATGCACTAAGCCTTCTTGACCAGTGCATAGCGTTTCATCTTGGGGAAGAGCTTAAGTATGATGATGTGCTTGATGTACTTGGAGCAGTCGATACAGCTATATTCAGTAATATGTATAAGACAATAAGAGAAAATGATGTGGCACGCTGTATGAGCCTTATGGAAGACATTATCATGCAGGGACGTGATTTATCACAGTTTGTCACAGATTTTATATGGTATCTGAGGAATCTTTTGCTTATAAAGACTACTAAAGATACCGATAAGATAGAGGATGTAATCGAGGTATCTAAGGATAACATAGCTGATATGATAGAAGCTGCTAAAGAAGCTGATGCAGATACACTCATGAGACATATAAGAGTGTTATCAGAGCTATCCAACGATATGAAGACATCAACACAGAAGAGAGTAAAGGCAGAGGTTACATTTATAAAGCTGATGAGACCAGCTATGGAGAATCCAGCTGATATGACGGAGCTTGCAGGACGTATCAACACACTTGAGACACAGCTTGGTGATGCCATGCAGGTTATAGATAAGCTTAAGTCAGGTGAACTTATCCCTGCTGGTATGCTTAATGCCATAAGTCAGGGCGCGGCTATAATGCCGGGTGGAGTGAATGGCAGCGACATGACAGGAGCTGGTGCTGACGGATTCGTGGCAGCCGGAGTTAATAATAACGATAACAAGCCAGTTATTAAAAGAAACTATGATGCAGTGACTGATGATATAAAGCAGATAGCATCACAGTGGAATGTCATAATCTCATCCATAGATGATGCACTTCTTATGAACTTCTTAAAACAGGCATATGTTACTGTAACAGAGGATGGCAATAGTCTTGAGATTATGATAAAATCACTTAGTGGTTACAATGCTATAAGCAGGGAAGAAACAGTTACCATGTTAGAGGAGCTTATAGAAGAAAGGACAGGGGTATCTGTCAGAATCGTAGTAACCAAGATGGATGAAGACGAAGATTTTAACAAGCGTTATGTAGCACTTGAGGAGCTTGTTGGGATGAATATAGAAATAGATGATAAGGAGGAATTTATATAATGGCTAAAAGAGGTGGATTTCCAGGAGGAATGCCTGGCAATATGAACAATCTTATGAAGCAGGCACAGAGAATGCAAAGACAGATGGAGGAGCAGCAGGCTGCCCTTGAAACAAAGGAATTCACAGCAACAGCAGGCGGTGGAGTTGTCGAAGTAACTGTAACAGGCAAGAGAGAAGTTACTAAGGTTAAGATTGATCCTGAGGCAGTTGATCCAGATGATGTAGAAATGTTAGAGGATTTAATAGTTGCTGCAACTAACGAAGCACTTCGTAAGTGCGAGGAAGAGTCACAGGCATCTATGTCTAAGATTACAGGCAGTCTTTCAGGACTTGGCGGAGGCCTTTTCTAATGGACATATACAGCGGTCATATTAATAAATTAATAGAACAGTTGTCAAGATTACCAGGGGTTGGGGCTAAGAGCGCCCAACGCCTGGCATTTCACATTATAAACATGCCTAAGGAGGATGTGCAGTCAATAGCGGATGCTATGGTAAGTGCAAAGGAGAATGTACACTACTGTAAGGAATGTTTTACACTTACTGATGATGAGTTATGCCCTATATGTAAGGATCCTAAGAGAAATCATAAGCAGATTATGGTTGTTGAGCATACAAGGGATATGGCAGCATATGAAAAGACAGGTAAGTATGAGGGTGTATATCATGTCCTTCATGGTGCGATAAGTCCTATGCTTGGAATAGGACCATCAGATATCAAGCTTGCAGAACTCATGAAAAGACTTCAGAAGGATGTTGATGAGGTTATTATAGCAACGAATTCCAACCTGGAGGGTGAGACAACAGCTATGTATATAAGCAAGATGATAAAACAGGCAGGAATCAGGGTTACGCGAATAGCAAGTGGTGTGCCGGTAGGCGGAGACCTTGAATATATAGATGAGGTTACACTTCTTAGGGCATTGGATGGAAGAACTGAGTTATAGTGTGGCTTTGAATCTGGCTGGTGCAGCCGGATTGCAGCATTGCTTTACAATCCACAGAATCATATCATGTATAGAAAGCAGAATTGTTATAAAGAATATAGAATCATCAAAACAGATACTTAAAGAATGAGGTGTGTTATGGCAGGAAGTATGATAGGAGAGATAATCACAGATCATAGGGAAAGAATGCTTAATCTTAAGAAGTATTATCCATTTTTCAGGCTCATGGACGCTTCATTTGACCAGTATAAGGATGGAAAGTACTGTGCGCTTGATATGGGTTATATTCTTATGGCTGTTCTGCGTTTTTTTATTGAGGAGAATAACTTTAAGGAAAAGGATATTACATATAATGAATACCTTGATTTCTTTAAGCTGCTTGTTAAAAGAGATTTTGGTCTTGAACTTTCGGAAGAAGAATGCAGGGAAGCGGCGGATTATGTGTTCGATAAGATAAAAAATGAAGGCAGGCCTTTTGAGTTTCGGTATTATGATCCGGTTGAACATAAGAAAAGGGTGTCAAGAATGAAGCTTATTGAAAGTACAATAAGAGATAACAGTGTGTGGTATTCGATAAGCTCTGATGCTGTGGAATTCTATCTTGATACTAAGGAGATAAAAGATGAAAGCAGGATAAGTGTTTCACAGCTTCTGCTTGAAAAGATGATTAATTCGAATAACTTTAAAGGCGGAGTAGAGGTTGTTGAAAGAATCAACGAAGAGGTAGGACGCTTAAAGCTTCGCAAGGCAGAGGTTATGGAAGTCCTTTCGCAGGATGTGAATGCAGGTATAGATGCATATGAGGATTTCGTAAGCACTGGCATGAAGTGGTTTAATGATGAGGAGAAGCTTTTTAAGAAGAACAAGGAGCTTATAGATAAGGCAATATCAAGACTTGAAGGCTTTTCATCGGGAACAGACAGCTATTACAGGACGATGAAGGAGATACATTATCTTGAGGATCAGCTAAAGATAGCCATGAACAGGCATGCAGAACTGCTTCGTGACTGCACGCAGATGCAGAATACAACGGATGAGGCAGTAAGAAGGGCTAAGCTGTCAAGGCTGCGTCTGCATATGGATTTTTCAACGGCACTGTCGGATATGATAAAGAAGGATAATGCGGAAGCACTTAAGTATCTGATAGATCCTTTATTTAAGCTGAATATTAAAAAGACTATAGATCTTAGGACGATAGATGAAGCACTTATGGTAAAGCCTGAGAAATATGAGAAGAAAGAATATGTTAATGATAAAGAACCAGAGAAGATAGTCTATGAGGATGAAGTAGAGGATGAAAGAATCCGTCACAACTATATATTCATAATGACGAATCTTCTTACGTGTATAGATAAGGTGTGTTTGAAAAAATCGGACATATTAACACTTGATGAATTCGGAGAATACATGAGCAGGGCTTATGGTGATACTATACTTAAAAATGCGGACTATTATGCATTTTTTGTTAATCTGTGTCAGAGAGATGAGTATGTTATAGGTGGAGATGACATGCACAGCGAAACATTTCTTGATGGCATACTTGAAGAGGGCTTTGGTGGTAAAGAGGTCAGACATTTTAAGATAATAAAAGGTGGGACTTTATCAGAGAGTGAACAGGCTGACAGTGAATACATGCAGGTTACTAATGTAGCATTTATGAAGGCTTATGATGATGCTTTGTCATAGCTGGCATGGTGAACACAGTAAAATGAACATAGTATGGTGAACACAGTAAAATGAACATAGTATGATGAATACAGTATGATGAACATAGTATGAAGAAACGATGCTGTAAGAATTCAGCTAGTATAACATGGAGGATATATGGAAAACAGGAATCTGGACAAGGCACTGGATATAGTATCAAAGCTTATAATGGGTGAAAAGATAAGCGAAAGTAAAGATAACAGCCAGCTTTATCAGGAATACAATACTAACGCCGAGGTGTATGACATAGTTCATATGTCGCTTAAGAAGTTCAATCTTAATATATATGAATATAACAACAGCTTATATGTCAGTGCAGGGGATAATAACAAGGTGTTTGGCTACACTAACGAAGAGTTAAGAAATAAGCTTGGATTAAGGGTGAACAGGGAACTATATCTTGTATATTTTATAATATATAACATAATTACGGAATTCTATACTGATTCGGCAAGCACAACATACGCAGAGTTTGTAAGAGTTGAGGATATAGTGAAAAATGTAGACTCATCCGTATCTGCCATAATAGATAAGAAGCTGGGCATGATTATAGATGATGTTGAAGAAAACAGCTTCAAGCAGATAGCACTAAGCTGGGATGCTCTTCCAGTGATAACAGTAGCTGATACGGCAGATGTAAGGGCAGCTAAGAATTCTAAAACAGGCTTTGTAAAGATAGCACTGAATTTCTGTGTATCACAGGAGATTCTTATGGAAGCACAGAACAGATTCTACCCAACTGACAGGTTCAAGGCACTTATAGAGAACTATTTTGACGGCTATAAGGGACGCATGGCAGAACTTATGCAGGAACAGTCGTAAATTTACTTCGTAAAAACAAGGAGGTATATATGCCACAGATTAACAGAGTTAGGGTTAATAATGTAAAATATAATTTTGGTACTCAGTTTTATGATGATTTTATGATGCGTTTTAACTGCAGGAATACCATATATGATCTTGCCAATGGTGGTGGCAAGAGTCTTCTTATGCTTCTTCTTATGCAGAATATGATACCAAACTGCACACTTGATGAAAAACAGCCGATAGAAAAGCTGTTCAGGAAAGGCAGTGGCAACACATGCATACATTCGCTTGTAGAGTGGAAGCTTGATTCACATTGCCAGAGGGATGGTTACAGATATATGACGACAGGCTTCTGTGCAAGAAGGGCAAGGAGTGCAGAAGAAAGAGAAGATGCACAAGACAAAGAAGCTTACATGGAAGCAGCTTTAGATACAGGAAGCATGACAGCCAGCAGTAGTACAGCTTCAGATAATACAAGTATAGAGTACTTTAACTACTGCATATTCTATAAGAAGTTCGGACCTGATGATATAAAGAACCTTCCGCTGGTGCACAATGGTGAAAGAGTAACTTATAATGGATTAAAGGCATATCTGAGAGATGTAACTAAAGAAGATAAGGACATAGAGGTTCATATATTTGACAGGAAAGGCGACTATCAGAGCTTCATATCAAAGTATGGTATATATGAAAGTGCATGGGAAATAGTAAGAGGTATTAACAAAACTGAGGGTCATGTAAGAACATATTTTGAAACTAACTACAGAACAAGCCGCAAGGTCGTTGAAGATCTTCTTATAGAAGAAATCATACAGAAATCTTACAATAACAGGCTGTCTGTTGAAAATGATGACTCCATGATGGCTAAGACGCTTCTTGATATAAAGGATAAACTTATAGAGCTTTCAAGAAAGAACAGTCAGATAAGCAGTTATGATAACCAGATGGAAGTGCTGGAACGGTTCAAGGAGTATGCAGATACATATACAGAATTCTACAAGAATAAGAAAAATAAAGAAGAAGCTTTATATTCAATGCTCGCATCGGCAGTACATATGGCAGCAGACAAGCAGTCAGAGCTTGAAGCACATGACGAAAGGAATACTGACCTTGTAAACAGGCTTGAAGATAAAAAGAAGAGTATTGCTGTTGCCAAAGTATTATCAGAAAAGAAGTCACTTAAGGATGTTGAGGGGCTTGTAAAGAAGTCAAAAGAACTTCTTTTACAGAAGCAAAGCAGGATAGCTGCTGTAAAGAAGCGCCTTATGCTTATGGAATCAGCCAATGATTATTATGATTATATAGAGTATGAGAAAGAACTGTTAAAGGTTGATACAGCACTTGATAACAGAATGAGGGAAGATGAAGACATAACCTCTGAGCTTGAAAGGCTTGCAGGCGTGTACAGGATATACTATGAAAAGCATGTAGGTGAACTTGAGGATATGACACATGCCGCAGCAGAGGATGAAAAACAGGCATATGACATACTTGCAGAGGCAAAGGATAATCATAGAAATGCAGAAAAAGACTGCGCAGTTGTTCTTGGCTTAAGGGATAACATGCAGGAAAAAATAAGCAGGGACGAGATAAGGCAGCAGGAGCTTTGCAGACAGTACGGAGTGCTTGTTGCAGATACAGCTTTGTCTGAGCTTGAAAAATGCAATAACCATATATCAGATATAAGCGGTGATATACATAGTGTAAAGAGCGGGCTTGAAGAGGACACAAAGCAGATATATAAGGTACAGGAGCAGATTAATCTGTTAAAGACCAAAAAGGTTATGCTGCAGGAAAATATCAGCAGAATGGATGAACAGTCGCAGCTGTTAAGGGATAATGCCGACAGACTTGCAGATATAGAGAAGGTATATGGTGTAAGATTAGCCGATGATCTTGATGAGGCTGTACTTAAAGCATATACAAAGATGAATACAGAGTACAATGAAAAATCCAGGGAGTATGATAAGCTTAACCAGTATATAGAAGCACTCAATTCCGGCTCATATTATATGGATAGCCCGGATAGAATGGCGTTTAAGGATTATCTTTGCAATACGTATGGCACAGATGTCATAGAAGGTCATGTATGGGTTTCACAGCTTGATGATGTCCAAAGAGAAAATGTCTTAAAAAGGATTCCGTTTGTTGAATACAGCTTTATAATAAAAAATGATTTTGACAGAGTTAAGAATAATAATGTTTTAAATACATTTGGAAGAGGTACACATATATATCCAGTCATAAGTGAGAAGGTACTTGATAGCCAGCAGGCTGCCATAGATAAGGATATGATGGTATTCGCACTTAAAGATATGAGCTTTTTAAGGGATGATACGAAACGCAGACTTGAGATTAAGACAGCGCAGGAAGAACTCGAAAACCTGAATGAAGATATGCAGAAGCTTGAAGGCAGAAAGCAGATAGTATGGGAGGATTATACATTTGTTGTAAAATACGAAGCTATTTCAGGAAATACCCATACTAAAGCAGTTGAAAATGCAAGGCAGGAGCTTGACCAGGTTATAGAACAGCTTTCACAGGTGGATGGAAGCATAGACATATACAAAGAAAAAAAGGCAGAGGATGCCAATAAACTTGAGAATCTAAAAAAACAGCTTGACAGTGCACTAGGTCAGGCAGAAGGGTTAAAGAAGATATCAGACCTGTATGCGGAAATATCAGAAGAGAGGAACAGCCTGAAAGCATACAATGACAAGCTTGCCAAGGCAGAACGTGCGATAATTGGGTATGCAGCACAGCTTGACAAGTCGAGGGAAGAGTATCTTAGGATTAACGAATACAAGGATAATGTTGATAAGAAATACACAGAACTTGTATACAACTGGGAAAATATTTTCTCAAAGTATTATGTGCAGGATGATACACCAGCAGATGAAAACAAAAAGCCAGATACTACAGAGTATGATGAAGAAAATATAAGGGAGATTACAGGACGTTTCGCAGGACTTAAAGATATTCTTATGAATAAGAATGCAGACCTTACAGATAAGGAAGCGCTTAAGAGTCATCTTGAAGCATCAATGAAAAAATGTATTGATTCTATCATCTACAGAGGTGAAGAACCTGAAAAACTTAAAGAGCTGTATCTTCAGGGAAAGATATCGGTAAGCAGCCAGGAAAAGCTTCATGAGATATCAGATGAATTAACTGAACTTAACAAACAGTATAATGATTCAGACCGTGAACTTGGCATGCAGGAGGCTATGCTTAACAGACTTGAGGGAAGTGTTTCATATGCTATATCACAGATTGAAGAAAGGTATGGAACATATGAAGAGTTTGAGTGTGACGATCCGGATGTATACGTTAAGAATAATACTGTCATAACAAGAGAGCTTGAGGATGGTATAAAGAAGGAAGCGGCAGCAGGAAAGAAGCTTGAGAATGAGCTTAAAGATATCCAGGTATGCAGAAAAGATATTGAAAGAATCATGTCAGGTGCAGGAATAAATATACCTGATGAAGAAATATTGAAAAAAACGGACATAAAGTATCAGGATTATAATAACCTGAATAAGGAATATGAGCAGACTGCAAAAGAATATTCAGCAATACTTAAGCTGGAGTATAAAAAAACAGATGAATTCGTAAAATATAAGAGTAAGCTTATAGATTCACTAAAGAGCTATAATGCAGAGGATCTTGCTGTGCAGATAAGTATGTCAGTAAACATGCCAAAGGATGAGCAGCAGACAAGTGCACTGATTGCTTCTCTTGATGAGACGAATAGTTATATTGAACTTGAAAAGACAAGAGTGCACAAGGGAATCGAAGATATGGAGAGAATAAAGGATAACTTCGAAAACCGTTGTATACAGACGTGCAGCAATATACGTACGGAGCTTGAAAGACTTCCTAAGCTTTCACATATTAAGATGGATAAAGAAGATATATCTATAATAGGTCTTAATATTCCATATGTTAAGGAGAGCGTATACAAGGAAAGAATGTCAGAGTATATAGATGAGACTATAGAGGCAGCAGAAAGCTTTAAAGATACTGAGGAAAGGTTCAGATATATACGAAACAGACTTACATGGAAAAGACTTTTCTCTGTTATAGTAACAGATATGAATTCAATAAGGATTAATCTGTATAAGAGAGAACGTATAAAAGATCAGAGCAGGTACTTAAGATATGAGGAAGCCGTAGGCTCAACAGGACAGTCACAGGGTATTTATATACAGTTCCTTATTGCAATCATAAACTATATATCGAATATTAATACAGTTATGGATGGCGGAATTGTGGGAAATACTATATTTATAGATAATCCTTTTGGCGCTGCAAAGGACATATATATATGGGAGCCTATATTTAAGCTTCTGAAGGCTAATCATATACAGCTTATAGTTCCGGCAAGAGGTGCAACTCCTGCTATAACAGCACGCTTTGATGTCAACTACATATTAGGACAGAAGATGGCAGATAACAGGCAGCAGACAGTTGTTGTTGATTATTACAGCAACGTAAAACAACAGGAGTTAGAATACACCAGAATGAATTATGAGCAGGCAAGCTTTGATTTCTTATAGTCTGTATGTGTTATAACAGCTTGCTTTTTAAGCCGGATTCGAGCCGGATTTAAGCCTTTTTTTACATTAACTGGCGGTTTACAACAATACTCTGCTGTGATAAAATTATATGGAGTGTTTAGATATGAGGGTCAATTTATTGACACATTGGAGGTCTTTAACGTGGATAAATACGAGTTTAATATAAAGTTGGAACAGATTAAGAAGCTTGCCGCTAAGAAAGAGTATAAGCAGGCTGCACAGATAGCTAAAGAAATGAACTGGAATAAGGTCAAAGACTGGTCTACTCTAGCAACAGTCATTAATGTGCAGGAGGCAGCCGGAGATTACGAGGAAGCAAGGGATATGGCTATACTTGCTTACAACCGTAACCTTGGTGGAAGAAAGCTTATATACAAGCTTACAGAGTTTTTCATAAAGGTAAATGATTTTGAAAATGCAGAAGAATTATATAAAGAATATGCTAAGATATCAGCACATGATGTTAACAGATATATTTTATATTATGATTTAAGAAGGGCACAGGGAGCACCAGATACTGAGCTTGTAAAGATACTTGAAGATTATAAGGAATCAGAGATAGACGAGAAGTATATGTATGAGCTTGCTAACCTATATTATAAAACAGGACGCAGGGAAGACTGTATTAAGACATGCGATAATCTTGTTTTATGGTTCCAGGATGGCGTATATGTTGAGAATGCAGTCAGACTTAAGGAAAAGCTTGGAGTTAATCTTTCTAATACACAAAGAAGGATACTTGGAGAGATTAATGCAAGAAAGTCTGACGAAGAGGCTAACAAGGAAAGAATGTTCATGGAACAGAAGGAACTTGCACGGCTTAAAAAGGATGAGGTTGGAGATGTGCTTGAAGCAGATGAGCTTAAGAAAACTGAGCCTGACAGTGTAAAAGAGCAGCCTGCATCCGAAGCCAAAGAGAATATAGCTTCAGAACATGATAATGACAGCTCAGAAGATAGTGATGAACTGTCAATAGACCTTGTGCAGAATAACCAGAACAGTGCATTAAAGGAATCGATTGTAAAAGCTATTGAAAGACAGAACGAAGCGAATAAAGAAGCAGCAGCTGCAATAGCTGAGAATAAAGAAAAGCAGAAAGCCGCAGAGGATAATCCAGCTGGCGGTCTGCCGGATAGTTTGTCAGACAGTCTGTCAGATAGTTCGGATAACAGCTTCTCAGAGAATGTAAGTAAAGCTTCGTTATCGCTTAAAGAGCTTATCGAAAATGCTAAGAAAAAGATAGAAAACAGCTGTGAGAAAATAAGCAGGGAAGATGAAGAAGAAGCAAGACGTGTAGCTCAGAAGCGTATAGATGAACAGGCTGATGCCATGAATATAGAAGTTTCAGTTCCTAATTACAGTATATACGATACACATAATATTCAGGAAGAGCTTGCAAAGAATGTAAAGAATCTTTTTGAAGATGAGCAGGAAGAAACATTCAGACCACCTTTTGAAAGAAAGGATAGTAGAAATAACGAGAATGTTGATAATACCTTAGCAAAGACTGCATCAGCTGATACAGACAGTGAGCAGCCATATAATGATGACCAGACAGAGGATGAGCAGATAGAAGGTCAGCTAAGTATCACAGACTGGATAGAATCTGTAAGGGAAGAAAAGTATGGAAAGCAGGATACGAAGGAGTTCTCTAAGGCAGAGCTTGAACGTATGCTTGATGAAAAGGATGAGAAGAGCCAGGCTTATGAACGTATAATCGCAAGGAAGAAGGAAGAGGCTTTAAACAAAGGCACAGAATTCGATGAAGCAGAGGCGAAAAGACTTGCAGAGGCAGAGGTTGCACTTGATTCGGCCAGACGTGACCTTGCCATGAGAACAGGCAAAGCAGCATTTATCCTTGAACAGAATACTGTAAAAGAACTTAAGAATGCAGAACAAGAGGCTGCTAAGGAGGTTATCAATACATCTGATATGGCTGCACAGACACCACAGAATAACTCTAAGGTAGTGAACTTTGAAAGTCTGGTGGATAAAGATAACGAAGATAACAAAGATGATTTAAATGAAGAGCTTTCACTTGATACAGCAAAGTTAAGTCCTGTAACTGACGAAATGCTTAAGGAATACGAACAGAAACAGGATAAGGTAGATGAAGCTTCATATGCAGCTGATAGCATAGCAGTGCAGGTAAATGAAACAGCAGCATCATATTCAGAAACAACAGCTGTTTATTCTGATAGCGACAGCAGGGATGGTAAGCAGATGGATGATATGGATGAAGAACAGTCAGAGAAGAAGCTTTCTGGAGAATTAGCAAAGATATTCAGAAAGTACAGAGAAATGCCGGGACTTGAGGCACAGCTCGTCGAGCTGTTTGAGTCACTTGATAAAGAGATGAATATGAAAACATCAGCATGCGGTAATATTCTTATATCTGGTAACTCAAGCTCTGACAAGACAGATCTTGCAAGAACAATAGTAAGGGCGATTAATTATGTATACCCTGACAAGCCTAAGAAGATAGCCAAAACATCTGGCGAAAGTATCAACCAGAGAGGTATAGTAAAGGCGATGGGTAAGCTTAAGGGAACAGCACTTATCGTAGAAGGAGCAGGAACTATCCAGCCTAAGAGGATAAATGAGATAGTTTCATGTATGCATGAAGAGACAGATAGAATGATAGTTATATTTGAAGATTCAGATGCAGAAATGAATGTGCTTCTTAACTTTAACCCAGAGCTTACTAAAACATTTAACCATAAGATAACTCTTAAGCAGTATAATGTTAATGAGCTTGTGGAAATGGCTAAAAGATTTGCAAGAAAGAGACAGTATGAAGTAGGTGATGATGCACTTCTTGAGCTTTATCTTAAGATAGATAAGCTTCATAACATAAATGATAATATCAAGCTTGATGATATTAAAGAAGTTGTTAATAAAGCAATCGCAAACTCTGAAAGGAGAGCATCAAGAAAGTTCTTTGGTGGTCTTAAGAAGAAGCGCAGTGATACTGGTGATGTGATATTCCTTACAGAGGCAGACTTTAAGGATTGAAAAAAAGAGTAAACATAAGATGTGGAAATACATCACAGAAATGGAGGATTAATATGAATATTGAAGAAATGTCAGTAAACGCGATCAGGGTGTTATCCGCTGATGCTATCCAGAAGGCTAATTCAGGACATCCTGGTCTGCCACTTGGAACAGCACCTATAGCTTATGAGTTATTCTCAAAGCATATGAACTATAATCCACAGAATCCTGAATGGATCAACAGGGACAGATTCGTTCTTTCCGGTGGACATGGTTCTATGTTACTTTACTCATTATTCCACCTTTTTGGAATAGGTAATCTCTCACTTGATGAGGTTAAGAACTTCAGACAGTTTGGTTCTTTAACACCAGGACATCCAGAGTATGGACATACAGTAGGTGTTGAGGCTACAACAGGTCCACTTGGACAGGGTATGGCTATGGCAGTAGGTATGGCTATGGCAGAAGCACATCTTGCATCTGTATTCAACAAGGAAGGATATCCTGTAGTTGACCACTATACATATGTTTTAGGAGGAGATGGCTGCATGATGGAAGGTATTTCATCTGAATGCTTCTCACTCGCAGGAACATTAGGACTTTCAAAGCTGATTGTATTTTACGATTCTAACAATATATCTATTGAAGGAAGCACAGATATAGCATTCACAGAGGATGTTGTGACAAGATTCAAGGCATTTGGTTTCCAGACAATAGAAGTAGAGGATGGCAACGATCTTTGTGCAATAGGAAAGGCTATAGAAGAAGCTAAGGCTGATAAGACAAGACCATCACTTATTAAAGTTAATACTCTTATAGGATACGGCTGTCCTGCTAAGCAGGGTAAGGCTAGTGCACATGGTGAGCCACTTGGTGTTGATAATGTTGCCGCACTTAAGGAAAATATCGGATGGCCATGTAAGGGTGACTTCGAGGTTCCACAGGAAGTATATGACCATTATAAAGAGCTTTCAGCTAATATGGCAAAGGCAGAGGATAAGTGGAATGAACTTTTCGCTTCTTATGTAGAGAAATATCCAGAAATGAAAGAATTATGGGATAACTACTTTGATGGATATGATATGTCTGATTTATTCAATTCTGATGAATATTGGGCAAAGGGAGATAAAGCTGAAGCTACAAGAAATACAAGTGGAACTATCCTTAATATGATAAAGAAGGCTATGCCTAATCTTATAGGTGGTTCAGCAGATCTCGCACCATCTAACAAGACTAACCTAAAGGATGCAGGAGATTTTTCTAAGGATAATTATGCAGGAAGCAATCTTCACTTTGGTGTAAGAGAGCAGGCTATGGCAGCAATAGGAAACGGACTTATGCTTCACGGTGGACTTAAGGCGTTTGTTGCAACCTTCTTTGTGTTTAGTGATTATGTTAAGCCAATGGCAAGACTTACAGCACTTATGCAGCTTCCATTAACATATGTATTCACTCATGATAGCATAGGTGTAGGCGAGGATGGACCAACACATGAACCTATCGAGCAGCTCGCAGCATTCCGTTCACTTCCAGGCTTTACAGTATTCAGACCTTGCGACAGAACAGAAACAGCAGCAGCATGGATGTATGCAGTTGAGAACGAGTGCGGACCAACAGGACTTGTACTTACAAGACAGAATCTTCCACAGATGGAGGGTTCATCTAAGGATGCACTTAAGGGTGGCTATGTTATAGCTGACTCACAGAAGGAAGTTCCAGATGCTATTATAATCGCCAGCGGTTCAGAAGTAAGCCTTGCAGTAAATGCAAAGGAAGAACTTAAGAAGGATGGCATAGATGTAAGAGTTGTAAGTATGCCAAGCATGGAGCTGTTCGATAAGCAGTCAGCAGAATATAAGGAAAGCGTGCTTCCTAATGCAGTAAGAAAGAGAGTTGCAGTTGAGGCACTTTCAGACTTTGGCTGGTATAAGTATGTAGGACTTGATGGCAGGGTTATTGCTATGGAGGGCTTTGGTGCTTCTGGTCCAGCAGCTACATTGTTCGAGCACTTTGGCTTCACAGTTGATAATGTTGTTAAGACAGTAAAGGAAGTTATAGGATAAATATCTGGATAAATCTATATCTGGATTAATCTTATGAAATAATAAAACAGATAACAATTAAACAACAATCAAACAACAATCAAATAGATAATAATAAGGCTCTGGTTTGACCAGCAGTACTGCAATATTGTATATATCGCATTGTGCTGCTGGCTGAATCAGGGCTTTTAGCATATTAGGAGCTTTTATTTGTAAGATAATTCTTATGCCTGAAAAGCTATATGTAATAAATACAAATAAAATACATATAAAATACAATAAATTAACATATAATTACTTGAAATAACAAAAAAAGGGGTATATACTATTGATATAAAGATTGTTAGAGTATTAACAATCTAATCAAACAAATGAATGATTGCATTGTGGGGTGCAACCGGTGGATTATTACATTAATCCATATTAATCACTTATTATTTAATTCTATTTTTAGGAGGTACAGGATTATGGTACGTTTTACATTACCAAGAGATTTATATCATGGTAAGGGAGCTCTTGAAGCACTTAAAACTCTTAAAGGAAAGAAGGCTATCATCTGTGTTGGTGGTGGTTCTATGAAGCGTTTCGGATTCCTTCAGAGAGCTGAGGATTATCTTAAGGAAGCAGGAATGGAAGTTAAGTTATTCGAGGGTATCGAATCAGATCCTTCAGTTGATACAGTTATGAAGGGTGCTAAGGTTATGGAAGAATATCAGCCAGACTGGATAGTAGCTATTGGTGGTGGTTCTCCTATCGATGCAGCAAAGGCTATGTGGATTAAGTACGAATATCCAGAAACAACATTTGAAGATATGTGTAAGGTATTCGGTTTACCAAAACTTCGTACTAAAGCTCATTTCTGTGCTGTTTCATCTACATCAGGTACAGCTACAGAGGTTACAGCATTCTCAGTTATTACAGATTATGAGAAAGGTATTAAGTATCCTTTAGCAGACTTTGAGATTACTCCTGATGTTGCTATTGTTGACCCAGAGCTTGCAGAGACTATGCCTAAGAAGCTTGTAGCACATACAGGTATGGATGCTATGACACATGCTATTGAAGCTTATGTATCAACAGCTAACTGTGATTATACAGATGCACTTGCTCTTCATGCTATGAAGATGATTAAGGATGATCTTGTTGGTTCATATAACGAAGATATGGAGAAGAGAGATGCAATGCACAACGCACAGTGTCTTGCAGGTATGGCATTCTCTAACGCATTACTTGGTATTGTACACTCTATGGCACATAAGACAGGTGCAGCATTTGAAGGTGGACATATTATCCATGGTGCAGCTAATGCTATGTATCTTCCTAAGGTTATCAAGTTTAACTCTAAGGACGAGACAGCAGCTAAGCGTTATGCATACATAGCTGATTTCTTAGGCTTAGGTGGAGATACAACTGAAGCTAAGATTGATAACTTAATCGCTATGCTTCGTAAGATGAATGACGAGCTTAACATACCACAGTGCATTAAGAACTATGGTGAGGGTGGACTTCCAGCAGAACAGGGAATCGTTCCAGAAGATGAATTCCTTGCTAAGCTTCCAGATGTTGCAGCTAATGCTATCAAGGATGCATGTACAGGCTCTAACCCACGTCAGCCAAGCCAGGAAGAGATGGAGAAGCTTCTTAAGTGCTGCTACTATGATACAGAAGTAGATTTCTAGAAATATAATGATGTATAGTGTTATAATATAATACTGTTAAAGGCGGAGCGATACTAGGGTCTAAGGTGTCGGTCCGCCTTTGATGTGTGCATGGTGACATATGTTTCTAAAGGACCAGAACTTCTTAAGGAACATTGCGATGCAAAAGAATATGGTGTTAAGAGCAAGAAAGGTTTCTATGATTATTCTGATGGTAAGGATGACGAAACAATAGCAAAAAGAGATGAAAAGTTCTTAAAGCTGTATCATGCGTTATATCAGTAGATGTAATGGATAAACATATTGAATAAAATCTTTTAGAATTCATATAATTAATAAAAAAGGATGCAACAATTTATCTTAAAATGTTGCATCCTTTGAATGTTTGTTCTACTCAATTACATATTCTATATCGTCATATAATAATAATACTTAACTGCAATTACTAATAAAATTATAAAAATAGTTTAGGTTAAAAATGTTATTATTTTATTTTTATTATCTTATTTTTTATTATCTTTTTTTATTATCTTATTTTTTATTATCTTGTTTTTTATTATCTTATATTTTTATTTTCTTATTATTTTTATATTCTTTCACGACTTTTTCAAGTTATGAATTCACCTTATAAATTCACACTTAAGAATACCGAATCTTTATCATCCTGCTTTATCCCAAGATATCTTTTAGTTATTTCGTATGATGAATGATTATATATATCCATAAGAACTGCTGGTGGTGTTCCATACTTCCATGCATAATATCCGAATGTTTTTCTCATAGAGTGACAGCTTATTCCATTCTCCATATTAAGGGAAGAGGCTGCCTGCTTTATTATCCGGAATGCCTGTGAACGGCATAGATGTGTGTGTTCTTTCTGCCCCATAAATATATATTCATTTACGTCAAAATAGTGCAGACTGTTAAGATATGTCTGCAATCCGGTTCTTGTACTTGCGTTAATAGCTATTCGGTTTTCTTTTCCAGTCTTTTTCTCTGTCACTATTATATGTTTTTTGAAACATTTTTTCCTGGAATCATAAACATCGTTCCATTTCAGCTTCAGTATATCACTTATTCTTAATGCTGAATTAACGCCAAGACATATTAAGGCATAGTTGCGGTAGTTCGTTTTCTGCTCCAGATAGTAGTTTCTAAATGCTTCTAATTCTTCATCATTACGTATTGGTTGTGCTGTTCCCATATCAAATCCTCCATTTAATTCAAAAGGATGCAACATTTTAAGATAAATTGTTGCAGATAACAGGTTAACAAGGAGGTTATATGTTAAAGCTTACGATTAAGCCTGGTGAATTTATCAACATAGGTGAGGATATAAGGGTTGTTTATTCGGGAGGTTCAGAGGGAAATATTCACCTTCTGATAGATGCCCCTAGGGAACTGAATATTGTAAGAAGCAAGGTGCTTGCAAGAAACAAAGAGAAGGAAGGCAAAGAAGCATCACGCTTCATTTCTCCTTATTATGCAGAATCCAAGCTTTCACCAGACACACTTACCAAGATACGCCGTCTGATTAAAGAAGACAAGATGGCAAATAAGGATAATACGCAGAATTAGCATGGAAGTTCTGCTTATTATATAGGCTTTATATATGCGGTATAGATATGACGACATTATCAGAAACAATATTTTAAAATAAAAATGATATGTGAGATGTCGGAAAATGTAAATGCATACATAAAGCAGCCAAGGGAACGGATTCCCTGTTAAAAATATTATATTTACACGGAGGTACATACTATGGTAGTACAACACAATATGGCAGCTATGAATGCTAACAGAATGTTAAGTGGAGTTTCATCTGCACAGTCAAAGTCAACAGAGAAGTTATCTTCAGGTTACAGAATCAACCGTGCAGCAGATGATGCGGCAGGACTTTCTATTTCAGAGAAGATGAGAAGTCAGATCAGAGGTCTTAACCAGGCTTCAACTAACGCACAGGATGGTATTTCACTTATCCAGACAGCAGAAGGTGCTTTAAATGAGCAGCACTCAATCCTTCAGAGAATGAGAGAGCTTTCAGTACAGGCAGCTAACGGAACAGAAACAGATGACGATAGAGAAGCAGTACAGAATGAAATCGAGCAGCTTCAGAGCGAGCTTACAAGAATCTCTGATACAACAGAGTTCAATACTATGAAGTTACTTGATGGTTCACGTTCAGGTAGTGATGTTAGTGTATCAGTAAGTAAGAGTGCAGAGGCTAATCTTACAACACAGGATGCAACAACACAGAAAAATACAGCTGCAATTACTGCTGCAGCTGCCGAAACAAGCACTAAGCTTTCTGTAACAACTTTAGATAAGAATGGAAATGCAACAACAACAGAAGTTGAACTTAAGATAGCAGGTAATAAAGTAAGCTATAATGGTAAAGAATTAACAGCTACAGTTACAGATGGTAATGCATCAGATGAAGAGACAGCAAAAGCTTTTGCAGAAGCATTATCTAAGACAGATTTAGCTGATAAATTTGATATAACAAATAATAATGCTAATTTAGTGTTTACAGCTAAAGAGGCTGGATCATCAGCTAGTGTTGCCTTAACAAAGCAGGATGATGTTGCAGCAAAAGCAACAAATTTAGATACTACTGGTGAAGATGCTTATAAGAAGTTATCAGCAGATATTGGAACTTATGATGGAACAGGTAATATTGAAGATAAAATATTCACAGTTAATGGTGAAAAGTTTGCATATGTTACTGATCCAGCTAAGTTAGGCGATGACCATAAGGATGTTAATTATGTAGTAGCTGCTAATGCGGCTGGAATAAAAACAGCTTCGAGTGATATGGCGAATTTAATTAACGCAAAGACTGGCATAAATGCTACTGCGGATGCACAAGGTACAATTAGCTTAAAGGCAGGTACAACTACCACAGGAAATGGTATTACTCTTCAGATAGGTGCTAACGAAGGTCAGACAATGAGCTTCACACTTGATGACATGAGCGCTGACGCACTTGGTGTAGGTGGAAGAAGTGTTGACTTAAGCACTCAGGAGAGCGCTAAGACAGCTACTACAACTATTGATGCAGCTATCAAGAAGGTATCTGCAGCAAGAGGAAAGATGGGTGCAGTCCAGAACAGACTTGAGCATACTATTTCTAACCTTGACACAGCTTCTGAGAATATGCAGACAGCTGAATCACGTATCCGTGATACAGATATGGCTGAAGAGATGGTTAACTACAGCAAGAACAGCATCTTAGCTCAGGCAGGACAGTCTATGCTTGCACAGGCTAACCAGGCTAACCAGGGTGTTCTTACACTCCTTCAGTAATTTAGGCAGTATGTAGTTAATACATAAGAACAGCTTATTTATAAAGGTTTGTCGATACACATTAAGTATATTTAATATGTAATCGTTATAATCCCCCATTCATACAACCCATGTGAGTATGAATGAGGGATTTAATTGTATATAATTGTGATTATTTTGCTGAGCTGTATAAGGGCTACATAGAGCAGAATAATCTGCTTATATATAATGAGCGGTTTGTTAAGCTGCCATTTCCAAGATATGTTGTTTTTTATAATGGAACGGAGGATGAACCAGAGGAACAGGAATTAAGATTGTCAGATTCATTTGTGCAGGTGCCTGAGGGGGAAGCACGGACAGGTATAGTAGTAGAAGAAGCTAATAAACATAGCGTAGAAGTAACTGTACAACTACTTAATATTAACTATGGGTGTAATCAGGAGCTGATGGAAAAGTGCCAGAAGCTGATGGAGTATTCAAGATTTATTGCACTTGTAAGAGTGAAAAGCGATATGTTGACGGAGGAATATAAGAAAGAAATGAAGTCAGTTAATAAGAAAGAAATATTTGCAGAGGCAGTAGCACTTGCAATTGATGAAGCAATACGCGATAATGTACTTAAAGGATATCCTTAGTAAAAATATGGCGGAGGTGACAGATATGTTGCTAACAGAATTTGATGAAAAGGCGTATATAGAGGGCGTGAAAAAGCAGAGCTATGAGGAAGGAGAAGCGATAGGGGAAGCAAGAGGAGAAGCAAGAGGAGCGGAGAAACTAGCAAGGTTAGTGGTGGAGCTAAAGAAAAGAGGCAGAGTGGAAGATATAGCGAAGGTGACAGATGAAAGTGAACGAGAAAGGCTGTATAGGGAGTTCAATATATGAGGGTTTAATATTGTACAATCATTAGAATGGTGTATACAATATGCTTCAATCTTGACACAATTCAAACAATTCATATTTTCATCAAACAATTGAATGACAAGTTTGAGAATAATAAAAAATAATCTAAAAAAGAGTTGACAAATCAACAAGTGCATGTTAATATACAGTTACAAACAAACAAGACCTTAAACATATTAATAATCGATATAAAAGATATATATTAACTATATTAAAAGAGACAAGTTCATAAGACAATATATTAATAGATAGATTATATATCGAAACCATTCATTAAGAATGTTAATATAGATGTAAGGAATTGAGTGAGAAAGGAAGGTATAGTCCAATGGAAATATGACACATACCAAGCATTATGAATAATTATATTCATTGTAGAATAGTTAATTAAAAGAATAATGATTTGGAGGAAAACACAATTGAATAACTTAGAATAACGGTTACTATATTACATAGCGATAATATAGTAACCGTTTTTTATTTGTTGCATTGCTGCAGAAAGGCTTTATTTATTATTAGTTATGAATGGTTGTATTATTACATTAAATATTAATTACATTCAGTACCTTATCATTATAAGATGTAAGCTGCAATAAAAAGGGAATAGTTACCAATACATTATATAGCCGCCGCCATACATTATACTGATAAATATTCCCTGTTATATATATAAATGCTAAGACCTTATGGTCATCTATTACTTAGCATATCTTTCGTTATACTCTTTAACTCTCTTCTGGATTCTGTCAACAGGATTAAGAAGATCACTGATTGAAGAATCATGGTTAAGTGTATCAATAAGAAGAGCCATGTATTTACTCATGTCTACGTTGATATACCAAGGCTTAGAAAGAAGCTCTGCTGGCTGGTAAACAAGGTTAGTAGTAAGAATCTTATCGATAATACCTTTTTCGTAAGCTTCATCGAACTTATCAAAGCCGTTAGTGAAAAGACCAAATGTAGTTGCACAGAATACTCTGCTTGCACCTCTCTTCTTCAACTCAGAAGCAACATCTATCATACTTTCACCAGAAGATATCATATCGTCGATAATGATAACATCCTTGCCCTCTACGTTAGTACCAAGGAATTCGTGGGCAACGATAGGGTTACGTCCGTTAACAATCTTAGTATAATCTCTTCTCTTATAGAACATACCCATATCAAGGCCAAGTACATTGGCAAAGTATACAGCACGTCCCATACCACCCTCATCAGGGCTTATTACCATCATATGTTCGCTGTCGATATGAAGATCATCTACGCCTAGTAAAAGGTACTTAATAAACTGATATGTGCATGATACAGACTCGAATCCCTTAAGTGGAATAGAGTTGTGTACTCGTGGATCATGTGCATCAAAAGTGATGATATTCTCAACACCCATAGCTGTAAGCTCCTGAAGCATAAGAGAACAGTCAAGGGATTCTCTTCCAGATCTCTTATGCTGTCTGCTTTCATAAAGGAATGGCATAATAACGTTGATTCTTCTTGCTTTTCCGCCGGCTGCAGCGATTACTCTTTTAAGATCTGCGTAGTGGTCATCAGGTGACATATGGTTAGTGTTACCGCAAAGTGAATATTCGATGCTGTAGTTACATACATCTACCATAATATATAAGTCATAACCACGGACAGAATCGTTAAGGACGCCTTTACCTTCACCTGAACCGAATCTAGGTGTGCTGGCACTTACAACATAGCTGTCTCTTTTATATCCGCTAAATGCAAGATTAGACTGATTCTCGTGTTCTCTTTGTTCTCTCCAGTTTACAAGGTATTCATCAACCTTTTCGCCCATAGCAGAGCAGCTCTTTAAAGGAATGATTCCGAGTGTTCCGTATGGAATTGTTGCAGTATGACGTTCGTCTCGTGGCATTGTATTATCCTCCATTGTATAGATAAAATATTTATTATATAAAGAATCTAATTCATACTTTCCAGTGAATTAAATTCTAAATACACATACATAATTAACTATAATCATAAATATTATAGAAGTCAATTATATTTGGCATTTTTTAAGATTATATTTGACATTTTTTAAAATTAATGTTTTCCTTTTGTAGCCTTTTGTACCCTTATATCTTCACAGAATAAGCGGAGTATTGTATATGCACTGATAAGTCTTGAGAATATACGTTCTGAATATGTATTCTCTAACTGGGGCATAGAAAGATTAGTTGATATAATAACACTCTTTCTTCTAAGTATTCTTTCGTTTATGACATAAAACAGCTTGGAAATGGTATAAGAGTTGTAGCTTTCTGTTCCAAGGTCATCAATTATAAGAAGATCACAGTCAATAAAGTAGCTGACATCCTGATATTCCACATCTTCGCCTTTGCTGAAGTCACTGTTTTCAAAGCATTTGAACAGCTCTATGGCAGTGAGGTATATAACGCTGTGATAGCTGTCTAGCAGTTCCTTGGCTATGCAGTTGGAAAGGAAAGTTTTTCCTACACCGGTTTCTCCTAATAATAAAAGGTTTGAAAAGTTGGTATCAAAAGTTTTTACAAAAGACTGGCATACATCAAATACCTTGTGAATATTATTGTATGGTGTGAGTCCTGTTGCAGAATCAATAGTTGTTTTGTCATACCAGTCAAAGGAAAATGTTGAAAAGTTTTCGTTGGCAGTGATGTTCTTTAGATTGGAATCATGATATATAAGGTCAATAGCTTTTTTCTTAAAGCATGAACATCTGGTGCCGTTGATATATCCTGTATCCTGACATTTTTTGCATGTATAAATATTGTCAAGATAATCAGATGGCTTGCCTATAGAAGCAAGGAGTACAGCTTTTTGTTTAATAAGGGACTGCAGGCGTTCATTGAACTCATCAGTATTCGTGTCAGATGAGTCATTTCCGATACGTTTGGCAGCTTCCTGCATAGAAAGGGAGATTATCTCATCTTCGATTGTCTGATATTGTGGACAAAGACTTGTTACTTCTTTGTAGCGCTCGTTCTGTATGGCTGCATTGTGTGTATGAATATCATCGTACATACGCATAACAGCTGCATATTGTGTGTTAGTAAGTGACATAACTACTCCTTTTCATATAATTAAATATATTGATAAGTTAAATCTGATAATATCGGTAAGCTGTAAAACATAAGCTATGCTGACAGGTTAATTGTTATTGCTAAGTAAAGAGTTGTACCAGTCATCAGATTTCTTATCACGCTGCTGGAAATTGTTGAATTTTGTTGAACCGGTTTTGGCAGAACTCTGATATCTGGTTTTGCTGTTGCTGCTTGCTGCATATGCTGCATCATCCTTTTTGATGTCTGCCATAGTTGTGATGTTTGAGCTTTTCCACTTTGAAAGAATAGTATCAGCATATTCAAAGCTTGGCTGGTGTATGGCTTTGATTGTTCTGTTGCAGGCCTCTATAATTATATCAGTGTCAAAGCAGTAAGTATCAGCCCACTTAGATATCATGGCACGTTCATGCTGTCCAGGATCTCTGTTAGAGATTCCGAAGGCTTTCATAATCTGGTAAACAGAGTCGGTATGGTTAGATACTTCTTCCTTTGCTTCTGTAACAGTATGTATACCTTTATCGGCCCACGCAAGAGCAACCTTTTCAATGTAGTTAATGCTTTTCTTGTTGTGTTCTACACAATATTCAAAAAGATAATCTATAAGTTCGATAGAAAAGTCAAGTGAATCATAAAAGTATACTATTGCATTGGTTTCTTTAATAGACAGTGGACGTCCAAGGTATGATTCTATAACATAAAGCAGCATAGAAAAGTTCTCATCGGAGTTAAGCTCGCTTATCTTTTCCGCAGAATATTGCATGCTGGAAGGTTCGATATGTTTTGGACCTTCTGATATGTTATATGAAGGTGCAGCAGGCACTGTTGGTGCTATAGCTGCTGGGGATGCCAGCTTGGCAGCTTCAGGAAATGTGGTATTGTTAAAATCAGCTTTAGTAGTGCTGGCGGCACTGTTGTCAGAGCTGAAGTCATTGATGGTTATGTTGGACAGGCTGTCGTTGTTACCGGCAAATGTTAATGATATGACATTGAGCTTGTCCCAGTATCTGAGTGCTCTCATAATATCGGCCTCAGTCTGGTTAAAGGTATCTGCAAGTAAAGAGATACTTATATTGGAATTGCCAGTGCTTATAAGGTGTAAAAGATAAAGATATACCTTTACGAATTCGCCATTGGCTTCAGGTACAAAGCTGCTTATAAATATATTGGAAATGGCTGTGTATCCATAATTGTTCTTTGTAGTTAATGTAAGATTGCCCATATGATATTAAAAGCTATAAATATAGCTTGTCTATCCTCCTGATGATTAATGATTGCTATGATGTAACATAATATTAAGCGGCAGATATTCTGCCAGTGCAGATTATATCATAGTGAAAATTAAATGAAAAGTGTGTTAAAAGCAGGTGGATATTGTTGTGGATATTGTGGATAATGTGGATAACTCGTGGACAAAGTGGTATAAATAATGTATTTTGCTGTATTTTTGACTTAAAGGTTGTTAACAAAAAAATCCACACTTTTATATTGTGTATAACAACATAAAAATGTGGATAATGTGGATAACTTTGTTGAAAAAATATTATACAGTGGAGAAATGCCTATTTTAACAGGTCTTCCCCGATTTTATAAACATCACCAGCCCCCATAGTTATCAACAGGTCACCGTTGATACAATTTTTTTTCAAAAAGTCTTCAATTTCTTCAAATGATTCGTAATAGTAACATTCTTTTCCTTCAGCTTTAATCAGACTGCAAAGATTAGCAGAACTTATTCCCAGATTATCTGTTTCGCGAGCAGGATATATTTTGGCAAGTACAACATTATCTGCAAGAGCAAGCGCTTTGGCAAAATCCGGCATAAGTGCTTTAGTTCTTGAATATGTGTGTGGCTGGAATACACACCATATTCTGTTGTGTGGATACATTTTTGCAGAATTAAGAGTTGCAGTTATCTCATCTGGATGATGTGCATAGTCATCTACAACTGTTATTCCGTTAAATACGCCCTTTTTCTGGAAACGTCTGTCAGTACCTGTGAAATTCACAAGACCTTTAAGAATAGCTTCCATGGATATACCAAGCTTAATACATGCAGCGATTGCAGAAAGCGAATTGTATACATTGTGTACGCCAGGAACAGAAAGCTTTATAGTTCCTGATGGTTTATTATTAATAAGAAGAGTGTAAGAACAGCGTCCATATTCATCATGATTTATATCGGCAGCACTGTACATTGACCTGGCTGGATCAGAACCGAAGGTGATAACCTCACAGTCTGTATCCTGGTAGAAGTATTCGTAATTATCAATATCTGTGTTGATAACTAAGGTTCCATCAGATGGAAGCTTTTCTGTAAAGAGCTTAAATGAATGACGTATATCATCAAGGTCTTTAAAGAAATCAAGGTGGTCAGCTTTAACGTTAAGTATAATGTTTAACGTAGGATTAAAAGAAAGGAAGCTGTTTGTGTATTCACATGCTTCTGTAACAAAAATGTCTGAACTTCCAACTCTTATGTTGCCGCCTATACTGTGTAATATACCACCAACAGATATAGTTGGGTCAGCGTTGGCGGCAAGAAGAATTTCAGTAATCATGGAAGTCGTTGTTGTTTTTCCATGTGTACCAGCTACATTGACAGCTGTGTGATAGTTCTTCATAATCTGACCAAGCAGTTCTGCTCTTGTCATAGTAGGAATACCAGCAGCAATAGCGGCTTTAAGTTCTTTGTTGTCAGGGTGGATAGCAGCAGTGTATACGACAAGGTCAATATCACCAGTGATATTGTCTGCTGACTGTGGATAAGATATAAGACATCCATCCTTTGCAAGTTCATCTGTAAGCTCTGATTCGTGTGCATCAGAACCTGAGACAGTGAAGTGCCTGTCAAGAAGAATCCTGGCAAGTCCACTCATGCTTATGCCTCCTATGCCTATGAAATGTACATGTATCGGATGATTAAAATCAATATTAAACATATGATATTCCTCTTTCTATAAATTATTGTTAATAAACTGATGATGACATGATGTCAGAACATAAAGCTTATGCAGGCTTGTATACATGTTCCAGAATCATATTACCTTATATTAATATTTAGTAAGATATTTAAAAGTCATCATAGAGATTATATGCCTAAAGCATATATTTTTCAAACATAAAACGCATAAAGTTATATATGCAGGGGGTACTATGGTTATGAGAAATAAGTGGCAGATGTTTAGCATGGACCGAAGCGTAGCGTAGACGTGGGAGTGCGTAGCACAGAACAATCCGTAGGTATCAAGGTTGGTGGCTTTTGAGCCCGACATCATATAATTGTAATAATAATGATGTGGAATGCATAAAATGTATACTGCATATAAGTGCTGTGTAAAATAAAGCGTAAAATTAACTGAAAATACATATGTTAAAATGTAACAATAAAAAGGTGAATAAATTGTATGAAAAATCACCAAAAAAAGACAAAATTATTTTTACTTAATCGGAATTATATGATATAATTTATACAACTTAAGATAGTAAATTAAACATCAGAGGTGGTAGCATGATTAAAAAAGAAATGATAGCTATGCTGTTAGCCGGTGGTCAGGGCAGTAGACTTGGAGTTTTAACAGCAAAAGTAGCAAAGCCTGCAGTTGCGTTTGGAGGAAAATACAGAATAATCGATTTTCCACTCAGCAATTGTATTAACTCAGGTATTGATACTGTTGGTGTACTGACACAGTATCAGCCATTAAGACTTAATTCCCACATAGGAATTGGTATTCCATGGGATCTTGACCGTAATGTGGGAGGTGTAACAGTTCTTCCTCCTTACGAGAAGAGTACAAGCAGTGAATGGTATACTGGAACTGCCAATGCCATTTATCAGAATCTTGAATATATGGAACAGTATCATCCAGAATATGTGCTTATTCTTTCAGGTGATCATATATATAAGATGGATTATAAGATAATGCTTGATTATCATAAGGCTAACAATGCTGATATTACAATAGCAGCTATGCCGGTACCTATTGAGGAAGCCAGCAGATTCGGAATCGTTGTTACGGATGAGGATAACAGAATAACTGAATTTGAAGAAAAGCCAGCAGAGCCTAAGAGTAATCTTGCATCTATGGGTATATACATATTTAAGTGGAGCGTGCTAAAGGAAGCACTTATAAAGCTTAAAGACCAGAACGAATGTGATTTTGGCAAGCATGTAATTCCATACTGCTTTAATAACAACAAGAGAATATTTGCATATGAATATAACAGTTACTGGAAAGATGTTGGAACATTAAGTTCATATTGGGAAGCTAATATGGAGCTTATAGATATAATTCCTGTATTTAATCTTTATGAAGAATTCTGGAAGATATATACAAGAACAGATACTATTCCACCTCAGTATGTTGCAGATAATACATTTATTGAAAAGAGTATAGTAGGCGATGGAACAGAAGTATATGGCAGAATCTATAATTCTGTTATAGGTTCAGGTGTAACCATAGAAGAAGGTGCCGTAGTAAGAGATTCCATCATTATGAATAATTCCGTTATTGGAAAGAATACAATAGTTAACAAGTCAATAATAGCAGAAGAAGTAGTTATAGGTGATAATGTAGAACTTGGTGTAGGCGAAGAAGCACCGAATGTCAAGTTCCCTAAGATATATAATTCTGGTCTTGTCACTATTGGGGAATGTTCGGTTATTCCTGATGGAGTTAAGATTGGAAAGAATACGGCGATATCTGGAGTTACATCAGCAGAGGATTATCCGGATGGCTTATTACCAAGCGGTGGAATCATAATTAAGGCAGGTGAAGTAGAATGAAAGCAATAGGTATAGTATTAGCAGGCGGTAACAACAGGATGATGCGTGAACTGACAAACAAGCGGGCTATTGCTTCCATGCCTGTTGCAGGAAGCTACAGGGCGATAGATTTCGCACTTAGCAACATGTCTAACTCACATATCCAGAAGGTTGCAGTTATAACACAGTATAATGCAAGATCACTTAACGAACACTTAAGTTCATCTAAGTGGTGGGATTTTGGTAGAAAGCAGGGTGGATTATATGTATTTACACCTACTATAACAGCAGAGAGCAGCAGTTGGTACAGAGGAACAGCTGATTCACTTTATCAGAATATAGATTTCCTTAAGTCAAGCCATGAGCCATATGTAGTTATTGCTTCTGGTGATGGTGTCTACAAGCTTGATTATAACAGGGTGCTTCAGTATCATATAGAGAAAAAGGCTGATGTTACCATGGTTGTAAAGAAGCTTGATAACAGAGCAGACATAGGAAGATATGGTGTTGTTGCACTTGCAGAGGATGGACGTATTACAGATATTGATGAGAAGCCTTTAGAAACGAATCTGTCAACTGTATCAACAGGTATATATGTAGTAAGAAGACGTCTTCTTATTGAATTACTTGAAAAGGCAGCAGAAGAAGACAGGTATGATTTTGTCAGGGATATACTTGTAAGATATAGAAACATTAAGAAGATATATGGTTACAAGCTTGATACATACTGGAACAACATATCATCTGTGGATTCATATTATAAGACTAATATGGATTTCTTAAAGAGAGATGTAAGAGATTATTTCTTTAAGCAGTATCCAGATATATATTCTAAGGTGGATGATCTTCCACCAGCTAAATATAATTATGGTGCCAATGTATCAAACAGTCTTATATCGTGTGGATGTATAGTTAATGGAGCAGTTGATAATTCAGTTCTGTTTAAGAAGATATACATAGGCAATAATGCTGTTGTTAAAAACTCAATTATCATGAATAATGCATATATAGGAGACAATGCATATATTGAGAACTGTATAGTTGAGAGTAACAGCACTATTAAAGCTAATTCACGATATGTCGGTGAGAATGGTATAAAGATTGTCATAGAAGACAGTCCATCATATTATTAAAGATTATAAATATATATTTAAGGTCTTAACCAGAGTAGAAAAAGGTTGTATAGAAGACAGATAGGGGTAACAAATGAATATTACAGATGTTAGAGTCAAGAAGATTGCAGGCAGTGGTAAACTGCGGGCTTATGTATCAATTACTTTTGATGACGAGTTTGTTATACATGACATAAGAGTGGTCGAGGGAGAAAAAGGCTTGTTTGTAGCTATGCCTAGTAAGCATCTTATTGAGGGAGGATTTAAGGATATAGCTCATCCTATCAATAAGCATGCCAGGGAAAATCTTCAAAGTGCAGTTTTGAAAGCATATTATGATGCTGATGAAGTAGAGGAATTATCAGAGAACGTAATTCGCTTTTGACACGCATATGATTAAATAAAAAAGATGTCATATTAATATTGCTTTATTAATACGGCATCTTTTTTATATAATATGATATTTTTTAAATTTTAGTATACATTATCTAGTAAAAGTGCTATTATACATGTATATAAATCATTTATCCTGTGTTATCCGGCATAAAACTAATATACGGATTGGGATGATTGTTTAATTAAGAGGAGGTATTAATATGGGGACAGTAGTAAGATTAGAACACTACACAAAGTCATTCAAGAAAGTAACAGTACTTGAGGATATAAATCTTACACTTGAAAGTGGCAAGGTTATAGGTCTTAAGGGAAAGAATGGTTCAGGTAAGACAATGCTTATGAGAGCGATAAGCGGTCTTATACTTCCAACATCAGGAAAGGTATTTATCAATGACAGGGAGCTTGGTAAGCAGATATCATTTCCACCAAGTATCGGACTTCTTATAGAGAATCCATCATTTATATCTAATTATACAGGTTTTAAGAATCTTAAGATTCTTGCTTCTATCCAGAACAGGATTAATGATGAGGAGATAAAGGAAGCTATAAGAAAAGTTGGACTTGATCCTGATGATACAAGAACATTCAAGAAGTATTCTTTAGGTATGAAACAGAGATTAGGTATAGCAGCAGCTATTATGGAAAAACCAGATATAGTTATACTTGATGAGCCTATCAATGCTCTTGATGAAGCAGGTGCAGGTCTTATAAAGGGCATACTTGATGAACTTAAGGCAAATGGCTCGCTTATAATTATAGCATGCCATGATACAGAGGAGCTTAATTATCTGTCAGATGAGATATATGAGATTTATGAAGGACAGATTGTAAGCAAGAATGGGGAAAAGATAGAAGAAGCAGTGTAAGGATTGAAAAATACCTCTCTGTCATCCAACAAGATTATTGTAGGATGGCAGAGAGTTTTTTTCACACTATGCTTTATTTGGTTTATATTTTCTCCTGAATTCAGAAGGAGAGATGCCATTTACAATCTTAAATGTATCACCAAAGTAGTTAGAACTACAGAAACCGCATTCATCGGCAACATCTGACATGCTTAAGTCAGTCTCAATCAGATACCATTCAGCATGATTAATGCGGGTATTTCTTAAATATTCAGAGAAACCTATACCGTGGAATGCTTTGAATTTGCTTGAAAAATATGCAGGGTTAAGATTAAGAAATTCGGCAACATCATTTAGTGATATGTTGTTTTTGAAATTCTCAGCAATATATCTTGAGGCACTTATCATATCAGCATCTATTTTTTTATGTGAATGTGTTATATAATTTTTTTCATCTATGTTAGTTCTGTCAACTCTTATGAGCATTATAATCAGATATTGAAAAAGCTGACGGATACAGCAGTCTGAATAGTGGTCAATAATGTTATATTCAGAGATAATCTTGTCAAATAAAGAGTTGATATAAGATCTATGTGTTGGTTCTATATATAGTATATGTCCCCACAGATTTTTGTATGTCCAGTTTTTTCCAAGGATATCTTCAATAGTAGATATATAATCAGAAGAAAATTCTATGTATATGCGTTCGGATGAATTATCACCTATATAGCTTGTTCTGTGGATTGCATTAGCAGGGATAAATATAATATTTCCAGCGGAAAGCGTATAAAGCTTGTTGTCTAGGGAAATTGTACAATTACCATTAACGAGATAAAAAAGTTCATAATATGTATGACTGTGTGCAGAGTGCATGGAATAATGTGGTTCATGCATGCCACGTTCAATACGGAACCTTGAAATATTGTGTATCGTCTGTTTCATATGTTTATAATCCTTCTTTCTAATGAATATGATGCTGTATAAGAACTGCGTGAATTGTAAAATGTAAAGAAATGGAGCGTTCTGTATATAAGATAATATTTTGAGTTGAATAGCATGTTTAATATATAATTAATACACATATAAAATATGTGCAAAATAACCAAAAAATAAATAAATATTTATTAATATTGTAACAATATGTATTTTAACACTAAAAATACATGTAATCAATAAGGAAAATATAAAAATATAAGTTGTTACTAATTCGATAATGGGATATAGTAGTAGTCAATCTAGCGGAATGATCCGTAATATTTCAGGAGGTATTTTATGAAGATTGGCAGAAAAGCTAAAAAGCTTTTAGCAGTTGTTCTTACATTCGTTTTAGCGATTGGAACATTCCAGTTTGCACCTGGTGTAAGAACTATAGCAAAAGCTGCGGGGGCACCAGAAGCTGGCAAGAGTTATGTACTGGATTTTACAAAATTATATAGTACAAAGACACAGCTTAATGGTTATACATCTGATGATGGTGTATTTAAGGTAATATCAGAAGCTGATAAAGCATATTGGCATGATGGACAGCATGGTGCAGCAGTTTATAATGGAGACAAGATTGAAGTTAAGGTTGCAGGAAGTGCAGAGATTGCATTAACTTTATGTAAGTATGGCAGTGGAACTGCATTTAAGGTTACAGATGCTTCTGGTAAGGAAGTTGGTTCAACATCAGGTAAGTCAGATGCAGATGCAGGATCACAGAGCATATCTTATAACGGAGATGCTACAACACTTACAATAACATGTGAAGCATCAGGTGAGGCATATCTTCACTCAGTAATGGTAAATAATTTTGCTAAATCAGATAAAGTTGAAAGCTTTACTTTAATGCTTGATGACATTGCTAAAGAAGATGTTGTTGCTACAGGTGATTACAAGTATGGTGACAGCACACTTACATTAGTAGGTCAGGGAGAAACACAGTATACAGTAAAACCAGGAAAGACAGTAACAGTTGACGGAAAAGAATATAATAGCTATACAGCAGGTAAAAGACATGCAGATAGTAACAATATTCCTACTATTCCTGGACAGGGAGATGGTACATTAACTATCTTCACTCCAGCAGCTAAAGGTACAATGACAGTATACTTTAGTTCAACATCATTCTTAAGAATCCATGATTATAATACAGCAGATGGTTCTAAGAATGGATATACAGATACAGAAACAAGTATTAATTCATATACATTTGCAGTAATACCAGGACATACATATGTAATGTCTACAACAGGAAAGACTAATAACATGTTTTATGCAGGTTATAAGTATATTGTAGATAAGGAAGTAAGCGTTCCAGTTAAGTTTGAGAATGTAAATGCTAAATTATCAGATTCATTAGAGATAAGCGTTGTAGATGCTAATCTTGGTGGTAACGTTATCAAGTTAAAGGATGGTACAAATGCAGACCTTCTTGAAGGACATGAATATAAGTTAAGTACTAATGATGGTGGTGTAAGAGCTGCTGTTGGTGACAGCGATACATTTACAGCTACAGGTGAAGCAATAGTTGTTTCTCTTTATGATGTACCAGATGTAACTGTAGAAGGTAAGATTACAGGTACTCCAGAAGGAACAGTTAAAGAACTTTCACTTACAAACATGGTTAACGGACGTTCATATAAGGCTACTGTATCAGGAGATTCTTATACATGTACATTAAAGCCAGGTGAATACAATACAAGTGTTGTAACAACTAATGGTGGTGTAACACATGATAGAGTTTCAGTTAAGACTGAAGGAACAACAGTTAATGAAGTATATGTAGAACTTCCAGCTAAGGAGGCAGAACCAGTAGCTTTTAAGAGTGAGCTTAATGTTCCTGGTGATTATGCTACATTAAATGAAGCTTCAGATGCAATTCTTAGAATGCAGGACAGACCAGAAGGAGAAGCCGGCAGAGTTACTATTAATCTTAAAGCAGATATATTCGAGCAGACAGTTATGGCAGCTCCATACGTAACACTTAAAGGTAATAACCATACTATTTCATGGTACTATGGTGTTGGTACATATTATTATTCAGTAGATCCTGTTACAGGTCTTTACAATGAAGTACTTGCAAGAGATAAGTATTCATATGTAGAAGGTAACGGAAGTCTCTGGGGTGGTGTATTCATCGTAAGAGGTGATAACTTCATCGCAGAAGATACAACATTTAAGAATACTTATAACTATGAATTAACAGAAGCAGAGAAGACAGATATTGCAGGTACAACATTGTCAGTAAACAGACTTGCAAAGGATGCTGATGTTACAGCATATGTTTATAAGGAAAGATCAAATGCTTTCTATATTGAAGCAGATAATATTGAGTGTTATAACTGTAAGATTCTTTCTTCACAGGATACACTTGGAAGAAATGGTTCTAAGAACAATAACTATCATACATATTTCAACAATTGTGTGATTGGTGGTAATGTAGATTATATTTGTGGCGAATTCTCAGCAGTATTTGATAACTGTGAATTACAGTGGAAGACATATAAGGATGATGAAAAGGATGCTGCTAAAAACAATGCAAAGCTTGGCTATATCACAGCAGCTAAGACAAGTCCATATGTATTCAGAAACTGTAAAGTGACAACAGATGGTGTAAGCACCGGTGCAGTATCAGGATATTATGGTAGAACATGGGGCGCAGGCTCTAATGCTACATTTATTGGAACACAGACTAATGGTTATGTGTTAGAAGATGGATGGGGTGAGATGAGCACAGGAGATGGAACATCAGCTATCTTTAAGGAATATAATAATGTTTCAGGAGAAAATGCTTTTGTAACTAAAGGACAGTTCAGCAAGGCTGAAAATCAGTCAGCTGAGGCAGTTGCAGATTATATTGAATCAGCTAATGTTTCAGCAGTTAATACAGTACTTGGATGGATTCCTGCTCATTATGCATATGATGTTAAGCCAGTAGAGATAGTTACTCCAACAGAAAGTGGAATAGCAGCCGTTGAGGTATCAAAGGAAGCTAAATTCGTAGATGAGTCAGGCAAGGGCGTAGCTACAGGTTCTGTTACAGCAATAGAAAAGGCTGCAAGTGAGGAACAGGTAGCAGCAGTTAAGGAAGCAGTTGCTAATGCAGAGGATATAAAGCTTACAGACAAGGCACAGATCATTGATATTTCTTTAAGCAATAAAGATGGTAGTGTTGTTAAGCTTTCTAATGGTACACTTAAGATAAGTCTTAAGAAGAATGCAGATATTGATTATACTAAGTATGCAGTAGTTGTTTATCATCTTAAGGATGATAATACACTTGAAAAACTTGATGTAACAGTATCTGATGATGCTATATCATTCGTAACAGGTGGATTAAGCCCATTTGTTATTGATTATGTGGAAGTTGAGTCAGCATCTGGAGCTGATACAACGATTACAGAAGATGCAACAGTTACAGCACCTGCAACAGGAGATGCAGCTCCAGTTGCTATCTACTTATTACTTGCAGTTATGGCTATAATGATGGCTTGTACAGTAGCAGGAAAGAAACGCATAAGATAATATAATATGAGATTTCATAAAGTTAAATTTGTTTAAAGTTGTAAAATAAAAAGATTGCAGTCATAATAGTTAGGAACACGCTAACTGTTATGATTGCAGTTTTTTTATATTGCATAAATAGTTAAAAATAATATAAATACTTCCTTTTTTGACGGATATCATTTATATTATGATGGTGGATCAAAGTGTCAGAGGATTGTACGAATTGCATAGCAATGCGGCAATTAAAGTTTAATGATAAGATAAACAGAACAGGGAGAATAAATTTATGTATATAGTAGCAGGCTTAGGAAACCCGGGAACACAGTATGCAGGGACAAGACATAATGCGGGTTTTTCATGCATAGATGAACTTGCAGACAAGTATAATATTAGTGTTGATACAGCAAAGCATAAAGGACTTATAGGAAAAGGTGTTATAGAAGGGGAAAAGGTTCTGCTTGTAAAGCCTATGACATATATGAACAATTCAGGTGAATGTATAAGAGAGGTTATGGATTATTATAAGGCTGATATTGATGACCTGATAGTTATATTTGATGATATAAGCTTAGAGCCTGGAAGGTTAAGATTACGTCCAAAGGGAAGTGCTGGCGGACATAACGGAATAAAGAGCATAATAGCTCATCTTGGCAGTGATAAATTCAAAAGAATAAAGTATGGTGTAGGAGACAAGCCAAAGGGATGGGATCTTGCAGACTGGGTTCTTGGAAAGTTTCCAGCTGAATTATATCCTGCACTCAGAGAAGGAAATAAAAGAGCCTGTGAAGCAGTTGAATGCATAATAAGCGAAGGCATTGAAAGTGGTATGAATAAATTTAACGGATAATCCCACGATATGCGAATATTGGGGAGAATTGTGGGAGTGCGTAGCACGGAACAATTCGTAGGTATCAAAGTCGGGAGCTTTTGATCCCGACATCTTTACATCAGACAGATTTAATTAGGAGGATGGTTTTGAACACATTTTTTAAGCCTGTATGTGATACAGCAGCAATAGAGCAACTTAATAAAGAATTATCATTGGATGGTGGAAAAACAGCACTTATAAGTGGCTGTATTGATACGCAGAAGGTGCATATAGCAAGTGCTATAGGACAGGATTATCGTTTTATGCTTGTTATAACAAGTGATGAAGCCAAGGCAAGAAATATGTGTGATGATGCAGCATTTTTTAATGGCGATGCATTGTATTATCCAGCTAAGGACGCAATATTCTATAGTGCAGATGTTACAGGCAATCAGATAACAGGACAAAGATTAAGCTGTATAAGCAGAATCATAGAACATATAAAAGCGGCAGAACACGTAGAAGTATCGGACAAAGACAGCAGTAAACAGGAAGCGGATAAACATAATGGAGAAGCTGGAAGCATCAGAGCTGACTCGGGTAGTCTGCTGACAGTAGTAACTACCATTGATGGAGTATCAGACAGACTGATTCCTCTGAAAAGATATATGGATTCAATAATAACGATTGATAGCACAAGCAGTATTGATACAGAGGAACTTGCAAAGAAAATGGTATCCATGGGTTTTGTAAGAACAGCAATGGTAGAGGGCAAAGGCCAGTTTTCAATAAGAGGTGGCATCATAGATATATTTTCATATACAGATGAGGCGCCAGTAAGAATAGAGCTGTGGGATACAGAAGTTGATTCCATAAGAATGTTTGATGCAGAAAGCCAGAGGTCGATAGAAAAGCTGAAATCATATCATATATTTCCAGCTACAGAGTATCTTTTCACAGCGGAAGAAAAGCAGGCTGGACTTGATAAGATAAGAAAAGAAAGAGATAAGCAGCTTCAGTGCTTTGATTATGATAAACGAAGGCGTACACAGGAGCAGATAGAGGCTGGCAACAATATTAATAAGATTGTTGGGGATGTAGAAAGAACAGGCAGTTATGATAAGTTTCTGGATACAATAATTAAAGACACAGTAGGCTTAGCAGAGTATTTTCCTAAGGAAAGTACTCTTGTTGTGCTGGATGAACCTAACAGACTTAAGGAGTGTAACGAGCTTACATTATATGAATATGGTGAAAGCATGAAAAACAGGCTTGCAGCAGGCTATGTCCTTCCAAGCCAGACACATAAGATAAAGACTCTTTGTGAGATAACAGGTGATATTAGAGAATATAAAAAGCTTATACTTACAACTCTTGATTATAAACCGGAAGGTTTTGAAATAAACTATAAGATGCATGTTGAGGCAAGAAGTATAAGCTCTTATAACAACAGCTTTGAGTACCTGTCAAAGGATCTTATGAAGTACAAGAAGAGTGGCTATACAACGGTGCTTGTATGCAGTTCGAGGACAAGGGCACAAAGAATAGTTGACGATCTTGGGAAACTTGATATACCAGCATTTTACAGTGAGGATTTTAGTAAGGATTATGGAAAAGGACTTATTATAGTTACATATGGAAGTCTTCATAAGGGTTTCGAGTATCCAGTTCTTTCGTTTGTTGTTATAGCAGAAAATGATATATTTACGTCCAAAAGAATAAAAAAGCTTAAAAAGAAAAAACATGATGGCAAAAATATAGCAAGCTTTAACGAACTGAATATAGGTGATTATGTTATACATGAGAATCATGGGCTTGGTGTATATAAGGGAATAGAAAAGATAAAGGTGGATGGAGTAGAGAAGGATTATATAAAGATAACTTATGCGGATGATGGTAATCTTTATGTTCTTGCTACTCAGCTTGACAGACTCCAGAAGTATGCAGACCAGGATGTAGAAAAGAAACCTAAGCTTAATAATCTTGGAGGTAAGGAGTGGAGCAAAACTAAAGCGAAGGTTCATGGGGCGGTTGAAGTTGTAGCTAAGGAACTTGTAAGACTGTATGCGATAAGACAGAAGGCAGAAGGATACAGGTTTTCAAAGGATACGGTATGGCAGCAGGAGTTTGAGGAAATGTTTCCGTATGAAGAAACTGATGACCAGCTTAACGCCATACAGGATACAAAAAACGATATGGAAAGTGGTCGTGTTATGGACCGCCTTATATGTGGAGATGTTGGATATGGTAAGACAGAGGTTGCCATAAGGGCAGCCTTTAAGGCGATACAGGATGGAAAGCAGGTGGCTTATCTTGTGCCGACAACAGTACTTGCAAGCCAGCATTATTCAACATTTGCAGAGAGAATGAAAGGCTTTCCGGTAAATGTAGGACAGTTGTCAAGCTTCAGGACGTCAGCACAGAATAAAAAGACTATTGAGGAACTTAAAAGCGGAATGATAGATGTGGTTATAGGAACACACAGAATTCTGTCAAAGGACGTTAAGTTTAAGGATCTTGGGCTGCTTATCATCGATGAGGAACAAAGATTTGGTGTTACACATAAGGAGAAAATCAAGGAGCTTAAGAATAACATAGATGTTCTTACTTTAAGTGCAACGCCTATTCCAAGAACACTGCATATGAGTCTTGTTGGAATAAGAGATATGAGTGTGCTGGAAGAACCACCAGTTGACAGGCATCCTATACAGACATTTGTAACAGAGCATAATGACGAGATGATACGTGAGGCAATAACAAGGGAGCTTGCCAGAAATGGACAGGTGTATTATGTATACAACAAAGTGCGTAATATAGAAGAAAGAGCCGAATATATACAGAATCTTGTTCCGGATGCTGTAGTAGAATATGCTCATGGACAGATGGATAAAAGGCAGCTTGAAAAGATTATGTATCAGTTTGTTAATGGTGAGATAGATGTACTTGTATCAACAACCATTATCGAGACAGGTATGGATATTCCAAACTGTAACACTATGGTTATAGAAAATGCAGATCAGTTCGGACTTTCACAGTTATATCAGCTAAGAGGAAGAGTTGGACGAAGTACAAGAACTTCGTATGCATTTCTTATGTATAAAAGAGACAAGATGATATCTGAAGTGGCAGAAAAAAGACTTAGTGCCATAAAGGAATTCTCAGATCTTGGTTCTGGTTTTAAGATAGCTATGAAGGATCTTGAGATAAGAGGTGCGGGTAATGTGCTTGGTAAGAGCCAGCATGGTCATATGGCTGCGGTTGGATATGACCTGTACTGTAAAATGCTTAACCAGGCGGTGAATACTCTTAAGGGCGTGAAGAATGAGTATGAGTTTGAAACGACAGTTGATATGGAAGTAGATGCGTATATTCCAGCAACTTATATAAGAAGCGAATATCAGAAACTTGATATATATAAAAGAATCGCTGCACTTGAAACAAGAGAAGAGCTGTCAGATATGAAAGACGAGCTTATGGATAGATATGGAAGTGTGCCATCAAGTGCTTCTAATCTGCTTATGATTGCACTTATCAAGATGAAAGCACATAAGATAGGGATTATGGATATAAAAGGTGCTACACAGCATAATCCATCGGGTGGTGCCTCTAACTGGCGTACGGTTATGACTATATATCCTAAAGCAGATATTAACTCGGATAATATACCAAAGCTTGTAGATTCATTTGGTGGTGCGCTGGAATTTAAGCTTAAAGGTACACCTGAATTCGTATGGACAGTCACTAAAAGAAAGTTTACAAGTGCAAGTGAGTATCTTGAGGGTATGCTTGATATGATGGATATTATGCAGGATGCGCTTGAAATATAAAAATTGTGGTAAAGGTATTTACAAATTAAATAATAGTGTTATAATAGACAACAGTTTAGCACTTTAAAGTGTAACGCTTTAAAGCGAATTGCATTAATCGTGGATCAATTTAAAGTTATCTGCGAACATTTAAGGAAGAAGAGGTAATCAGGTTATGGAACAGAAGGGTGAGTTAGTATCATACAGACCAGATATCAAAGTTGTAGATTGTACACTTAGGGATGGAGGACTTGTTAATAATTTTGAGTTTAGTGAGGATTTCGTGCGTGACCTGTATAAGGCCAATGTGGCAGCAGGTGTTGACTATATGGAATTCGGTTACAAGGCATCAAAGGAAGTCTTTAACGTGGATGATTATGGCAAGTGGAAGTTCTGCGATGAGAAGGATATCAGGGAAATAGTTGGTGATAACAATACTGACTTAAAGATTTCTGTTATGGCTGATGTTGGTAGAACTGATTTTAAAAAGGATATCATACCTAAGTCTGAAAGTGTTATAGATATGATAAGGGTAGCTACATATATTAATACTATTCCGGCAGCTATTGAGATGATTAATTACTGTGCAGATATGGGCTATGAGGTGACTATCAATATTATGGCTATATCTACAGCAAGTGAGAATGAGTTAGATCTTGCGTTAGAGCTTCTTGCAGCACAGAGTAAGGCAAGTGTAATATATCTTGTTGACAGCTATGGTTCACTTTATCCAGAGCAGATAAGAAGACTTGCAGATAAGTACCTTAAGGTAGCTGAAAAGTATGGAAAGAGCGTAGGTATCCATGCACATAACAACCAGCAGCTTGCATTTGCCAATACAATAGAAGCTTGTACTATTGGTGTAAGCTATCTTGATGTTACAATGAGTGGCATGGGAAGAGGCGCCGGTAACTGCTATTCAGAGCTTCTTATGGGCTTCTTAAGAAATCCTAAGTATAGAATATCACCAGTACTTAAGTTTGTTGAGAAGCATATGGTACCGCTTAAGAAGGCTGGAGTCGTATGGGGATGTGATGTACAGTATATGATAACTGGAAATGCTAACCAGCATCCAAGAACTGCTATTGCATTTACAGCAGATGGAAGAACAGATTATGATAACTTCTATACACAGATTACAAGCTATGAATAATTGCGTTTTCAGGTATGTGAAACATCCCTGAACACGCACGGAAAAAACAGCTAAAAAGCATCTGTACCGCACAAATATATAAAAAATACATGGATATAATGATTAGATAAACAAAATTTATTGACTTATAGAAAATGTGGGTATAAAATATCCGTAATTTAATTAATCGATGGGATTCATTATAATGAACACAAAAGGGTGTGTTATGCCAAGGGGTTAGTGGACTGGCGTATATGCTGACTGTACTGCATGTGAATTATGCAGGATAGAATTGTCTGCAGCAGTTATTATAGAAAGCTCCTGACAGTAGGTGAGTAAACTGTCGAACACGAAAGGAAGTAGAATTATGGCAAAGAAAGATATTGATTGGTCTAATTTAGGGTTTGGCTATGTAAAGACTGATAAGAGATTCGTAGCTAATTATAAGGATGGAGCATGGGATAACGGTGTTATCACAGATGATGACAAAGTCGTTATCAGCGAATGTGCTGGTGTATTACAGTATTCACAGTCATGTTTTGAAGGTATGAAGGCATACACAACAGAGAATGGTCACACAGTTATTTTCAGACCAGATATGAACGCAAGCAGAATGGCAGATTCTTGTAGAAGACTTGAGATGCCAGTATTCCCAGAAGATAAGTTTGTAGAAGCTATTGCTGAAACTGTAAGAGCTAATGAGGACTGGGTACCACCTTATGGTTCAGGTGCATCACTTTATATCCGCCCATATATGTTCGGAAGCAATCCAGTTATAGGTGTTAAGCCTGCTGATGAATATCAGTTCAGAGTATTTACAACACCTGTTGGACCATACTTTAAGGGCGGCGCTAAGCCACTTACAATCAAGGTTTCGGATTTTGATAGAGCAGCACCACACGGAACAGGTCATATCAAGGCTGGTCTTAACTATGCTATGAGCCTTCACGCAATCGTTACAGCTCATGCAGAAGGATATGCTGAGAATATGTATCTTGACCCAGCTACAAGAACAAAGGTTGAAGAGACAGGTGGAGCTAACTTCCTCTTTGTTACTAAGGATGGAAAGGTTGTAACTCCTAAGTCAGATAGTATCTTACCATCTATCACAAGACGTTCATTAGTACATGTTGCTAAGGAATACCTTGGACTTGAAGTTGAAGAAAGAGAAGTTCTCTTTGATGAGGTTAAGGATTTCGCTGAGTGTGGTCTTTGCGGTACAGCAGCAGTTATCTCTCCAGTAGGAAAGATTGTTGATCATGGTAAGGAAATCTGCTTACCAAGTGGTATGGACGAGATGGGACCTGTTACAAAGAAGTTATATGAAACTCTTACAGGTATCCAGATGGGTAGAATCGAAGCTCCTAAGGGCTGGATTTACACAGTAGACTAATATCGCTGATTGTTAACAGGCTGGTTAGAAGCTTAGCTAACTGGTCTATAGATGTTTATTACAGCTGATAATATAGTTATTATATTCGGTCAGAATGTTAAAAGTACGTTCTGACCGAATTTTTATGTGATAAATGTATGATTGGTGATGGGGTCAAAGGCATATTCTGCAGCTCTTTAATATAAGCTGTGCAGAATAGTTGTGAATTAACACTTACACCATAAAATGAAAATATAGATGGAGTAAACATATGTTGTTTAGTGGTAAAGATTTAAGGAAGCTTATAATTCCGCTTATGTTTGAACAGCTGCTTGCTGTTCTTGTAGGACTTGTGGACACACTTATGGTATCCCAGTCAGGAGAAGCGGCAGTTGCAGGAGTTGCACTTGTTGATAATATCAACAGGCTTATCATACAGGTTATGGCAGCACTTGCGACAGGTGGCGCTGTTGTCTGCAGTCAGTATATAGGTAAAGGCAGGGATGATGAATCAAGAAAGTCAGGAGCGCAGCTTGAGACCGTTTTGTTAGTATTTTCAGTTATAATGACTGCATTTTCAGTTTCATTTACAAGACCATTACTTAAGGTGATATTCGGAACTGTTGAAGATTCGGTTATGGATTGTGCTGTGTTATATTTTGTTATAACAGCCCTTTCATATCCTTTCCTTGGAATGTACAATGCAGGAGCTGCAATATTCAGAAGTGTAGGCAACAGTAAGGTAAGCATGAATATAAGCATACTTATGAATGTGATTAATGTAGCTGGAAATGCGTTGTTTGTATTCGTATTTAAGTGGAGTGTAGCTGGTGTTGCACTTTCTACTGCGTTCAGCCGTGTGGCAGCAGGTATCGTTATGTCAGTGCTTGTGTGTGGTAAGACGAACCCTGTAAGAATAGACCATATAAAGTACTTTGTTCCGGACTGGAACTATATAAAGAAAATTCTTACAATAGGTATTCCATCCGGTATTGAAAATGGAATGTTCCAGATAGGCAAGCTTATGGTTGTAAGTATGGTTGCTACATTTGGAACAGCCTCAACAGCAGCGAATTCTGTAGGTTATACGGTTATTGATTTTGCTAATATACCGGCTGCTTCTATGGGACTTGCACTTATAACGGTTGTAGGACAGTGTATAGGCGCAGGTGAGAAAGAACAGGCGAAAATGTATACAAAAAAGGTGCTATGGTGGTCTTATATTGGTGACTGGGCATGTAACATACCACTGTTCTTTGCAGCAGGATTTATAGCCTCATGGTTTCACCTTTCACCAGAAGCAACACATATTACGGTCACTATATTAAGATGTTTTAATGTTGTATCACTTTTTATATGGCCGCTTTCATTTACATTGTCGAATCCTTTAAGGGCATCGGGTGATGTGAAGTATACTATGACGGTCAGCATTATATCTATGTGGCTTTTCCGTGTCGGCAGCAGCTATATATTCGGAGTTGTACTTGGACTTGGTGTGCTTGGTGTATGGATAGGAATGTTCGTAGATTGGGCTGCAAGATCATTATGTTTTGTCATAAGATTTGTGAGTGGCAAGTGGCTTGAGAGAGGGTCGCTGGCGTAGAAAGTTAATTGATTTTGGATATTACCGGTGTAGAATTATTAATAAGATATTACTTGTGAAAAATATAGTGAACTAAGCAAAAAATAGGAAAAACTAAGTAGTAAATTAAGCAGAAGATATTATTCCATATTAATGGAAGAGGGTATCTTCTGCTTTAATGTTTTATAGGAAAATTTCTGATGTTCTAATTCTTGTTTTGTTTCTTGAGATTTGTTACTTAAAATTTTTAAAATATCATATTGAAATAAACATAAATGTATGATATATTGTTAAATGAAATTAACATAAGAATTAATAAACAAAGCTAAAAAATAATTCTGAAAAATAGTAAATAAAACTCAGAATCACGAATTATAGTTTATTATAATGAATTAAAAATTCAGAGTTATAATTTTTATAATGTATCTTAAAAGATAGCAGGATAGTTAAGAATTATTGTTAAGAGTGAGATTACTATACCCGCTATAATTTGTTTCAATTATAATCCCCCTATTATTAAAAACAAATATGAATGACAGAGTATTAATACCTGATGAATAACAGAGAAAAATCTATTGTGTGTACATTAATACATAGATAATATGAGTTACGGAGGTGTAAATGAAGTATCTAAAAGTAAATACAAATCTTGCAGAAACGCTTACCAGCATAGAAGAAAAGCAGGCTATGCATGATGATTATGCAAAGCTGGTTCTTGCTGATCCGCAGGTACTAGCCAATATTGTAAAGGTGATTGTGCCAGAGTTCAGGTCATATAGTATAGATAAGATAATTCCCTGCATAGGTGAAACAGTAGTATCACTAAGACTGCCTGAAAAACTATGCATAAGGATAGAAAGCGTAGGAACAGAGGATATAGATGCGGATGATGGGAAAATAGTTTACGATATACGATTTCCATTGTATTATAATAACAGAACAATAAAGTTCCTTGTAAATGTAGAGGCACAGAGAAGCACGTCTAATAATAAACTTGGATATCACATAGAATCAAGAATAGCTTACTATATGGCAAGAATGGTATCTTCCCAGAAAAATGTGGAGTTCATAAAGTCGAATTATGATGAGTTAAAGGATATATACAGCATATGGATATGCATGGATACGCAGGATGGAGAAGATTCTATAATAGAGTTAGGAATACAGCCAAAGCTTCTTTATGGAAAAAGTAACTGGATGCCAAAGCGTAGTATAATGAATGGTGCTATAATAAGAATAAGAGATAGCAAAAACAGGGAAGAATCTAAGAATAAGTTGATAGCAATGCTGGAAGTGCTGCTGTCGAGTACAAAGAAGAAAGAAAAAATGCAGCAGCTAGAAGGCTATGGACTGAAAATGACAACAGAACTGGAAGGGTGTGTGAGTGATATGTGTAATATAAGTGAGGCTATATTAGAACGAGCTCTGGAAGAGGGGCTAGAGAAAGGAATAGAGCAAGGATTAGAGAAAGGAATAGAGAAAGGAATAGAGCAAGGATTAGAGCAAGGTCTAGAACAAGGAATAGAGAAAGGAATAGAACAAGGAATAGAGAAGAATCAGTTAGATAATATAGTAAAGCTGATGAAAAAACTAAGCCTGACAGAAGAAGAGGCAATGGACATGTTGGATATAGCTAAGGAGAATAGGATAAGGTATCATGATATACTTAAGAAATAAGAGCAGATAGGAAGAATATATCTTAAGGTGCGACAGGACAGTAATAACAGTAAGGATTGAATATAATATTTATGAAGCGTGTGTATGAATAATGACATACGCTTTATTTAATACTTTTTATATTGATTTTGTATAAGATAAATAAATTAAAACTGTGAATTGTGCTGAAAATATTTAAAGTGCATAAAAGAGTAAGCATAAACGACTTTTCGACTTTCAATCCTTACATCATATAATTACAAAATTAAATATGTTATTATAAAAGCTCTTAAATCATGGTGTACCGGTATACAACAAAAATTTAAGAGCTTTTTTATATTATTTTCATCAGTTTTGTACAAAATATCCAAAATAAAACTAGCGATACCGCCGAAAATGTGGAAAATACCCAAATAATCATTGATTTTTGTGGACAAAAATGAGATACTAAATGCAAAGTTCGGTTGAGGTGACTTCGCCGGATACAACGGGTACACCGTAATATATTAGGAGGTAAGTTATGAAGAGACAGACAAAACGCAGAATAATGGCGTTAGTTATGGCTGCTTTGATGGTAGTTGGATTGATTCCTACTGGATTCGCAGCTAAGGCGGTTTCAGCAGCTAATAATGTGTATACATTTGATGCATCAAAAGAAACAGCTATAACAACAGCTGAAAAGAAAGCAGATATAGCAGCAGGTAAGTATGGTACAGAAGGATACTTTACATTATCTGGAAAAGTAACAAGAGGAAACAGCAGTACATTTTCTGCAGAACTTGCAAAGGGAGCTGATGATAAAGAAGAAGGAGCACTTACATTTACAGTAACAGGAACAGCAGATGTTGTAGTTACAGCAACAAGTACAGGAAGCACTAATACATCAGACCTTGCATTAGTAGATGCATCAGGAAACAAGATTGATGGAATCAAGGCTGTAACAGGTACAAAGCCAGAAACAGAGATTAAGTACACTAATCTTGTAGCAGGAACATATTCAATCATAGCACCTAAGGATGGAGAAAATAATAGAGGTGTAAGAATCTTAAAGACAGTAGTTACACAGACATCAGGTGGAGAAAGACCAGCAAGAGCTGACTGGAGCGGAGTAGTTGCACCAGTACTTGGTGATGTGACATCAAAGGATGGTAATATAACAGTTCCATTTACAATGGTTATTGGTTATGATGGTGCTGATAAAGTTGTAGTTACTATGACAGATGAAGCAGGTAAGGAAGTAGCTTCAGAAAGTTATGCAAAGGATACAACAGGAGCAAGTGTCACATTTACTCCAAGTGCATCAGGTAAATATACATTCTCAATCAAGGCAGTTCGTGATGGCGGAGCAGACAAGACAGGTGCAGAAACAAAGACAGCAGATTTTGTACTCCCATTAGCAACATCTGCTATAGGCAGCATTTACAACAAAGGTAACGGAAGTGTTGCTGTAGAATGGTCAGCAGTTAAAGAAGCTACATCATATGTTGTTGAATATTCAAATGATGGCAAAAACTGGGCATCATTAGATGCAGCAGATAAGACAGAGGCTACTATAAAGGGACTTACAGTAGGTTCTGAATATTCAGTAAGAGTAGTTGCTAAGAGAGGTGAAGACTCAACAACATCTAAGGAAGCAACAATCAAGGTAACAAAAGAAGCACAGCAGAAGTGGGGACAGATTACTTATGGTAACGGCGCAAGCTCATCTAAGGACAGCTTCACAGGTTCTGCTAATGAAGGCAAGGTAACAATCAAGAGTAAAAGCGGTAAGTTAGTACCAGCTTCTTTTGATGGAGTGTCATTCTACTATACAGAAGTTCCTGCATCACAGAACTTCACATTAAGAGCTAAGGTAACAGTTGATTCTTGGACATTATCAAACGGACAGGAAGGCTTCGGTCTTATGGCAGCTGATAAGTTAGGTGGTTCAGGATGGAACAACTCTTATATGGCAGTAGCTTCTAAGACAGAATATTACTGGAATGAAGAAGCAAAAGAAGTAACAACTGATAGTTCAGCAACAAAGGTATCTCAGAAGATTGGTCTTGCATCACAGGAAAAGACAGGTGTGACAAAGGACAACATTGCTGCTATTGAAGCTAATGATACAGCAACTGTTCAGGCAAACTTTAAGTCAACATCTTATCCACTTGAGCAGAGATATCCAGAAGCTAAGAATATAATAGGTAACTCTACAAATACACCAGCAGATGCTGGAGATATAACAGAGATGTACCTTACAATCCAGAAGAATAATACAGGTTACTTTGTAACTTATGAGTCAGCAGATGGTTCATATTCAACAACAAAGAAGTATTATGATACTGAGGCACTTGAAAGAATTGATTCTGATTATGTATATGCAGGTTTCTTTGCATCAAGAAATGCAACAGCAACATTCTCAGATATAACATTTACAACAATTGATCCTAAGGAAGATGCACCAGCAGAAGAAAGACCTATTGAAAAGGTGTCAGTTAACACATATGTACAGTCTGCTACAGCAACAGGTAGTGCTGATTATGAATTCTTATTCTCAGCAAACTGTGATGGTACATTATCAATCGAGGATGCTAAGGGAGAAGTTATTGTTTCTGATGTAGAAGTAAAGGCAGATACACTTGTTAAGCCAGCTAGTGTAACACTTAACAAGGGTAAGAATGAATATAAGATAAACTTTACACCAGCAGAAGGATATAAGCCAAATGGCGAATATTCAGCAATGGAATCTTATGAAACAGTAGTTATTGATCATACAGTAACTTATAAGACATTCGGTGAAGCAGGTCAGTCTATCTGGGTTGCACCAGATGCAAAGGGTTCAGGTTCTAAGGAAGATCCTATGAGCATCTATGATGCTGTTAAGTATGTAATGCCTTCACAGCAGATTGTTCTTACAGAAGGTACATATAAGCTTGAATCACCATTAAAGATTGCAAGAGGTATCAATGGTACAGCAGATCAGATGATATACATGGTAGCAGATCCAGATGCAAAGACTCGTCCAGTTATTGACTTCCAGGGACTCTGTACAGGTATGACTATCGGTGGTGATTACTGGTATTTCAAGGGATTTGATGTAACAGGTTCAGCAGATGGACAGAAGGGACTTCAGGTTTCAGGAAGCCACAACACATTAGACCAGATTGAAACATATCACAATGGTAACACAGGACTTCAGATCAGCAGATTAAATGTAACAGATACATATGCTGAATGGCCTTCATACAACTTAATCCTTAACTGTACATCATATGGTAATGCAGATAAGGGTTATGAAGATGCAGACGGATTCGCAGCTAAGCTTACAGTAGGTGACGGAAACGTATTTGATGGCTGTATCGCTCATCACAATGCAGATGATGGATGGGATCTTTTCGCAAAGGTTCAGACAGGTTCTATCGGTTCAGTAACTATCAAGAATTCTATAGCATATGCTAACGGATATCTTGAGGATGGAACTAACGCAGGTAATGGTAATGGATTCAAGATGGGTGGAGACAGCATGCCTGGTTCACACGTACTTGAGAATTCAATAGCATTTGCAAACAAGGCAAAGGGTATTGATTCTAACTCATGCCCAGATATCAAGGTAAAGAATTGTACATCAATTAACAATCAGGGTGCTAACGTAGCATTCTATACAAATTCAGCTAAGAATACAGATTTTGAAGCTACAGGAGTAATATCATTTAGAACAGCTAAAGAAGATGTTGCAGAAAATATCAAACCAGTTGGTTCACAGGATTTAACAAAGATATATAAAGCAACAAACTTCTACTGGGATACAGCTTCTAAGACTTCATTCAACACACCAGCAGCTGGTGAAGCAGTAACAACAGTTTCAGCAGACTGGTTTGCAAGTCTTGATTACTCATCTATATTAGATGGTAATAAATCAGTAGCAGGTATTGTAAGAAATGCTGATGGTACAATAGCACTTGGTAACATCTTTAAGCTTACAGATAAGGCTCCAGCAGGAGTTGGTGCTGATTTCTCAATAGAGAAGTTAACTAAGTCATCAAATCCTACAATCGGTACTCCAGTACCTACAGGAGATAAGGCTAATACAGCACTCTATGTTGTATTAATCGTACTTAGTGTTCTTGCCCTTGGTGGTGTATGCTTCTATGAAGTAAAGAGAAAGAAGAACAGAGTTAAATAAGTTTATATCCTAATATACCTAATATATAGTATAAGACAGCCGTTTTATGGTTAATCCATAAAACGGTTGTTTTTTGTAGAAATTGCTTTTGTAGAAATTGTTTTTATAGAGAATTATGTGTTATTTGAATGTGCTTTTTTATAAAAAGTACATATAAAATATTTTACAATAATTAAATACGATAATTAATCAAAAGTCATATAAATGATAAAAGATATTATAAAATGATTGTATCTATCATAATTTACCTAATTATTTTAAGTGGATTTTTTAGAATTGATGTGATAAAATCTAAAAGTATAAAGGCAAAGATGATGAGAGGTGTCAGGTTATGAGTGAAGTTTCTACAATGGAGAGAGTTATTCGTTCGGATGTTTCTAAGGATGAATGCAAAAAGATAGAGAAGGTGCTTAGAAAGAATAATATTTCATATTTTGAGAGATGGAAGTTTCATACAGGCCTGTTAAGATTCCTTAACAATGATAAGAATGCAAAGTGTGATATTCTTGTTCATATGGATTCTTTTGAAAAGGCTAAGAATTTATTGGAACAGAATCATGAGAATATTGGGTAGGATTGTAGGAGTGCGTAGCAATAAACAATCCGTAGGTATCAAAGTCGGTGGTTTTTAACCAGGACATCATAATAAGACTATAAAATAGCAAAGTAATATGATTATAAAACAAGATTATAAAATAGCAAAATAATAGGATTATAAAACAAGATTATAAAATAGCAAAATAATAGGATTATAAAATAAGATCATAAAATAATTAAGATAATAAAGATGTTATATGGTGATACTATATGTACACATGGTACAGACAAGCTGTGATATGAATGAACATTGGATTCATATTACAGCTTTTGTTAAATAATATTTTACATCTTATTATAGAACTATTGATGATAGATAGAATAAGTAAATGTTGAATGGAGTTATTGTATGATAAAACATAATTATGTCAGTAAACTAAAGAATGTAATGAGAAAAAATATTAAAAAGAATATTAAAAAGAATATAGCAATGCTAGCATGCATAACAATGTCAGGTACGCTCTTGCTTACAGGATGTGGAAAATCATCAGAGACAGCGGCTGATATTGATAACACAAACAACAGCAGTGAAGTTGTAACAGAGGAAGTAACAACAAGAGATGTGCATCCTTATGATATAACATTGACATTTACAGGGGATATTAATCTTGCTGAGGGTGAGCCGACAACAAAGGAACTGGATAAAAATGATGGAGATATAACAAAGTGTATATCGCCTGAGCTCATAAAATATATGAAGGCTGCAGATATAACGCTTGTAAATAATGAGTTCTGTTATAGTGACAGAGGGCAGCCATTGCCTAATAAAATGTGGACTTTCAGGGCTAAACCAGAAAGAGCGAAGGTGCTTAATTTGCTAGGTGTAGATGTTGCGCAGCTTGCCAATAATCATGTATATGATTATGGTGCTGATGCCATGAATGATACATTTGCAGCACTTGAAGCTGCTGGGATACCTTATGTAGGAGCCGGTAAGAATCTTGATGAGGCCATGAAGCCATATTATGCAACAGTTGATGGTAAAAAGATAGCGATAGTGGCAGCTTCAAGGGCAGAAAAATATAAGATGACACCACAGGCAACTGATTCTACACCAGGAATTCTTAGATGCTATGATACAGAGCTGTTCATACAGACTATTAAAGAAGCAAAAGAAAATGCCGACTATGTAATAGCGGTTGTTCACTGGGGAACAGAGCATACAACAGTTCTTGAAGAGGTTCAGAGGTCAACAGCGAGAGATTATATAGATGCTGGTGCAGACGTAATAATAGGTGGCCATAGCCACTGCCTTCAGGGAATAGAGTATTATGAAGATAAGCCAATATTCTACAGTCTTGGAAATTTCTGGTTTGATGAATACAATGTTGACACTATGCTTGTTAATGTAAGGATAAGTGGTGATGATGATACAGATGGAAAAGTAGATGTATCAGTAGTTCCAGCAGTTCAGGATGGAACGCTTTCAGGCTGTGTAACTCGAATATGTACTGAGGATTCAGACAAAGACAGAATATTCAGCCTGCTTAACAAAGTTAGTATTAATGCAAATGTAGATGATAGTGGAGTGGTTACACAGGTGAAATGAAAGGTGTGATGTTGGAGCCCGCCAGATATTCTTAACGTTGTCTAAGAGGTGAAACCATTCTTGTAATCTATGACCTGGATAAGCAAAAAAGTGAATGGGGTCACAATTTCATTTTAGTGGGTATACAAAATGGGCTTGAGTGTATCACACTCAAGCCCACAGAGTATCCCTATGCCTCATCCAGCGACTGCATATAAGCATGCATGGATTCAGCTACGATTTTACTATGTGCAACAGCTTCAACAACGGTTCTTGCACCATTTACAACATCACCTGATGCGAATATGCCTGGTCGGGATGTATGACCGGTTTCATCAGCTTCTAGAAGTCCACGTTTGTTGGCGTTAAGACCTTTAGTTGTATTAACAAGTCTTGTCATAGGTCCCTGGCTTATAGAGATGATAACACTGTCAGATTCATACAGCTTGTCTGTTCCTTCTACATCAGTGAAAGAACCGTCTTCATTTTCTATAATATCACGGAATATAACTCCATTATCTTTAATCTCAACAGGACGTTTATTATATTCAAATTCAACCCCTTCAAGCTTGGCATAGCTGTATTCATACTGGCTTGCAGCAACCTCTTTAGTTATAGAGAAGCATGTGAGGTAACGTACGCCTTTTCTTATGGCAGTTCTGGCTACGTCCATGGCAGCATTACCGGCACCGATTACAATAACACGTTTACCAAGCTTATAGCTGTCAGGGTTGTTTAAGTAGTTAATGCCAAAATGAACGTTGCCAAAGGTTTCACCTTTGATATGTAGAGTATTAGGATTCCATACACCTGTACCTACGAATATTGCCTTATATCCGTCACGGAAGAGATCCTCGATAGTTATGGCACCTCCGATAGTTGTATTCGGACGTACCTTAATACCTTTAAGTTCAAGATGGCGGTATTCTATATCATCAAGCACTGCTTTAGGAAGTCTGAACTCAGGGATTCCGTATCTTAAGACACCACCAATCTTATCTTTTCCCTCAAATATAGTTACCTGATATCCATATCGTGCAAGTATAATAGCGATAGTGATTCCGGCTGGACCTGAGCCGATAATAGCGACACGTTTACCATTGGAAGGTTTAGGACCTTCGGTCATCTTGTTAGCATAAGTTGTGGATATGTAATTCTCTATAGTAGAAAAATGAACTGGAGCTCCTTTACGCCCAAGTACACAGTGCCCCTCGCACTGGTTTTCATGGTTGCAGACAAGACTGCATACAGTCGTAAGAGGGTTGTTTTCAAACAACATTTTACCAGCTTCATCAAGCTTGTTTTCTTTAAGAAGTCTGATAGCCAGAGGAATGTTAGTGTTTATAGGACAGCCCTTCTGACACTGTGGAACTTTGCACTGAAGACAACGATTAGCTTCATCCATTACATGTAATGCCATAAAATACCTGCTTTCTGCGCAGAATGCGCTTTATAATAAAAAGAGCTAAGATGCAACTTAAATGTACATCTTAGCTATATTTTATCATATGGATAAAAATATTAAAACAAAAGATAATATTTTAACGAGTATTAAACAAGTATTTAAACGAGTATTAAACAAGTATTTAAATAAGTATTTTAACGAATATTTTAATAAATGTTTTAATGAAAATTTATGATGATATTTATCTTAATTCCCTTATAAACATATATAATTCAGAAGCATAAGCAGTAGCTTCATAATCTCTTGAAATGGTTGTGCCATCTTCATACTCAACAGTAAGGGTTAACTGTGTTTTAAGAGAGGACTGGTTATAAAGACAGAAGCTTATATAAAGGTGTTCAAAGTCATTATAATCAGCGGAATATCCGTTTGCATGGTCTATATAAAGAAACTTTTCTTTTGAGTTAAATAAGCTGAATGTATGATATCCAAAATCAGCAGATGGTCTGAAAAGAGAATGCTGCATGCCATATTCCTCAGATATTTTATAGTTATTTTCGATAATCTCATCAGGAACAGGTTCGCGTGTAAGTAAATGTGTGTTTTCATCAGATGAGGATAAAGTTATCCGTCTGATTTGTGATGTGCTGTCGGTCAGCTGCATATTGAGATCAAAGTATAACACCATGGTCTGGTTCTTTCCCTGTGGTCCCCATGCCTGTATGTTGCTGGCATGGTCAGCAGAATTCCTGCTGTATGCAAGTGACAAGCCCCCTTTTCCAAGTTCTTCATTGTTCTCACCAGCATATACTTTAAGAGTTGATGATGATGGACTGCTATGACTGCTATTCAGTGATGGTAATAATATATTATAAGATATAATGCATAATGTAACAGCAGCGGCAATAGCAACAGCGGTTATTATATAGCTTAAGCCTTTGTGCGAAGACGCTTTTTCTGTATGTTTTAAACCGGCTCTGCCAGTGCCATAAGGCGTGCGGTTATCCATAGTATGTGAGTTATCCATAGTATGTGAGTTATCCATAGTATGTGAGTTATCATCATCTGTCATTGCAGCCATAAGAGTCCGGTTTATAAGCTCGTCGCTTACATTTATTTTGCTACAGTCTTTATCGAAGGCATCTTTAAAATTCATAATCGTTCACCTCTTTTCTTAAGATTTCCCTTGCTCTTTTTAGACGTGTTCTTACATTTACAGTAGATATACCAAGAATATCTGATATTTCATAAGTTGAGTACTGCTCATGATAGAAAAGATATATTACATCGCGGTACTTTTGCGGAAGGGCAGCAACAGTTTCCCATACATACATCGAATCTATATCAAAATCCTTATAAGAGCTGCTGTTTAGTGGTTCGTAAGAATTGTTTGTATACCCCGAAGAATTATTTACTGCGCTATCTGAGCTTACAATAGAAGAATTATCATCGTATTCACAATTATCATTGACACTTTTAATAACCTTTGAATTCCATGAACTTTTAATAGTGTTGATACATTCATTCACAGTTACTTTAAGCAGCCAGGCCTTTATGTGTATATCTGATTCAAATGTCTTATCATATGTGTATAACTTAATGAATACATTCTGAAATATATCTTCTGCCTCACTGACGTTTTTGGTTTTAAGAAGCGCCATTCTGTAGACGTCATTACTGTACATCTTAAGAATACGTTCATATTCTTTTGTGTTGTTTTTATATCCCATGCTGTTTCCCCCTGCTGTTATCTGGATATTGCTAATATTAACACAAGCATATGTATTATTGTAATATGCTGTGTATAGATAATACAATTACATGAAGAAAAATGTGACAAAAAAACATAGGTATATAAAAATAAATAGGCACATAAAAAATATAGGCATATAAAAATAAATAGTTTTTTAATAAAATATTAATATTTATACAATTTGTTGTATAACATTGTATTTTACTTGTATTTTGTATTCACTTCCCAAGGCTTTAACATATAAAATATATTAAAATGTTATACTTGTATATAAATTTTATATTGGTATAATTGCATAAATACAAAATTAGTATTGTTAAAACTGTGAAAATGACCAATAGTCATTTACTTGCACTTTAAATGTCTGTAAGAATTTTAACAGGAAATAAAATGGAAAAAAACAAAGAAAAGCCAGTGTTTATCTATAATAAGTGGAAATGTACCATGACTTTATAACTGGAGGATTATATAAAATTAGCTGAATAAAATTAAGCAATAATTAAAATTGTACTAAATAAGATACAAGAGATTGTATATATTTTAAAATGTTTATAAAAATCATTGTTAAAAAATAAATTATTTGGCTTTACATTTACAAAAAATGGGTATACAATCCGCAGTATGAAAACGAAAGGATAAGGAGATGGTTTTTTGAATGAATTAGCACAGAAGCTTATTGAAGAACTTCAATGTGAGACCGTCTTTACGATTCCTGTTTTGGGTGGAATACCAGTTTCAGAGGCAGTTGTGGTCACATGGATCATTATGGCTGTGCTGGTTATAGCTGCATTTATACTTACCCGAAACCTTAAAGTGGATCATATAAGTAAGAGGCAGGCTGTTGCAGAAAGTATAGTAACAGGTCTTATGAATATGGTTCAGGGAATGGTTGGCGAAAAAGGCAGGAAATATGTGCCTTATCTCACAACAGTTATGTTGTATATTGGCGTTTCCAATATCATCGGACTGTTTGGCTTTAAGTCCCCAACTAAGGACTTAAGAGTCACGGTAGCACTGGCACTTATGAGTATTATACTTATTGAAGCAGCTGGTATCTATCACAAAGGTGTTAAACGCTGGTTACACGGCTTTGTTGAACCGGTTGCAATAGTAACACCTATAAACATTCTTGAAGTAGTAACAAAGCCACTTTCGCTTTGTATGCGACTTTTTGGTAATGTATTAGGAGCTTTCGTTATTATGGAGCTTCTTAAGATGATACTTCCGGTAGGTCTTCCGGTTGTATTCAGTCTGTATTTTGATATATTTGATGGTCTGTTACAGGCATATGTTTTTGTATTCCTTACATCATTATATATTGATGAGATTACAGAGTAGTGCATATAGCGTATATATGTATGACGCAGTTATATGCAGGATAAAGTCTGATAAGGCTTGTGCAGCCAGCAGAAGATATTATTAGAAAAGAATCTGGAAACTTAAGAAAGAAAAAGGAGATTAGATTATGAGTGGAACAATCATAGCTATTGGCGCAGGTATCGCCGTATTAGGTTCATTTGGTGCAGGTATTGGTATTGGTATAGCAACTGGCAGGGCTTCAGAAGCTGTTGCAAGACAGCCAGAGGCAGAAGGCAAGATTACAAAGACACTTATTCTTGGTAGTGCGTTGGCAGAGGCTACTGCTATTTATGGTTTCGTTATCGCCCTTATGATTATCGTTATGCTTGGCTAATCCGCATGGATTAAGCATAAAGGCATGATGGTATCGTATGTTTATATCCGGTATTATCCGGGTACATAATAAAAATGTATCTACATTTTGATGTATGAATGTACATAAAATAATTGTACATAAAGTATATCAGGTAGAATATAAGCATACAGATAACAAAGAATAGACTACGAAGAAAGGCAGGAAAATAAGATGCTCCAGTTAGATGTTTGGAATGTTTTATTTACAATTATTAACCTTTTAATTCTCTTCGTGCTTATGAGAATATTCTTATACAAGCCAGTTCAGAAGATTATTGCTAAAAGGCAGGAGGAAGCTGACAGACAGTTTGGCGAGGCTGCTGCTAAGCAGAGTGAGGCTGAGGAGCTTAAGACAAAGTATCAGGCTGTGTTAAGCGATGCAGAGAATGAGAAGAAAAAGGTTGTTTCTGAAGCAAGAAAGACTGCTGATGAAGAATATCAGCGTATAGTTGCAGATGCCCACAAGACAGCATCACAGATTAAGGATGATGCTGAGGCAGAAGCTGTAAGCCAGAAGGAACAGATATTAAAGAAGGCAGAAAAAGAAATTGCAGATATGGTTGTTGATGCTGCTGCTAAGGTTGTAGCAAGCAACAGTAAAGATACAAATGCTGCACTTTATGACACATTTTTGAATAAAGCAGGTGATAAATAGTGATACAGACAGCGATTGATTATGCATCAGAATTACATAAAACAGGTATGTCGCACGAAGAGTTATCCACTATTAAGGATATATTCGATGTTGTACCACAGGTTAAGGAAGAACTTAGTGACCCAACAGTATCACTTGAGAAAAAACATCTTGTGATTCAGAAGGTATTCTCTAAGAATGTGAGAAATTTCTTACAGCTTTTATGTGATAACGATGATATAAATTTATTTGATGAAGTATGTAAGGCTTTAAAGGAGCTTGAGATGACTCCTGAACAGAAGGAAAGTACAGCAGTACTTACTTATGTTGAGGCACCATCTGATGAACAGCTTGCAGGAATCAAAAGCTTTATAGCAAAGGAATTCCACAATCCTGATATTAAGTTAGAGATGGTACAGGATTCATCTATAAAGAGTGGTTTCGTGCTAAAGGTCGGCTCTAAGGAGTATGACTGGAGTGAGAAAGCACGTATTGACCAGTTAAAGAGCAGCATAGCAAAGGCTGTAAGTGCTGGTAAGACTACAGCAAGTGAGGAAGGTATACTTTCAATACTTGAGGCTAATATCAAGGATTTCGAGCTTGCAGTTAAGGATAAGGAAATAGGTGTTGTTAACTGGGTCGGTGATGGTATCGCCAATGTTGACGGCATTGACCACGCATTTTACGGTGAAATCGTTGTATTCGACAGCGGTGTAAAAGGTATGGTTCAGGATGTAAGACGTGATGAGGTCGGAGTTATCCTTTTTGGTAGTGATGTGACAGTTAAGGAAGGCAGCAAGGTCGCACGTACAGGCAAGATGGCTGGTGTTCCAGTTGGTGAAGGCTTCCTTGGAAGAATAGTTGATGCACTTGGATCACCTATAGATGATAAGGGTGATATCCAGGCAGATGGTTACAGACCAGTAGAGTGTGAAGCTCCTGGCATAACTGAACGTAAGTCAGTATCCGTTCCTATGGAAACAGGTCTTCTTTCTATAGATTCCATGTTCCCTATAGGACGTGGACAAAGAGAGCTTATCATAGGTGACAGGCAGACTGGTAAGACAGCTATCGCAACAGATACTATCATAAACCAGAAGGGTAAGGATGTTATCTGTATATATGTAGCTATAGGACAGAAAGCATCTACTATTGCTAAGCTTGTTAATACATTAAAAACAGCAGGTGCCATGGATTATACAACTATTGTATCAGCAACAGCAGCAGATCCAGCACCACTTCAGTATATAGCACCTTATGCAGGTACAGCCATGGCAGAGTATTTCATGCATAACGGAAAGGATGTTCTTATTATATATGATGACCTTTCTAAGCATGCGGTTGCTTACAGAGCTATATCACTTCTGCTTGAGCGTTCACCAGGACGTGAGGCTTATCCAGGTGATGTATTCTATCTGCATTCAAGACTTCTTGAAAGATCAAGCCGTCTTTCACCAGAAGCAGGTGGAGGTTCTATAACAGCACTTCCTATTATTGAAACACAGGCCGGTGACCTTTCAGCATATATTCCAACCAATGTAATATCTATTACAGATGGTCAGATATTCCTTGAAAGTGAGCTGTTTTTCTCTGGTCAGAGACCAGCCGTTAACGTAGGTCTTTCTGTATCCCGTGTTGGTGGTGCAGCACAGACTAAGGCAATGAAGAAAGCAGCAGGAAGTATCCGTATCGATCTTGCGCAGTATCGTGAGATGGAAGTGTTTACACAGTTCTCATCAGATCTTGATGAGGGTACTATGAAGCAGTTACAGCATGGACGTGCACTTATGGAACTTCTTAAACAGCCTATGAGTCATCCATTTAGTATGGCAGAGCAGGTTATTATACTTGTATCAGCTAATGCGCATGTATTCAGTGATATTGAGCTTTCTAAGATCAAGGGCTTCAGGGCAGATATGCTTGAGTTCTTCCATAGCCAGCATTCAGAGATAGTTAATACTATTGAATCAACTAAGGATCTTACAGATGAGACGAAGGAAGCTATTATAGCAGCAGCTAACGAGTTCAAGAGTGAAAGATAAGGGGGATTGCTATGGCGAATACTAAAGAAATTCAGGCCAGAATAAGTAGTATTCATGATACGATGAAGATCACCAAAGCCATGTATATGATGTCCTCAGTTAAGCTTAGAAAGGCTAAGCAGAAGCTTGAGAATACCGAACCTTACTTTTATGGATTACAGGATCAGATAAGAAGTATATTATTCCATTTTCCTACTATGCAGCATCTTTTCTTTGATAACAGAAATGTAGATATACATGAGAGTGTCAAGAAAAAAGCATTTATTGTCATAAGTGGTGATAAGGGTATGGCAGGAGCTTATAACCATAATGTTTTAAAGGAAGCAAAGAGGTTGTGTGACGAGGCAGAACAGTATAAGATATTTGCCATCGGAGAAACAGGAAGGGCTTACTTTAGCTCACTTGGTTATAATGTGGAGAATTCTTTCAGATTCTCTGCAAATAACCCATCAGTCCATAGAGCCAGAGTTATAACGGAGGATATAGTAGAACGTTATAAGAAGGAAGAGATGGATGAGGTGTATATCGTGTATACTAAGATGGAGCATGGCATGAAGGAAGAAGTTCAGGTTGAACAGCTTCTTCCTCTTAAGACTAACGAATTCATCAAGGAAGAGTTAGCAGCTAATGCCAGACAGGGAAAGAGTAACGGTACACTTGAGGATTTTGAAGGTAATGATGATTATTTCGTTATCTATCCATCTCCAAAGGTTGTTCTTAATGATCTTACATATAATTATGTTACAGGTTTCGTGTATGGAGCTCTTGTTGAGGGCTTTGCAACAGAGGAGAACGCCCGTATGGTTGCCATGCAGGCAGCTACAGATAATGCAGAAGCTATGCTTAAAGAGCTGTCTATAGAGTATAACCGTGTAAGACAGGCAGCCATAACACAGGAGATAACTGAGGTTATTGGTGGTGCAAAGGCTCTTAAGAAGAAAAAGATGAAGAAAAAAGCCCAGGCAGGATAAAAAGGGCTTCAGACTAGGCAGAAAGAGGTGTAATTCACGTGGAAGAGATGAAAGGAAAGATAGTACAGGTTTCAGGACCTGTAGTAGACGTTGAATTTGAAGGTAATTATCTTCCAGCTATCAAGGATGCACTTTATGTAATACAGGACGGTAAAAAGAAGGTTATGGAGGTTTCACAGCATATAGGTAATAATGTTGTTAGATGCATTATGCTTGCAGCGAGTGAAGGCCTTTGTAAGGATATGGAAGTCACAGCAACAGGAAGTGGTATATCAGTTCCTGTTGGCGAAAAGACTCTTGGACGACTTTTTAACGTTCTTGGTGATACCCTTGATGATGGAACTAAACTGGATGGTGAGGAGCACTGGAGTATTCACAGAGATCCTCCATCATTCGCAGAACAGAGTCCTGTAGTAGAGATGTTACAGACTGGTATCAAGGTAATCGACTTACTTGCACCATATGCAAAGGGTGGTAAGATAGGTCTGTTCGGTGGTGCTGGTGTTGGTAAGACAGTCCTTATTCAGGAACTTATAAGAAATATAGCTGCTGAGAGCGGTGGTTATTCTATATTTACAGGTGTAGGAGAGCGTAGCCGTGAAGGTAACGACTTATGGACTGAAATGAAGGAATCAGGAGTACTTGATAAGACAGCCCTGGTATTTGGTCAGATGAATGAACCACCTGGAGCAAGAATGAGAGTTGCAGAGACAGGACTTACTATGGCTGAGTATTTCAGAGATGTTAAGAAACAGGATGTGCTTTTATTCATTGATAACATATTCCGTTTTGTACAGGCAGGTTCAGAGGTTTCAGCACTTCTTGGACGTATGCCATCAGCCGTTGGTTATCAGCCAACTCTTGCAACTGATTTAGGTGAACTTCAGGAGAGAATCGCTTCAACAACAAAGGGTTCTATCACATCAGTACAGGCTGTATATGTACCTGCTGATGACCTTACTGACCCAGCTCCTGCAACAACATTCTCACATCTGGATGCAACAACGGTTCTTTCAAGAAAGATTGTTGAACAGGGTATATATCCTGCTGTTGACCCACTTGAGTCAACATCAAGAATCCTTGAACCTGATGTAGTAGGTGAGGAACATTATACTGTTGCAAGACGTGTTCAGGAGGTGCTTCAGAAGTACAAGGAGCTTCAGGATATTATTGCAATTCTTGGTATGGAAGAGCTTTCAGAGGATGATAAGCTTACTGTATACAGAGCAAGAAAGATTCAGAGATTCTTATCACAGCCATTCCATGTAGCTGAGAACTTTACAGGTACTCCTGGTAAGTATGTTCCTGTCGAGGATACTGTTAAGGGCTTCAAAGCTATACTTGATGGTCAGATGGATGAATATCCGGAAGCGGCTTTCTTTAATGTAGGTACTATTGAGGATGTTAAGGCTAAGGCAGAAACATTGAAATAAATCCCACATTTTTTACTTCGTAAAAACAAGGAGGTAAAACCTTTGGCTCCTGCAAGGGCAGTCGCATTTTTTACTTCGTAAAAAACAAGGAGGTATGGGTTGAATACATTTTCATTGAAATTAATAGCCTGTGATAAGGTATTCTATGATGGACCATGTGAGATTCTTATATTTGATGGTTTTGACGGTGAGATGGCTATTATGGCTAACCATGAGCCTATGACATGTAGTGTTGAGACTGGAGAATTAAGATTCAGGGTTCCAGGAGAAACAACATGGCAGGAAGCTATAGTTTCGACAGGACTTCTTAAAGTTGAACACAATAAAGTTGACATAATAGTGTATTCAGCTGAAAGACCTGAAGAAATAGATAAGTTCAGAGCTGAGGCAGCGCTTGAAAGAGCGAAGGAACAGCTTGCACAGAAACAGAGTATTATGGAATACCACGTATCAACGGCATCACTGGCAAGAGCTATGGCCAGACTTCGTGGTGTAAAGAATCATGATGTGTAAATGACTTTTGACACTTACTGATGTATCAGGATTGCTACATTGCTATGCAATTCACGCAATCCTTAAACACCTTAAACTCCCCATTATCCGGTGGTATGGCTGCTGGATAATGGGGAGTTTTTTATGCAGCTGATTGAAAATATATCGCAGTAGCGATATAATAAAAAAGCTATATTATAATAAAAAAATAATCAGGTAGGAGATGGAAAATTTGAAGGGTAAAAAAAACATAAAATTATATCACGGCTCAGATGTTATAGTTGGTCAGCCTGAATATGGAAAAGGAAAATTAAATAATGATTATGGGAGAGGATTTTATTGTACAGAAGATATTAATCTTGCTAGAGAATGGGCATGTGCAAAGAATAACGATGGTTATGTCAATATGTATGAATTAGATATGTCAGAAATGAATATACTTAATCTCAATTCATCAAAGTATAATATACTTAACTGGCTTGCTGTATTAACTGATAACAGGACGTACTGGCAGAACGGAAGTGTCGCAGAAGAAGCTAAAAGGTATCTTAGAGAACATTTTTTGATTGATATATCTGATTATGATGTGATAATAGGTTATCGTGCAGATGATTCGTATTTTTCGTTTGCACAGGATTTTGTGGCAGGTGTTATATCGCTTCAGAAATTATCGGCAGCTATGAGGTATGGAAAGCTTGGGGAGCAGATTGTATTAAAAAGTCAGAAATCATTTCAGACGATAAAATATACAGGAAATGAAAATGCGAGTCACGATATATATTATGTTAAGAAAGTGAAACGTGAAAAACAAGCAAGAAAAGAATACAGAATGAATAAAAAAGAAAAAGCGGATATTAATGACCTGTATATGCTTGATATTATGAGGGAGGGTATTGAAAATGGTGATGCACGCTTATCCGTGTGATTATGTAAATATGGCACAGAGAATAATGGGTGATATGCTTGATTATGCTGTTAATACATATGATGTGGAGATTGATGAGTTTTTTGGCATGTTTATAGTATCAGATATATCTAAACAGTTTCAGTCAGGTAATCCTACATATGTAGCGGGTAAAACTGGATGTGAATTGTTCAAAGAGGTTATAGCGGAATCAGGTCTTAAACTGGACGATAAAGAAGATGTAATGTACATTGATAAAACAGCAGAATACTGGACAGGCTGGGCACTTGCATATTATCAATGGTACACAGGCAGAACATTTGCAAAGATATGGAATGCTGTAAAGCTTAAAGATATAGTAGATATGTATCCTGTGTATCACGAGATGGATATACAACAGTTTGTTGATAGAATGAACGAACTGTGGGAAAGCTATTATATAGATACTAATCTAAAGAGGATCCGTATGCTTTCAGGTTATTCACAGAGAGAATTGTCAGAGTTATCAGGTGTGTCGTTAAGACAGATACAGTTGTTTGAACAAAGACAGAGAAATATTAATCATACCAAAGCTGAAAATGTATTCAGACTTGCAAAAATATTAAACTGTAAATGCGAGGATTTAATTGAAATATAATGGTGGTTTATTAAAGAACATAGTTAAATAAGAAAAAATGTCCTTTTTTTGCATAAAATGTCCTGTTTTTGTAAGTGATATTGCATAAATATTAATAAAGTGATAGATTCACAGATGTGGATGGAATAGAAATATAGTCATAAACGACTATAAAACACTCAAAACATATGCATGCTGAGCATATAGTTTCTTTGCATATATAGTATGATATTAGTGTTGAATTTGCGTTTGACACTTATATCATGGTATTATAAGTGTATAATTATACAAAGAAACTGAGGTCGGACAGATGTTAAAGATTGCCATATGTGATGATGAAAAGATTTTTGCAGAGAAAATCAAAGAATTGCTTGAAGTATATCTTGATAGTAAACACATTGCTCGTGAAATAAATATATATACATCCGGGATTGATTTTGTTGCATTGGGTGAGAATGTGATGGAATATGATATTGCATTTCTGGATATAGATATGAAAGATATGAACGGAATACAGACAGCTGATAAAATAAGAGTATACTCACAGGATATATATATAGCATTTGTGACAGCATATATTAATTATGCACCAGAGGGATATCGCTGCAATGCAATAAGATATATCCTTAAAAATAGCAATCAGCTGGCTGCATCTATATATGAATGTATGGATGCAATACTTGATAAGATAAGCAGCAGCCACAAAACGAAGACTATAGATTTCTGTGGCGGAAGCTGTGAGGTATTGGTCAACCAGATAATGTATATTGAAAGTAATAAGCATAAGCTTCTGTTTCATATAATTGGAAAAGATCCTGAGGATTACAGTATATATAGTACATTAAACGATGTTGAAAAAGAGTACATAGAAGCAGATTTTTTGCGTGTGCATCAGAGCTATATGGTTAATATGAAGTATATTAGTAAGCTCGTAAGATATTATGTTATATTAGAGAATGGTGAACGTATAAGTATACCAAAGGTGAGGTATAGAGAGGTTGCTGACAGCTATATAGCATACAGGGGAAGATTATAATGGGGAATAGTATTAACAGCGTGATAATAATAACTATCGAAATGATAACCTGCAGAATGTTATATGAGTCTTTTGTTGTCCGTAAGAAAAATATAACAGATAAAGTATATAATATGAGTATGGTTATTCTCATAGGTGTAATGTTTATCATTTCCAGGATTCTTAAGACATATATACCAGTAAAGCTGTTGGCAGGGATGATAGCGATAGTTATATATATGTATATTATGGAACAGATAAGTATTATCAAGTCAGCAGCAATAGCCCTGATATATTATTCGGTGGCAATTGTGCTTGATTATCTTATTATGCTCGTTATGATAAGTATATTCGGGAGCTTGGAAAATGTCGGGAATATATCAGAAACTGCTGGTAACTCACTTATTATACTGAGCAGGGCAGTATTTTTATTAATAACGATATTCTTAAGGCAATATAGCCTTAGGAAGAATGTTAACAGAGTAGATGTAAGCAATAGCGATTGCAGAAAGCTTCTGTTTTTCCCAGTGTTTACAGTTTTTATCGTTATAGCACTTAGTGGAACGATGATGACGATGGATGCAACACAGCTTGCTGTCATATATTATGTAATAGCAGTAGGCGTTGTTATTATGGATATCATTATGTTTCATCTTGTAAAGGATATAATAATGAATTCATATAAGCTTCGTGAAAATGAGGTGTTAAAACAACAGGCAGCAGGACAGATAGAGTTATACAGAACTGTATCAGAGAATTTCGACAGGCAAAGAAGAAAAACACATGAGTATAAGAATCAGATGCTGTGTATAGAGACACTTGCTGAAAATGGGGAGTATGATAAGCTAAAAAGCTATGTTAAGAGCATAACAGGAAACCTTAACAGGGAACTTGATATGATAGATACTAATAACAAAATAGTTAATGCAGTACTTAATGCAAAGTATCATGAAGCTGTCGATAACAATATACTTATGGTATTCAAGATTAACGACCTTTCGGGAATAAATATATCAGATGAGGATATAGTCCAGGTGTTATCTAATCTTCTTGATAATGCAATAGAAGCAGCCAGGCAGTGCGATATTAATCACAGGCTGATAAAGCTTAAGTTCACATGCGAGGATGCACATACGATATTATCAGTGTCAAACACTTATAAATATGAACCACAGATTACAGATGATGGATATATGATAACAAGAAAGGAAGAAAAGCAGGAACATGGCTTTGGACTTCGCAATGTTATGGCAGTACTTGATAAGTATAATGCAAGGCATGTCATAAGATGTGAGAGTGGAGAGTTTTTCTTTGCTATGATGTTATAACAAAATAGTCTTTTTTTGCATTTTATGGTCTTTTTTTGCACACGATATTGTTATAGAATTATGTTAGTGATACATTGTATCTTAACATATGTTATGACATTTTATGACGCGTTAGAACAGCATAAGTTTTTGTATAATAGTGGCAAAGGATATGATTATCAGAAATTATATATAATATGAGGTAAGTAAGGTTGAAGATAGCCATATGTGATGATGAAAAAGTTGCTGCTGAATATATTGGTGAGGTGTTGGAGACATATTTTAAAGATAAATCAATGGAATATAGCATTGAATTATATAATTCAGGTGAAACCTTGATGGCACTTCAGGATAAGATAATGACTTATGATGTTGTGTTTTTAGATGTTGATATGCCAGATGCAGATGGTTTTGAAGTTGCTGGATGGATAAGAATGTTTTCAGACAGAGTGATTATAGCGTTTATAACAGCTATGATTAGTTATTCCCTAAAAGGCTATAATTATAATGCAATAAGGTATATACCGAAAAATACTAATCAGTTGGAACAATCAATATATGAATGTATGGATGCGGTATTATACAGGATGAATTGTTTTGGCACCGATAAAAAAGTATTCACATGCAATCAGCAGGAAAAAGAGATTACACTTAATAAAGTTATGTACATAGAAAGCAGTGCACATAAAGTACAATTCCACATAGAAGGAAGGGAGATGGATAGATACATTACTAATGATAAGCTGAATAATATAGAAAAAGAATTAAGTGAATATAATTATTTTATAAGGGTACATCAGAGTTATATAGTTAATATGATGTATGTCAGAAAAATCAGTAGTTATCATATTTTGTTGAAGAATGGTGTTGACATAGGAGTGCCTAAAAAAAGATATAGGGAAGTAAAGAAAGCAATATTGGAATTCAAAGCCAAGTTATAGGTTAATGGAGGTAAAAGAAATGAAAAGTTTAAAGGTAAATGTGCTTAAAACTGTGAATAAGTTGACTAAGGAAATGGTTCAGAGAAGAAATGAAGAATGGCCACCAGAATGTACTTCTATTTTACATCAGCCTAAAAGACCAGGCGTAAGGACACAGCAATAGTTTCTGTGGAGTAGTCAAATGCTTGAATACATTACTGATATAACGATTCTGATTATTGAGATTGTATGCTATTTTACTTTTTTTGATATATTTGCAGTGAAAAGAAAATTGTCCAAAAGCAAGATAATAATCACAGTTTTCTTATTGGTATTATTTTTACGATTATGTATACATTTTCTAAGGAATTATACTATTATTAAAATATTAATAACGATTATTATAATATTATTGTCAATGTTGTATCTATACAAGATTAGCACCATTAAAGCATTAATATTAACGTTTTTTGTTCAGAGTATAATGACACTTATTGACTATATAATAATTATGATACTTGCAAAGCTTTATGGTGATATAACTGCATTAGAAAGTGCTTCAGCTTTAATAGGAAGACTTATTATTATTCTAAGCAGATTAATATTATTTGTAGGACTTATTATTCTAAGCAGGATTAGCACTAAGAAAAACAACAGTGTTACGGCTGATATGAGTGATAAAGAGTGGATTCAGTTTCTGATATTCCCTATATTTACCATATGTGCTGTAATGTTGATGACTAGTTCTGTAATAAAATCGTATCATAGTGATATCATTGCCATTTATTATATTATAGCTATTGGACTTATTGTTCTTAATCTTGTTGTGTTTCATCTTATTAGTGAAATACTTGAGAATTCTAGAAATATGAAAGAAGCAGAGGCTTTAAGGCAGCAGTCTATAGGTCAGCTTGAATTATATAATTCGATGCGTGAAAATTATAATATACAAAGACAGAGAACACACGAATACAAAAATCAGATTGTATGTATGGATATGCTTATGAAGAAAAAAGATTATAGTAAGTTAGAAGACTACATAGGTAATATATCAGATGGGCTGGATGCACAGTTAGATATGGTTGATACAAACAATGATGTTGTGAATGCGATTTTTAATGCAAAGTATTACGAAGCTATAAAAAATGATGTTTTAGTTGTTCTCAAGATCAATGACTTGTCAGATATTAAGATATCAGACAATGATATTGTTACTATATTGTCTAATCTTCTTGATAATGCAATTGAGGCAGCAAAACAGTGTGATATAGGGAAAAGAATTGTAAAGATAAAAATGCTATATGAGGATGCTGTACTCAGTATAGCTGTGTCTAATTCATATAAGGCGGAACCAGTGCTTACAGAAGATGGATATATACGCACAACTAAGAAAGATAGAGAAGAGCATGGATGGGGGATGAGAAATGTAGTTGCAACATTGGAAAAATATAATGCAGAATATATTATTGATTATAAGAATGGAGAGTTTGTGTTTTCAATAATAATGTAGATGGCAGAAACCAGATGTCTGATGACATCTGGTTTTTTTGCTATATAGATTGTGGTTGCTATTTAGAGGGGTGCTTTAATATAGTCGTTTTTTGTTCAATATAGTCGTTTTTTGATAATGGGGTTGAATTGTGTATTTTGTATGTTAAAATGTAAATAGAAAGAGAATTGTATATATGATTGATGAATTAATAGTAAAAATAGTTGATAGTATGATAAATACAGATATTATATCAAAAGATGACAAGGAAGCATATGTGTATGCTTATACAATTACACTGGAAAAAGTATTGACACTAATTACGATAAGCATAATGGGTGTGGTTTTAAACAGGCTTGTGAATATAATAATATTTTTGTGTACATTTATGTTTCTTAGAAGAAGAACAGGCGGTTTTCATCTTGAAACATTTGGCCAGTGTTTTATAGGAACTAATATTATATGTATTATCATTGAGGCATGTGACTTCGTATGGTTAAAGTATATGACACTTGTTATGTTTCTTTGTATGGTATCTGTTTTATACATAATATGTGTTGGTACAGTTAATCATCCTAATCTTGCACTTAGTGATATTGAATTGATGGAAAGTAAGAAGAGGGCAAGAATTGTAGTGGCTTTGGAAGTATTATTAACTATAGTTTTGTGTATTGTGGGGGTTGATAGAACAATAACAGGATATATGGCTATGGGTATTAACATATGTGCATTGTTATTGGTTATGTCAAAGATACAGAGCAGGATGAATAAGTAAGATGCTTGGTACATAGAAGGTTATTTGTTAGTTAGATTTCATGTATCTTAGGCATTTGAAGTTGGAAAGGGGTGATAGTAAAAAGGAAAGTATAACGTTTTGGAAAATATTAAACCATTTATGGCAGATTTTTCAAAAATGGTTGTAGAGAAGGTAACAAAAGAAATTAAATCATTAAGAAAATTTTAAAAATTGGAGGTAATTTGTTATGAAAAAAAAGATAGCGAAGGTATGTGCATTATCGGCAGTGTTTAGTCTGTTTTTATCAGTTAGTGCTTTTGCTGGACAGCAGACAAGAAGAGTGGAATATAACAATGAGCCATTTTCATCTGGTTATATGGATGGTTACAATGTTTCACATAGTATACGTGGAACTGCCTCAGTACAGGCAAATGTTGGATGGGATGAAGGATCTTCAGGTTGGGTAATATCAGCTAATTTTGATAAACCGGATGTTACTGTTGATGGAAATAGTATAGGTGTTGAATATAAAGGCGATACTGTATATAGAGGAAGCACAGCTCATCAGGAATTTGAATTGAATAATTCTGGACATTATGTTATCCCATATATTTCATGTGATGAATATGGAGATACATCATTTTGGGTTAATTCAAGGTAAAAGCTTATGAAAAAAGTGGTATTAAGTGTTATATTTTTTATGATGGCTATGTTGGCGGCGTGTACTAAATACCAGATAAATGAGGAACAGTCTGATAATAACAATCCTTTTCCTGATTATGTATATAATCAGGAAAAGGAGCAGGGGGTATATGGGCAGTTAGATATGGCAATAGCAGAAAATGGCTATTATTATATAATTGACAATGTTTTGTATTTTTATAATATAAATAGCGATGTCAATATGCCGTTATGCTCTAAGGTAAACTGTAATCATGATGGTGAAACATGTGATGCTTATGTTAGTGGAATTAATGCAGAAAATGGCACATTTGAATGTAATTGCATGGATGAAAAAGTTATGTATTATAATAATCATTTATATTGTATTGAGATTACTAAAGACAGGGATTATTATTTATGCCAGTATGATGCTACATTTGGAAATAAAGAACGTATTACAAAGCTTGCATCAGTAAAAGATGAGCAGATAATGGTAACCAGTGTACAGGCAAGTATGATATCAGATGGTTATTTTTATTACTATACATCATTTTTGGATGCTGACTATGCAAAAAATGGTTATATTGCACCATTTTATATATGTAGAATAAGGCTTGAAAGCAATTCATCAAGAGAGGTTCTTGGAGAATTTCAGTTTCCGGGAGATTATGCTATGAAAGCTGGAGAGAACAATGGTTTTGGCGTTTATCTGTCAGATAATAATATTTATTTTTATGCTGGCGGAACAGGGAGAATGTATTTTTATGATAATAATGTACAATACCGTGTTTCAAAGTATGATTTAAGTACAGGTCAATATACAGAATTATGGACATATACAGGTGATGACAGAGTAGATGTATTTGGAGAAAATACAGGAAAAGTAGATGGTATGTCAGATGGCAGTTATGTCAGGATGGATAGTAATGGTAATTTCTACATTATGACATCATCAACAGGTAATAATAATGATACCTTAATTAAGGTTAATTTTGATAAAAATACAAGTGAAGTTATTTACACTACAGATATGGAGAAGTTGTATTCATTACAAAGTGATGGTGAGTATTTATATTTTTTTGAGTCTACACAAAGCAGAGAAACAAAGTCATATTTCACAGCAATAGATATGAATGGTACATTAAAAGCACAATATGAAATGGAATATGATGAGGAATTTTTGGAAAAAGCAAAAAAATATTATGAGACGTATCCAGAGGATACTTCTGTTGTTGTGGATGCATCAGGAATCTGTGTATATGGGATTGACGAAAGATATATTCTTATGGGCAGCAATAGTGATTCAGATGTATATAAGAATTTAAAATCTCTTAATAGCAAACCGTATAAAAAGGTGATAACAACAGGCGTAGGAGTAATAAATAAAATGGATTATCTGAATAGTGGCACTGCATCAATAAAACAGATATATCAGAATTTATCATAGTTACAGAGCAGGGTTAAATATAAAATGTTTAATCCTGCTTTTTAAAAATAATTACGGGGAGAAGGGATGTTATGGCAGAGCTTAAAAGAATTGTTGGAAAAACATATATAGGTCTGTTAGTATGTTTATTAGTGTTTAATATGCTGATACTTGTCAGCGATAAAACAGATGACCTGCAGGTAACATATGCATATATAGAAATGCTTAATACGGCTGAAGGTGTTAAGTCAGATAGCAAACTGAGTACGGAAGCGGCAACGATAGCGTGGCAGGAATATTTTCAGAAATATGAAATCAATGGCAGTGACAGTTCTGACAAGACAGCAGCTGCTAAACAGGCAAGAGAGAAGTTAATGCAGCAGGCAAAGTATATAGATAATTACAAGGGGATAATTGAGGATAAAAGACAGACAGCAATATTATATGCAACAGCGGGAACTTATAAAAAGAACAGCTTTGAATATAACAACTTATTAAAAACGCAATATGATTTATCACAGATAATAGATGCAGATGTACAATTAAGTAATGGATTGTGGTTAGAAAAATTATATAAGAATAATTATATTCATTTATTAACATTAATTACGTGTGTATATACAGTATATATGTTTTTTTCGGAAAGAAAAAACGGATTATATCATATTGTACATACAGGTCAGAGTGGAAGGGGAGTTCTGTTTGTTAAGAGAAGTATAATATTGTTAATACAGGCGGTAGTAACGAATGTTGCACTGTATACAGAGTCAGCGGTTATGCTGCTTAACAGATATGATGGTGTAAAAGACCTGAATGTTGCAGCCGTAAGTGATGAATATTTTATACTTACTTCGGGTAAGCTTTCAAGAATACAGTTTTTAGGATTAATAATATTATTATCAATATTGGCAAATGTTGTATTATCGCTTGTTTTATGGGCAATTTTATTGTGCTTTGGCAATGTAAATATTGGTCTGTTTTTTTATTGCTGTATTTGTGTGGCTGATGTGGTGATATATAAGGTTATTTCAGCAAAATCTATATTGCAGATATTTAAGTATCTGAATGTATATTATTTATTTTTTCCGAATAAAGCAGCAGAATACTTTAACTGGGGATGTTTTAACATTGCAGTATCTTTGTTAACAACTACGATAATTGTATCGGTATTTATAGGAATACTGGCTTTGTTTGCAAGTGCATATATCAGCATAAGAAAATATTTCACTGGTAAGATGAATATAGTAGAAAACGCTATAGAGTTAATTCTGACATATATTATGAGATTAATGGTAAAGACGAATAATTTCGGTAAAGAAGTTTATAAGATATTAATTTCACAGGGAATAATATGGATACTGCTGCTTCTTGCATATATTGCAGCTAATGTAGAGCCAAGCTATGGGGTTATATATGATGCCAAAAAGAGTTATATGTTAGGATATTATGAGAAAGCGGAAGGGTTAAGTTATGGTACGGAATTAATAGATATTTATAATGAATATAATGATAAATATGAAGATTTTCTTGATAACTTTGATTATTCTGCTGAAGGCGCGAAAACACTTCTTGCTAATAGACAGGACTTATTTAATACTGTAAAAGAGAATTTTAATTATATTAAACAGATGAATGAGAAGGGAATATCAGCCGTTGTAATTAATCCATATGAGTATACAGAAACAATAGGAAACAGAGAGTGGAATAATCAGGAACTTATTGCAATGATAAATGTTATTGCAGCTATTGTTATTTCATGCGGGTTTATAGCATATGAAAAGAAATCAATGGTAAAGAGTCTGGCTCTTACGGGAATGAACAGAAGAAAATGGCTGGTAAAGAAGTTGTTTATCCAGAGTATGCTTAGTCTGCTATTTGCCTGTATTACATATGGGATGTATTATAAGAAGCTTTGTGGTGTATATACATATACCAATATAACAGCACCATTGAAAAGTATAATGCTGTTTCAGAATTACATAATAAACCCACCGATAATAGTATATATTTTTATTGATTTTATGATTAAATATATGTTCCTTTTGGGAATACAAATGATAATGTCAGTTGCATCTATATATGTTAAATATTCATATTGTTTTATTGTAGGGCTGGTAATTATTTTACCACAATTATTGTATATGCTTGGGTTTAAGTTTATGTATAAAATATCAATAGTAAAGTATATGGCATTTTTCAGATGTTGGATAGAAAGCGGAAGGACGATGACTGTTTACTGGTTTTTGACTGGAATAATTATTTTGATTGTAATAGGCGCAACTATATATATTATGAATGTATTCCAGCATAAGGCTGTTATAAATAAAAATGATAAAGAAAGGAGTTAATTAAAATATGGAATTAGAGCTTATAAATTTAAAAAAAACTTATGGAACAGTACAAGCGTTAAAAGGAATAAATTATAAATTTACATCAGGAATATATGGAATATTAGGTTCAAATGGTGCAGGAAAGAGTACTATGATTAATCTTATTACCGATAATATTTCAAGAGATAAGATTAATGGTGGAAGTATTTTATATAGTCAGGATAAAGAAAAAAAAGACATATTGAAGCTTGGAAAAAATTTTAGGAAAATTGTTGGATATATGCCACAACAGCAGGGATTTTATGAGGATTTTTCGCCTATGGCATTTCTTAAATATATGGCAGAAATTAAAGAAGTGAAAAAAATTAAAGTATCAGATAAAAATGGAAATACAATTACTAAAAGTGTTAATCAGCAGATAGAAGAGCTTCTCGATGTAGTTAACCTTAGTAATGTTGCATATAAGAAAATAGGTGGTTTTTCGGGAGGTATGAAACAGAGAGTTCTTTTGGCACAAGCTTTATTAGGAGAACCTAGAATTCTTATACTTGATGAACCCACTGCTGGACTTGACCCTAAAGAAAGAATTTCAATAAGAAATTATATTGCAGAATTATCAAAGAATAAGATAATTCTTTTTGCAACACATGTAGTAAGTGATATAGAGTGTATAGCCGATAAGGTTATTTTATTAAAAGATGGACAAATTATAGCAACAGGCACTCCTGTAGAATTGATTGAGAATATGTCAGGAAAAGTAGGAGAAATTACTTGTTCTCTTGAGCAGATTAGTGATAAACAGAAAAAATATAAGATAGGTAATATAAGACAAAGAAAAAATGGTTTAGCATTGAGGGTAGTAGGAGATGAGTTACCTGATGAAGCAGTAAAAGTTGAAGATAATATTAATCTGGAAGATGTATATTTATATTATTTTGAATAAATATTAATTATAAATAGGGGGATATATATATGAAAAAGAAAAAATATGCAATTATACTAATATGCCTTTTAGTTATAGCGATAGCTATCATAGCAATAAATATAAGGATTCCAAAACGAATCAGTATAAATCAGAATATATCAGAACTATCTGTTACAAGGGGGAAAGATGGAGTAAAACAGAAAATAGATGATTGTGATAAAATAGCTGGTATGATTAATGGAATACATGTGAGAACATATTCTGTTGTTTCTATATTAAAAGGAGATGCATCGCGTACTGGTTGGGAGTATTATCTTTCGTATAAAGATAGTGATGGAAAACATAAAAGTATAGTGATATCGCAAAGCAATATAGAGTATAATGGGAAAAGTTATACAGTAGAAGATACAGACATGATTACAGATGTTATAAATGAACTCGCTGCTGTATATAGTGAATATGATTCAAAGATAATTAAGTTTAATCTTACAGATTTGAAAAATATTATTATAAAAAGTAATATTACATCAAAAAAAGTGACTATAGATGGAAAAACATTAGATGATTGTATTGAAAGACTATCAAAAGATAATATGCCGGAAAAAGCTAAGCCAGACACAGAACGTACTTTATATAAGATTACATTTAATTATAATGACGGAACAAGTGAAGAAATTCCTGTGTATTTTGGAGATGTTTTAATGTATAAAGGAAAATATTATGAACCGTGTCGTAATCTGTGTGAGGTTATAAATGAGCATGTTGGTGATTAATGTATAATGGTATATTTGACTAAAGAGTTGCCCTGCAGCTCTTTTTTTATTGTGCAAAATGTGGTATTCTATTATTTAATGAAGTTTTATAAAGATACGGGATTATCATCCCACTTTTATGCTCATATCGGGGCGGATCCAAAGGTCTTTCGTCCACCTATGAGCAAGCTCATGTGGGTTTAGACCTTTTACCATGGTATCAATTATATAGCAGGAAGGAAAATATTATGCCAGTAACAGATTATTTAGTAAGAAATGCCGAGTTATACCCGGATGAGGTAGCGCTAGTCGAGCTTAATCCTGATGAGAAGGATACTAGAAGAACGACCTGGAAGGAGTTCGATCTGATTCAGCCTATTAATAACATGCCATACAGGCGTGAGATTACATGGAGTGTTTTTAATGAAAAGGCTAACAGGTTTGCCAATATGCTTATAAGCAGAGGGGTTAAGAAAGGGGATAAGGTAGCTATTCTTATGTATAACTGTCTTGAATGGCTTCCTATATATTTTGGCGTGTTAAAGACGGGTGCTATCGCAGTGCCTTTTAACTTCCGTTATGATTCGGATGAGATATATTACTGTGCCGAGCTTGCACAGGTTGATGTTATAGTTTTTGGTTTTGCTTTTATCGGAAGAATAGAGGTAAATGCAGAGAGATTATCAAGAGGAAGACTTCTTATATATGTTGGTGATAACTGTCCAAGTTTCGCAGAAAGTTATCATGAACTGGTAGCAGACTGCTCCAGCAAGGAGCCGGATGTTAAGATAACTGAGGATGATTATGGTGCTATATACTTTTCTTCTGGAACTACAGGTTTTCCTAAGGCTATATTACATAAGCACCAGAGTCTTACACAGGCAGCTATCATGGAGCAGAAGCATCATTCAACAGGAAGAGATGATACATTCTTGTGTATACCGCCTCTTTATCATACAGGTGCTAAGTTCCACTGGATGGGAAGTCTTGTGGCAGGAAGTAAGGCGGTGCTTCTTAAGGGAACCAAGCCGGAGCAGATATTATCTGCGGTATCAAGTGAACACTGCACTATTGTATGGCTGTTAGTGCCTTGGGCACAGGATATTCTGGATGCACTTGATTCAGGAAGAATCAAGCTTTCAGATTATAATCTGTCGCAGTGGAGACTCATGCATATAGGGGCACAGCCTGTTCCACCTTCACTTATAAAAAGATGGAAAGAGTATTTTCCTAATCATCAGTATGATACTAACTATGGTTTATCAGAATCAACAGGTCCAGGATGTGTTCACCTTGGCGTTGAAAACATACACAAGGTTGGTGCTATTGGTATTCCAGGATACGGCTGGCAGTGTAAGATAGTGGATGAGCATGATAACGAGGTCTGTCAGGGTGAAGTAGGTGAGTTATGTGTAAAAGGACCTGGCGTTATGACATGTTATTACAGGAATGAGGAGGCTACTAAGGAGGTACTTAAGGATGGATGGCTGTATACAGGAGATATGGCTATGCAGGATGAAGATGGATTCTACTTCCTTGTTGACCGTAAGAAAGATGTTATTGTATCAGGTGGAGAGAATATATATCCTGTACAGATAGAAGATTTCTTAAGAAGATTCCACAAGATTAAGGATGCGGCGGTTATCGGTCTTCCTGACAGAAGATTAGGAGAGAAGACAGCGGCTATCATAGAGATAAAGGATGGAGTGACATGTACAGAGGAAGAAATAGAGAACTTCTGTCTTGAACTTCCAAGATATAAAAGACCTAAGGAAATTATATTTGCAGAAATTCCACGTAACGCTACAGGTAAGATAGAAAAGCCAAAGCTTCGTAAGATATATGGGGCTGATAAGCTGGTTGCTAAGGAGAATCAGGGCTGATTGATGTATATTAATAGATATGTATAGCAGAAAGAATGCATAAATGAATATTAGTGTAACGAAAAAGAACGGAGTAATATATGAAAGAATTGATGTTAGGCAACAAAGCGGTTGCCAGAGGATTATATGAAGCTGGGTGTAAGGTGATATCCAGCTATCCAGGTACACCAAGTACAGAGATTACAGAGGAGGCGGCAGCTTACAAGGAGGTATATTGTGAGTGGGCACCTAACGAAAAGGTAGCACTTGAGGTAGCGCATGGGGCTACACTTGGTGGAGTAAGGGCAGCATGTGCTATGAAGCACGTTGGACTTAATGTGGCAGCAGATCCCCTCTTTACTATATCATACCAGGGACTTAATGCCGGTCTTGTAGTATGTGTGGCAGATGATCCTGGCATGCATTCATCTCAGAATGAGCAGGATTCAAGACATTATGCCATAGCAGCCAAGCTTCCTATGCTTGAACCATCTGATTCAGAAGAATCAAGAGTGTTTGCCAAAAAGGCATTTGAAATGTCCGAAAAATTCAATACTCCTGTACTCCTCAAGATGGTTACAAGGGTAGCACATTCACAGAGTATAGTAGATACAGAGGAACGCGTAGAGCCAGCACAGGTACCTTATGTGAAAGATCCAACTAAAGTTATGATGACTCTTAATTCGCGCAATGCACATGTAAGAGTGGAGCAGAGAACGAAAGACCTTATAGAATATGCAGAGAATTGTGAATTCAACAGGGTTGAGATGGGAAAAGATACAAGTGTTGGTATTATCACAGATTCTACTTCTTATCAGTATGCAAGGGAAGTATTAGGAGAGGACGCATGTATATTAAAGCTTGGACTTATCAATCCTCTTCCAGAGAAGCTTATAAAGGATTTCGCAGCTAAAGTTGACAGAGTAGTAGTTCTTGAAGAACTTGATCCAATTATAGAGAATCATTGTAAGCAGCTTGGTATCAAGGTATCTGGCAAAGATACATTTCCTATATGTGGGGAATTCTCACAGAATCTTGTAAGAGAATGTCTTGGCATGGAAGTGCCTGCTCATATGAGCATAGATGAGAATCTGCCAGCACGACCACCTGTTATGTGTGCAGGATGTCCACATAGAGGTATATTCTACATATTAAAAAAGAAAAAATGCATGGTATACGGAGATATCGGATGTTATACACTTGGTGCGGTTGCCCCTCTTAACGCTATGGACTTAAATGTGTGTATGGGAGCATCATGTTCAGGTCTTCATGGCTTTAACAAGGCTATGGGAGAAGCAGGAGAAAGCAACAGCGTAGGTGTTATTGGTGATTCAACATTTATACATTCTGGTATGACCGGCATAACTGATATTTCTTACAATATGAGTAACTCGACTGTTATTATTCTGGATAATTCCATAACAGGTATGACTGGCCATCAGCAGAATCCTACAACTGGTAAGAATCTTAGAGGTGAGCCGGCAGGTAAGGTTGACCTTGAAGCACTGTGCAAGGCACTTGGCTTTAACAGGGTAAGAGTTGTTGATCCATATGATCTTAGGGCTGTGGAAGAAGCTGTAACAGAGGAGCTTGCTGCTAAAGAACCATCTATCATTATAAGCCGCAGACCTTGTGTTATGATAAAAGGCACAGTTCATAAGCCACCTATAAGTGTTGATGAGGACAAATGTGTTGGATGTAAGCAGTGTATGAGTATCGGTTGTCCTGCTATAGCAGTTAAGGATAAGAAAGCACACATTGACCCAACACTTTGCATAGGTTGTAAGGTGTGCTCACAGATGTGTAAGTTTGGGGCTATTTAAGGATTACATTATTATCAGAATATAAAGTCCGATTTATTCAATAAATATCAGGCTTTAATAAGAAATGAGGAACATATATGAATGATTCAGTTAAGAATATTATGATTGTTGGTGTAGGTGGACAGGGAACACTGCTTGCCAGCAAGATGTTAGGATATGTGCTTATGCATCAGGGTTATGATGTCAAGGTATCGGAAGTACATGGTATGAGCCAGAGAGGTGGAAGCGTTGTTACCTATGTAAGATTTGGTAAAAAAGTATATTCACCAGTTATAGATAAGGGAGAAGCTGATTATATTCTTTCTTTCGAGAAGCTTGAGGCTGAACGCTGGATAGAATATCTTAAGGTTGGTGGACAGATTATCACCAACACGCAGGAGGTTGATCCTATGCCTGTTATAACAGGTGCTGCAGAATATCCGGCAGATATTGTTAAGAAGCTGGAGGAAGCTGGTGCTAAGGTTGATGCAAAGGATTTCTTATCAATAGCTGAGGAGGCTGGTTCATCTAAGGCTGTTAATATCGTGCTTATGGGAAGATTATCAGAATATTTTGATGATATACCTTATGAGGACTGGAGTGCAGCTATAGATGCAATCGTACCAGAGAAGTTCAGAGAGCTTAATCATAAGGCGTTTGATCTTGGAAGGCAGGCATAAAATTCTTATATGATAATGGTGCTATATGATGTAGCACCATTATTTTTTTTATAATACATGTCACTTTTCCAGCCGTGTATCTGTAATATATACATAAGCTTATGATGTTCAGACCAAAGGTCAATATGCTGGGTGTGTCTGCATATATTTGACACAAACCTGTCAAGTACAGAAATAAACGTGGAAAAGGACGGTGGTTTTTATGAAGAAATCAATAAAAAAGATATTGGTAGATGTGAGCGTGATTACACTGATTATAGGCTGTTTGTCAGCAGTGATGGCATGCAGCAGTAAAACAGCTGATAGCGGAAAGACAGACGTAGATTATAAGTATGCATCATATGTATATGATGACAATGAGCCGCAATATTATATGTCAGACAGTGCAGCGGCAGCAGAGACAGGTTACTACTATATAGCTGGTGCATCAGGAGTCAGTGACAATACGAATAGCTACATATATTACTATGATATGGTTAAACAGGAGGCTATTCCACTGTGTTCCGATATTGATTGTGACCATAAGACAAAAGACTGTGAGGCATATATATCATCAGATATGTGTCTTAGTAGTAAGATATGGTATCACAATCAGAGAATATATATGATAGAAAAGACCGCTGAGAAGGATATACTTGTTTCTTATAATAAGACTATGAGAGATAAGAAAGAGGAAAAAACATTGTCCATAGATGGTTATTCTGTCAATGGAAATAAAAACAATGCATGTATCAGCCATGGAAAGCTGTATTATATGTTAGCAGGTAATAATACAATCATGCTGTGTTCAGTATCGTTATCGGATGACAGCGAGCCTCATATTATAAAGACATATGAAAGTACATATAACTATCTTGAACTTATAGTATTGTATGGTATAGGAGATAAAGTATATATAAACTGGAACAGTGGTATATCCGTGGGAGAAAGTATATATTATGTTGAGGTGCTTGATATAAATACAGAAAATGTGCAGAGACTTTACAATATGAATGAACAATATCCTGACATAGCTGATTCAATCTTAAACTGGAACAGTGAAGTCAGCTTTGATAAAAGCAATAATATGTACTTCCCATGTGCCAATGAGGATAAATATATTATAAGAAAGTTAAATCTGGACAACGGAGAGATAAAAGATATATTTACATTGGATATTGAGGGAACGACAGTGGAAGCAAAGCAGGAGAAAAAAGAAATTAAAAATGGAGAGTTTTCGCAGTTTAAAGAAATTGGGGATGAGAATTACATACATTTTTATGGATATGATGGAAAACATCTGTATGTATACAGAGGAGTTAATATTTCTAAATTAGTGGGAAAAAGCATAGAAGAAAAACGGGCAGCCTATGACAATTATATTTATATATTTGATACAGATGGAAATGTTGATGAAACGGTTGTACTGAATAAAACTAATGAGAATTCTTCAGGTAATATAACTCTTGACTATAAAGGCGGTGATGAAAGGTGCATGCTTGTAACAACTGCCAGAGCGGATGTAGCAGGTATGGAACTGTCACAGGAGGAAAAAGATAAGATAGAGGCTATTGATAAAGAGGCGGCAAAGAAAAAGAAGGGTGGAGCATGTATATGTGTAACTGCGGTTCTTGATAAGTCACAGATAGGAAGCACAAGCATGCAGTGGCAGCAGATAACACCAGAGTAGTTGGAGAAAGCCTATGGAACTGATAAGAATAATAAAGAAAAGCATTCTGTGTATAATATGTGCGCTGGCAGCGGTTATAAGCATATGTATTTATCAGGTTAACAGCAGCAATGATGCTGTGACATATAGATATTACAGACAGATTATCAATGATTATGACAAGATTAAAGAAGACAGGGTAGGTCTGACAGCCAGTAAGCTGACAGCCGCATATGATACATATAGGGAAGAAGATAGCGAGTATATAAACAAAGCAGCAGAGCTTGTTGAGAATAAGGAAAAGTACGTGAAGTCTTATAACAGCTATTATGACAATAGTGCGGACAACATCAAGTCTAAAAATTATAGCAGAATAGCAGATAGCACACTTTTTGGTGATACAGACAGCTATTATATTCTCAATGCCAATAAGCAGTTAAAAGATAAAGAAAAGCTTGAAAAAGCAGATGTGGCATTTAATAATACAAACACGGCAGCTATTGAGCAGCTTCTTAATAATAGAGCTATACCGCTTATCTACGTGATTATGATGACGGTTATCATAATACATTTTACAGAAGAGAGCGACAACGGAGTATATGTGCTTGTAAGAACAAGCAGGAGAGGAAGAATATTTCTGCCTGTTATAAGATGCTTTATTATTATAGTATTTAATATAATATTATCATGTCTGTTTAATTCAATAACATATGGTATATATGCAAAGATATATGGTGTTGATGGAACATGCTGTATACAGAATTCGAAAATGTTTAGTATGTTTCCTTATGCTGTTAGTGTAAATCAGATTTTTGTTATATATGTATTAGTATATGCCTGCGCAATGACTGCCATAAGTCTTTTGATATATCTTATGATAAACCTTGTGAATAATTATAAGATAGCAGTTACGCTGCTTATAGCGGTGCTTTTATGCGAATATATGCTGTATGGCAGAATACAGTATAACAGTACATTTAACAGTCTTAAATATATTAATGTATTTAATATTATATTTCCTGGAGGCTCTTATCTTATGTATGAGAACTGGGGAAGAGATGGCTTTATAACAGATATAAGTACAACAACGTGGATTCTTACAGCTGTTTTACTTGCTGCAGGACTGACTGGAAATGTGATTGCTTATTCATTAAAATATACAATCAGACAAAAGAGTGTCATAGAAGCTGCTGCGGTAAAGATAAGTCAGTCTAATCAGAAGCTTGTGTCTGGTATGCCTTTATATGTTATGGAAATCTATAAAACAATGATAGTACAGAAGGGGATTGTTTTTATACTGGCAGGGATATATCTGTTTACATCGGCTAAGGTTATGAAGGGCATAGATTATGGCAGTAATAACAAGACATATAAGCTTAACAGTTTTTATGTGGAATTCGATGGGCATGAGGCAGATAAGGAGGTCAGTGATTATATTGAAGCATTAAGAGATGAGGCTGTGCTAGTGCAGGACAGTAAAGAAGATGGCTCTTATGAGAAGGAAAATGCCAAAAAGCTTCTTGGTACAGTGGACATAATGCAGAAGGAATATGATTATGTTAAAAATATAAATGAGTCCCGTGAGGCAGATGCGGTTATAGTTAATCCATATAATTACGATGATATATTTGGAAGCAGGCTGTATTCTAACAATGAAACAATGAATCTGATATCCGTTGTTATCATTATACTGATAGCGGCAGGAGATTATGCTTCAGAGCGGCAGCAGGGAATGAATATGCATATAAGAACAGCAGGAAAAAGAAAGAAGCTGTGGTGGATCAAGCTGTCAAAGATTGTTATGCTGGCGGTCATTATATGGGGGCTTGCTGCTGGCATTAATATATATAACATAACACGCTGCTACAGCTATAACCAGATTGATAAGAGTATATTGTGTCTGCAGAAATTCGCAGATTTTCCGTTTGATATAAGTATACGTTCATATATTATCATTAATTACATATGCAGGTTATTATGGCTGATAGTTATAGCAGTTATAGCATATATGGTATCGTACAGATTTAGTTATAAGGTGTCAGTAATCATATCACTGTGTATGCTCATTCCACATGTCTTATATGTGCTTGGTGTAGGATTGGCAAAGAAGATGTCAATAATAGCCGCAATGGATATAAACAGGATGTTTGATTCATATGGGTATGGGTTAAAGAGTGTGCTGCTGTTTATCATAGTATTTCTAATCATGGAAATAATACTGGTATATAATTATAAAAAAGCAGTGAAGTAGTGAAACAGTGAAACAGTAAAGCAAGAGAAGGGTTTCACAAGCAGGAATAACAGGGATGGATATAGTCTTAAGGTGTATCGGCAAAGACTGCAATGGTGTAAGTTATAATACCATTGCAGTCATTTTTGCATATAATCCCACGATATGCGAATATTGTGAAAAAATCAGAAAATTATAAAAATGAAATTGAGTGAATAAGGTGGGGATGCTATAATGAGCGCAGGTCAAATAAAGAATAGCATAGAAATAAGAAATGAGGATGTGTATGTTCAATCTTGAAGAAGAGTTAAAAAAACTTCCAGATAAGCCGGGAGTATATATTATGCATGATAAGCATGACACAATCATATATGTAGGCAAGGCAAAGGTGTTAAAAAACCGTGTAAGGCAGTATTTCCAGAGCAGTAAGAATCATTCTGCAAAGGTTGTACAGATGGTTTCGCATATAGCATATTTTGAATATATAGTAACTGATTCCGAGCTTGAAGCACTTGTGCTAGAGTGTAATCTTATTAAAGAACACAGACCTAAGTATAACACGATGCTTAAGGATGATAAGAGTTATCCATTTATCAAGGTTACTGTAAATGAAGCATATCCAAGAGTGTTATTTTCAAGAACAATGAAGCATGGCACAGGAAAGTTCTTTGGTCCATATACATCAGCAGGTGCCGTAAAAGAAACTATAGAACTTTTATGCAAGCTTTATAAGGTAAGAACCTGTAACAGAAGACTGCCTAAGGATATAGGCAAAGAAAGACCATGCCTTAACTACCATATAGGACAGTGCAATGCACCATGCCAGGGGATGGTTAGTGAATCAGAGTACAGGAAAAATATAGAGTCGGTTATCAGTTTCCTTAATGGTAACTATTCAGAGATAATAAATGAGCTTACGAATAAGATGATGGATTGTTCTGAGAAGCTTGAGTATGAGGAAGCAGCAAGATATAGAGATCTTCTTAACAGCGTAAAGCAGATAGCACAGAAGCAGAAGATTACAGCGGATGATGCTACTGACAGGGATGTAATAGCATGTGCTATGGATGCAGAGGATGCGGTCGTGCAGGTATTTTTTATAAGACAGGGAAAGCTGCTTGGAAGAGAGCATTTTCATATGAAGGTTGCTGCGAATGATAGCAGAAGTGCCATATTATCACAGTTTATGAAACAGTACTATGGTGGAACTCCATATATTCCTAATGTTATCATGACACAGGAAGAGATAGATGATGCAGATGTTATCGCCGAGTGGCTTGGAAGCAGAAAGAAAAGAAAGGTATCTGTCATAACACCTAAAAAGGGTGACAAGGAGCGTATGGTTGAACTGGCACATAAGAATGCACTTATGGTTCTTACCAAGGATGCTGAGAAGATTAAGCTTGAAGAAAAGAGAACAACAGGTGCCATGAAAGAGATAGCTGGATGGCTTGGACTTAAGAACCTAAGAAGAGCAGAAGCTTATGATATATCCAATACAAGTGGTGTTGAATCTGTAGGTTCCATGGTTGTTTTTGAAGATGGAAGACCAAAGAAGAATGATTACCGTAAGTTTAAGATAAAGACAGTCAAAGGACCTGACGATTATAAGAGCATGAGTGAGGTGCTTACAAGACGTTTCCAGAGAGGCATGAGGGAACGTGCGGGTGAAGAGGAGTCAAGAGGCTTTTCGGTGTATCCTGATCTGATTATGATGGATGGTGGACGTGGACAGGTAAATATAGCACTAAAGGTGCTGTCAGAGCTGGATATTCACATCCCGGTATGCGGCATGGTTAAGGATGATAATCATAATACAAGAGGCTTGTATTATAACAACGTAGAGATACCTATAGACAGACATAGCGAGGGCTTTAAGCTTATAACACGTGTTCAGGATGAAGCACATAGATTTGCCATAGAGTATCACAGATCACTAAGAAGTAAGCTGCAGGTTAATTCGGTGCTTGATGATATAGAAGGAATTGGACCGGTAAGGAGAAAAGCACTTATGAAGCATTTTCTCGATATAGAAAAGATAAGGGCAGCAGGTGTGAGTGAACTTATGGAGGTTGATGGCATAACAGAGAATGTGGCACAGAATATATATAAGTATTTCCATTGAGTATGTATGTAGAATGTGAACAGGCAATATGCTGGACTGTCTGTAACTTATATTTGTTGTCCGTTTGCCACCAACTAATATTCAATTCAACAACAATATATTTGAAGAAAATCTTTTAATATCAGAGCCGCTGTGTTACACTAATGTATAAGATGGTGTAAGTGTCGAAAGTATAAAAGTCATTTCTGTCCTTAGAAAAATCCTTTTTACTTAAGATACGGTAAATATCGAAAGCGGAATAAAATGTTGTGAATATTGCATTCAATATGTACGCATGTGGATACATATGGTAAAAATATATATTAAATATAAAACAGGAAAACATTAATCAAATATATAATAATTGCGGCATTGTCAGTAATGACTTTAATATGCAGGATAGGAGTAGTATATGAATGGTAAAGAAAGAGTTAATTTATCAAAAGTAATTGAGAAGATGAATCTTGTGAATCTTACACCAGATATAGATGTCAAGGGAATATGGATTCATGTGCCTGAGTTTAACAGACCAGCACTCCAGCTTACAGGGTTTTATGACCAGTTTGATAATGACCGTATACAGATTATAGGCAATGTGGAATATTCATATCTCAAGAGTCTTTCAGATACAGAGCGTTTTGAACGTTATATGCAGCTTTTATCAAGCAATATTCCATGTCTTATATTCTGCAGGAATCTTGAACCTGAACCAGAGATTATAGAGCTTGCAAAGAAGTATCAGATACCTATTCTAAAGTCAGAGGAGTCAACTTCTTCATTTTCAGCAGAAGTTATAAGATGGCTCAAGGTACAGCTGGCTCCTTGTATTGTAATCCATGGTGTGCTTGTTGATGTTTATGGTGAGGGCGTGCTTATAACAGGTGAGAGTGGTATAGGTAAGAGTGAGGCTGCACTTGAGCTTATTAAGAGAGGACATCGTCTTGTAACAGATGATGCAGTTGAGATAAGAAAGGTAAGTAATGAAACATTAGTGGGTTCAGCTCCAGGTGTAACAAAGTATTTCATAGAGCTAAGAGGTATCGGAATCATAGATGTTAAGACACTTTTTGGTGTAGAAAGTGTTAAGGAAACACAGGAAATCGATATGGTTATCAAGCTTGAGGACTGGAATAAGGATAAGGAATATGACAGGTTGGGTCTTGAAGAGGAATATACAGAGTATCTTGGCAATAAAGTCGTATGTCATTCGCTTCCAATACGTCCAGGACGTAATCTTGCTGTTATTGTAGAGGCAGCAGCGGTAAACCACAGACAGAAGAAGATGGGTTACAATGCAGCTAAGGAGTTATACAGAAGGGTTCAGGAAAACCTTATGAAGGGTGACGAAGAGGACGACCTTTAATTACAATAATCAGATAACAGATTATGACTGGGGGTAAGCTTGTATGTGTGGTAAGGATAATATAAGTAATGCAGATATTAATAATAATAAAAGCATAGTACTTGGAATAGATATTGGTGGAACAACATGTAAGTGTGGAGTTTTTAGTGTGTCAGGAGAGCTTCTTTATAAGGATGAGATTCCAACAAGAAAGGATGAGGGTGGAAGCCTTATACTGGAAGATATAAAAAAACATATACCAGATATGTTGGAAGCAGTAAAAAAAGCAAGTGATGATATAGCCGGAGTAGGAATAGGAGTTCCAGGTGCTGTCAGGGATGATGGCACAGTTAACAAATGTGTCAATCTTGGATGGGGTGTGTTTAATGTGGCACAGACATTCAGTAAGATGACAGGATACAAGGTTAAGGTTGGAAATGATGCGAATATGGCAGCGCTTGGTGAGTACTGGATGGGAAGCGCCAAAGAGTACTCAAGCAGTCTTTTAGTTACACTTGGTACAGGTGTCGGCGGTGGTGTTATCATTGATGGAAAGCCTTTGTGCGGCTTCAATGGTGCAGCGGCTGAGATAGGCCATCTTCCTGTAGCAGATGAGGAGAAGGAGTATTGCAACTGTGGTAAGAGGGGCTGCCTTGAACAGGTGGCTTCCGCAACTGGCATAGTCAGGACAGCTGTCAGAATGCTTAGCGAATCAGATGAGCCGTCAGCGCTAAGGGATATCCCTTACATATCAGCTAAAGCCGTGTTTGATGAGGCAAAGAAGGGAGATTCCGTTGCTTTAAAGGTTGTTGATTATATGTGCCGTTATCTTGGTAAAGGTCTTGCATGTGCTTCTGGTATGGTCGATACAGAGGTTATATGTATAGGTGGTGGTGTTTCAGCAGCAGGCGAGTTTTTGTTAAGCAGAGTGGAAAAGTACTATAAGGAGTATGTGTTCCATGCTTCAAGAAACACTAAGATATTAAAGGCAACACTTGGCAACGATGCTGGTATGTATGGCGCAGCCAGACTTGTATTAAATGAGTAAGCAGAATTATGTAAATAATGAATATAGACAGGGAGTATGATAATACATGAGTCAGAATGATTTGTTGGAAAAGCTTAAGGATATAGCAGGTGAATCACAGGTCAGAACAGATGAACCTATGAGCAGTCATACTACATTCAGAATAGGAGGCACTGCGGATTATTTCGTAATGCCTTCTTCTGTTGAAGAGTTACAGACTATAATACGTTTATTGAAAAAATCAGACATAAATTACTATGTTATAGGAAATGGAAGCAACCTGCTTGTAGGAGATAAAGGTTTCAGAGGAGTTATTATACAGCTTTCAGATGCTTTTGATGAAGTGGAGTATATTGATGATGTAACAGTAAAGGCTATGTCAGGTATGAAACTGTCAAGGCTTGGAAACAGGCTTTCAGATAAAGGACTTGCAGGCTTTGAGTTTGCAACAGGTATTCCAGGAACAATAGGTGGGGCAGTCAGAATGAATGCTGGAGCTTATGGTGGAGAGATAAAGGATATTATTGTCAGTGCTGAGGTCTTAGATCAGAATGGTGATATCCATACTCTGGGTAAAGATGAGCTTGAACTTGGATATAGAACAAGCTGCATAATGAAATATGGATATATAGTAGTAAGTGCAACACTTAAGTTAAGTAAAGGCAATACTGATGAGATAAAAGAGAATATAAAAGAACTTTCACAAAAGAGAAGAATGAAACAGCCGTTAGAATATCCAAGTGCGGGAAGTACATTTAAAAGACCAGAGGGATATTTTGCAGCAAAGCTTATAGAGGATGCAGGACTTAAAGGTCTGTCAGCAGGTGATGCACAGGTGTCAGAAAAACATGCAGGCTTTGTTGTTAATAAAGGCAGGGCAACAGCAAAGGATGTATGTGAGCTTACAGATAAGATAAAAGAAGAGGTCTTAAAGAAGTCTGGCGTTAAGCTTGAGCTTGAGGTTGTTAAAATAGGAGAGTTCTAGATACAGGTTTTAGTCAGGAGCGAGGCAGTATATGAAGATTATTATAGTCACAGGTATGTCGGGAGCAGGCAAATCGACAGCGTTGAATGTTTTAGAGGATGAGGGATATTATTGTGTGGATAATATGCCTATATCTCTTATATCAAAGTTTGCAGAGCTTGCAGACTGCCAGAAGCAGAATAATGGATATAACAACATAGCACTTGGTGTAGACATAAGGAGTGGCAATTCACTTGCCGAGTTCGATTCCGTACTTGATTATATGAAAAGCAGGAAATATGATTATACAATTCTGTTTCTTGAGTCAAGTGATGATGTACTTATAAAAAGATACAAGGAAACGAGAAGGACACATCCGCTTGCTAAGGACGGAAGAGTGGATAAAGCTATACTGCTTGAAAGAGAGCAGCTGGGGTTTCTTAAACAAAGAGCAGATGTTATCATAGATACAAGCCAGCTTCTGACAAGAGAGTTTAAGGAAGAGCTTGAAAAGATAGTGCTTGAAAGAAAAGAGTTTAACAACCTTATCGTTACAGTGTTATCTTTTGGGTTTAAGTATGGTATACCAGCTGATGCTGATATGGTGTTTGATGTAAGATTTCTCCCTAATCCATATTATGTTGAAGAACTAAGACCGCTTACGGGTAATGATAAAAAGATACAGGATTATGTCATGAAAGCGCCAGAGGCAGAAGAGTTCCTTGTGCGTGTTGATGGACTTATACAGTTTCTGCTTCCTAATTATGTCAAGGAGGGAAAGTCAAGCCTTGTCATAGCAGTTGGATGTACAGGTGGAAAGCATCGTTCGGTGACACTTGCCAATGCAATCGCAGACAGACTTTCAAAGACACCTTATGGCTGCAAGGTGGAACACAGGGATATAGAGAAGGATTCAAAGCGTAAGGGTTAAGAATTCATAAGAGTTTAATATTTAATGAAGCCATGGTCAAAAGCCCCGGCTTTGATACAACAAATGCAGGGTGTACCCTTGTATAGCAATATAAGAAATGGAGATAATTAATGTCGTTTTCTTCAGATGTTAAGGAAGAGCTGAGTGCAAGGCTTGATTCGGCAAGACACTGCCAGATAGCTGAGTTTGCAGCTATTATGGGAATGTCGGGACGTATAAGACGTTCATCGGGTGGTGAGATGCAGGTTGAACTGCTCACTGAAAATGAGGTTGCCAGATACAAGTTTATTGTACTTTTAGAGACTATATTTGATATAGATTCCTCAGATATATTATATATATCCGAGAGCAGCAGGGATACAAGCATAAGAATATGTGACCAGAAGCAGGTCGCAAAGATATTACAGACACTTAAGTGGGCAGATGATACATTTGAACATATAGAACCAGTATTTGTGGATTCCAGAATAGTACAGAAGGATTGCTGCAAAAAAGCATTTATAAGAGGAGCTTTTATAGCCGCAGGCTCAATAAGTGACCCTAATAAGTTTTATCATTACGAAATAGTATGTGATTATGAAGAAGATGCAGAGTGTGTTAAGGATATGCTTTGCTTTTTTAATCTTGATGCAAAGGTTACGCAGCGTAAGAATAATTATATAGTCTATATGAAGGAGGGCAGCAATATAACAGATGCCCTTAATCTTATGGGAGCATATGTTTCCCAGATGGAGCTGTACAATGTCATGATTCTTAAAGAGATGAGAAATGATGTTAACAGGAAGGTTAACTGTGAAACGGCGAATCTTAATAAGACAATATCAGCGGCAGTCAAGCAGACAAGAGATATTGAGTATATAAGAGATACAGTAGGACTTTCAAGCCTAAAGGAAGGACTTTACCAGGTAGCAAAGATACGTCTTGAACATCAGGATATGAATCTTAAGGATATAGGAGAGCTTCTTGATCCGCCTGTGGGAAAGTCCGGGGTTAATCACAGACTAAGAAAGATAAGCGAAATGGCAGATGAGATAAGGGCTGCCAGGCAGGGGTATTGACAACAAGCGTATAATAAAACTTAGGCGGGGCATATTTATGATAGATATAAAGATGTTGACAGAACTATTATAATGCTGCAGTCGGATGTAAGAAAGGTTTCTGCATATAAGGCAGAAATGCAGGAGATTATATACAGTAAGGATATAATGGAGGATAATGAGATGACAAAAGTAGATATTATTTCAGGATTCTTAGGAGCTGGAAAGACAACTCTTATAGCTAAGCTTTTAAAGGAAGCATTTCCAGGAGAACAGGTAGTTCTTATAGAGAATGAGTTTGGCGAAATCGGAATAGATGGTGGATTCTTAAAGGAATCGGGTGTTGAGATAAGAGAGATGAATTCAGGATGTATATGCTGCTCTCTAGTAGGTGATTTTGGTACATCACTTAAGGAAGTAGTTGAAAAGTATCATCCAGACAGAATTATCATTGAGCCATCTGGTGTTGGTAAGCTTTCAGATGTTATAAAGGCAGTTAAGGATCTTCATATTGAGAATGAAATCAGGCTGAACAGCGCATCGACTGTAGCAGATGCATCTAAGGTAAAGGTATATATGAAGAATTTTGGTGAGTTCTTTAACAACCAGATTGAGCATGCAGGAACTATTATTCTTAGCAGAACACAGAATGTTTCAGAGGCTAAGTTAAAGACAGATATAGAACTTATCAGATCACTTAACAAGGATGCACATATTATTACAACTCCTTGGGATGATATTAATGGTAAGCAGATTCTTGATGCAATGGAAAATGTTACTAATCTTGAGCTGGAGATGCTTGCAGAAGCAGCAGCTAAGGCAGCAGAGGAACATGAACATGAGCATCACCATGATGGAGAGTGTGGCTGCGGACATGACCACGATCACGAGCATGAGCATCATCACGACCATGATGGAGAGTGCGGCTGCGGACATGACCATGATCACGAGCATGAGCATCACCATGACCATGACGGAGAGTGCGGCTGCGGACATGACCACGATCACGAGCATGAGCATCACCATGACCACGATGGAGAGTGTGGCTGCGGACATGACCATGATCACGAGCATGAGCATCACCACGACCATGACGGAGAGTGTAGCTGTGGACATGATCATCATCATGGACATCATCATGCTGATGAGGTGTTTACAAGCTGGGGTGTAGAGACTCCTGATAAGTATGATAAGGAAACACTCTCAGAGATACTAAGAAAGCTTTCTGAAACAGATGATTATGGTGATATATTAAGAGCAAAGGGTATGCTTCCTACACCAGAAGGTAAGTGGATGTTCTTTGATCTTGTACCAGAAGAATATGAAATCCGTGATGGTGAACCAGAAATCACAGGCAGAATATGCGTTATAGGCGCTAAGCTCAAGGAAGATGCTCTTAAAGAGTTATTCAATGTATAAACTAAGTTTTTAAATAGTGCAGTCCATGTTTTGCACATAATGACATGGGCTGCATTTTTAGGATTTATAAAAATATATGGCAGAAACAGAATAAATGTAAGAAAAGAGGTAAAATATGGCACAGGAAGAAGAATATCAGATTCCAATATTCTTAATAAATGGACAGCTTGACAGTGGTAAAACAAGATTTATCCAGGATACAATAGCAATGGGACAGTTTGCAGAAGCTAAGAATAAGCTTCTTATTGTATGCGAAGAGGGTGAAGAAGAATATAGTGAGAAGCTTTTAAAGGACAATGGTGTAGATATGGTTGTCCTTGAAAAGGAAGAACTTACAGAAGAAAAGCTGAATGAGCTTGATAAAGAATATGATCCATGGATAGTTATAGTTGAATATAATGGTATGTGGGATCCAGCTCTTATTATGGCAACAGCTAAGCCAAGAGGATGGGATATATATCAGTCTATTACGCTTGTAGATGCAGCTTCGTTTAATCTTCAGTGGAATAATATGAGGTCTATCGTAGCAGAAACAGTTAAGTATGCCGATATGGTTATATTTAACAGATGCAAGTCTGGTATGGATCTTGGAAGCTACAGAAGAAGTATGAGAGCGCTTAACAACACACTTCAGATAGTATTTGAGGATGATAAGGGTGAAATGATGTCTATAGCAGAACAGCTTCCTTATGATGTAAATGCAGATGTTATAGAAATAGATGATGCTGATTATGGCATATGGTATATGGATGTATCAGAAAGACCAGATGTGTATGTTGGCAAAAAAGTAAGATTTAAGGGACAGGTACTTAAGAATAAATACTTTAAGGATAAGAATTTCGTTCCAGGACGTAAGGTTATGACATGCTGCGCAGAGGATACTCAGTTTATTGGTTACATCAGTTTCTATAATGACATTGCTTCATTGGAAAACAGGCAGTGGATAACTGTTACTGCAACTGTCAAGGTTGAATTCCAGATGGCATATAAGAAAAAGGGACCTGTTCTTTATGTAGAAAAGGTAGAGCCAGCAGAACCACCAGTGGAAGAGATGGTGTATTTCTAATATGATACAGGATATATTTCCAAAAGTTTTAAATAACCAGTATGTAGAGTGTAGTCCATGTGATAACGATATTATATTTTTCTTTAAGGGTTCATCACTTCTTGCAAGGTATGAAGGAGAAGATGTACTTGTATATCCACAGTACAAGGAGTTTGTTCTGGGGATAAACAAGGCAGATAACAAGGATACAGTGGATAACTATACATTTGTTTATCTTCTGTCAGTGGATGATACAAGATATTTTCTTGCAAGAAAGAGCGGTGAGCTGCTTAAAGGTCAGTATATTGGTGAAATGGCCGACTCAGACATACATAAAGAATATGATACAGTTATTGACGGCTTTGATTTTGTCGGAGTTAATTCTTTTAGAAAGGCTGAGCCAAAGGCGCAGGCATTTGCAGCTATAACAGCATTTCATATATACGGATGGTACAGGGATAATCACTTCTGTGGAAGATGTGGTAAGCCAACTATTCACGATGACAGGGAACGTATGTTAAAATGTCCGTCATGTGGCAATATGATATATCCTAAGATATGTCCGGCGGTTATAGTAGCAGTAACGGATCATGACAGGATTCTTCTTACGAAATACGCGGGAAGGACATATAGGAATTATGCACTTATAGCTGGCTTTAACGAAGCTGGTGAGACACTTGAGCAGACAGTCAAAAGAGAAGTTATGGAAGAAACGGGGCTTAAGGTTAAGAACATAAGATACTATAAGAGCCAGCCATGGGGATTGTCAGGTTCGATACTTTCAGGCTTTTATTGTGAGCTTGATGGTGATGATACGATAACACTTCAGGAGGAAGAGCTTTCACTTGGTAAGTGGGTGAAGGCAGAGGAACTTTCGCTTGAAGATGATGGAATAAGCCTTACAAGGGAAATGATACTTAAATTCAGGGAGGATTGCCTGACTGAATAAAAAAACGCTGGATTCCTGCAGGAATCCAGCATTTTTTTATAATAGCAGTTTTATATTAATTTTTATAATTTTTAAAACATATGTTAATATCAACATTTCCAGATACACCAGGTACCGTACCAGTGCTTGTGTACTGCCACATAGTATATTTATATGGATAGTAAGGAGCTGCAGTCTGATATCCTGCGAACCACTTGTCGTAAGATTCAAGACGGTTAAGTTCAACATTGTCCATAAAGTACAAGAGATTACTATATATGAGCGGTGTGTATCCGGCAGCCTTTATGGTATCACAGAAGGCTATAACAACATCAGTAAGCTCACTTGCACTAAGCTTTTCCTGACGGAAGGAATCATTTTCTATAGCCTCTATATCAATAGCTACAGGGTATGTAACATTGTAAGGTCTTATAAGGTCAAGCACATAGTTGGCCTCTTCAACAGCTTCATCACGGCTTACAGCCTGTGTGTAGAAATATACTCCGACATCAACATTGTTGGTAAGAGCACTTGTTATATACTTTTCAAAAGAAGTATCCTTGACAAGAAGTCCTGAACCATAAGCTCTGTAGCCACATCTTATAATAGCATAATCTATGCCAGCTGACTTTGCCTTGGCAAAATCTACATCAGAGTTGTATCTTGAAAGGTCAATTCCCGTATACGTTTTAGTCGATTTATCATCAGAATATGTCATAAAACCATTATCATTGCGTGTGAATCCGGATGTGCTGTAATCAGTTTTTGCAAGGGCAGGGTCAATGTCAGCAAAAACATAATTTCCCTTCCTGTTAGAATATACAATGTTATCAGGATACAGCTTCTTAAGTATAGAAAGTGTCGATGAACCGCTTTCAAACTGTTCACGTATAGAGTTAAGTAAATCTTCTTTCTCAGAAGCTTTTGCAACATCAAGATCCTTTGATTCAAGCTGTGCAACTGTATGTCTGGTGCGTGTGTGGTCAGTAACAAGAAGAAAAATATTAGCAGCTATAGAAATGATTGCTGTTACTAAAAGTACAATCGTTAATGGCGATATTGAAACTTTTCTTTTGTTTTTCTTTTTCTGCCCCTTTTTTCCTGTATTCAGAATATCATCATTAAAGTTGTTGTTTAATGAGATATCATCTGTATTCTTATGCATATATATCCCTCCGTATGTTAATGATGTAAGCGCCAAAAGATGTTTTGACCCTTATGTCTGTAATTAGTGTATACGAGTGATATATAAAAGTCAAATGTGATGTAAAAATCATTGGTTGTAATATGATGTAAGAATCATCGGTTGCAAATGTAATGTGAAAATCATCGGCTGCAAAATCAAAATTAATAGGTAAAGATTTAAAACTAATAAAAGTCAATAAAAAAACTGATTAAAAAATTAAAAAAATATTGACAATATAGTTAACATATAGTATATATAAGATACACCATATATATATACATCAGACATTTGGAATATATGAATATATTTCCGATTCTTTAGCCTTCTGGAGAAGGTATTTATAGCGTTTCTGCTCGGAGTTCAGCTGATATATATAACAGTCTATAAGATCCGGGTCAGTAGCATTATCAAAGTTGGCATATGCAGCACTAAGTGCAGCTTTCGTCAGATTTATTTCCTCAACAAGATATTTTTCATCATATGTAGCAGGTTCTTTTTTCTTGCTGAACAGTTTCATTTCCGTTACCCCATTTCCTTATTTTTATAAAGTATAGTCAGAAGCTGGCAGATCTATACATTAAAGGAAATATTTTTATAAAATGTTTGTCTTTGTCACATTCACAGGTATTAATAAGATTATGGGAGAAGTAAAAATCATGGAAATATGTATGAAAATGTGGGTTGGAATATATAAAGAAATATTGTCAGGGCATATGGATGTAGTAAGATATTTAGTTTTATTGATGGTTACGATGGCGGCAGCAGATGATGATTATAAAAGGTATAAGATATCAAACAGAATAATCATAGGGGGTCTGATATTGTCAGCAATGGTGTGTATTGCAGAAATGTATATGATGCATGTAGTAAGTAAAAATGGTGTGGATATTACGTATGGAGGTTATAAGGGTTATAAAGATATTGGTTTAATGTATTTATCAGGTATGGTGTGGGCATTGGTTGTCAGTTATGTGTTGTATAAGGTCAGGGCAATAGGGGCAGGTGATGTAAAGCTTTTTATGGTTGTGGGAACGTTTATGGGATATAAGGATGTGATGTATATTATTGTTATTGCATTATTTGCAGGAGCGTTTATTGGTGTGGCAGAGGCTCTTGGCAGAAAGGAAATCATGCTGGTTACAGGAAAAAGCATGCATAAATTCCATTTTTCATATGCAATAATGGCAGGTGTATGTATGATGGTGTGTTTAAAGTCAGCCGGAATATAAAGGAGGGTGATAATAATTGGGAAAAGGAAATGTGTGTGTTATATATGATCCGGATGAACGTTACGCAAAACGCCTTATGGGGATAATTAACGATGATAAAGATATTCCGTATAAGGCAAGAATGTTTACAAGAAAAGAAGAATTTAACAAGTATATAGCTGGTAACGATACAGACGTGCTTATGGTTAATGAGGAATGTTATACTTATGAGATTCAGAAAAAGAGCAATAATAATGTTATTGTTTTATGTGAAGAAGAAAATGAAGCAAGGAGGATTAATGATAGAAAAAAGGAAGGACATACAGGCGTATGCAAGTATCAGCCGGCATATCAGCTGTTAGGTACAATATCTAAAAAATATACAGAAACAGAGCAGAATGAAAAGGAAAAAAGTTTTAAGTGCATAGGTGTATATGGATTCAATTCTTCTTTAAGGGTTATGCTTGCACTTGTAATATCAGCCGCTTTTTCAAGAAAGGGAAAAACACTGTTTATAAACCTTGATGAATTCTCAGGTATTGAACATATAATGGGAAGTGATGAATCAAGAAATCTCTCAGATGCTTTATATATGTTTAAACAGGCAGGAATGCAGTATACAGATGGCATCCGCCGTAGTATACATTTTACAGATATGTTTGATTATATCCCGGCAGTAGTATCCGCAGATGATATATCATATGCAGGGGATATGCTTCTTTCGCAGTTTATCGATGCAGCTGCATATAACGGACAATACATGTATGTAGTGATCAATATATCAGAAGGAATCACAAGACCATGGAAGCTGATGGAAAAATGTGATGTGACATATATAGCTGATAGTGGCGAATATATAGAAGGCTGCAGGTTTGATAATCTTAAAAGATATCTTATAGAGAATGACATGGAGCAGGTGTCTGATAGTATAATGAGGATTAATCTTAAAACAAAAGAGGATGTTGATGTGAATTTCCTTCAGAGAATCATGTATACAGAAGCGTATGGCTGTGTGAGCGAGTTGATTAATTATTTGTAGTTTTATGGATGAATTGTTTATAAAATTAAAAAAGGAAATATATGAAGAGCTTGATATAAGCCTTGATATATCGGATGATTATCTTTATGAAATAATAGATGAGTGTATATATAAAGCAACGGCAGTAAAAAGACTGTCACTTAACCAGAGAGAAATGTTAAGGACACGGTTATATAATTCAATCAAGAAGCTTGATGTATTGCAGGAGCTTATAGAGGATGACGAGATAACAGAAATAATGGTAAATGGTTATGACAATATATTTATAGAAAGGAATGGATGTATAACAAGGTGTGAAAGACAGTTTGAAAGTGAGGAAAAGCTTGCTGATGTAGCACAGAGAATAGCAGCAATGTCAAATAAAATCATTAATGAGTCGTCACCTATCGTAGATACAAGACTGCCGGATGGGTCAAGAGTCAATATGGTATTACCGCCAATAGCGATAGATGGCCCGATAATAACTATAAGAAAATTCTATAGAACACCTATGGACATTAAAAGAATGATACAGGCAGGTTCTATAACAGTTGAAGCAGCAGATTTTCTTAAGCTGCTCGTTAAAGCGAAATATAATATATTCGTATCTGGAGGTACAGGAAGTGGTAAAACAACATTTCTTAATGCCTTATCTAATTATATCCCAAAGGATGAAAGAATACTTACAATAGAAGATTCCGCAGAGCTTCAGATATCCGGCGTTGATAACCTTGTAAGGCTTGAAGTAAGAAGGGCAAACATGGAAGGAGATAATGAGGTTACAATAAGGGATCTGATTAAGTCAAGTCTAAGAATGCGTCCCGACCGCGTGATAGTTGGAGAGGTCAGGGGCGAGGAGGCGCTTGATATGCTGCAGGCCATGGGAACAGGGCATGATGGCAGTCTTTCTACAGGACATGCCAACAGTCCAGGGGATATGCTTGTAAGGCTGAGAACTATGGTTCTTATGGGCATGAATATGCCAGTGGAAGCAATAGACAGGCAGATATCGTCAGCTATAGATATAATAGTGCATCTTAAGAGAATGAGGGATAAGACAAGAAAGGTTGTTGAGATATCAGAGGTGTGTGATTATGGTGAGAAAGGGTTTGAACTTATTCCACTGTTTAGGTTCGTGGAAGAAGGCGAAGATGAAAGCGGAAGGATTATTGGTGAACTTAAGAAAACAGAATATAAACTCCAAAACCAGAGTAAGCTGCTTTCCTATACTGGATGCAATTCCCCAAAATAAAAATGAGCTTATATATTATCTTCAGGGAATAGCAGTGATTGTCCTTGCTGCATATTTATTCTATAACAGCTTATGGTCATGCATATTCTTAAGTCCGGTTATCCCAATATATGTTGTGTTACGTAAAAAGGAAGCTTATGGTAAAAAAATAAGCCGTAAAACCATGGAGTTCAGTGATGGAATGCAGGCGGTTTCATTTGCGTTAAATACGGGTTACTCGATTGAAAATGCGTTTGCAGAAGCAGTGGGTGAGCTTGAACTTCTATACGGAAAAGAGTCATCTATAGTCAGGGAGTTCAGGATGATGGTAAACAGAATAAAAAGAAACGAAAACCTTGAAGATATTATGGATGATTACGCAAAAACATTAAATATAGACGATGTCAGCTATTTTTCGGAAATATTCAGATATGCCAAAAGAAGTGGTGGTGATATTCCAGCGATTATTAAACAGACGACAAAAATGATAAGGGAAAAGTCAGAAGTCCAGATGGAAATAGACACGATAATAAGCGGAAGAAAAATGGAGCAGAAGATTATGGTGTGTATTCCATTGGGGATACTTATATATCTTAGGATGACAACACAGGGGTTTGTCGATGTGCTATATGGTAATGTGCTGGGAATAATAGTTATGACACTATGCCTGTTTATATATGCAGCTGCAGCTGTTATTTCAATCAGAATCGTGGATATTAAGGTGTAACATAAAAGGACTAAGAGAGTTGTCATGAATAAGAAAATCAGAGGAAATGCTATAACAAATAAAATAAATAATAAATATATTATTGCCGCAATACTTGTTCTTGTAATAGTGTTAGTTAAGACACTTGTTATAAAAGATTCACAGAAATCATCAGTAAGTCATATAAAAAGACCAGAACCAGGTGAAGCTTCTAAAAACATTTCATTAGATGTTTATGATGCAGCTGGAAATAAACAGACAACAATAAATACATATGTTGAGCCAAGAAAAATGTCAGAGGAAGAGACACAGCAATGCTTTGATGAAGCCTATGATGAGCTGTTAAGGATTGTGTTAAAGAATAATGCTTCAGCAGATTATATTACACAGGATATATGTATGACAGATAAGCTTGCAGAAGGTCTTATAAGTGTAAGTATGTATCCTTCAGATTATTCAGTAATTGATTATGATGGAACGGTGCATAATGAGATGTTTTGTGAAGGCGATGTTAAAGAGGTGTTACTAACATACGTTATGCAATATGAGGAATATGAAAGACATGGTGTTATAGAGTTGAATGTACGGGCAGCCGGGGAATATGAAGATGAATCACAGAAGGTAATAGCACAGAATACTATCCAGAAGGCCGTAGATAATACAGTTAATAAAAATATAGACGAAAAGGAGGCGGCTCTGCCGTCAAATATAGGGCAGAAGGATATATATTACAGATACACAAAAGAAAAAACATCATGGTTATCATATGTTATTGTGCCTGCAGCTGTTGCGGTACTGATATTGTACAGAAGAAAAATGAAGAAAAAAAGAGAACAGGAGCTAATAATAAAGGAATTAAAATACGATTATTCAGAGCTTATAGCCAAGCTTACATTACTTCTTGGTGCCGGTATGACCATAAGGAAGGCATGGGAGAAGATGGTTGAGGATTATATGAAGAAAAAGCAGGCTGGTGGTGGAGTGAAGATAGTATATGAAGAAATGTATATAACAGATTGTAATATAAAATCCGGAATATCGGAATATGAAGCTTATGAGGAGTTTGGATACAGATGTAACACAAGGGAATACTTAAAGCTTGCATCGCTGCTTCAGACTAATCTTAAAAGAGGAACGAACCGGCTAAGGGAATTACTCTGTCAGGAGTCATATGATGCGTTTGAACAAAGAAAAAATATTGCAAGGCAGAAGGGTGAAGAAGCTACAACAAGACTGCTTATACCTATGATTATGCTGCTTATGGTAGTTATGGTTATAGTTATGGTTCCGGCAGTTATGAACTTTTATCTTACATAGCAGAAATCAGAGATTTCTTCTGTTATGTTATATGAAGATTAAACAGGAAAGGAAGCAAACTTGAGATGCGCTGAAAAGCAGCGCAAGAATGGAGGATTATTATGAAAACAGATGTTATAAAGACAGCAGTGAAAGAAAATAAGAAAAACAAAATGACAGTATTATGCAGAAAAGTAAAAGAAAATATAAAAAATTTCTGGCAGGATGAAGATGGCATGGGAGTCGTGGAAATAGTACTTATTATCGTTGGAATATTAACCCCCTATTATGGGGGGAGTATAAAGTGTATAACGTAAGAATATGTGTATAAATCAAACTCAATATACAGTGAAAGGTGGAAAATGTGTATGAGGTCAAAGGAAAAAACAGCAGAAGAGATTGTGTTGATTAGATATTATAATGTACTGTTTTATTTATTTTTTAAGACAGGGATGGATGATTTTAAGAGACAATGCTTGATAAAGAAGATTGATGACGGGGAGTCCATGAGGATGAAACAAATACAAGACTGGTGTCATTGCCATCAGATTCCATTTAAGACCCAATTTACTTATAGAAAAGATTTTTCTTTCAGGGTTAATTTATGGAATTTGTATTCATATTGTAGGTTTAAGATTGAGCGACAGTAAACTGGATTATGTAGCATAAGAGTGTATAGCGTGTCTGTTGTCTGATTTTTGCCATATATAAGTACAGGATACACAAAGAATGTGTATTCAGTTAGATAAGAAATAGATAGCTGGTATGAGAGAATGAGGAGTCTTTCATACCAGCTTTTTAAAGGAATAAATGGATAAAGTATACAAGCCTATAAAGGTATATTTGATAAGAAAAAAGAACTGGTTTATATTCGATAAGAACGATATAGACTAGTTCTTTTTTAAGAGATTATTATATACACAGGGAGTAGGTGAATGTCGAGTTACAGCAGACCATCAAAGAATGCATTGATATCTGTATGAAAGATCTTTGCCAGAGCGACTAACTCAGACACTTTGATGTTCATGCGGTTTGTTTCCAGTTTGGCATAAGTGCTTTTGGATATGACAATACCCATGAGATTCAATTTTGCAATGACCTGGTCTTGCGTTAGATTATTTTTGTATCTAAGAGATTGAATATTTTTACCGATATCCATATCTGGTCTGATTTTCTGCATAATACGTTCTCCTTAAAAAATAAAAGTTTCGTTATTTGGAAACATATATATTGATTCTAATGAGTTAAAAATTTATAATGTTTCGTAATAAAGAATTATTTCTGAAAGGGGACAATCTATGACCGAAAGTGAGAAAGAAAAAAAGATTTTCTTGAGTTACTGTGGCAGCAGGGATCAGGAGTTATTGATGGGCAGAAAAAAGATGACATTGGGGGATATGGAGAGATTTTCATTTTTAACAGAATTCTTTGGCTTGGAAAGTTATGGAATAAATCTATGGAAAGAGTTTGGCGATGATGTGGAAGAACCATTGGATGCGCTGATCAAGTTGTTAGATGAATGGGAATATGAAAACGATACGTGGATCGATGATGATGGAAGATTAGAAAGATGGCTGGTTGAATTTCAAAAGCATGCGCCAACGAAAGAGAAAAGAGAGAAGCTCCGAAAAATGATTGATTCAAAATATAAAAAAAGAGGATTACCATATCCAACAGAGGCAGACTTCGATTAAGGGGTCTGCTTTTCTTTCGCTATTTTTGAAGGAGGTGATGCAGGTGGAGGTAAGTATCCATGAACTTTTAGCGGCGGCAAGGGAGGCGGTGAAATCGGATTATATCAAAGGCGAAAGCATTTTATGTGAAACCAGATATCATCCGGATACCCATTACATGGTAGAAATAGAGATGTTAAAAACAGATAACACGCTGGGGAAAAAAGGAGCTTATATCCGGAAATTTTTGACGGAAGATGAGTATTCTGCCATGTTACAAAAGCAGGAAGAACATCTCATAAAAATAAAAAGACAGGCCATTGTTCAAAAAGGAACATTGCGATATATCCCTCTCCCGGACAGGCTGGACAGCCGCCGGGAGAGGGATATTTTTTAACCGGCTGGGAAAGAACAGGGAGTGTTCCTCAAGCAGCAGCGGTATGAGAACCCCAGAGTTTCCGCAGGTTTTGGGGCGTGAAAACTTAGAAAAGTGTTCAAAACAGGCACTTTTGCAACGATCCGTTGCAGCAGAAAAAGAGTTCTTGGCTTTATGCCAGACGAAAAAATGAAAGAAGGATGTGATTGTGATGATAGTAGGAATTGATCATGGGTATTATGCGATCAAGACAAAACATGTGTCTTTTCCCAGTGGCATTATCGAGTATGATTATGAGCCGTATACGATGCAGAATGTTCTGCAGTATCGGGGAAAGTATTATGTCTGCGGTACAGGGAGACAGACGCTGGTAAAAAATAAAACGTCCAATGATAATTATTATCTGCTGACGTTGGCTGCGATTGCAGAAGAAATCAAGAACCGGAAAGCGGAACGAAAGACGGAAGTCATTCTGGCTGTTGGACTGCCTTTGTCCAGCTTTGGAAGGGAGAAACAGGGATTTCGGGAGTATCTGTTGCGGAAAGAACAGCCAGTGCGCTTTTTATATGAAAGTGAATGGTATGAGATACAGATCAAAGATGTGAAACTGTTCCCACAGGGGTACTCTGCCCTGGCTCTGCATCCAGAGTACCTGAAGAATGAACCATCTGTTCTTCTGGTGGATGTTGGTGGCTGGACGGTTGATCTGATGAGACTGGATAATAGTGTTCCGAATGCGGCAACCTGCAGGAGTCTGGAGCTGGGTGTGATCCGGTGTATTGATGAGACGGCAGAACAGGTGCGGAGAAATACCGGACTGTCTGTAACGGAAACACAGATCGAACGTGTGCTTCGTGGGGAAACCTGCAGCATGGCAGAAGATGCAAGAGTTGTCATACAGGAAAACGGACGGAAATACATCGAAAGAATCCTGTCTGCGGTCACGGAATCCGGGTTTGATCTCAGGGCGGTGCCGAGCGTATTTATGGGTGGAGGTTCTGCGATTTTAAAACGCCACGTGACCGCACAGGACGCGATTTGCCGCCCTGTTTTTATAGAGGACGTCCATGCGAACGCTGCCGGGTATGAACGGATTGTAGAGCAGATGTGGGCGAAATGACACGTCCGGTATATTCGTTCCGTCCAAACCTGAAAAATCCGGAACATAAGAAAGCATGGGAGAAATTCCAGAGTGTTCCGGAAGGACAGAAAAACCAGTACCTTGTTCAGGCGATTCTGGAAAAAGAGGACCGGAAGTGGATGGAAGAGGTCATCCAAAAGACGATTAAAGAAAGTGTTCGGGAATTAAACATTTGTGGCGGTGCGGAACAAATTGGAACAGATCCACCGGCTGGGGATATCCCGGACCAGATGATGGATTTCCTGTCTCAGATGGAAAATATGTAAAGGGGGTGAGGCCTATGATTGTGCGATACATACATTGTTGGATCTGCTAGGGGCAGGAGCAAAACAGCATCGATATCTTTGGTAGGTATTGTGAATAGCTTTCCATGCATCTTTGGAGTATGTTGTGTGTAGCGAAACGGAAAGGAGAAACGCTATGACAGAGATGAAGAACATATGCGGAAAGATCCCGAAGGACTTACACGAAAAAGTAAGAGAAGAGATTGAACTGACAGAAAGCAGCACACAGAAATTTATACAGCAGGTCATCGAAGAACATTTTGAAAGACTTGCAGGAAAAGGAGAGATGAGCATGGGAACAGCAAGAACAATCGCAGTACAGGTATCAGAGGAATTATTCCAGAGATTAAAAACAGTCATCGCAAAAAAAGGCATGAAACAGAAAGACTTCTTGATTCAGATCATCGAAGAGGCACTGGAAAAGGCAGAAGCCGAATGGCAGAACAAAGACAGCACCGAAGAAGCGGAACCTGCAACCGGAGAATCTGAAATAGAAGAGACTCAACCGGAAGAGGAAAATGACTTGGAAGAAGAGAGCGAGCCGGGCGAAGGAAACCAACCGGAAGAAGAATGCGAACCGGAAGAAGAAACTGAACCAGAAGAAGAAAACGAACTGGGCGAGGAAAGCAAACCAGACGAAGAAACCCAAGCAGAAGAACCAACAGAATGGTAACAAACAGATACAGAGAAACCAACAGGCGGTATGAGAAAAATCATGCCGCCTGTTTTTATCAGCAAAGGAGGTTGATAACCGCAACCATTCAATTTTTTGATCTCTTTAGCGGAATCGGGGGATTCCGTGAAGGCTTAAGACGTGCAGGGGGATTTACCTGTGTCGGACACTGCGAGGTGGATACTTATGCGGATAAGAACTACCGATTGCTGTTTGACACAGAAGGGGAGTGGTATTGTAGTGATGCACGAACAATTGAACCAGAACGAATGCCGGATTTTGATCTGCTCTGTGCAGGATTTCCTTGCCAGGCATTCTCTATCGCCGGAAAGCGAGAAGGATTTGCAGATGCAAGAGGAACCCTCTTTTTCGAGATTGCCCGGCTTCTTAAAGCTAAAAGACCCCAGTATTTTATCCTTGAAAATGTTCCCGGTCTGCTTTCGCATGACAAGGGGCGGACATTTTGCACCATCCTCAGTACGTTTTCGCAACTGGGGTACCATGTCGAATGGAAAGTGCTTAACAGCAAGGATTTCGGAGTCCCCCAAGCAAGGAAACGGGTGTATATTGTCGGATATCTTGATTTCAGATGTGCCGGAAAAATATTACCTGAACCAGAAACAAATGGAGCAGCTCTTATTCAAATCCGGGCAGGAAGTCAGGGAAAAAGAGTCTACAGTCCCAAAGGACTAAGCTGTACCCTGACCTCACAGGCAGGTGGAATGGGCGGCAAGACAGGATTATATGATGTAGGTGTCCCGATCAAAGAGAATACAAAGCTCGGCTACAAACTTGCAAGAGAAGGGGACAGCATCGATCTGGGCTATGCGAATCTCAACAGCAGGAGAGGGAGAGTCGGACACCAGATCGCACATACCCTGACAACAGGTGTCCAACAGGGAACGTTGCACTTTGTCGATCTTTCACCGCCGCCGATAGTAACGGAAGAATGCAGAAGTCTGAATACCAGACAATGCGGTGTTCACAAATATAAAGGAGAATGTTCCGGTGTATTAGCAGAGGATGGAGCAAGAGCAGTCTTAACCCCAGCAAAAGAGAAGGTCCGGCAGAACGGTAGACGCATGAAGGAACCGGAAGAACCCATGTTCACGATTACTGCAACAGATCGCCATGGCATCTTGTATCACGGAAGAATACGCAGGCTGGTTCCAAGAGAGTGTCTGCGTCTGCAGGGATATTATGACTGGCAGATCGATAAGATCATAGACTGCACATCGGATGCACAGCTATATAAACAGGCTGGGAACGGGGTAACTGTTACGGTGATCGAAGCAATCGGAGCACTATTGCGAAAGGCAGATGCGGAGCGAAAAGAACTGGAACTGTCTGAGAAAGGATAGTGTCGGTGATGATTGGAATTCAGGATCAGTACTTTGGTACGGAAATCGAGATGACTGGGATCACCAGACAACGGGCTGCAGAAGTTGTAGCAGAACTGTTCGGGACAGAAGCCGTTTATGAAGGTGCGTATTACGGAATATGGTCAGCGAGAGATCGGGAAGGAAAAAAGTGGAAGTTCATGTCTGACGGAAGCATTGATACACAAAGAAAATCAGGTGGTCGAATCGTGTCAGCAGATAGAGAATATTCAACAGAGATGGTATCACCGAAATTATCCTATGATGAAATGGGAAAGTTACAGGAAGTTGTACGCTGTCTGCGGAGGCATGGAGGTTTTGTCAATGAGTCCTGTGGTCAGCATGTTCATGTAGATGCGGCGAACCATACACCGCAGAGTCTGAAAAATGCGCTGACGATTATGTATGCGAAGGAAGATATCCTGTTCAAAGCACTGAAAGTGCAGGAAAGAAGAGAGTACAGCTATTGTCAGAAGGTGCGTCCGGAGGTATTGGAAAAAATCCGAAAAATGCCAAACAAATCCATTACGATGGACCGGGTAAGAAATGTCTGGTATGGAGGCAGGGATGGAAGTCATAATCATTATGACAGTACCCGGTATTATGCGTTAAACCTCCATGCTGTATTTTCCAAAGGAACATTGGAGTGGCGCTGTTTTGAAAGTACCCTTCATGCAGGAAAAGTGAGGGCGAACATTACACTGGCACTTGCGATTTCCGCCCAGGCGATCAATCAGAGATCCACCCAGATGAAAAAGACACCGATCTCAGAAAACCCGGCGTTTACATTCCGAACGTTTTTGTTGCGGCTCGGATTAATCGGAGAAGAATATAAGAATGTACGGAAACATCTGCTGGCAAATCTGGAAGGTGATCTGGCATGGAGATATGACAAAAGCACATATGAGTGCCTGAAGAAAAAACAAAGGACGGAAGACGTCAGATCGAGGTGAGGAAAATAGAAGAAAGATATTATTTTGCATATGGCAGTAACATGAACCTGGGGCAGATGAGATTCCGCTGTCCGGATGCGGAAGTGGTTGGCAATGTCCGGCTGGAAGATTACCGGCTGGCATTTCGTGGCAGAGCTCCGGGAAATGGCGTTGCAACTGTGCTTCCGGAAAAAGGAAGCTATGTGGATGGAGTCTTATGGAAGATCACAGAAGCTTGTGAAAAGAATCTGGATTTTTATGAAGGATTTCCGAATTTTTATGGGAAAGAAACCATTCAGGTAAAGGATCAGGCTGGAGCTTTAAGGGAAGTATTCGTATACACGATGAACTCCCCTCATAAGGATGTTCCGGCAAGACCATCGAAATTTTATCTGGATGGAATTCTGGAAGGATGTCTGGAAAACGATTTGCCGACAAAGGCAGTGATGGATGCAGTAAAACGCACCAGACAGGAAATGAAAAAAGCAGAAAAGCAATATACAAGATAAATGTTACCGCAGAGGGAGAGCCTTCTGCGGTATTTTACTGAACAATATATTTATTATAGGAAGGGAACACACATGAAGGTGAAGAATTTAAAAACCAGAATCGCAGCCTTTGGACTGGCTGTCCTGATGGGCGTCAGTACCTTAAGCAGTGCCAATGCGTTTGCTGCCGAGCAGACGGATGTGGGGCAGGAGGTACAGGCATCCGAACAGGCGGCTACGAGTCAGAAAGAGAAGGCAGTTACGGCAGACGATATCACGAAAGAGATTTCGGATGAAACATTTGCAGTGGAAACCAGTATGGAAGGAATCCATTATGATGCAGAAAAAGAGGATGTTACGCTTGTCAGCATCCAAGATGAAAAGGGTGGGGAATACCATCCGGACAAAGCCGGAACTTACATTGTCTCTTACATGGTTGTACCAAAGAATCAGAGTGACAGCTATACCATCAGCCGAAAGGTGATCCTGACGGATACGGAAGGTCAGGCACATGCACAGGACAATGGTGGGGAAAAGCAAAAATCAGATACAAAATCTGAAGATGATTCGGACTCGCCTGTGCAGAACTACACGGATGTAGAAGTAGAAGCATCTGGCGAAGATACCTCTGCACAGGCAATCGAAGAACTGAAAGCAGATATTGAAGAGGGGAACGTCATGGTACTGTCTGCAGCTGAAAGAGCAACCAGCAGTGGTTCTACAGTTACGCTGACAAAAGGAAGAACGATTTACTATCCAAGTTATCTTGGAAATTATCTTACGTGTCTGTTTACCGTAAACGGAAAGATCGCATACTGTCTCCAGTCCCAGAAAGCATCCCCACCGAGTGGAAGTTATGTGGCACAGGTATTGAACAGTAACAAGAATCTGCAGAAAGTCCTTTACTATGGCTATGGTGGGGCAGGAGATCTGACAGGAAGTTATCTGTCCGGGAAATCGGAGGATGAAAAGTATGTGTATACGCATATTGCAGCCAGCTACGCTTACGCAGGAGAAGCCGGATTTACAGGCTGTAATTACAATGACCTTGTAAATGCAGGGGTGATCGCATATATCAATTACCTGTTCGGACAGGAAGAACCTCCAAAAGGGGAACTGAGCCTTTCCAGTACGAAACTGAATGCAGTAAGAGATGGAAATCTCCAGAAAACACCAAATATCACACTGTCCGGGGATCACAGAAATTATGTGACACTGAGTGTACCGGAACATGTCACCGCACATAACCTGACCAAAGGAACAAGTGTAACAAATGGAAAGATCCAGATTTATGGCGGCGATACCTTTTATCTGTCGGCAGATCTGTTGCTGATAGGCAGTTATGCTTCCGGCAACTTATACGGTTCAGTCGGAAAGACATGGAGAACGCTGGTGCTGACGACCGGAGATTCCAAACAGGATATCGGTGTATTTGAAAGCGAAACAGCAGCTCCGGTAAGCTTCAGCGTACAGTGGCTGAATATGACACGTATTGAGTTGACGAAGAAAGATATCAATACACAGAACCCACTATCTGGAGCAGTTTACGGTATTTACACCGATAAGAAGTGCGAAAATCTGCTGATGACAATGACTGCAACCGGAACAGACGGAAAAGCAGTCAGTGATTATTTTGATGCCGCACTCAAAACTGTGTATGTAAAAGAGGTGACTGCACCGACCGGATATAAACGGAATCAGGAAGTCTATCAAGTGGATGTGGCAGCCGGAAAGACATTGACGGTAACAGCAACGGATGAGAGGGTCACCGGAAAAGTAAAGATCGCAAAGATTGATAAGGAAACACTTGCATTCCAGCCACAGGGAGACGGCGCTCTTCGAGGTGCGGTGTATGGTCTGTATGCCAAAGAAGATATCGTGCATCCGGATGGAACAACAGGGGTGCTGTATAAACAGGACAGCCTGATCGCACAGGGAGTCATCGATGATGATGGAACACTGGAGTTCTCAGAATTATACCTTGGAGAAATGTATGTAAAAGAGATTACTCCGCCGGAAGGATATACACTGGATACTACAAGATATGAGGTGTCTGTAACCTATGAGGGACAAGATGTTGCAGAAGTGACAAGAGACCTTACGGTAAAAGAGCAGGTGAAAAAACAGGCATTCCAGTTGATCAAGATCAGTGAAGATGGAGAGCAGACAGAAACAGACCTGGTCGCAGGAGCAGGATTTCAGGTATATCTGATCAGCAGTCTGTCACAGGTAAAAAATGGAAAGCTGAAACCGGCCAATGGAGAAAGCTACACGGCAAGTGATTTTAAAAATTATGATTTCAGTAACGAGCAGGTGGCAGTCACCTATGAGAATGGAACAGCCGTACCAGTGCCGGAACTGATCACGGATACAAAAGGATATGCAGTCAGCCCGGAACTGCCTTATGGAAGTTATGTTGTGGTAGAAAGCACGACACCGGAGAATCTGAAGACCATCGATCCATTTGTGGTAAATGTGGAAGATGACAACAGAGAACCTATGCAGTGGCGAGTGTTTGATGACCGTCCGTTTGAGTTCCTGTTAAAAATCGTGAAGAAAGATGCACAGACAGGAAATACCGTTTTAAAGGCAGGGGCATCTTATAAGATTTACGATGTGACAAATAAGAGATACATTGAACAGGTCGTCCAGTATCCGAAAAAAGAAAAGATCAGCGTATTCCAGACCAATGAGGAAGGATATCTGATCACACCGCAGGAACTGAAATGCTCAACTTATCGGATCGAGGAAGTGAAAGCACCGGAAGGATTTGTAAGACAGGGATACGAAGAGTCTCTGTATGACGGAGCAACGATCCTTTCACCATTAGAACAGACTGCAAAGGGAACTTATAAAGAACATCCACAGAGTGCCATTGAGATCACCGTATCCTCAAACACGGCACACCAGATCGATCCGGATACAGGAGCTGCAATCGTAGAGGTAGAACAGAAAAACGATGAACAGGTGGGAAGCCTGCTCCTGACCAAAAAAGGAGAACAGCTTACCGAAGTAATCGGAGATTCTGTTCTGGCAAAAGTAAAGACGCTTGTGTCAAAGGTAAAAAATGCGGTATCCGGGAAAGAAGAAACAGGTATCTATAAAGATTTTAAATATGAAGAAACCGGAGTAGAAGGTGCCCAGTTTGAAGTATATGCTAAGGATACCATTTATTCACCGGATGGGGCAAAGGACGAGGAAGGAAATCTGCTTGTCCGTTACGAGAAAAATGACCTGGTAGCCAAACTGACTACAGACGAAAAGGGAATGGCAGTACTCAACAACCTGCCACTGGGAACTTATTATCTGAAAGAAGTTGTGGCAGGAGAGAATTTTGTTCTGAATACCGAGCAGAAAGAATTTACCCTGACAGCCGAGGATGATACACAGGCAGTTGTTTATGAAGGAGTTACTTACAAAAACGAGAGACAGAAGGTGTCCGTATCGGTAGAAAAGAAGGATTCTGTTACAGGAGAAAAACTGGAAGGAGTCATCTTCGGACTGTATGCCGGGGAAGATATTGTTTCCAATCAGGGAGAAGTTCTTGTAGAGAAGGATACTCTGCTGGAAAAGAAAGCAACTGATAAGAATGGGAATCTGACTTTTGACAGTGACCTTCCACATGGAAAATATTATGTCAAAGAGGAAGTCAGAAAAGACGGATATCTTCCGAACGAGGAAGTATGGAAAGTAGATGCATCCTACGAAAACCAGAATCTTGAAAAGATTGTACTGAGTAAAGAAGTTGAGAACCAGCCGACCGAGACACGGATCACCAAGACAGATGCGACTACCGGAAAAGAGATGGAGGGAGCAAAACTTCAGGTGATCGACAAAGACGGAAATGTCGTGGAAGAATGGACCAGTACCAAAGAAGATCATGTGATTTATGGTCTGCCGGAAGGAACTTATACTTTGCATGAAGAACTGGCTCCTTATGAAGACGGCTATGTGTCTGCCAGCGATGTGACCTTTGAAGTCAAAGAAGATGGAAGTGTGACAAAGGTTGAAATGAAAGACGAATATTCCAAAGTGGAAATTTCCAAAACAGACATTACCACAGGGAAAGAACTGGAAGGGGCAAAACTTCAGATCATCCGAAAAGACGGAACTGTTCTGGAAGAGTGGATCACGGACGGAAAGCCACATTCTGTTGCGAAGCTTCCGGTCAATGAGGAACTTACCTTGCGTGAGATCACAGCACCGGATGGGTATGAGATTGCCGAAGATGTTACATTTACATTGAAAGATACGATGGAAGTGCAGAAAGTAGAAATGAAAGATGCCAGAACACCGGAGAAAACAACCGAAAAGACCAATGCACCAAAAACAGGGGATAACCAGAAAGTATGGGGATTTGTCCTGCTTGCACTGGCATCTGCCGGAACAGTTACAGGGATGACTGTGTACCGCAGAAAGAAGTCAAAAATGACGGAAAACAAAGAAGAAACAGAAGAAAAATAAAAGAAGAATAACTGGATAAATCAATCCGGCAGGGCAGGAGATGTGTATCAGGCAGCTCCTGCCCTGTTTATCCTACCATGCATTCGTAAGTAAGGATTTGCCAGTGGCAGGACTTGTAGATATAAGGAGAAGAAAAATGAAACGTTATTATACAGCAGAATCAGTAACAGAAGGACACCCGGATAAAGTATGTGACCAGATCGCAGACGCAATCTTAGACGAATGTCTGAAACATGATCCGTCTTCAAGGGTTGCATGTGAAGTGCTGGCCACAAGAGGAAATGTGTTTGTAGCAGGAGAGATCAGCAGCGGATATGAGCCGCCAGTGTTTGATGTGATCCGAAAGGTTCTGGGAGAATGCGGATATTGTGCGGATGGAATAGAAATGGATACGTTTGTACACCAGCAGAGTCCGGACATCGCAAAAGCAGTGAGTGTATCAAAAGAATTCCGGGACAACAATGGAAAAAAGGGAAGAGACAGAAGCCGGGGAGCTGGAGATCAGGGTGTTATGGTCGGTTATGCGTGTGACGAAACCGCACAGCTTATGCCAATGCCTATCGTTTTGGCACACCGGATCACCCGTGAACTTTCGGCTTGCAGAAGAAGCGGATATATCAAAGATATCTTTTCGGATGGGAAAGCACAGGTAACCGTAGAATATGAAGATGGAAAACCAGTGAGACTGGAAAGTGTTGTTGTTTCCTGCCAGCATGGTGCAGAAAAGAACCTGAAGAAGTTAGATGCCGAGATCAGAGAGAAAGTGCTTCGCTCAGCACTCAGATTACTGCCGCCGGATGAGTATACGAAGATTCTGATCAATCCGTCAGGAAAATTTGTGTGCGGAGGATTTGATGCAGATACCGGACTGACCGGAAGAAAGCTGATGGTGGATACTTATGGCAGTATGGTTCCGCATGGCGGCGGTGCATTTTCGGGAAAAGACTGTTCGAAAGTAGACCGTTCGGCAGCTTATATGGCAAGGTATATCGCCAAAAATATAGTAGCTGCTGAGTTTGCAAGCAAGTGTCAGGTGTCTTTGGCTTATGCAATCGGAGTAGCAGAGCCGGTTATGATTGAGGTAGACACCTTTGGTACAGGAAAAGTGTGTGCGGATGATTGTCTGGCGGCAGCAATCCCACTGGTGTTTGGAGTGACACCCGTTCAGATCATGGAATCCCTTCGACTGAATCGTCCGATTTTCCGTCAGACGGCAGTTTTTGGCCATTTTGGAAGAAAGGAGTTTCCTTGGGAGCGGACGGATAAGGTACTGGCTCTTCAGGATGCAATTCTGTAATGCCTTGGGTAACGGAAGAAGAGATTCAGGCAGCAAAAAATATGACTGCGTATGAGTATTTGCGAACGCATCAAGCACAGCGACTGCAAAAGACAAGGACCAGAAATGAATGGCAGTTGACGGATCATGACAGTTTTAAAATCAATGAACTGTCCAGCAAATGGCATTGGAAATCCAGAGATATCGGTGGCGTGTCCGCACTGCGGTTCCTGATTGAAGTAGATGGAATGAAATTTACAGATGCCGTAAAACTGTTGTGCGAAGAGAGTCCGTCTTTTATTCCGACACAGGCTGTGGAAAGGGAAAAACTGCCATTTAAGTTGCCGGAGAGGTATTGTAATTGCAGACGAATCAGGGCTTATTTAAACCACAGAGGAATCAGCGATGAAGTGATCACATATTGTATTTCCCATGAAATCCTTTATGAAAGTGTCCCGTACCATAACGCTGTTTTTGTTGGGAAAGATGAATCCAGAAAAGCAAGATATGCATTCCTGCGAGGAATTTATGAAAAAAACGGGAAGGGATTCAAGATGGAGCAGACCGGGAGTGAAAAAAAGTACAGCTTTTGCATTCCACCTGAAAGAGAAACAAAGCGAGTTGCCGTATATGAAGCGTGTATTGATGCATTGGCACACATGACACTGGAAGAGGGAAATAGGGATAAATATCGTCTTTCCCTTGGGGGAATCGCTGCTCCGAAAGAAAACGCACAGATACAGAGTGAACGTTTTAAAAAGCCGCCGGACGCACTGGAAGAATTTCTGAAGAATCATCCGGAAATCAAAGAAATTGAAATCTGTACCGATAATGACTTTGCAGGGAGATGGGCGAAAGAACAGATGAAAAAGCATTACGAGGGAACGTATCAGATTATTTGCAATCTGCCGGAAAAAGAAGGGGCAGATTATGCAGACCTTGCGAAAGAAAAAAAGCAGGCAAATAAATGCAGGGATAGACCATTAGAAAGAAGGTGATAGAGAATGGAAGAAAAAGGAACGATACACATACATCTGTTGACAGAGCTGACTGGAAATCTTTATTCAGAAGAATCCGAATGGGAAGAAGATTGGTCGGAGAGTGATGAATATGGAATGCCGTTGGATGGAACAGAACTTGCCGATTATGAAGAAGTCATCCGAGAAGAACTGAAACGCTATGGGGAAGATGATCTCATGCAGTATTTTGATGGAAGTGAGTCCATTCAGGGAAAGATACAAAGTGCAGTTGTTACGATAGAAAACAAAGACGGAATCCTGTACGGATGTACCAAACTGGAATTAAATGAACTTTTAAGTCAGGAAGAACTACAGGAATTCACTGAATACATTACAGGACAGTACAGTGACGGTTGGGGTGAAGGATTTGAGCAGAGGGATATCAAGGTGGATGGAGGAACGCTGAATGTGCATTTTTGGCATCCTGATATAGAACAGCCGAAAATGTATGAGAAGAAAACAGAGCAGATTCCGACAAAGCCTGAGAAACAACGTCCCAAGTTACAGCTCCTTGGACATAATGGGAATATTTTTTCCATTATGGGCGATGCCTCAACTCTTTTGAAAAAGAATAAACAGACAGCAGAAGCAAAAGAAATGTGTAAAAGGGTATTGGAAAGTGGGAACTATTACAAAGCACTTTTGATTATCAGTGAATATGTGGAAACCGAGTTGAGTCCACCACCAAAAGAAAATAAAAAGACAAAGAAGAAAAATCAGCCGGAACGCTGAGAAAAGAAAGGATGATGCCTATGACAAATGGCCTGAGTTTGGAAGAACTTATGAAAGAGGGAACATACCCGGAGGAATATGCCGAAGGGGAGAACTGGAAGATTTTACATGGAGATACGCTGAAACTGGTCAAAGCATTCCAGCCGGGAATCTTTGATGCAGTGATTACCGATCCGCCGTATGCGTCCGGAGGGACAAAGCAGAATGAAAGGAACCGCACCACCAACCAGAAATACAGCAGTATGAGTGCTGCAAATGCACTCCCGGATTTCGATGGAGATAATAAGGATCAGAGATCCTGGACACACTGGATGGCTGAGTGGCTGTATGATGTCCGAAAAGCCTGCAAGAAAGGGGCGCCGATCTGCCTGTTCATTGACTGGAGACAGTATCCATCCATTACGGATGCTCTGCAGTGGGCAGGCTGGATCTGGAGAGGAACTGCAGTCTGGGACAAAGGAAATTCCCGTCCGCAGAAAGGGCGTTTCCGCCAGCAGGCTGAATATATCGTGTGGGGCAGTAACGGACCGATGCCGATCAACCGCCCGGTCTCCTGTCTGCCGGGTGTTTTCCGATATGGAAATCCGCAGAACCGTATCCATGTGACAGAGAAACCATTGCAGCTTATGAAAGATGTGATCCAGATCTGCGAGCCGGGAGGTCTGATCCTGGACCCGTTTGCCGGAGCAGGAACAACTGTCCTTGCAGCGGTTACGACAGGGTATCGTGCCGTAGGAATTGAAGTGACGGATGCCTACTATAAACTGGGAAGTGACAGAGTGAAGTTTGCGTTAGAAGCAGAAGAAAACGAGGATGAAAAGTAGCCGGGATGTCCAATAGGACATCTTGTTTTTATAGAGAAAAAGCAATGGCATCCAACTGGATGCAGGAAGGAGATGGAGCGTATGGAACAGGCGCTGGCTTATGTGTGCTGTTCAGCAGAAGAAAGCCGGGTAAAAGTGCAGAAATATTGCAGAAAAATCTATGAACTGGGTTATGTACCGATCTGTCCGAGGTTTGGATTTTCACCGTTCCTCGAAGAAGGAGATGCGGAAGATATGCAGGGATATGGAAGGATGTCTCATATCCTTTTACGGAGATGCCGGATGGTCGTTGTATGCGGAAAAGAAGTGACAGGAACGATGAACACAGAAATCAGTATGGCAGACAGACTCCATATCATTTGTACGACACTCGATGGACTGGTACAGATCAAAGAATCGAAATAAATCAGAGGCGGGTATGCCGGGTGATACAGAGACTGGCGGTACTCGTTTTGCAAGCATAGCGTTTGGATATCCAAACGCACTTTGGGGAGAACCCCAATCCCCCGAATATAAAATGAACATGGAAAGGAAGGATAAGCTATGTTAAGAGACGGAGTCATGATTATGATCGCATTGATGTTTGGAGGTTGTTTCGGAGTCGTGGTGACCTGTTGCATGGTGACTGCGAAACGGTCGGATCAGGAGCTTGGCGATATGATGAAAGAGAAAAGAGAAGGGACGGTGATGCAATGCGAAAACGAAACCATGTGATCCCGGTGCGGTTAAATGCAAGGGAACTCAGGGAATTGGAGGAACAGGTGGAAAAAAGCGGACTGAGCCGGGAAGAGTTTATGCGTTCGCTGATCTTAGGAGCACAGGTACACGCAAAACCCTGTGAGCATCACCCGGAACTGCTTAGGAAGATAGCGGGTCTGTGCAATAATGCGAACCAGCTTGCCCATGTTGCGAACGCTTCGGGAATGGCAAGTGAGCAGAGTGTGCAGGAAATGCTCCGGCTTACCAAAGAGACATGGCATCTGGTAAAGGAAGAGTGGTAATGACAGATGGCTTATACAAGTGTTATCCCCGTCCACCGCCTGGACCGTTCTATCGAATATGTGAAAGACAAAGAAAAAACCACACAGAAAGCAGACTCTCTGGAGGCTGCCATTGATTATGCCATGAACCGGACAAAGACGGAACAGGCAGTCTTCGAAGATACCATCGGATGTACCAATGAAAATGCGTATGCAGATATGGTGGCAACAAAAAAGAGATTTCATAAGATGGGCGGTGTGCAAGGATACCATCTGGTACAGAGTTTTGCAGAAGGTGAGGTGACACCGGAACTGGCACATCTCATCGGACAGGAACTGACAGACCGGCTCTTAAAGGGACAGTATGAAGTTGTTATCACAACGCATCTGAATACCAGACATTATCATAACCACATTGTCTGGAACTCTGTGAGCATGGCAGACGGGCGTAAGTACCACAGCAACGCAAAGAGTTATTATACGGAGATCCGGAAGATTTCCGATGAGCTGTGCAGAAAATATGGTCTGTCTATCATTGAATCCGACCAGAAAAAATCAATCCCTTATGTACAGTGGAAAGCAGAGCAGGAAGGGAAACCGACATGGAGAAGTGCGATCCGTCTGGATATCAGGGAGTCTGTACAGGAAAGCTACTCCTGGTCACAATTCTTAAAAGAAATGGAAAAGCGTGGATACACATGGAAACTGAACCGGAAATATATCGCTTTAAAGGCTCCGGGAATGGAACGGTACATCCGGCTACGGTCTCTTGGAAAAAACTATTCCGAAGAGGAGATCCGTGGACAGATCTTACAGCCAAAAGTAAAACGCATCTATCAAAAGCCGGTGCAGATTCATCCAAAGAAGAAACTGAACGGGATACAGGCATTATATTATTCCTATTTATATCAGATGGGAGTACTGCCAAAAAGACCGAGAAGAAGTCCGTATGCCGTCAGAGAGGATATCCGGAAACTGGATCAGAGGATCGAACAGATTGAGTTTTTAATGAAACATGACATTACGACCAGAGAACAGCTTTCCACATACCGTGAGCCGTTGCAAAAGCAGATTTCAGAACTGATGAAGGAACGCAGAAAGCTCTATCGGAATGGCAGCGAAGACAGTGGAAAAGTGCGGTTGTCCGAAATCAATGAGGAATTAAAAAAACTCCGAAAAGAAGTCCGTATGACTGTCCGGATTGAAAAGCATTCATTGGAAATCGAAGAAAAACTTCGAAAGGCAGAAGAACAAAACCAGAATGAGAAACGTGTGGAACACAAAGAAAAAGAGAGTCAGGAGGTGAGATAAGTATGAATTACGGAGCAGAACCGGCAGATCAGGTGGTACGGTACAGTCTGGAAGGGATGGAGTATTCGCTGAAGATCACCGGGAATGTAGCAAAGCATGTGGCAGTCTTTATTGCTGCCGCCTTAAAGGACCAGAAAAAGACAAGAGGAAAAACGAGGCTTACCAGAATGCTGAAAGAACAGCGTCCGATGAAATTTTTTACAGTACCGGGTGACAGACTGAAAGAGTTTGCGAAAGAAGCCAAAGCGAGAGGTATCTTATATGTTGTCATCAAGGATAAGGTGAATCCGGACCAGACAGAAGTGATGGTATTTGCCGATGACGCAGCAAAGATGAACCGGGTATTAGACCGTATGAATCTGGACTTTGTAAAAGCAGAATCAGGCTCTATGGTTACAGAAACAGTAGAAAAAGAGACTGCACCGGAACAGGCAGAGAACCAGATGGAACAAGCATCCGGGGAGAATGTACGGACAGAGACCGTTGTCCTGCCGGAAGGCAAGATAGAATTTGAACTGGACGATGCGGAAGAAATGTTTCAGATTGGAGATGAAGTTTTCCCAGAAGGAAATTTTACACAGGCGCAGGAGGGGGAAGTAAAGAATCCATCCGAACCTTTCTCGCGCAACAGAAATACTTCTTCCGGTCGGGAAACTAGCTGGGAAGAAAAAAATGAAAAACCATCTGTGCGGAAAGAACTCGGAGATATCCGCAAGGAGCAGGAAGAGAAACGTAAACGGCCGGACAGACGGAAAAATGCCAGAGAGAGACGGAAGAAACGTAAGAATATGAAAACGAAAGGCAGGTAATGAAAATGGATTTAACAAATATGATTTCAAACGGAACAGAAGAAACACAGGTTCCGGAACAGAAACTGACAAAGGAAGAATATGCAGCCAAGAAACAGCAGGAAAGGGAAGAAGTATGGGCCGAGGTAGATGCACAGGCACAGGACGTGTTCCAGAAGGGAGAAAAACTAAAGGGATTTCTCGATTTTATGGCAGAGTGCAATACCCAGAGAACACCGAATCTGCTTTTGATCTATGGACAGCATCCGGATTTTAAGGTGGTAAGGTCTTATGAGCGCTGGAGAGAAGAACATCGTTCAGTAAAAGTCGGGGAGCATGGCATTACTTATATGATTTCCACTGAATACGAAAAAGACGGAGAAATGCGGAGAGGGTATACGATCGGAAAAGGATTTGACATCAGTCAGATGTCAGGGAAGCCATTGGAAGAACGCCCTCAGCGAAGTCTGACAGAACTGGTAGGAGCTGTCTTAAAAGACCAGTCGGTGCGTGTACAGATTGAGGATAATCTGCCAGACAAAGTGCAGGCCCAGTACAATCCGAGATACCGTACCATCTATATCCGCAACGGAATGAGTGAAGTAACGACATTCCATGCGCTGAACAGAGAATTGGCGTGTGCAGCCATGGATCAGCATACCGGAACTTACAGCCGACAGAAAGTCAGCGCACAGGCATATTGTGCGGCCTATGTGATTGCGAAACGTTATGGTGTGGATGTTACCGGATTCAATCTGGAGCGTATTGCACAGATGCAGGAATATGGAAAGAAAGATCCGCAGGAACTTCGAAACTTCTTAAATGATATCCGTCAGGCTTCTTACACCATCCGAAACCATGTGGAGCGTAATTTCGGTGCGAAGGAACAGGAGTTTACGACCGATGAATTTGCTATTGCAGATCCGATCAAAACACCGGAATCCAAAACGGAAAAGCCGTCCGGGAAAGAGAAAAAAACAAAGACGCAGCCGGAACGATAAAGGTGTAAAATCTGGACGGTTGGAGTAGCTATTACGGAAGTCTTGTGATATGGTTGGTGTAACAAAAGAAGGAGGGCAGACAGATGGCAAACTATTATTTGAAGATGGATAACATTATGAAAAATATGTTCGTGGTGGCACTGAACGAAGAACTTAAGGCACAGCGTGAGCAGGACGGACATGCGGAAGAAACGGAAACACTCCTGAAAAAAGTAAGGGAATACGACCTTGCCGAGAAACGTCTGCAGATCACGGCAGGGGAACAAAGACAGATCCGTAAAGCACTCAACAGACTCAGAAGTAAATATCTTGCGGCCGGAAGATACAGTGACGGGATTGACAAAGTCATCCTTCAGGTGGCAAGACCGAATACCACCAGACACATGTTCTGGTAGAGAGAGGAGTGATGGAATGGTCATTTATTCAAGAGAAAAAGTGGCAAGACTTAGAGAACAGTATCCGGCAGGAACAAGAATCTGTCTGGATTCGATGGACGGAGAAGCGGGTATGCCGCAGGGACTGGAAGGAACTGTGCAGTATGTGGATGATGCAGGCCAGCTCGGTGTTAAGTGGGACAACGGCAGAAGTCTCTCACTGATACCGGGAGTGGATTCCTTTCATAAGAAAGAAGGACAGGGACATCCAGAAGAAAAGCCACGCAAGAAAAGAGAATCTGACTTGCAGAGATAAGTACAAAAAAGCAGGACTGGATCCTGTATGTTGCCTTTCTGCCATTTGTCTGGTGGGCGGCAGCGATTACCGCTTGTGCCATTACACCGGATCAAAATTTTATTCAAATCTTAGAAACGCTGAGCGAAAAACTCGAACAGCCGTTTTTTATCACGTATACCCCGTATACGTTCCAATGTATTCTGATATTCACAGCAGCCTATTTCTTAGGCATTGGTATTTATGAATCCCAAAAAAGAAACTACAGAAGAGGTGTGGAACATGGCTCCGCAAAATGGGGCAATGTGTCCGAAATCTGCAGACGTTACTGCGAAAAACAGTACACCCAGAATCTGCTTTTAACACAGCATTTCCGCATGGGACTGGATGGCTATAAGCATAAACGAAATTTAAATGTGCTGGTAGTTGGAGGTTCCGGGGCAGGAAAGAGCCGGACCTATGCGATCCCGAATATCATGCAGTGCAACTGCTCGATGGTGATCACAGATCCCAAGGCAGAACTTTTGCGTAAAACCGGAGGTGTTCTGGAACGGAATGGATACGAAGTCCGGGTGTTCGACCTGATCAATCCGGAAACTTCCTGGTGCTATAATCCGTTTGCGTATGTCCGGGATGATAAGGATGTACTGAAGCTGATCAATAACCTGATCCGCAACACAACACCGAAGGGAGCGCAGAGTTCAGATCCGTTCTGGGAAAAGTCCGAGACTGCACTTTTACAGGCACTTATGCTGTATTTACTGCATGAAGCTCCACCGGAAGAACAGAACTTCCCGATGATCATGGAAATGCTTGGCAGTGCGCAGGTAAAAGAAGATGATGAGGATTACCAGTCCCCACTGGATATTTTGTTTGAGAGACTGGAAATGCGTGATCCGGAGAGTATTGCGGTCAAGCAGTATGCGATTTACAAACAGGCGGCGGGCAAGACTGCGAAATCTATTTTGATTTCTGTTGGTGTCCGTCTGGCAGCGTTCAATCTGAAACAGATCGCCAATCTGACCTGCACAGACGAACTGGATTTGTACAGCATCGGAGAGAAGAAGATCGCACTATTTTGCTGTATCCCGGATGCAGATACCAGTATGAACTATCTCGTCGGCATGATCTACAGTAATCTGTTTCAGACACTGTATTATGTGGCAGACCGGAAGTACGGAGGAAGGCTCCCGGTTCCGGTACACTGCATTATGGATGAATGGCCAAACGTAGCCCTGCCGGATGACTTTGACAAGATACTGGCTACGATGCGTTCCAGAGGGATCTCCTGCAGTATCATCATCCAGAACATTGCACAGATGAAAGCATTGTTCAAAGACTCCTATGAGAGTCTGATCGGCAACTGCGATGAATTCCTGTATCTTGGTGGAAATGAAAAAGAAGGACATAAGTATGTTTCGGAATTACTGGGAAAAGAGACATTGGATACCAATACCTACGGACAGACAAAAGGGCGTAGCGGCAGCTATTCGGTGAACTATCAGCAGACAGGAAGGGAACTTTTAACACCGGATGAAATACGGCTTTTAGATAACCGCAAAGCGATTTTGTTTATTCGTGGGGAACGTCCGATCATGGACGATAAATATGATTTAAAGAAGCATGTGAATTTCAGATACACAGAGGACGGTGGTGCATCGCCTTATGATTATGCGAAAACACCACTGGCTCACGACGATTTAAAGATTAACATTAACAGATTAGACGATTATGAACTGCTCTCTACCGAGGACATCCTTGGTGAATAGCAGTTTTTCTTATGGATTGGAGTGATGTGTATTGAAGAAACTTCTCGCAGGAGAAAAAAATAGAACAAAAAAGAATGCAACGAAAAAAATGACAACCCCGATGCCAATGGGGAGAAAGCAGAAGAAATGGATGGGACTTTATATGACACTGGTTCTTATTGCAACCGTAGGGGCAACCACGGTGTTTGCAGCCGGAGATCCGCTGTCGGTGATCAATAACCTGTCTACATTCATCTTCTCACTGATCCGTGCCATCGGCTTGATCCTGCTTGGATTTGGAGTGGTGCAGGTGGGACTGTCCTTAAAAAGCCATGATCCAAGCCAGAGGGCAAATGGATTTCTGACACTGGCCGGAGGCGTGATCATTACGTTCGCCAAAGAGATCCTGGATCTGATCATGGCGTAAGCCTCTGAAAAAAGATAGAAGGAAACCGCAGGAGTGCCGGAAGGTGCTCCTGTATGCAAAACCATTTTCTAGGAGGTGAGAATTTTTGAGTGATAACTGGATTGTACAGAATCTGAACTCGGCACTATCCACATGGAGTGAAAAGATGGCAGAACTGTGGACGCTGCTTACCGAAAATCCGGCAACTTTTAAAGGCGGCGGCATCTGGCGCATTATGACCAATATCAATGATGCACTGACAGCCATCGCTTATGGACTGCTGGTGCTGTTTTTCGCAGCCGGGATCATCAAAACCTGTGGGAGTTTTACGGACCTTAAGAAACCGGAACATGTATTAAAAGCATTTATCCGGTTTGCACTGGCGCAGGGGGCAATCACCTATGGGATGGAGCTGATGCAGGCACTGTTTTCCATTGTGCAGGGAATTGTGACCACGGTAATGAGTGGTTCAGGCATGGCAGGAAGCGTGACCGAACTGCCAACAGAGATTATAGATAAGATCGAAAGTGTGGGAATGCTGGAATCTATCCCGTTATGGATCGTGACACTGCTTGGCAGTCTGTTGATCACAGTACTGTCGTTTGTCATGATCCTGACGGTGTATGGCAGGATGTTCAAGATATATATGTATACCGCAATCGCCCCGATCCCGATCTCCTCTTTTGCAGGAGAACCTACACAATCCATCGGAAAGAACTTTCTCCGTTCTTATGTGGGTGTGTGTCTGGAAGGGGCGATCATTGCACTGGCATGTATCATCTATTCTGCCTATGCCGCAAGCCCTCCGGCAGTAGGGGATACAGGGTTGAGTGCAGTTACAATCGTGTGGAACTATGTAGGGGAACTGGTATTTAATTTACTGGTTCTGGTCGGAGCAATCAAGGCATCTGACCGAATCGTAAGAGAAATGATGGGACTTGGAGGTTAAGAAGATGGATACAAATAAGACGTTAGGATACGACTGGGAATATGGACATGAGGAAGTAGCGATTCGAGTAAGCTCTTACAGGAATAATGGGAACTTATATGTAGGACTTTGCCACAGGGAAGAGGGAGAATGGGAAGATTTTGGAGATGTAACGATCAATCTGCCATTTTCTTTTTTAGAGCCAAATGAAGCATATATAACCGGAGACTTTACCAAAGATATGATTCGTTTTATTAAGGCGCATAAGCTTGGCAAAGTATTAGATGAAACAGCAAAGTCTGGATATGGAACCTATCAGAAAGTGGCATTTGACCTTGCAAGGCTTGCAGAATTTGATCCGGAGGGCGTTGCAGAACATTGCAAAATGATGGGAATCGAACTGCCAAAAGAGAAACCAAAGAAAGTGAAAAAGCAAAACAGAGGAAAGGAGCGATAAGTTATGGAAGTCAAGATGAATAAAGAAATCCGGGACTATCAGGAATCCATGTTTATGGGACTGGACCTGCGGCAATGCGTGTGTTCGGTTCTTGCCATCCTTACAGCAATCGGGATCTACTTTGGGATGCGTGACATTACCGGGCAGGAAGTCACCGGATGGCTGTGTGTGATCGGGGCGGCTCCGTTTGCTGCCTGTGGGTTCTTCAAATATCATGGGATGACGGCCGAGCAGTTTTTGTGGGCAGTAATCAAATCAGAACTTCTGTATCCGAAAAAACTGGTGTTTCAGTCGGAAGATCTCTACCATTCCTGTATGCAGGAGACCATCTCGCTGGGAGAAAAGAACCAAAAGGATGGAGCAGAAATCTTAAAAGAACGGGAACGGAAAGCAGAAGTAAAACAGGGAAAGAAACAAAAGGGAAGGAGTGATGCCCTTGATTAAAACCTTAAGTCAGGCACTGCGGATGGACAAGGAACGGTTCAAAGTTCCAAGATCCGTTCAACAGGCGATTCCTATCCAGCGGATCTGGCCGGATGGAATCTTTCAACAGGGAACGAAGTTTTCGAAAACATTTCGTTTTACCGATATCAATTATTACATTGCGAGTAAAGACAATAAGACCGAGATGTTTCTGGATTATTCGGAACTCTTAAACTCACTGGATTCCGGCATTTCTGCCAAAATTACCATTAATAACAGGAGAATCAATAAAGAAGAATTCGAAAAGTCTATTCTGCTTCCAATGAAGGAAGATGGACTGGATCACTATCGGGAAGAATACAACGAAATGCTCCTGTCTAAGATTACAGGAACGAATAACAGCATCTATCAGGAACGGTATCTGACTGTCAGTATGCATAAAAAATCCATTGACGAAGCGAGAACCTACTTTGCACGAATCGGAACAGACATCGTGACACATCTGGCAAAGCTGTCATCCACAGCAGAAGGACTGGATGCAGAAAGCCGGCTTCAGATCTTCCGGGACTTTTTCAAAGGAGATGTCCCACAGGCGTTTCCTTTTGACCTGAAACAATTTGCCAAGAAGGGGACAAGCTTCAAAGACTGGATGTGTCCGGATTCAATGGAGTTTGAACGGGACCATTTCCGGATCGGGGACAGGTACGGAAGGGTTCTGTATATGCAGGACTATGCCAGTTATGTGAAAGATGACATGATCTCGGAGTTGTGTGACTTCAGCCGGAATCTGATGTTGTCCATCGACATCCTGCCAGTCCCTACGGATGAGGCGGTAAGGGAAATCCAGAACCGTCTGCTTGGGGTGGAAACAAATGTGACCAACTGGCAGAGAAGGCAGAACGCTAATAATAACTTCTCGGCAATCGTACCATACGATATGGAACTTCAGAGAAAAGAAACCAAGGAAATGCTCGATGATCTGACAACCAGAGACCAGCGTATGATGTTCGGGATTTTGACAATGGTACATCTGGCAGACAGCAAAAAGCAACTGGATTCCGATACGGAACTGATTCTGTCAATCGCAAGAAAGCATCTGTGCCAGATGGCAACATTAAAGTGGCAGCAAGTGGACGGACTCAATACAGTGCTTCCTTACGGACTGCGAAAGATTAATGCGCTGCGTACACTGACAACGGAATCTACGGCTGTTTTAATTCCGTTCCATACACAGGAAATTCTGCAGCCGGGCGGTATCTATTATGGGCAGAATGCAGTTAGCAAGAACCTTCTGGTAGCCGACCGGAAGAAACTGATGAATGGAAACAGTTTCCGGTTGGGCGTCAGTGGGTCAGGAAAGAGCTTTTCGGCAAAAGAAGAGATTGTGCATCTGGCATTGAGTACCGATGACGATATCCTGATTCTTGATCCGGAGTCCGAATTTACAAAATTAGTAGAGGCTCTGGGCGGACAGGTTGTAAAAGTATCTGCGACATCAGACAATCATCTGAATGCAATGGATATGGACGCAGCCTACGGCAATGAAAAGAATCCACTGATTGAAAAATCGGAGTTTATCCTGTCTGTGTTCGAGCAGTTGGTTGGAGCAGGAAATCTGTCGGCAAAAGAAAAGTCGATTCTGGACCGCTGTGCTGCAGATGTGTACCGGGATTATATCCGAAGTGGTTATACCGGAGAAGTTCCGACATTGAAAGATATGTACCGACAGCTGATGTTACAGCCGGAAGAAGAGGCAAGAGGACTGGCATTATCATCCGAACTTTTTATTAATGGAAGCCTGAACACCTTTGCACAGCCGACCAATGTGAACAAGAAGAATCGGATCATGGATTATGATATCCGGGAACTAGGGGAACAGCTGATGCCGCTTGGAATGCTGGTTACCTTAGACAGCATTTTCAACAGGGTAATTCAGAACTGGAAAGAAGGAAAAACGACATGGATATTTGCCGATGAGTTCTATCTGTTATTCCGCTATGAATACAGTGCAAATTTCTTCTACCGACTGTACAAGAGAATCCGTAAATACAATGGATTCGTGACAGGTTTAACCCAAAATGTGGAGGTGCGCCCAGATAGGGCGCTGTGCAAAGCAGTTTAAGGTACTGCCGCACACGGCAGTGTGCGAAACAATCTGCCTTACCGACTAAGGAGAAATCCTTTACGGGAACAGCGCATGGCAGAAAAAGGAATAGTCACCAAAGGACTTAGGTGCGACTGTTTCCTAATGTTAAGAAGATATGAGGATAAGATTGGGTTTATCGAATGCAAGGTTCCAGTTCCTGTTTTTTGCAGGTGTGGGAAAAGTCCTGAAACCCATGTCATAACGCTGTCACGTCATCTTTCACGGCGGGACAACTGCCAACACGTTATGAAACAGGCGTGAGAACACGTCACAAAGAACCGAAAGCATATCCGACAATCTTCATTAACCTATGCACAGTGCTAACTGGGGATTGCCTAAGTTCGGCTCATTTGCCGGATATGGTAACGGAGGCTCCATAGTAGTTTGAGAACCCTGAATTGACAGGGAATGCCGTAAATTCGGATGCGGGAAAGCCGCTTACATGGCGAAGGGAGCCAGTTAGTAACATCTAAAATGTAGGAATGAAAGGGAGGAGAAACCTCAATGAAACCAACATCTGAAATTTTAGAGCGTATTGAAAAGTGTTCCAGCGAACACAAAGACGGCGTGTTCACAAGGCTTTACAGATATTTGCTTCGTGAAGATATTTACTACGCCGCCTACCAGAAACTTTATGCAAACAAAGGCGCAACAACACAGGGTATCGACGACGATACCGCAGACGGTTTCAGTGACTTCTATGTAAAAGAGTTAATCCAGTCATTAAAGGATGGAACCTACAAGGCTAATCCTGTAAGGCGTGAGTATATTCCAAAGAAAAATGGAAAACTCCGCCCTCTGGGTATCCCGTCTTTCCGTGACAAACTCCTGCAAGAAGTTGTCAGAATGATTTTGGAAGCTATCTATGAACCTGTCTTTGACAGTCATTCCCACGGTTTCAGACCGGGCAAAAGCTGTCATACCGCACTCCGTCAGATTTCTTCTGACTTCACGGGCGTGGTTTGGTTTATCGAGGGCGATATTCAAGGTTGTTTTGATAACATCAATCACGAAAAACTGATTGAAATTTTGAGCAGGAAAATCAAAGACAGTCGTTTTCTGAACATCATTCGCCAGTTTTTGAAAGCTGGGTATATCGAGAATTGGAAGTACAACGCCACTTACAGCGGTTCTCCGCAGGGTGGTATCTGCTCTCCAATACTTGCAAATATCTATCTGAATGAGCTGGACAAGAAGTTTCGGGAAATCGCAGAACGCTTTGATAAACCGAGGTCTGCATATCAGACACCGGAATATCATGCGGCAAGCAAAGAATTAAAAAGACTGTCCTATTGGATTGACCATACCGCTGATGAAGCGGCAAGACAAGAACTGATTGACCAACATAGGGCGCAGAAGAAAGCTATGAGAAATCTGCCCTGCAAACCTGCCGACAACAAGAAGTTTACTTTTGTCCGTTATGCGGACGATTGGCTGGCAGGCGTGTGCGGCACAAAAACGGAATGTGAGGAATTGAAAGCCGAAATCGCTGAATTTCTAAGCACAGAGCTGAAATTAACTCTAAGCGAGGAAAAGACGCTGATAACGCACAGCTCCGAAAAAGTCCGCTTCATTGGCTATGATATTTGTGTCCGCAGAAATCAGGAAGTCAAAGGTCACAGAATGAAAAACGGAACGTGGAGAAAATCCCGTACCCTGCACATGAAAGTCGCCTTGTCTATTCCCCATACGGAAAAGATTGAAAAATTCATGTTTGCAAAGAAAGTCATTCGCCAGCAGGAAAACGGGGAGTTTCAGCCGATACACAGAGCCGGACTTCTCAACCTTGCGGATTACGAGATTGTGGAACAGTACAATGCCGAAGCAAAAGGATTATGCAACTATTACAATCTGGCTTGTGATTATCACACGCTGGACTACTTCTGCTATCTCATGGAGTACAGTTGCTTAAAGACGATTGCCAATAAGCATAAAACCAGTATCCGCAAAATCATTCGCCAGTATAAAGACGGGAAAACATGGTCTGTCCCTTATGAAACTAAAGCAGGGACTAAACGTGTTCGCCCTGTTAAAATCGCAGACTGCAAGCGTGGCGAAGCGAGTGACATTATTTATCAGAGAAAGAAATTTAGCTGGAAAACCACTATCAGACAACGGCTCAATGCCAGAGTTTGTGAATTATGTGGGTGTAAAGAAGCCGATTTGTATGAAGTTCACGTCATACGGAACTTAAACGAGTTGGGTAATTCTGATTGGGAAACCGTGATGAAAAAGAAGCGGAGAAAAACGCTTGTTGTTTGCAGCAAGTGCCATGAAAGAATACACAGACACTAATCAATACGTCAATTACTAATGGGGAGCCGGATACTTCGAGAGGAGTAAGTCCGGTTCCGAGGGAGGGTGTAGGAAACCTGCCGCCAGCGGCGGCAAGGCGCCTTTACCCTACCCTACGAACTTCTGAAATCGGACACTGCAAGACTGATGTTGGCAAACAGTGAGTTTTTGATTCTTTTGAATCAGGCAAGTACAGACAGGGAAGAACTGGCAGCTCTTTTGAATATTTCCGAAAACCAACTGTCCTATATTACAAATGTATCGGTCGGCAGTGGTCTGATCCGTTGCTCTGGGAATATCGTACCATTTGAGAATACATTCCCAAAGAATACAGACCTTTATAAACTAATGACAACAAAACCGGGAGAATCATAATGAAGAAAAAAGAAGAAGTAACGATAACTTTTTATGCTGCAGAGTGCGGTGAGTTCCATGATTTAGGAGAATATACAAAATGCAGAACGCTGGAAGAGGCATATAAAAAGTACCAGAAGTATTGTAGAACATCTGCCAATATGTGTCCGGCTATTGAATTTTCTATCCATGATCCGGACTCTATTTATTCGGATATGGAATATCGATTGCCGTTGTCATCTAAAGACAGGGGTGATTTGGAACTTGTGCCATATTACAACGAGCATCCACTGGTAAATGAAGCAATCAGACAGTTGGAGCAGTTGCAGAAACAGCAGGAAAAAAAGAAACATCGGGATGTTGCCCGATGAGATAAGAGATACGGAAAGAGGGTGACCGGATGAGAGATATCAAGGAACGGGTAAGGGATAAGAATCCGAAGATTCGAAATCCGGCTGCCCGGCTTCCGAAAGAGCTGGTTCGCCAGACGGTACTGGAGGCAAAAGAAAAGCCAAGGGAACTACATGAGAAAAGCAGTGGGCAGTCAGAATCTCCAACACAGTATGGCACTGAAAAAATAGAATCCATACAGTACAGGGCAGCGAGTGTGGCAGGAAAAACCATAGGGAAAACCACATATCGAGGTGGGAAAAAACTTGCCGGAGTGACCTACAGGAAGATAAAGGAAAGAAAAAGCAGACAGGAAGAAGCGAAAGCCGCCGAAGAAGCAATGGAGCAGGGGGCAGAAAGCGGAAAAAAATTAATCAAGCTGAAACCGGAGCAGGCGGCACTTGCCAAGGAGAATGGTAAACAGCAGGTGAAAGCAGCACCGAGAGTGGTAAAAGTATCCGGTCTGTCTCAGGAGAAAATAAAGACACAGGCATCCATGCAGAAATGGCAGGTAGAAAAAGGTGCGCAGGCGATGCAGAAAGCAAGAGCAGTCCAGATGGCAAGAAAATCCGCAGTAGCATCAGCAGAAAGCGGAGAAGCAGTCCTTCAGACGACCGGAAGAGGGGCAAAGTTTTCTATGCAGGGGATTACAGCAGCCATAGAAAAAGCAACAGCCGCCCTGGGGAAAATGGGAAAATGGTTTGCCGCAGGAGGGATGGCATTTTTTGTAGTGTTTATCCTGATTGCCGGAATCATTGCCGGGGCAGCGTTTAGCAGTGGTTCGGAAAGTTCCGAATCCTTAAGTGAGGAAGTGCTTGCGTATACTTCCGTCATCCAGCGCTATGCCTCCCAGTACGGTATCCCGGAATATGTGTCTGCGATACAGGCCATCATGATGCAGGAATCTGGAGGCAGGGGAACAGACCCGATGCAGTGTTCGGAAAGTCCATATAATACAAGATTCCCACACACTCCTGGTTCTATTACTGATCCGGATTATTCGATAGAGGTTGGAGTACAGACCTTTGCAGACTGTATCAGTCAGGCAGGATGTAGTAGTCCACAGGATATGGACAAGTTAAAACTTGCATGGCAGGGATATAACTACGGAAACGGATACATAGGATGGGCGTTGCAAAGAGGCGGATACACAGAAGCCAATGCTTTACAATTTTCACAGGAGCAGGCAGCTTCGCATGGATGGAGCAGTTACGGAGATCCTGAATACGTTCCCCATGTGATGCGGTATTATTCCGGCGGCAGCCTGTTTGCTGGTTTGTTTGGAAATCAGCAGATTGTATCGGTTGCAATGGGGCAGTTTGGAAACAGTGGCGGTCAGAAGTTCTGGAGCTGGTATGGATTTGACAGCCGGGTAGAATGGTGTGCCTGTTTTGTGAGCTGGTGTGCGGACCAAAGCGGTCTGATTGAGAGTGGGAATGTTCCCAAGTTCTCATTGTGCAGTGACGGAGTGTCCTGGTTTCAGGGAAAGAATAAGTGGCAGAGTGGCGGAACAACCCCGACAGCCGGAATGATCATTTTTTTTGACTGGGATCATGATGGAAACTCGGACCATGTAGGAATCGTAGAGAAATGTGAAGGTGGAAGAGTCTACACAGTGGAAGGAAACTCCAGTGATCAGGTACGGCAGAGAAACTATGCGATGGATTATGCCTCCATCATGGGATATGGGGTGATAAATTGATGGAATTGGAGAGATAAAAAATTATACTTGTAATCTGGGGGAAATTGCGACAAAATAAAGAGAAGAACTAGTGAAAAAGAAGGAATCCTCTCATGAATCAACAAGAAATATTTGAATACATCAAAAAGCAATATCCAGCCACCCCGGAGAGAATCACACAAAATGGAAAGCAGATCACAATCTTTAAAAACCAGAGAAATAATATTCCCTATGCTATTTTTTATCAATCAGACGAATCTGTAATGTCAATCATGGAAGTTCAGGCAGAGTCAGATATGATAAGCAATTATATCGAAATGTATCACCTTGCTCCGGCAAAGTACATGAATCAGAAACACTGGCTGGCAGTTCCAATGGATGGAACTGTCAGAGATTCGAAAGTTTTAGATATGCTTGATATGGGCTACGATATCGTTGATGAACAGGAAAAATGACAGAGAAACAAGAAATGGACAGTCGAATAGAAGAAATAAAGTGGGATGATAAATCGTGATTTAGGAGTGATATAAATGATTAAAGATTTAATGTATATTGAACTAAAAACAGGATATTCTGATGATGGTCCAGCATGGATTGGATATGTGAAAACTTCAAAAACCAAGAAAACCATTTACTTTAATGACCATGCTTTTCAAAAATATAATGGTGGTTATTCTAACTATGTAGATATTGAAAACGGCGATGAATATTGGATTTCTGGCTTGAAAAAGAGAGAGAGCAATCGTCATTGGGCCGGTCATGGGAAAATTATGATTGACCGCAGAGCTGTTAATGAATATCTTACTCTAATTGGAGAGAAAGAATTACCCCTAAATTTGTTTGAAATAATTGACATTGAAGACAGATTTCCAGTTGAAAGAGTAAATAATCTTTTGAACGACAAAGAATAAAATTTCAGTTGTCTTAATTGGATAAATCGTTGTTTGACATTCTAAGTTAATCGCGCCATATGGCTTGATTATAAATACAAAGATAAAAACGCAATGTACATTCAGCAATGTACTAGAGCTGGTAGGTAGCCCAGCCGTCCTATGTAAATAGGGTAAGTAACCTGCCCCTCCGGGTTGTCCATTCTTTGTTCAACAATTATTTTGGGAGGGATTCTTATGGACAAAGTAAATGGAAAACTGACGGTGTATTTTGAAGAACCATTCTGGATAGGCGTATTTGAGCGTATCGAGGACGGTAAGTTGTCTGTAGCAAAAGTAACCTTTGGTGCAGAACCAAAAGATTATGAGGTGCAGGAATATATCCAAAAACATTATGCCAGTTTGAAATTCAGTCCGGCTGTTGATGCTGTTGTAAAGGATATAAAGAGAAATCCAAAAAGGATGCAGCGTGAAGCGAGAAGGCAAATGCAGGAAACTGGTATTGGAACAAAATCGCAGCAAGCATTGAAATTACAACAGGAACAGAATAAACAGGAATGTAAGATCAGAAGCAGAGAGAAAAAAGAAGCGGAAGAACTGCGAATGTTTGAAATGAAACAGCAAAAGAAAAGAGAAAAGCATAAGGGGCATTAGCCCCTTGCTGGACTCGTTCAAATCGAAAATTAACACTTAACGAGGAGAAATAAACATGGCAAAGAAAGAAGAAAGATTTGAAGTTATATTTAGAGATGGAAGTTCGCTTAAGGATGATGGGGTTCGCCAAATTCTTGTAGATAAGGAGACTGGTGTTAATTATCTTTGTTGGAAATCTGGATACGGGGCTGGTATTACACCTCTTCTGGATTCTGAAGGAAAAGTCATAGTTACAAAGTCAAATTTCAGTTTGCAGAACTGACCCAAAAGAGCTCGAAGGAGCTCTTTTTCCTTTTTTATAATAGTATCATTATGGTATAATAGAGACATTAAAATCGGAAGTTGTCGAGCAGAGTGGGGAATACTTCCCGAACGATAGTTCAATAGACTTGGATTTGGGTGGATAGATTAGTGCATATGGAGGTACTTATGTTAGAGAATAGAAATGATTTATTAGAGATTAAGCAAGCTGAGATTCTTTCGATTATTGAGAAAACAAGTATTTCATTGCAAGAAGAAGATATCAGTTCAAAGGATATATTGCAAAGTTTCTTTAAAAGTGGGGGACTTGTGATAACACCTCCACAACAAGAGCCTCCTATGATGCACATGTTGGTGGTAGACTCTTTACATAATTACAATAAGGGAGAATCTATAAAACCGGGAAATATAAAATTGAATATTCGCCATCTGATAGAATTTTTACCCGATTTAACAGCAGCCACGGTGGGAATTGCAATGGACATTCCAATTTTGAAAGTATGTGCAGCATTAAATATTTGGAAGATGCTTAGAGCTGTTACAACTGTTGAGATAACTAAAGAACAAGCCATAGTTGTTGTTGCTTTATGGGATAACTGCAATCAACAGTAGCGAATCACATTAGAAAAAGGGTTTGAATGTTTTAAATCTCTTTACGAAAACATAGAGACATCTAACTGCACGTGGGAACAATATATTAAATTAATTAGTGATTTAGAGAAAATTGGCAGCCTTGAGCTAGATAGTAATGGAATATGGTTACGTGAGTGGATAAGCAAACGATACACAAGGTAATTACATGTGTTCGGTCTTTTGTTTGATTTAGATCGTAAATATAAAATTCGAATCCAATTTAACAAAGTAAGTGATGAAAGCTTTTCAAGCGTCAGCTTAATTAAAGTGGGATGGAGGTGTATTATGAAACTGGATTATGCTACGGGGTTTTATAATATGTCGTTTTTTAATATAAATATTGAAACTGAGGAAGAATTGACACAAGATGTTCTTAAAAAAAATGAGGCAACGTTTATTCACGAATTTATACATTATCTTCAAGATTTAGTGTTGCCATATAACATTAGATATAGTTTAAGTAATGTGCGTTGGTTTTTTAATATATTAAATTCTGCACATAAAATGGGGAGTATTCATCGTCCATTTAGTGAATGGAATAATGAATCATCTACATTATGGATTCAATTTATACGAAGTATTGGTGATAGTAGAAGTATTGATTCTGTATTTAAAATTGAAGATGCAACCTCAGAATTTGTGATTACATCCGGGTATGATAGTAATTTGCATATTCAACGAGAACATCGTGTATATGAATATATGTTACCAGTATTTGAGGATGGTAAATCGACCTCAATATCCTATAATTTAGGAGCAAGGGACATATTGGAGTACATCGCTTATAAAATCCAACTTAAAAATTTTCCGAACAGTCCTCCAGCACCACAGTTGCCATATGAATCAATTGATTTAATTTTTGATAAATATGGATTATCACATATTTCTGATGATATTAGATTGTGCATTGCGGAATGTTGTTTGTACAATGATGTACCGATGCATTTCTTGTTAAACACATTATTAGGAAATGATAAGTTTAAAAAATACATTATAGATTCAAGTTATGAAGAAATTTATAATTATTTACGGTTATCGGCTACTATAACACGAGACGGTCAAATCGAAACTCTAATTGCTAAAACACAAAGACGATTAATACAATTTGCACGGGAACTACAACTACAATATAGTGGTTTTGACGAAATGAAAAAATGGATTTTAAAGGTAAATAGTTTTGTAGAACATAAATTGTCAGGAAGATTTATATTCTCAGATCTTTATAAAATGGATAGCGATGAAATGTTTAAATTCATTAACGATGTTATTTATTGTATTGGAATACCTTTAGTAATGAATTCAAGGAAAAAGTATATTTCGATACATTTAAATGACATTGAAGTATCGCAATTTATTCAATTTTATATTTTACAGAATTTTATTTATTTTGTTAAATCTAAGCAAACCCAATGTCCTGTATATAATTTTTGTAAAGCAAACGGTGGAATATGTAATGAAAATTGTACTGTAAATAAGCAAGAGACAATCAAAGGAAATGAAAATTGTTATTATAGAAGATTTATGGAAAAATATGAGTTGTTTGATATAAAAATTGATTAAGTACAGAAATCTTACACATTGTTTTGATAAGCAAATTCCAATTTTCAGTGCTATTAAGGTAAGAACGCAACTATTTTTAACATAATAATAAATAACTGTTAAGGGATGTTGGTGGACTAATTTTTCCAACTCCCTTATATTTATGTTAAAATATATTGCAAAGGTGGTAAAAAAATGAAAAGTATAATGTTTTTTTGCATCCCTGCACATGGACATCATAATCCAACATTTCCTGTTGTGAAGGAACTTGTGAACAGGGGGAATACAGTTAGATTTTATTCGTTTAACGAATTTAAAGAAAAAGTGGAAGCTACAGGCGCTACATTTATTAGTTGTGATGCGTATTTAGCAGAAGTTACAAAGAAAGTGGAAAGCGGTGAAGAGACGATGTCTACAACGGATATGACCATTGTTGATTTGCAGTCCACCGCAAAAATGGATAGTTTTCTTCAAAAAGAAGTGGAGGAATTTAAGCCAGATATAATCGTATCAGATTCGGTTTGCTTTTGGGGAAAATTGACAGCCAGAAAGTATAAGATTCCTATGGTAGTTTCTACTACAACTTTTGCATTTAATAAACAGTCTGCCTCTTATATGAAAAGTAGTTTTGCTGAAATCATGGATTTAATAAAAGGACAGAAAAGAGTAAAAGCAGAGCTAAAGAATTTGGAACAACATGGATATCATGAAAAAAGTATTATGCCTTTAGTGCAAAATGATAATTATACAGATACGATTGTTTATGCTACGGAGAAATACCAGCCTTTTAGCAATACCTTTTCGAAACATTATGCATTTGTAGGACCATCCGTATCTGCGGATTATTTACTTGATAAAAAGAATAAGAGACCACGTGTATATATTTCACTGGGAACTGTTATAAGTAATAAACCTGATTTCTACAAAAAATGTATAGAAGCATTAAAGGGTGAAGCGGTGGATGTTATCATATCTTGTGGCAGAGTGGTGGATCCGGAAAGCATAAATGGTTTGGCTGAAAATGTTAAGGTTTATAGAAATGTTAATCAGTTAGAGGTTTTATCCAAGGCGAATGTGTTCTTAACTCATAACGGAATGAATAGTACTTCAGAGAGCTTGTATATGGCGACTCCAATGGTATTATTCCCACAGACAAATGAGCAGAGAGCTGTGGCAAGAAGAGCTAAGGAGATGGGAGCTGGAATTGAATTAAAGGGTGAGAGTGTAACGGAAATTCATGATGCTATAATGGAAGTGCTAAATAATGGCAAATACGCAGATGCCGCAATGTCATGTAGTGATGATTTTAGAAGTGCTTTGGGACCAAAGGGAGCAGCGGACTTTATTGAAGCTGCACCGCATCTTATGCCGGAGGAAGATAAAAAGAATATCCGCCGTGAAATCATTCCTGGAGTATTACAGCTTGTATTCTGGTGTGTCATGATAGCATTTATGTTTTCTTTCAAGCCGCTTACGGGAAGTGACAAATGGTGGATTGTAGCAATTGTAGCAAATGTTATTTTTCCATTTTATAAGAAATTGGTTGCTCGGCTAGTATAAACGTTCATGGTACAGTTTGCCACAATAAGTAGTGATTAGCATGAGAAGGAGAAAGATATGTTTAAGGATAATTTAATTGAACTTAGGAAAATAAATAACATGTCTCAAGAGGATTTGGCATCTCAGATTGGTGTTTCAAGACAAACTCTTTCAAAATATGAAACGGGTGAGTCGCTGCCAGATATTGATAAGTGCAGTGCGTTAGCGAAAGTCTTTGGAATAACTGTAGATGATCTTATTAACTATGATAAAGAGGAGAATATGGGTGTCGGAGTTCCCCCTAAGGGAAAGTATATGTTTGGAATGGTGAAAGTCGGTGACAAGGGACAGATTGTAATACCTGCAAAGGCTAGAAAGATATTCAATATAAAACCGGGTGATAATCTAGTGATTCTTGGCGATGAAAACGCAGGACTGGCAATTCTCAAGGAAGAAGATTTGTTAGCCATGATGCAGCCTGCAAAATAGACTGATGGATTTTAGGTTGTTATTTTAATAGGGATAGCTATGAAAATTGTAATTTAATAAATCTTAACTATTAATGATGTTATGGGAGATGATTCATCAAAAAATGAGTCATCTCTTGTTTTTTGCCTTCCAGTATCTTATTAAAATAGTACTAAATAAGGAACTTTGAAAAATTAACTTTTTTGAATTTCTTAAAAATCAGCCTATTTTTAACATTTACATTGATTTCATGTCGATTTTTTAGAATACTTTTCCGAATTATCTTAACCAAATAATTCGCAGACTAATTTATTTTATAAAGAATATGAAAGTATTGCT